>Ga0316627_100000067_pt1 | contig 18642 bp, 23 predicted proteins | sample OWC_Aug_M2_C1_D1_FD_207653 | JGI IMG/M metagenome (GOLD analysis project Ga0316627, IMG submission 207653) | Wetland soil microbial communities from Old Woman Creek delta, Ohio, United States - OWC_Aug_M2_C1_D1_C | ecosystem: Environmental > Terrestrial > Soil > Wetlands | place: USA: Ohio...
CACCGTGATTGTTACATCACTGTGCTGAATTGCACCGGCGAGCTTTATCAATATCTGCATCAGCGGAGCTTTGCGCGCATCGCGGTCGGACTGACTTTGATCGTTTACGCTTGCTGCGTAGATATAATATCCTGCTCGAAGAATATCGCCTGTTTTAACCTGGCCGACATCCGGACCACTCCATACGCCAGGTGCCATAAGGCCGTTAGTAACGCCTTGCTCGCATGCTGCCGCTGCCGCAGAAATAAGTTGCTGTACTCCGGCATCAGTCTGAGGGATCTTTGTCGTAGAGGTATAAAGAACCGTGAGTATAGCTTTTTGAACGGCATCCCGGAGCCAGTCGAGGCCTTGGATCGTATCAAAAAAGTCTCCGTTTGCATTCTGCCCGGATTCGTAGAATGTAAGCAGATTACCCTGGGCATCGCTGAACTGGCCGTAAAAGTTCCCGCCTTTATCAAGGATTGTTTGCCGTTGCGTTTCGGTCAAACTTGTGCTTGCCGTAACAAGCGGCATTGTTTTAAACATCAGCGTCAAAGTTGTATTCTGACCGTTAAAATCCACGGTCCCGGCCTTGGCGAATGGAGAAGGCACAGAATTGAGATCCGCATTATAAAGCATGTGCGTTCTTTTCGCGCCGGTTGCCTGAATCAAACTGAAGATATCGGCTGAACTTACAGGATCCAAAATATCGGAATCAGCACTTGTAAATCCGTATTGCTTATAACCATTACTCTCTGCCCATGCGGAAGCATCAAGATTAATCTGATCCGTCAATGTTTCAGAAATAACAAAAGTGTACCAGTTCCCGTTCGCAAGATTAAGAAGTCCCATTGCCGTGGTTATGGATTCCGCTGCTATTCCATCAACAATCGTACCGCCATCGGCTGCGAGTCCCATCATTTTATGGGCAATTTCTGTACCGGCGCCTGCGGTTGTTAAATAAGATACTGTCGATGTCGCGCCAGTTGATTTTGCGGTAATTATGAATATTTTTCTCACTGCGTCCCATGTGCATGTCCCGTATGTGGTAATAGCTGTATCAATCTTTACCGCGACAGCGTTCATATTCGCGCAACCGGCGAAAGTTATAGCCGTAAAAGTCCGAAGCGTCCCGTCGAATGAGCACTTGAAAGCACCGTCAGTTATGGCAGTCCACGCACTCGCTACCTGGTCAGCGGCCGCGAGTTCCCCGGTTTTCAATAATCCGCTGGATGCAGCTTTTGCCCAGCGTCCTATGGCTATAGTTACCGGCTGAGGACTTTGTGCAAAATATTTCTGAGCCATCTTATAGGTATTTGAACTCGTCAGGAAATCGACCGCAACATCATCGATACTCGTATAAAAGCGAATTCTCTCTGAAGTATCAATGACCGCGTTGTCAACAACAACCATCATTACACCGAATCCCGCCAGGGATGGAGCGTTCGGCGATAAACTTACGCTTACATTGACAACATCATTCAAGCTTAATGACATCTTGCACCTCTCCTTCTTTGGCTTTGACAGAATCATAAGCCGAAGCAAAATTATTTGAATTTATATCAGTTATAACATCCTCATAGAAATAAATATCCATCTGTGCCCTATCGTACCATATTCCATTGATAACTTCAGGAATTTTTCTGACTCCGCTTGCTTCAACAAAAGTGAGGCCGCTATTAAGAAGAATAAAACGCTTTTGCTCAAAAGCGAAACTATCGCTTAAAATCTGCGCTTTATCCACGGCTCCGGAATTATGAAAAATAACGCTTACAAAATGTTTTTTCATCGTTCTCTGACGATTTTTCTTTAATAATATGAGAGTTATGGGATCTATTTCCTCAACATAGCTGACATCCGGTTCCATGTCCGGAGTAGTATTTATGATGTTTACTGTGCAATAACAGGTATTATCTGAAGGAACCGGAGAATCCTGGTATGCTGGCCGGACCAGGCCGTCCCCCATGGAACAGACTGTTCGGATATAATCTCTTATTGCCTTATTCAATGCAGCATCAAGCATTTTTCAATATCCTTACAGCTATCGTTTCGTAATATCCAAAATCAAGCCAACGATTAAGGCTTTTGACTTTGTAATTCAAATCCTGCCAAACAATATAACCTGATTCCTGGACCGGCGTTGTTGTCTCAAGTTTTTCAAGAGAAAAGATTGTAATAAATTCCCCGGTGCGTTCTCCTTCTTCCAGTATTTCGAGTTCTTTTGGCGTAGAAGGATGAATTATTCCCCAGTATGTAGTCGAACCCTGCACCCCAGGAATCCAGGTACCGTCCGCACTATACGACCCGGGATTTGAAGCATAGCCGAACATCTGGTTAAACCGGCTGCTTTTTATTACTCGTCCCATGTTGATCCTGCTTGTCATTCTGTTACAACCTCTGAAGTGATACTTTGCCTGAGCTGCCCGGTGTCGATCAAGGCGCGCGGACTTCCGGATCCTCCGCCTTTTTTGAGTTTCCGTTTGTACTGCGCGGAATTCGGGTCATTCGGCCAGTTGTTATCAGTAAATACTTTACGGACCTCGTTTTGCGCGCTTATGCCTATCTTTGCCATAAGAGTTTTTAATCCTATTTTTCTGTAACCGGCAAGCCAGTCTTCAGCACATTTATGAAGCACTTCGATTATTTCTTTTTTTCCTTTGTCAAGTCCGAGCCGAAGGAAACTGCGTTCCGGGATGTTTCTTTTTTGGCTCCCGAATTCATGAACAAACGCGAGTTCTACCATTGAAATTTTTCCGGTCTTATGGTCTTTTTTTATCCCTTTAAAATCTGAACTTGGCACTCCAACCCGGACGCGCATATTTTTAGCTTTAAGAAGTTCACTTGATAACTTCTTCAAGTTTTTATCGTTGAATTTTATGCTTGTAAGGGCTCTAGCTATACCGGCCATACTGAGAACTCATCGTCATAATTCCCGGCCAGGGAAGCACCCATTCCGATAATATTTTTGAGATTGAGATATTTCTGGCCATAGGTTGTTGACTGGTAATAAAGATCGTCGTCTGTTGTCTGATCTCCGGTCTTCTGCTGCATTGAAACGCGGCCGGCGCCCTGGGAAGTAATCGGGAACATGCTATTATTATCCCCGTTTTTCTGATTAAGTTTTATGACAAATTCATGAGCTACGAAATTAGCTATACCTACCGTCCATAGGTCAAGCCAACGATTTTGAGGGGTAAGCAATTTGCAGTCATCAATAATAACCTGAACTTGTGAGTCTGTTAAACCCACAAGCTCAGGAAATCTGTTATGAAAATCTGCAACTGTAAAATCCACTTCGGACCTTAAATACCGTCCGCATACGCAATCGATTCGTTGTAGATTATCTCTACGCCGCCGATCTGCGCGATAAACGGAACTGAAATCCTCAGGTCGATCTTTGTTACATCTTCCCTGGTCAAAGGGACCGGAAGATGGAACCGCGTAAACGCCGAATCATTGATATACGCACACATTCTGTTCCCGGTATGAGCCACATTACCGCCAACAGTTACGCCGTCAACAACCTGTGGAGCACACCACTTCGAAGGTGCGATTATCAGATTAATACCGGCTTTTCTGGCCGCGTTATTCTCGAGAACATAATCAAGGATTGATCTGTTTCCGAGCGCGTTAATCATCGTTGTCGCGATATACGCAAAATTTAATTCGTCAACAAGAATCAGGTTCGGGAACTGAGAATACCCTGTTCTTTGCCGCACATTCATTATGATCGCGTTGATATCGACAAGGATTTCAAGCGGAGTTTTATTTGCCCATAATGGAGAAAGGGCTGCACCGTTCGGAACATTGTAGGTAAATACCCCTGTTCTGCCCTGCAAAAGCCCCGGTATAGACTTATTAGCAAAGCCGACAAAAGCGATTCTGTCGACATATTTCTCATAGTCGATACGGAGCATTTTGTAATACAGATCATCAAGATTTATCCCGGCTTTTGATGCTTTGTAGAGTTCGTCTACACCGTAATCATTGGCCGCTTTGTATTCATCAACAGGTGTCGGCGTCTTTACCAGGTCGGCGCCTATTCTGCGGATAGCGTTAGAGCCGGTTCCGCCTAATCTCTGCTCAGAACCTTTTGCGTTCGCAGAGATAAAGCTGGTACTTTCCACCCAGCCAGCATCCGATTTAATGGGCAAATACTTTGCATAGCTTTCTGCATGCAAAGGATCCTTGATTATCGGGTCGAGATACTCGAGCTGTCCGATGAGGAATGTCAGAGCATCCTGTATCTTTACTGACATCCCGTCCATAACATTAATTCTTTTTCCCATGGTTTTTCACCTTCCTTATCTGATATCCAGTCTTACTTCGACCAGATTATCAGTGTCTGCTGTTGAGTTGAATTCGGAATCCATAAGCTGCTGGACCTGGCCCGCGATTGCTGCGGTCTCGATGGATCCCAGAGGCCTCAGAGCTGTCGGATTCGCGTAACGGTAAAATACCGGCTGACCTGGGACTGGTGTCCCGTTAACGCACTTGAGAATCTGATAGCCTTTGCGAAGCAGGGTTGCGTTCGTATTCAGGCTGATTACTGATACGCCGTTTACATCACCCTGTCTTACGGTTCTGAGAGATGTTCCTGCCGGAACATCCGCAGAAGCGGTCGGCAGTCTTACGGATCCGCTGTTGTTAGGGTCATAGACCATAACACGGCCATAAGGCACATCCGCAGTTTCGGAACTTGCAAAAGCTTCAATCTGGTTAGCCTGATTGACTCTCGCGAGTTCTCCTTCCTGACGGCTCAAATTGTTTTGAATAATTGCCATAGTTTTTTCTCCCCTTATTTATTTTTTAGGTGCGTGGACATTCATTTGTTCGAAGCATTTCTGGCCGTAGGTTTTTGATTCGTCCTGCACCGTTTTTATTCCTGCTTTTGAGAAGGCATCGGCCATTCCGTTGTCTTTTGCGTCCTGTACGATGGCTTTAAATGCCTTTTTGACCAGCTCGGAATCAAGGCCGTCTTCAGTGAGCTTTTTCTCTCCGAAAATATCCTTGATTATTGTTTCACAATCCTGGGCTTTTGCCTTTATCGTATCGAGCATTACATCGTTGATTTTTTTGCCTTTTATCTCAACACCTTTAAACAGGACAGTCGCCTCGTCTATTATCGATACTTTTTCAAGTATCGAATCGCATGTCTCTTCCTGCTTTTTAAGCTCGTCCATGGCCTTGACTAACGAATCATGCGTCTTTTTCAGATCTTCATGATCTTTTGTCAAAGTATCATGCTTTACCGTGAGTTCATCACATTTTGTTTTCATTTCATCGCGTGAACTTTTCAATAGAGCATGCTCTTCCTTCTCGAGTTTTAAAAGTTCTTCGAGTAATTTTTTAATCTCTTCCATCTCGGTACCTCCAGTTTTTTCATCGAGAACCCGGCATCCATGGCCTGCTCGTCCTTGCTGGACTAACGCAACATGATTGCCTCTTATATTTTCACAAACGAAATCTACTCCGCCAGGTATAGCATAATCAAAAGTCTTTTCTCCTGGAGCGTAAAAATCGCTGTCATATCCTGCGGAAAGTTCTACCTTCCCTTTATTTATTTCGTCAACGGTAAGTTTATCGCACACAACGACATTGCTGGCTAAAAATATATCGTTCCTTTTTATATCCCTGAGAAATCCGACTGTTTTCATAATCCAGTTGTCGGCATTTATTTCTTTATGTCCATTAACGAAAGGCTTATTCTCGAAACTGTCCATTGTTTCTTTCGAGAAAAGCTGCTTAGAATCCCGATAAACGATAAATTTTTTATTTATTTGTTCGGCATCAACAAGTCCGATATCCCGGCCGTAATATTCCATTGTCCCGGTTCTGGCTATATTTGCCGGAGCTATCAGATAACCTTCCTCAGTGTATTCCCTTGCTTTATCGCAAACTATTTTAGTGGACACTTTTAACATAGATATAGGCTAGCATATTTAATTATTTTTTTGTGAAAAAATTATTCAATAGTCAGTTTTTTAATCTCTGCGGCCGTGGAAACGCCGATCCCACCATAATCGTTCCGGGTATCTTCGTTATCCAGCGGGACATCCGCGTCCTCAACAACCGGATCCTCAGTTTGCTTTATTATTACAGGTTCCTGCCAACATCGGCAATTCGGAAATTCCCCGGCATGCCCGACCATGCCATCCAGTTCCGGCGGATTATCGTAATCAACATATTGACCTTCCATCTCAAAATGGCTATCGCGTTCCCGGTTATCCAGGGCACCATGCCAGATATAACCGGTAATACCGACATCCCGGGACCGCGCTTCTGTAAGTGCCGAATTCATTTTTGCGGTTTCGGTCCTGGAAAGCGTCCTGGCTCTTCCTTCAGATATTTCATAATCATGAGATAACGCTTCTGTTATTTCTTCCCAACGCCGGCCCTGCTGCCAATTACCCGAAATGGTCTTCTGTAACCTGTCAATCATATCTTCCGGAATGGTCCGGATAAGAAATCCGTTCTCTTTTATTTTTTCGGCAACAAGTTTGCCGACTGCTGTTTTTGTCAGGATCTTGCTCAAATCCACACCCATGGCCTCGTTAATCCGCGATACAAAGCGTTCCCGGTTTACTCTTTCGGCCTTATTCATGGATTCCTCCGCTATCATGTTTGAAACTTTTTCGAGGTCATACTTTGTAGAAATTACATTAAACTCGCTCATTATTCTGCTCGCGAAATTCGCATCCGTGAGAGAACCATAAAATTCAGATGCTCTTTTAACCGTGGTATCTTTGATTTTACTGATTAATTCTATAACGCGCTGCTTATATAAAAGTTCAACGCTACGATCCGCACGCATCGGCCTAAGTTTCCGCTGTTTGTGCAGATCAAGCATTTTAGAATATCTCCGCATATCAACGGGAGACCCCAAAAGTTTCCCGAGCGATTTATAAATGCTTTGTTCGGCTGGGACCGGCGGCAATATCCAGGCCTTTATTTTTTCATCGAACTTAAAGCCCTGCTTTAATAGGCTGTCCTGCTTTGCTTTGAGGTTCCCGACAAGGATATATTTATCCCCGCGCATTTTGATAAATATTCCGTCAGATTTGAATGGCTGAATTTTAAGCCACAATTCCGCCCTGGAATCGTATAATTTCATTCTTCGGTCTCGGTTTCTTCTTCGGAATCTTCTTCTGCATCAAGCATTTTATCAGCCGTTATATTTTTATAAGTTCCGCGTTGCCTAAGTTCTTTGGCGATATCACTTTCGGAAAGTACACCGCGTTCCATATAAATCTGATCCGCCTGGGCTTGTTTAAGCTGGATATCGGCTGTTTCTTTATCTGATTCCTGCCAGAGATTATTGAATTCGAATGCGAAATCCGCAGGATATTCTCCGATCGCGCTAGGAACCAGGACTCTGTAACATTTTGCAAGCGGAGGCCTTAAAGTATCTTCTTGCTTGGTTTTGCAATCATCGTAATAATTCCGTATGTCGGAATCCCCAGTAGAATTCAGACCGGCCGGAGAACGCCCGAATAGCTTTGTCGTAGGTATTTCAGAGGCGCCACTTACATCCATCATGAACATTTCGGCAAGGTCTTTAAGCCCGGTAAATTTGTAATCATAATTTATAAGTTCGTCTTTCGAATCAAACAAAGCTATCCTGTTAAATGTCAATAAATTTGCCAGATCATTAAATACTGAAATAACTTTACTCATCTGGCCTTTTGCCGCCGCATCTCTATACCCTATTATTTTTACATATCTCTGCGCGGCCAGAAAAACGAGATCAGAGGATGAATCCGCAGTCGTATCATATCTGAGCAAAGCCTGGAGAACTCTTTCGAGTTCGGCTGCACCCCAATATTGTTCGAGATAGAGCTGGCGCCAGGGAAGTTCATGCGAAATGAAGCGCAAACATCGCGTATGGTGTATTTTCATCCCGTTAACGATGTAATATTCTGGGAGACCATATTCCGAGTCTTCCATGTCTTTTACAAGTTCGCCGCCGACTGTAATTTGCCAACGCGCAAACACATGAACGGATTTAAGGCCATTTGCCGAAACAGACGCAGGATTAAGCGGCCGGCTGGGATCCGAAGTGTCCCCGAAATTCATAACTCCCAGGGCTCCGCCGTATAAACGCGCCCATTTTATTCCCTGAGTAAATTTCTTCTTAATATTCAATTTCGATTCGTATGCCTGTATTTTCTCTATTTTAACGGGGTCTATTTCGGATAATAGATTTGTCCATTCCCGGGTCATATCCAATGCAGGAAGATTGATTATGCGTTGCGCGAGCCAGTTTGAACGGTAAAGGCTATCGAGCTGGACCCAGTTTCTCGTCCAGTGAATATCAGAACCGTAATAACCCTGCCGTAATTTTGAACCATAACCGAGATTTGCCAAACTATTTATAAGAGCATCTTCGACTTGTTTTTCTGTTTTATTTGAGCTTTGAGAATCTTTTATTTTTTGACGGGAAACTTCATACCCTAGTATTTTCATCCGAAGTACCTCTGGTAATATTATACAGTTTTTCCCAATCTTCCAAGTCTTTTTTTATGTATGACTCAAGGGAATACCGGATGCTATCGATTCCGTGGTTATGTTTATCAATGATAATCGGGAGTATTTCGTTAGTATTTTTATCTGTTTTGTAACAATAAAATTTGAATTCATCGATCGTTCTTTTGCACCTTGGATGAATAATAATATTTTCAAAACTCCTCAGATATTCTATACCATCTTCTACGGATCCCGGCCACTTCTCGGCGCCTTCAATATCAAAGCCTTTACTCCTTACATGCGATATTGTCTCCGGCCGGGAATTATCGGCTTTAATATTCCATTTCCGTGATTCAGGAATCGAATCAAAGAGCTGAGGTATTTCGTCAAGTTCAACACCATGGCCGAACGCTTCATATTCGATATAAAGAATTCTATCCTTTATCCAGTCACGGATCAGGACCGTAGGATCGTTAGCGAAACCCCAATCAGCTCCGAAGAACAATCGTTCGTTAAAAATTTCGTAACTCCCGGTTTCTTTGTTGACAGGAAGTTCGAAATCCTGTATTTTCCATTTCCCCTTAAATATTTGAGCATCGTTTCGAACTCTCGTTTTTCCTTCCCAGATATGTTCATATTTTTCATAATTTTTTTCTTTGCAGTATTCCATTTCTTTTTTAAGTACAAGAGGAAACCACGGATTATCATAAAAATTTATCGGTACAACTATTGAATCAGGTGTTTTATTGATAACAAACATCTGGTAAGTTTCGTCAGATTCTTCGTCAGGATTGAAACTAACCCATATTTCGGAACTTTCTTTTCTGATAGTAGGAATAAGATCTTCCCAGGATTTCTTTGACACTTTGGTTGCTTCTTCAACCCAGCATATATCTATACCCTCCATAGATTTTATCTCTTTAATATTTTTAGCCAGACCTTTGAAAATAAATTCGCTTCCGTTCCAGCTTCTTATAGATTGCTCGGTTATATGGAAATATGCTTGTAACCCGAATCGATAAATCGTGTCTTTTAACAGCGAATGAACACTGTCTTTGATTGAATTCTGATATTCCCTGGTACATAAAATTCTTAAAGGTTTTTCCAAAGCTTTAAATATCAGAGCACCGGCAAATGACCAGGATTTTGCAGAACCGCGTCCGCCGTAAGCAACTTTATATCTCGATTTCTCGGTCATAAGAAAAAGCAACTTCTCCGGAAGTTGCAAGGTTGCTTCGATTATAGATTCATTCATTTTTCAGGGTCTTTAATTTTTACAGGCAAAATATTTAAAACCGGCGGCATAAGCGGAGCACCATCTGGGCCGGTATGTTCGTTCTTTTGTGTCGGTACTTCTCCGGCCGTATCCCTGAGGACAGCGAAAGCCTTCGGATCCCCGGTAAGTACCCGCTTCAGTAAAGCCAAAACAGTCGCTTCCCTGACATTGATACTTTCAAGATTAAATTCCGGGATAAGATTGTTCATTTCTTTTTCTAGGGCTTCTGGAAGCTTGACTTTTAAACCCATCATTTCTTCGAGTAAAAGCTTGTAAGATTGTTTTTTGCGTATTGTTTCTCGGGTAGCGGCTCCGCCCTTTTTCCCGAGTTCGACTGCTTGTTCATGAGTAGGCGGCGGCTTGTGAACGCCAAACGATCGAAGGCCTCTCAGCCTTGCATGGCTATATTTTTTCTTCTTTATCGTTTCCATAAAAGGTCAATCTTTTTTTTCTTCGGCAGGTTCAAAAAGGATTGGCTTCATATTATGTTCTTTGAGCCATGCTTTGGCTTCAGCCGGAGTAAATTTTCCTTTTTGGAATCTGACGGCCTGTAATTCGGATCCGCCTTCTTTTTTTATCCCGAGTACACCCATAATTCCAGGTGCCAGTTCTTTGGTCGCAAAAGATTTGTATTTTGCCGGATCGTGTAAACGACCCACATGAAAGTTAGGATATGGCATTAGTTTTATTTCCCCCTTTCAGGCATTATATCATATTATTGAGGTCGTTGATATAGTGCTCCATGCCATCCAGATTGTACTTTTTAATATCCTTTCTGTATTGTCTCATCGATTTTTCTTCCGCATTCCAGGAACCCTTTTTTTTCTTTTCTTCAGGATTTGTTCCACGTGTAACACCTTCCGCATGTATCGCGGAAATACCGGCCGAATAATAAACACGCCAACCCCGGAACCAGGCACGCAGGCAATACTCAACATCCTCATAAGCCATGCCATAATCTTCGCTTAATAAGCCTATATCTTTAATCATTTCTACGTTTATGGCAAAAAGGGCACCGGTTACAGCGATACGGTATTTGCTTTGCTTGGCTTCCCGCGCGCAATACATGGCTTTCCCGGCATCGGCATGTTGAAAATAATCGGTTTTCCCGATTCTTTGGACTCCTCCGTGCTGTATATTCCCAAACGGATATTCAAGAAGACATCCTACGATACCTATCTGAGAATCCATTGCAAAGATTTCATCGAGTTTATCTGTTAATGGTTTTGTAAAAATTATGTCGTTATTGACAAGAATAACGATATCACCCATGGAAGCTTTAATCCCGGTATTTACAGTTTTTGCAAATCCGCCGTTTTCTTTTTTTAGAATCAATTCGGATCTGTTTTTCTCACAGGCATCAACAAGATCTACGAATGAAAAATCCGGACTTCCGTCATCAACAACAATGACCTGGCCGTCCGGATGAAAGCGCCGGAGAGATTTAAGACATTGCCGCGTTAAAACGGAATCCCGATATGTCGGAATTACGAAAGAATATTTCATCCGCAAATTACTTCCTCGAATAATGAAATCCTGGCTTCATTTGTCGTATAAAGCATTCTTCTTGTTTTTATATTGTCCTTATAAAAACGCCAGAATCTGTCAAGAGATTCATCATTATTTCTGATTAATTCGAGCACCCCGTTTGTTTTGTCAAAGAAATCGACTTTATTGGAATAATCGAATTTAACAGCATCGGTACACCATGACCATTCATGCCATTCCGGAGAAATACAAAGACTGCCGGCCGCAATCGATTCGAGCTTGGCAATATCCGATTTGCATCGATTGAATTCGTTATCTATAAGCGGAACAATAGTAAGAGAAGGAGCAAGTTCGGCGAGTTCGTAAAAATAAGAATATGCATGCACTACCGGTTTTGAACAGATATTCCGGCAGCGGACACCTAGATCCTGTAACCAGGTCGGAACAGGATCAAGTCCCCAGAATACGAAAGTAAAATCTTTGTTCGATTCTACGAGCTTTGATATTTGCTCTTCATAAGCCGATAAATCATTCTTATGCGCTGTCCGGCCACGCCAGAGAACCATCATTTTGGCTTTGTTACGATCCTGCGCGAGTTTATGGATATATGGATCAAAGGCATTCCGGATAACAGTTATCTTATTGTTATAATCCTGGAAAGCTTTTGCCAAAGCATCAGTTGAGACAATAACCGAATCTGCTTTTTCCAAAATTCTTTTCACATGAAGATAATAATTTATTTTCCGTTCCTTCATCTCTACATGGTAAGGATTATCTTCTTCAACGGCAAAAAAATTATCGTCGTAATCTACGATAACTTTTATTCCGAAAGATTTGCAGAGATAAACGGCCTCGAGTTGCCATTCCTGGTCCGGATTATGTAATAAAACAATATCGTAACCTTTGAGGTTAAGTAAATTAAACTCAAAAGGTGACTGGAAAACATCAGCCTGGATTGTCGGATCTATACGATGCAGTTCAGACAAAGGGCCGAAAGCCCGATAAAGGCTTGAAGCTGATTCGATTTGTGTCGTAACGCATAAAATTTTCATGCTCTCCCCCTGTCAATTTCTTGCTCTATTTTTCTTCTCATAGGATCATCCGGTTTTATTTCTACATCGACAAGCGATGCGAAATTACACTCTGGACAAATTTTTGTCGGTTCTTCAATTAAAAGAAGCGAACCGCAATGAATACACATTTTTATATTTGAACGGTCGATCCTTTTATTCACTTTGGTAACTCCATGTTCAAATTATAAAGCTTACTGAGTTTCGTTATCAATAAAATAACGAGTTCTTTGCTCTTTAATTCTTTTTCGGGCGGAGTCAGGTTTTCCCATATTTCACAAAGATGATGTAAAAGCCGCTTATGTGGATTGAATAATTTTGAGGTTTTATAATCCCTGTTACTATCGACAACAATCTGAGAATTAGAATAATATCCTGGGAATAAAAAACTTATTATAGTGCGGAAAATCCTTTTAAAAATATTCCTTGGTCTATACGCCGAATGTCTAGCATAACCTCTTCCGACTGCATTATGGCCTTTGATAATATTTATTCCAAGTGCAGGATTATTAAAACAGCCAGGGTATTTTTTAAGAAGTATGACGGCCATTTCACTTAATAATTTACGATGTTTTTTTGTCATGCTACCTTCTTTTGAAGCAGACAAGCAACATGCATGCCTTCTTTTTTGATATCGAGAATATCAAATTCAAAAAACTTTTTAATGTAGCTTAAAAGCGACATAATTGATTCTTCTGTAAAAACATGAACATGAATATTTTTTTGATTTATATAGTATCTCTGGGCTTCAGTAGGCGCCTTATTTATTATCGTGCAGCAATCAAGATAATGAGCATATTCAGTCGTTACACTGTCGTTTTCATAGTCTTCAACCAAATGACTTACTGGCGTAATAGGACGATCGTAATCGAAGGTTTCACGCTTATCAGGGCAAATAAAATATACATACCCGCCAGGTTTTACGACTCTCAGCCATTCTTCTATAGCGCCTATTGGATTGCAAGTATGTTCAATAACATGGCTGCAACAGAAAAAATCGAAAAAATCATCCACTATATCGAAGCTAAATGCGTCAAAAACTATAAAATCAGGCTTCGTAATATCCTCTTTTTTTATTTGTCTTTTTACCTTTAAATCTTCGAACATTTCATCGACTGTATATTTATCGGCGTATGACATTGAAGTATGCTGATTCGTTTTAAACGGAGCGGCTTGAGCTCCGAGTTCGAGACCATGGCCTGAAAGATGTTTTTCGACAAAATCCAGAACGAAACAATCTATTTTCATTCGGGCACCTTTTCAAATACCCATATACAATCCCAGCCGTTGCGGAGCATTATCTTTGTTTTTTCTTCGTCAAATTTCCAGTTTTTGAATTTGGAAAATAACTCGAGCCAAAAACTTTTTAATTGTAGATTAATCCGTCCAGGCCGCGCGATGTTGACGACATTAATCTGGTCAACATGATCGAGGCATATTATAGAAAAGAATATGAATCTTTTTGCTTTTCTGTCGATGTTTTCAAGAGCTAAAAGCGAATCTTCAGGCTTCAAATATCCGAGTATTCTTTCAACATTTACGATATCAAAATAATTTTTAATAGCATCGAGATTCCTGACATCGCAACAATAATATTTATCTTTCAATACTGAATTTTCAAATGCATATTCGGATATGTCGCAGGGATAAGCATCAAAACCGTTATTAATATAGTTAGTTGTCCTAAGTCCAATACCGGCCCCTATATCGAGCAGCGTTTTACAATCAGTATCTTTGACAGCTTCTTTTAATCTCGAGGCATATTCGATATAGCATTCATGATTTACATTCCGTGGACCGCCTTTATCTCCCGTTTCTCCTGTATAAAAGTCTTTATCGAAATAAGAACCGTCTTTCCCGTCGTTCGTTTGCACTCGTTATTCCCCCGCTCGTTTTAATAAATAACAATTCCTTGGACCATGCGGATTCGGAAAATTCATATAAATTATATCAACAATTTGAAGCATGCAATTATCAAAAAGCATTTTAAGACTTTCAGGGTCTAGCCAGAATGAAAAACGATCATCCTTTGCTGCCTTGTTATCGGACCAGGTTCCTTCCGGATATAATGTCCCTGAATATTGATAACCTCTATGCTCAATTATGCCTCTGGAATATTTCTCGGGATTTCCGATATGAGTCTCAAGCAAAATATATCTTGCAAGTGTCGAAATATTCCATAAATGCCTTACAGGATCGGCCAGATGATAAAAACAACCAGAGTGAAAAATAATATCGAATTCATCCTTTTTTATTTCCTGGTGCATTGTCTCCATATCAAGCACCCTGAAAGTCATATCGTTGCAACCGAAATACAATGCCCTGAATAAGGCACGATGAAGATTCTCAGGCCTGATATCGCTGGCCGTAACCTGGGCGCCGGCCATGGTAAGCTGAACATCATGGAATCCATCGAGCGTCCCAATATTCAGGATCTTCTTTCCCTGGATGGACATATTATTCAAAAGTCCTTGAACCCGGATATCGGTATTAGGTGTTTGATCCAAAGAACGCTCATAATCTAGCTTTTCTATCTCTTGACGCGCCAGAATGTTTTTTATCTGTTGCATCCGTTTACCATCCCAAAATGTCTTTTGAGGTAATCGATTTCAGGCATATAGGATCCTTACAATCAGACATAATTACAGGCGGCGCGATTCTTTCGAGACAAAAAATACATCCTTCCCGCGCGTAAACTGCGCTGAATCCATTACCTGAATTACGCCAGATTCTATACAAAGGATTCGCAACTGAGAATATAGCTATTATCGGCGTTTCTGTTGTCTGAGCAATATGCATCGGCCCCGAATCGCAACAGATAAAGGCCTTCGCTTTTTTAATAAGTTCCCGGAGTTCAAATATAGAAAACTGGCCTAGCATATTAAATATTTTTTCGTTATCAGGTACCAGATCGTTTTCTTTCCCAATCAAAAAAACATGATATCCACGTGCGATTAATTTATCAGTAACCTCATTCCATGTTTCGATCGGCAAAGTACGGTTTGCATGGCTCTTGAGTGCATGTATTATAATACATGGTTTTTTCATATCGATATGATGCTTGTTTAAAAAAGCTTCAACCTTCATTTTGTCTTCCATAGTGGATTTAAGTTTTGGCTGAACTACTTCAAATAATTGCGTTTGGAAAACATGCTCGGAATATGCATTTAAAATATGCATTTTGGGCTTTTTTTCATAGCATAAATCAAGGTCAAACACGCGGTCGCAATATTCGTACAATTTTTCTTTGTTGTCGCAAAATCCTTCAATTTCTTCCATTCTTGAAATTACTTCTGGGTACCGTGTATGCATAAATATTTGATGGTCAGGATGTTTGCTTTTATATGCGCTGATTATTCCGGTTGTAAGAAGAACATCTCCCATGGCACCCTGGCGGCTGAATCCTATTTTCATTTGCTCAATAATTTAACTGTTGAAACTGTTTTTGTCAAACTTTTTAAAAATTGTTTAATTATTATTCGAATAATCTGCCCTGCTTTAAAAATTCTTAGATCCGCCGCTAGGCTTTGGGCTCTTCTTTAAATTGCTGTTTCAAGACATCGTAAACAATAACATTCGTTGCTCTAGCTGCAATATCCCGTAAAACAACTTCGTATTTTTGCGTGTTTGATTCGCGTTTTTTTGTATTCTTAACGGACACAAATTCTATTAAATCGGGATGTCTTTCCCATGGTCGCCAAATTATCACGCCTGCGTATTTATCCTGCTTTAAATAGTCTTTTTCCTTTTCCCAAAGTTCTAACGGCATAACATAATAAAACTTGTGAGGTTTGGGCATTACTCTGGAAAAATTAAATTCTGTCAATCCCTGTTTAGGATATTTTGGATGCCACTGTCGTTGCATTTTCTCACAGGTATATTTCCACTTCTTTTTTTCAGCCACTTTTAAATCTTCGCTGCTTCGCTTGAATTCAAATTCATAAACCTCTTTTTTGTGTGGATGAACACCAAGTACATCGGCGATGCATCCATAACTGGAACATTCATGCACGGCCCAAAGACCGTACTCATTATTTGCCCTCAATAAAAACTGGTACTCTATTCTATCCATCTCAATTCACTTATCACTTCGTACTATTTCTCCTTTTCCACTTCTATAAAAACTGTATCTATATACTGCGCTTTGTTCTTATCTAAGCAAATAATTTCGTATTCATTTCGTCTTAAAAATAATGCAATAATGTCTCTCTTTTTTATGTTGTATTTTTTTATTTCGTTTGATTTACGATGAATGGCAAATTTAGCCGCTGTAAATGGATTAATTGTATAGGAAATCCAATTTGTTTCATTTTCCCTGTGCGCTCTGTATGCTTCTATTATGTCCGGGAGCTGTTCATATTTTATCAGTTCACTCGGCTTCATTATACTGGTTTCTCTTCTCGGCCGTTTAGATGAGAATAATTTTATCCACAAATTTATATTTGTATTCCCCGAAAAACTCACCCATAGCGTTGAAAGAAAATACCAATATGCATAATCTGATAATTTGTTTTTTACTTTGTTGAAATAAAAAATTGCTTCGGATGTACCTTCATATTTTAAAATCTTTTTACCAACTTTAGCGTCATAAGAAAAAGACGATTTAAAATCAGAAGAAATATCCTGACCGAGAAATAAATTCATCTTATCCCCATTAATTCTTTGATGGCTTCTTTTGCCTGGAACGGAACCACAGCATTCCCAAGGCATTTAATTCTGTCCATTCGGCAGGGTACCCCATCAGCCACTCGACCCACATCGGGTTCAACATCCCACCACTGGCGCCCTTGTATGATGGTCTGTTCCCCTTCCCGCCCTCGAATCGCGCTCCATCGATATCTCTCATTGTTTTCATACTGCTTGTCATTGTAGGCCAATTCTTTACTTCCTGGGATAATGGTGTTTGAGCTCTGGGATCGTTGCCCTTCTGCGGAGAATTCGCATCCGAGGCACGCGGAGTCGGCCATAGATTCTTCCGTGCCATGGTTTCCAGACTCGGCCTTTCCTTGTTCCCTTCTCTGCTCTTGTTCCGGCCGTAAGTTTCTGCTGTCGGAGTAGGATAACATTCCGGATGTATCTGTTCCCGCAGATTGCAAGGCTTTGTCCGGCCTTTCCTGGCTGTTTGATATTGCCGTTCCATGGCCTCGGGACTTCTCAATGGCAAATGATCCATAGCGTTCGGAGTAGCCCAAAAGCCACCATCTATTTCGTTTATGATTTGCTCCGACTTCGGCAGCTGATAACATCGTCCATCGACAATCATACCCGAGACAGGTAAGTTCTTGTAAAATTCGGTCGAGTCCATTTGTCCGAATTGCTGGCACATTTTCGAGGAAAATAAAGACGGGTTTGAGTTCTCGGCAGAGTCGAAACACTTCGAAAACAAGTCCGCTTCGCTCTCCATCCAAGCCTTTTTGAAGTCCTGCAACACTGATGTCCTGGCAAGGGAATCCGCCGTATATGACATGGATCGGAATATCAAACATTTCTCCCCGGAGTGTTCTGATATCATCCCATATTGGCGCATTCGGGAGAATTCCTTCTGACATTCGTGATAACAGAACAGACTGAGCATATCGGCAGTTTTCACAATAAGCGATTGGTTTGACTTTTCCGTTGAGTGCGATTGTAATTCCGCCGGTTCCGCTGAAGACATCGAGTCCATTAAGTAAATCCAAGTCATTAATCATGCCATCCCGTGTCAGATTTTGCATTCCTCTATTACCCTGACTTTTTTACATCTGACCTTCGTGATATCTTTGGAATAAACAAGAAAATCGTTTTTATGAACTTTACATTTTAATATCTGACCGTAATTATAACTCAAGGCGAGAAGTGGTGAAGGCGATAAATGCAAACCTCCGCCACATGCTCTATCCTCGTTTGGATCCCAGTCTGGGCAAGTTACTTCGCCTTCGTATTTAATTTTACCACAGCTGCCCAATGATGTTTTTTCTTTTGGGTCAACAGTTTTATAAAGGGTTACTTCTCCATTTTTGTCTGCTGGATAAATATCCAAGAATGTTTTTTTGCTGTGCTCATATTGGGCTGGTTGTTCAACAACTGTCGCTGTTTTGCTTTTGGAAAATTCCTTTATATCTTTCTTTTTAATACCCCGTAAAAAAGCTGTTGCAAAATGCTTCAATTTTAATATAGCACAACAGAAAACTACGATAGTACATAATTCAAATCCTTCAGCGTGCGAATTTTCCCAGAGCTCAGCGTGCGAATTTCCCCTGAGCACCGCGTGCGAATTTCCCCTGAGCACCGCGTGCGAATTTTCCCAGAGCTCAGCGTGCGAATTTCCCCAGAGCACCGCGTGCGAATTTCCCCTGAGCACCGCGTGCGAATTTCCCCTGAGCA
>Ga0316627_100000071_pt1 | contig 18401 bp, 13 predicted proteins | sample OWC_Aug_M2_C1_D1_FD_207653 | JGI IMG/M metagenome (GOLD analysis project Ga0316627, IMG submission 207653) | Wetland soil microbial communities from Old Woman Creek delta, Ohio, United States - OWC_Aug_M2_C1_D1_C | ecosystem: Environmental > Terrestrial > Soil > Wetlands | place: USA: Ohio...
TGCGAGATTATTTGGAACATATTGAAAATAAAAGGTTTTCTGTACTTGATATAACCAGGGACACCTTTTAGCGCAGGCCTCGTGTCGGTGTCAAGAACCTTTTTCCTAAAAAAAACTGCCGCGTCAGGCTGTGGAAAACTGCGGGGTTGCGGGCGGCGCCGTGGCGGCCGGGCGGGGCCGACGACAGGCGATCCGGTCCACAGAGCCCTCGTGGACGCCTGGCGGACGCACGGGGCGTGCGCTCGAGAGCGGAGCGCCGGCCTGCGAATCCGCCTGCGCACACCGGCGAGACGGTGCCGCGTCGGGAGCCTCAGGAGCCATTTCCCTTGACCATTCCGTCGGGCTGCTTTATGAAAAGGGGTACGCGTCAGCGGCCGGGATGTCCGTCCGGGCCGGTTGCCCGACGAGCGGCCGGAGGAGATGGGATGTCGGCCGGGGACCCTTGGACGGTGCCCGTTCGACGGAAAGGTCGGTACACCATGCGCGGGAGTTTGCTGGCGGGCTGCATCCTGGCAGCGCTTGCGTTCGGGGCGATCGGCCAAGCCGGGGAGCCGCCCATCCGGATCGGCGAGATCAACTCCTATAGCGGCATCGCCGCCGGCTTCACGCAACCCTATCGACAAGCCGTGGAGATGGCGGTCGACGAGGTCAATTCGACCGGGGGCCTGCTGGGCCGAAAAGTCGACGTCGTGTTTCGCGACGACAAGGGCAATCCGGCCGAAGCCATCAAGTACGCCCAGGAACTGGTGGTCGCGGAGAAGGTCAGCCTCCTCGCCGGGACCTATCTCAGCAACGTGGGTCTGGCGGTATCGGACTTCGCCAAGATGCGCAAGGTGCTCTTCGTGGCGGCCGAGCCCCTGTCCGAGGCGGTTACGTGGTCGCAGGGGCATCGGTACACGTTCCGCGTCCGACCCAACACCCACTCGCAGGGGCGGATGCTGGCGGAGCGGGCCGCCCGGCTGCCGTACCGGAGGTGGGCGGTGATCGGGCCGAACTACGAGTACGGCCGGCGAGCCTGGGAGACGTTCTGGGCGCGGCTCAAGGAGCTGAAACCGGACGTGCAGATGGTCGGGGAGCACTGGCCGACGCTCGCCAAGCTGGAGCCGGGAGGGTACGTCACCGCGCTCCTGAGCCAGCAGCCGGACGCCCTCTTCGTATCCCTCTTCGGGAGCGACTGGCTGGCCTTTGCGCGCGAGGGCGGCACCCGTGGGTTGTTCCAGAAGACCTTCACCGTGGGAATCCTCTTGGGCGAGCCCGAGTATCTCGACCCGTTGAAACTGGAAGCGCCGGAAGGCATGCTGGTCACCGGCTACCCCTGGTACGACATCCCGTTGCCGGCGCACAAGGCATTCGTGGACAAGTTCACGTCTCGAACGGGCCGGCATCCCGTGGCCGGCGCCCTGGTCGGCTACGTCACGTTCCAATCCATCTTCGCTGCCATTCGGAAGGCGCAGACGACGGACACCGAGAGTCTGGTGGCGGCGCTGGAGGCGCTGAAGGTCGAGACGCCCATCGGTCCCATCACCTACCGGCCATTCGATCACCAGTCCACCATGGGCGCGTGGGTCGGCACGACCAAGCTGGACGCGGCGCGCGGCGTCGCGGTCATGACCCAGTGGGAATACGTGCCGGGAGAGAAAGTCCTGCCCTCGGAAGCCGAGGTGCGGCGCATGCGAGAGGCCGGCAAATGACCTGGCCTCGGCCGAGCCAGTGATCTCTCCGCCCGAACGCCGCGGGCGCACACGCCACCCCGATCCGGGGCGGACGCCACGACATCCATGATCCCACTCCTCCTGCAGATCCTCGCGGGCCTCACGCACGCGATGATCCTCTTCCTCATCGCGTCCGGACTCTCCCTGATTTTCGGGGTCACGCGGACGATCAACTTCGCGCACGGCTCTCTGTACATGCTGGCCGCCTATCTCGCCGTCTCCCTCGCCTCCGCCCTGCCTTTCGGCGCGCTGAACGTGTACGCGGCCATGCTGGCCGCCTCCCTGGGCGTGGCCCTGCTGGGCTCGCTCATCGAAATCTGTTTCCTGCGGCGCGTATACCGGGCGCCGGAACTCTACCAACTCCTCCTCACGTTCGCGCTGGTGCTGGTCATCGGCGATGGGGTGAAGCTCTTCTGGGGCGCCGAGAACCGTATCGGCCTCAAGCCGGCGGGCCTCGACGGCTCCGTGCCGATCCTGGGGCAGCTTTTCCCCACCTACGACCTGGCAGTCCTGGCGATGGGGCCGGCAGTGGCCCTGGGCCTCTGGGGCCTCCTCCACCGTACCAGATGGGGCGTGCTCCTCCGTGCCGCGGCCTCCGATCGGGAGACGGTGGGGGCGCTGGGCGTCAGTCAGGCGCGGCTCTTCACGGGCGCGTTCCTGGTGGGGTCGTGGCTCGCGGGCCTGGCGGGCGCGCTCCAGGTCCCGCGGCAGGCGCTCACCACCACGATGGACGCCGCGATCATCGTGGAGGCGTTCGTGGTGGTGGTGATCGGCGGGATGGGAAACGTCTTCGGCGCCTTCCTGGGGGCGGTGCTCCTCGGCGTCCTGCAATCGTTGGGCATTCTGTGGTTGCCACGGGAGTTCCACCTCGCCGTCGTGTTCGTGCTGATGGCCGCGGTCCTGGTCCTGCGACCCTGGGGCCTTCTCGGCAAGGCCCCGGCAGTGGGCGCTGCCGCTGCCGGCACGGCGCTTCCGTCGGGGGGCCCGGGAGCGGTGCCGCGGTGGGCGCTCGCCGCCGGCGGCGTACTGCTCCTGGCGGCGCCGTTGGCCGCGCCGACGTTCGTCGTCTGGGTGCTGGTCGAAATCCTGGCGTTCGGTCTTTTCGCCGGGAGTCTGCAGCTCCTGGTGGGGACGGGCGGAATGATCTCCTTCGGCCATGCGGCCTACTTCGGCCTCGGGGCGTACGGAGCCGCCCTCCTCATGAAATACGGGGGATGGTCCATGCCCGCGGCGTTCCTCCTGGGCCCCGTCCTGGCGGCGGGTGCAGCCCTCGTCTTCGGCTGTCTCTGCGTGCGGCTGCGAGGGATTCCGTTCGCCATGCTGACGCTCGCCTGTGCCCAGATCGCCTACGCGATCGTGCATCAATGGTACGCCATCACCGGGGGGGACAACGGTCTGCTCGGCATCTGGCCCGCGCCGATCGTGGCGCCGGCGGCGCGCTACTACTACCTGGCGCTGGCGGTCGGCGGCGGCGGCCTGCTCGTTTTGCGGCGAATCACGGCCTCGCCCTTCGGGCTCACCCTGCGCGCGGCGCGCGATCACGCGCTTCGCTGCGAAGCCGTCGGGGTGGACGTCCGGTCCCACCACCTCTTGGCGTTCGTGGTGGCCGGGTTCTTCGCCGGGTTCGCGGGGAGCCTGTTCGCCTTTCTGAAGGGGAGCGTCTTCCCGGACTATCTGTCCGTGTCGATGTCGGTGGAGTCCCTGGTGATGGTCCTCCTCGGCGGGATCCAGCGTCTGGCCGGCGCGCCCGCCGGTGCTGCCGTGTTCAAGGGACTGGACACCCTGGTGACCCTCTACACGGAGTACTGGCAGGCGTTCCTCGGCGGCGTGCTCCTCGCGGTGGTGCTGGCGTTCCCCAACGGCGTCATGGGATTGGTACGGCGGCGGCGCGCAGCGCAGGAGGGGCGGCATGGCTGAGAATTCCCTCCTGGAAGTGTACGACGTCTCCAAGGCCTTCGGCGGCGTGCAGGCCGTGGCGGGCGCGAGTTTCACACTGCGCCCGGGCGACGTGCAGGCGGTGATCGGGCCGAACGGCGCGGGCAAGAGCACGCTGTTCAATCTCCTGACGGGGCAGTTGGCCTGTGACCGGGGACGCATCCTGTTCCGCGGCGAGCGGATCGATGGAGCCCCGCCGCACCAGATCTGGCGGAAGGGGATCAGCCGGACGTTCCAGGTCCCGGCCACGTTTCAGAGCCTGACCGTGCGGGAGAACGTGCAGACGGTGCTGCTGTCGCGCCGTGGAAGGAGTCGCAACCTGGTGGCCCACGCGGCGCGGCTCTTCGAGGACGCGGCTGCGGCTGTCCTGGCACAAGTCGGGCTGCTCGCGTATGCGGACGATGAGTGCGGGACGCTCTCCTTAGGCGATCTGAAGCGGATGGAACTGGCGCTGGCGCTGGCGAGCGAGCCGGCCCTGCTGCTGCTCGACGAGCCGGCGGCGGGCATGTCGTCGGACGAGCGGGCGGATCTGATGGGGACGGTGGTCCGGGTCGTTCGGGAGCGGAATCTGACGGTCCTGTTCACCGAGCACGACATGGATGTGGTGTTCGGCACGGCGACGCGAATCCTCGTTCTGCATCAGGGACGCGTGTTGGCCGAGGGGACGCCGGCCGCGGTGCGGGAGAACCCCGAGGTCCAGCGGGTGTATCTCGGAGGCGCGTCGTGACATCCGAGCCGCGGCCAGAAACGGAAGGCGAGGTCGCCGCCGCGCAAGGGCGAGCGCTCTTGGAGGTCATGAATATCGAGGCTGGCTACGGGATGGGCCGCGTCCTTTTCGGTGTGAGCCTCCGCGTCCGGTGCGGGGAGGTCGTGGCGCTCCTGGGACGCAACGGGGCCGGGAAGACGACGACGCTCAAAACCATCATGGGGCTTCTGCGCCCGACGACCGGCCGCGTGGTCTTCGACGGCCGGGACGTGTCGTGCTTGCCGTCGCATCTGATCGCCCGGGCGGGCATCGGATACGTCCCGCAGGATCGGCGAATTTTTCCCGACCTCACAGTCCGAGAGAACTTGGAGGTCGGACGGCACACCGGGCGAGGGGAGCCTCGCTGGGACGTGCAGCGGGTGTGCGCGCTGTTCCCGGCCCTCGGGCCGCTGGTCGATCGCCGCGGCGAAAGCCTGAGTGGGGGGGAACAGCAAATGCTGGCGATTGCTCGGACCCTCATGGGAAACCCGACGCTCCTTCTCTTGGACGAGCCGTCGGAAGGCCTGGCGCCCTTGGTGGTTCAAACCTTGGCCGCCCAAGTACTACAGTTGAAGGAAGAAGGCGTGACGATCGTCCTCTCGGAGCAGAACGTCCGGTTCACCACCTTGGTGAGCGATCGTGCCTACGTGTTGGAGAAAGGGCACGTCAGGCATGAAGGTGACGTGCGAAAAATGGCAGGGGATTCCTCCATTCTCGGTAAGTTCTTACGCATATAAGACTCACAGCTATCGCTTCCCAGCGTCAGTATCTGGAGCAACCGGGCAAAAATCTTGATCTTAAACCATGGAACGAGGATATTTTTTTTGTCTAACTTGACAGATATCGACTCAGGTTATATATTTCAACACGTATAAAGAAATAGAGGATATTTTGAGGAGGTTAAGGAGGGAAACGTGAGATTCGATCAGTTCACATTCAAGGCCCAAGAGGTCATCCAAACTGCACAGAAACAGGCCGAAGAGATGCAGCATCAGGCGGTGGACGTGGAGCATCTCCTCTTGGCGTTGGTGGAGCAGACCGACGGGATTCTCCTTCCGGTGCTCCAAAAGGTCGGCGCCGGCCCCAGACAGATTGCTGCGTCGCTCCGGCAGGAATTGGGAAAACTCCCGAAGGTTTACGGACCGAGCCAGATTTACATGACACCCCGCCTGAATGAGGTGTTCAAGCGGGCGCAGGATGAGGCAGGGAGGCTGAAGGACGAGTACATAGGCTCCGAGCATCTCCTGCTGGGCATCCTGGGCGACGCGTCCGGCGCGGCGGTGCAGGTGCTGGGCGATAGCGGCGTGACCAAGGATGCGGTCTACGCGGCGCTTCAGACCGTCCGGGGCGGTCAGCGGATCACCGATCCAAACCCTGAAGAGAAGTACCAGGCGCTGCAGCGGTACAGCCGCGACCTCACCGATTTGGCCCGGAAGGGCAAACTCGATCCGGTCATCGGGCGGGACGAGGAGATCCGCCGGGTCATTCAAGTCCTGTCCCGCCGGACGAAGAATAATCCCGTCCTGATCGGGGAGCCGGGCGTCGGCAAGACCGCCATCGTCGAGGGCCTCGCGGAGCGGATCATCCGCGGCGACGTCCCCGAGTCGCTGAAAGAGAAGCAGGTGGTCGCGCTCGACCTCGGTGCCCTCGTGGCGGGGACGAAATACCGGGGCGAATTCGAGGATCGGCTGAAGGCGTTGCTCAAGGAAGTCACCGAGGCGGCGGGTCGCGTCATTCTGTTCATCGACGAGCTGCACACCCTCGTGGGCGCCGGCGCGGCCGAGGGGGCGGTGGACGCCAGCAACATGCTGAAGCCGGCCCTGGCCCGGGGCGAGCTCCGCTGCGTCGGGGCGACGACGCTGGACGAGTACCGCAAGCGCATCGAAAAAGACGCCGCACTGGAGCGGCGCTTCCAACCCATCGTGGTGCGGCAACCCAGCGTGGAGGATACGATCTCGATCCTGCGCGGGCTGCGCGAGCGCTACGAAGTCCACCACGGGGTGCGCATCCGCGACGCGGCCCTGGTCGCTGCCGCGACACTGTCCAACCGCTACATCACGGATCGGTTTCTGCCGGACAAGGCCATCGACCTCGTGGACGAAGCCGCCAGCATGCTGCGGATGGAGATCGACAGTCTCCCGGTCGAGCTGGACGAGGTCGAGCGCAAGATCCGGCAGTTCGCCATCGAGCGCGAAGCCATGAAGCGCGACACGGATCCGGAGACGCTGGAGCGCCTGGAGCGTTTGGAGGCCGAGGTGGCCGAGCTGGAGAAGCGGCGCACGGAGCTGCGCAGCCGCTGGGACCGCGAAAAGACCAGCATCCAGCGGATCCGGGCCCTGAGGGAGCAGATCGAGGCCGCGCGGCTCGACGCGGAGACGGCCGAGCGCGAGGGGGATCTGGGGAGGGTGGCGGAGATCCGCTACGGGACCGTGGCGGGATTGCAGAAGGAATTGCGGGGTGAGCAAGACGCTCTGGGAGCCCTCCACGGGCAAGAGCGCATGCTGAAGGAGGAGGTGGACGAGGAGGACATCGCCAAGGTGGTTTCGCGCTGGACGGGTATCCCGGTGGCCAAGATGCTCCAGGCCGAGGCGCAGAAGCTCCTGACCATGGAGGATCGGTTGCGCGAGCGCGTGGTGGGTCAGGCGGAGGCCATCCTGGCGGTTTCCAACGCCATCCGGCGGGCACGGGCCGGCTTGCAGGACGAGAACCGGCCGCTGGGGTCGTTTCTGTTCCTGGGCCCGACGGGGGTCGGCAAGACGGAGCTGGCACGGGCGCTGGCCGAGTTCCTCTTCGACGACGAGCGGGCCCTGGTCCGTCTGGACATGTCGGAGTTCATGGAGAAGCACTCGGTGGCCCGACTCATCGGGGCTCCGCCGGGATACGTCGGTTACGACGAAGGGGGGTATCTCACCGAAGCGGTGCGCCGGCGGCCGTACACGGTGATCCTCTTCGACGAGATCGAGAAGGCGCACGCGGATGTGTTCAACATCCTCCTGCAGGTCCTGGACGAGGGGCGGCTGACCGACGGCCAGGGGCGGACAGTGGACTTCAAGAATGCGCTGGTGATCATGACGTCGAACCTCGGGAGCCAGTTCATCCAGGAAGAGCACGACGAGGAGGTGATCCGTGACAAGGTGACGGAACTCCTCAAGACGGCGTTCCGGCCGGAGTTCCTCAACCGGATCGACGAGACGGTGATCTTCCACCGGCTCTCGCCGCGCGAGATCAAGCAGATCGTCGGCATCCAGCTCCGCATCCTGCAGCGGCGCCTGGGTGGCCGGAGACTCGAGATCGAGGTGACCGAGCCCGCCAGGGAGCACCTGGCCCGCGAAGGCTTCGATCCGCTGTACGGCGCCCGGCCCCTCAAGCGGGCGATACAGCGGCTGGTGCAGGACCCGCTGGCCCGGCGCGTCCTGGAGGGGGAGTTCCAAGAGGGCGATCGCATCCGCGTGGACGTTGCCGGAGGGGAGATCGCCCTGGAGCGCGTGGGCGAGGCCGAGCCATCGACGACCGTGGGATCCTGACCGTCCTCCGCAACCACGCTCTCTCGGCCCCCGCATGGCGCCCTCCGGACCTCGCGTCCGAAGGGCGCGTCGTTCACGGGTTGTCCGGGGTTTTGCGTTGACGAGGATCGGCGGCTTGAGTAATCTACCTCGCGTTCCACCCTGGTGCGCTTTCACAGGGTGTTCGAGACCGGATTCTCCCAGGCTCCAAATGGTCCAGATCCAAGGAGGCGCCACCCATCCTACGGATGAGTACCCGCCGAGGCGCGAGGCACATCCCGCTCGTGGTGAGCCTGTCGAGCCACGCAGCGCCGCACCCATCGGGATGATGGGTACCCGGCGCGCCAACGCGGCAGATGGACCTTTTCAGCAACCTGCTGAAGGAGGGGCGCGTGCCCAGGGCGCTTGGCACCGCGGTCGCCGGGGCGCTCACCGATGCCGGTGTGCGGCGCGGAGACCGGCTCGTCGTGGCGGTCTCGGGCGGAGTGGACTCCATGGTCTTGCTGGACGTCCTGGTCCGCCTGGCGTCGCGACTTGACCTGCGGCTGCACGTGGCGCACATCCACCACGGCCTGCGCGGCAGATCGGCGGATCGGGACGCCGCCCTGGTGTCCACTGAAGCTGCCCGCTACGCTCTGCCCGTCAGCGTGGAGCGGCTGACGGCTGCGACGCGGACGCGGGGTACGTCGGTGCAGGCGTGGGCCCGGGCGGCCCGCTACGCCGGCCTGGAGGTGATCCGCCGGGAGGTCCGAGCGGCGTGGATCCTGACGGCGCACAACCGGAACGACCAGGCCGAGACCGTTCTGTTGAATCTCCTGCGCGGCGCGGGTCCGCGCGGCCTGGCCGGCATTCCGACGGTTCGCGAGCGCATCCTGCGCCCCCTCCTCACCGTCTCCCGCGCCGAGATCGAGGGCTACGCCGCTGCGCGCGGCGTGCGCTTCCGCGAGGACCCCTCCAACAGATCGGTCGCCTACCGGCGCAACCGGATTCGACGTCAGCTCTTGCCGATGCTGACCCGCGAATACAACCCGCGGATCGCGGAGGCGCTGGCGGCGCTGGCGGCGGAGGCGCGCGAGGACGACGACGCGTTGACGTCTCAGGCCGCGGCGCTGGGCGCTACGGCAGTTCGCGCGCGCAGCCGGGCGGTCGGGGTTAGCGTGCGCGCCCTATCCGCGGCTCGGCCCGCGGTGGCACGTCGGCTGTTCCAGGAGACGTTCCGACGAGCGACGGGCGGAGAACACGGCCTCACGCGTCGGCATCTCGCGGCCCTCGCGCTGCTGGCCGCCCGCGGCGGCGACGTGCTCCTGCCTGGCGGCCTGCGGGCTTGGGTGTCGGCGACGTACGTCTGGATCGGCCCGGGGGCGCGTGCGACGCCGCATCGGCACAGCCCGGACGCACGGGCCTCCGGCCGCGGCGCCCGGCCGGCTGTGGGGCTGCAAACCGGGAGGTGGGTTGCCTGGGAGCCCGGGCGGTGTTCCGTCCGCGTCCGCCGCGCGACCGGAGGCGACCTCCGCCTTGGCCGGCGTGATCCCTGTCGGGAGATCATGCATGCGAAGGTCCTGGCAGAGCCTCTTGGCCTGCGGAGCTGGCGCGCGGGAGATCGCTTTCGGCCGCTCGGTCTTCGCGGTCGGAAGAAGCTGCAGGACTTCTTCGTGGACGAGAAGATTCCGCGGGAAGCGCGCGCGCGGGTGCCGCTGCTCGTCGCCGGCGATCGGATCGCCTGGGTGGTGGGGCATCGGATCGCGGACGAGTTCCGCTGGAGGGGCGAACGGGCGGCATGCGTGGCAGAGGTGAGGTTTGCGGAGGGACGGGATGGAATACCGGCTGGGTCCGACGCTGCTGTCGGCCGCTGAGATCCGGGCGCGCGTGCGCGAGCTGGCGCAGGCCATCTCGCGGGATTACGCCGGTCGAAATCTCTTGCTTATATGCGTCCTGAAGGGCGCCGCCATTTTCTGGGCGGATCTCTGCCGGGCGCTGCAGATTCCGTGTCAGAGCGATTTCGTGGCCATGGAGAGCTACGGCGACTCCACCGCGCCGCTCGGCCGGCCGCGCTTCACCAAGGCGGCGGATGTGTCCCTGGTGGATCGGGACGTGCTGATCGTGGAGGACATCATCGATACCGGGCACACCATCGTCCGGTTGCGGAGGCTCCTCCAGGCGCAGTCGGCGCGCAGCGTTGCCCTCTGCGCCCTGCTCGACAAGGCAGAGCGCCGGGAGGTGCAGACCCCCATCGAGTACTGCGGCTTCGTGATCCCCAACACCTTCGTGGTCGGCTACGGTCTGGACTACGCGCAGCAGTACCGGCACCTGCCGCACATCGCGACCCTGCAGCCCCTTCACGCAGCCTAGGTTGCAACGGAGAGCCGAGGCGGAACGCGCTGTCCTGCGGCGTCGGCGGCGCACGGCGCCAGCCGTTGCGGTCAAGGTCCGGACCGGGCCATGCCGGGAAAACACGGGCGCATCCTTTCGTGCCGCGAGGGCCGGAAGGGCCATGTTTCCTGTTGTTTTTCGCATAGTGTCATGGTACAAAGTCTCATAATTGTTGGGTTCTGCGCTCGGCGCTCTCGAGGAGAATGCGGGTGAATCCGTTTTTCAAGAATCTTGCTCTGTGGTTGGTGATCGGCCTCATCATGGTGCTGGTTTTCAACATCTTCAACCAGACTCAGCCCATGCAGAAGGAGCTGATCTTCAGCGATTTCATGTCCAAGGTGGAGCGGGGCGAAGTTGCGGAAGTGACGCTCCGCGGCAACGATATCACCGGGCGGTTGAGCGACAGCACGGTGTTCAGGAGCTACGCGCCGGAAGACAAGGACATGCTGCCGCTGCTGCGCAAACAAGGGGTGAAGATCACCGCCAAGCCGTCGGAAGGACAGCCCTGGTACATGACCTTCCTGCTCTCCTGGCTGCCCATGCTGCTGTTCCTCGGCATCTGGATCTTCTTCATGCGGCAGATGCAGGGGGGCGGCGCCAAGGCACTCTCGTTCGGCAAGAGTCGAGCGCGCCTGTTGTCGGACAAGCAGAACAAGGTGACCTTTGCGGACGTCGCCGGCGTGGACGAGGCGAAGGAGGAGCTCCAGGAGATCATCGAGTTCCTCAAGGACCCGCAGAAGTTTCAGAAATTGGGCGGGCGCATCCCGAAGGGCGTGCTGCTGATGGGGCCTCCCGGGACGGGCAAGACCCTGTTGGCCCGCGCCATCGCGGGCGAGGCCAACGTGCCGTTCTTCTCGATCTCGGGCTCGGATTTCGTGGAGATGTTCGTGGGGGTCGGCGCCTCGCGGGTGCGGGATCTCTTCGAGCAGGGGAAGAAGAACGCGCCCTGCATCATCTTCATGGACGAGATCGACGCGGTCGGCCGCCATCGCGGGGCCGGCCTGGGCGGCGGCCACGACGAGCGCGAGCAGACCCTGAACCAGCTGCTCGTCGAGATGGATGGGTTCGAGTCCAATGACGGCGTGATCCTGATCGCCGCCACGAACCGCCCCGACGTCCTGGACCCGGCACTGCTGCGGCCGGGCCGGTTCGATCGACAGGTGGTGGTGGCTCGCCCGGACGTCAAGGGCCGCGAGGGGATCCTCAAGGTGCACACGCGGAAGATCCCGCTGGGTCCCGACGTGGACCTGCAGGTCCTGGCGCGCGGGACGCCGGGATTCTCCGGTGCGGACCTCGCCAACCTGGTCAACGAAGGAGCCCTGCTGGCGGCCCGGGCCAACAAGAAGCTCGTGGACATGGTGGATTTCGAGAGCGCCAAGGACAAGGTGCTGATGGGCGTTGAGCGCAAGAGTCTCGTCGTCAGCGCCAAGGAGCGGCGGGTCACGGCCTACCACGAGGCCGGCCACGCGCTGGTGGCGAAGCTGTTGCCGGGTACGGATCCCATTCACAAGGTGACCATCATTCCCCGCGGCCGGGCGCTGGGCGTGACCCAGCAGCTGCCGACCGAGGACAAGCACAACTACTCCAAAGAGTACCTGCTCAACGATATCGCCATCCTGTACGGCGGGCGGGTCGCGGAGGAGATCGTGTTCGGGGAGCCGGAGATCACCACCGGCGCCATGAACGACATCGAGCGGGCCACCGAGCTGGCCCGCAAGATGGTGTGCGAGTGGGGCATGAGCGAGACGATGGGCCCCCTCCAATTCGGCAAGCGGGAGGAGATGGTCTTCCTCGGCCGCGAGATCGCCCAGCACCAGGACTACAGCGAGAACACCGCAATGGAGATCGACCGCGAGGTGCGCCGCATCGTCATGGACAACTACGAGCGCGCCAAGGGTCTGGTGCAGCGACGGTTGGAGACCCTGCGCCACATCGCCGAGGCCCTCCTGGAGCGCGAGGTGCTGGACGGCCCCGAGATCGACGTGATCGTGAGGGGAGCCGGATCCCCGGCGCCGGCCGCCGCCTAAGCGCTGCGGGCGCGTCGGACGCCGGGCTCCGCTGCGGATGGAATTTCACGTGCTATTCACCCGGAATAGCCATGCGCCGAGAGGTCGTGTCAATCCGCAGATCGCGCACCGCCGAATCCCGCCTCCCTGCTGCGACGGGCGAGAGGATTGACCGACCGACCGCCCCGACTGCGGCGGCTTCTCCCGGCGTCCGGAGATGTCGCCGTCATGCCGGTCCGACCGCTCACCGTCTCGCGGTTCCCCCTTTCCATGTGACTCCCGCATCTCTCCCGCTCGCCCCTCGGGAGGGATGAGGGATGGACAGTCTCTGGTACCAGTTCCGCTGGATCGACGCCCTCGACATCCTGATCGTCGCCGTCGCCATCTACCAGATCATCCTGGCGCTGCGCGGGACCCGCGCCTTCCAGATGCTGCTGGGGCTGGCGCTCCTCTACGCCGCCTCGTGGGTCTCGCTGCGCATCGGCCTGGTGACGGTGGCGTGGGCGCTCTCCAATCTCCTGGCGGTGTGGTTGCTGCTGGTGATCATTCTGTTCCAGCCCGAGTTACGCCGCGCCCTGGCCAGCGTGGGGCGCCGGGGCAGCCTGCTCAGCGCGTTCTGGCGATACCAGGAGGCCCACATGATCGACGAGGTTGTGCGGGCGGTCACCGCGCTGGCGGCCAAGAAGGTGGGCGCGATCATCGTCCTGGAGCGGGATTCCCGCCTTTCGGAGATCGTGGATTCCGGGACGCCGGTGGACGCCGTGGTCTCCCGCCGGCTGCTGGAGTCCATCTTCTACCCCTATTCTCCGCTGCACGACGGGGCGGTGATCCTGAGCCAGGACCGGATCGTCGCGGCCTCGTGCTTTCTGCCGCTCAGCATCAACGCGGATCTGCCGCGGGACCTCGGCACGCGGCACCGGGCCGCGGTCGGCGTCACCGAGGAAAGCGACGCGATCGCCGTGGTGGTTTCGGAGGAGACGGGGACGATCTCCTTGGTGGTGGGAGGCGCGATCAACCGCCACCTGGACGGCGGCATCCTCCGGCAGCGGCTGAGCCAATTGATGGGGCCGCCGCAACGGGGTTTCGGCCGGAGCAGGAGCAAGACGGCAACCGCCACCGGCAGCCTCGTGAAGTGAGGTCTTCGTCGATCTGAAAATCGGACAAGAGCAATCTCTCGGGACGGGTCGGGCCAGACGCCGATGCGGAGATGGCTGTACGACAACCTGGGGCTCAAGCTGCTGTCGCTGCTGCTGGCCGCGCTGCTTTGGGCGGTGGTCCTGGGGGAGCAAAAGGTCGAGGTGACGGTCAACGTCCCGGTGCGCCTCGACGTGCCGCAGAGGCTGTTCGTGGTCAACGATCCCGCGGATACGCTGGAGGTCCGGCTGCGCGGCCCGAAGACCCTGGTCACCTCGGTGACGGCCCGCGAAATCTCGGTGGGCGACTGGCCGGTCACGCTGGTCGAGGGGGAGAACACGATCCCGATTCGGGAGGGATTGCTCCGCGTCCCGAGAGGCGTCCAGGTCGTGGACGTGAGCCCGCGCCGCGTGCGCGTCGTGCTGGAGCGGGCGGTCGAGCGGGAAGTCGAGATCAGCCCGCGCGTCGAAGGGAGCCCGCCGGACGGATACGTGGTGCGGCAGGTGACCGCAAACCCGCCGCGCGTACGAATGGTCGGACCCGCCAGCGAGCTCGCGCGGATCACCCGGGTGCGGACCCTGCCCATCAGCGTGATGGGGCAGAAGGCCCCCTTTGCCACGCGCGCGCTGCTGGAGCCCCCGGGCCGGCTGGTCCGCGTCGAGGACGACGTCACGATTATCGTTCAGGTCGACATCGAGCAGAAAAAACCCTGAGGGGCCCGCGCCGCGCGGCGCGCGCTCAGCGTGGAGGGACGGTATGCCGGGCTTGTTCGGAACGGACGGAGTGCGAGGTGTCGCCAATCAGGAGCCCATGACGCCGGAGACGGTGGTCAAGCTGGGACGGGCGGTGGCGCACCTCTTCAAGGCGCCCGGCGCGCGCCGCAGCATCGTGATCGGCAAGGATACCCGCCTGACCGGGTACATGCTGGAGACCGCCCTCACCGCGGGGATAACCTCCATGGGCGTGGACGTCATCCTGGTCGGCCCCTTGCCGACTCCGGGCATCGCGTACATCACGCGGAGCCTCCGGGCGGATGCGGGCGTCGTCATCTCGGCCTCGCACAACTCCTTCGAGGACAACGGGATAAAATTCTTCTCGGGCGACGGCTTGAAGCTGCCCGACGCCAAGGAGGCCGAAATCGAGGAGATGATCGCCAGCGGGGCCATCGATCGCATCCGGCCGCCCGCCGGCGAGATCGGGAAAGCCTACCGCGTCGGAGACGCCGTCGGGCGGTACATCGAGTTCGCCAAGAATTCGTTTCCGAAAGGGCTCAGTCTGCGGGGGCTCAAGATCGTCGTGGATTGCGCGCACGGCGCCGCCTACCGGGTCTCGCCCACCGTGTTGCGGGAGCTGGCCGCGGACGTCGTGGCGCTCAACGTGGCTCCAGACGGCATCAACATCAATGCGGCCTGCGGCTCGCTGCACCCCGAGGAATTGCAGCGGGTCGTGGTGGCGGAGCGGGCCCACGCCGGCTTTGCCCACGACGGGGATGCCGACCGGGTCTTGGCCGTGGACGAACGGGGCTCGCTGGTGGACGGAGACCAGATTCTGGCGATGTGCGCCCTGGATCTGGCGGCGGCCGGCCGGCTGCCGGCCCGCACGGCGGTCGCGACGGTGATGAGCAATGTCGGGCTGGAAGTCGCCTTGCGGGACGCGGGCATCACCCTGGTGCGCACCGCCGTTGGCGACCGGTACGTTCTGGAAGAGATGCTCCGCCGCGGATACACCTTGGGCGGGGAGCAGTCGGGGCACGTCATCTTCGCCGAGCACAACACCACGGGGGACGGGATCGTCACCGCGTTGCAGGTGCTGGCGGCGATGGTCCGTGCCGGCAAGCCGCTGTCGGAGCTGGCGGCGTGCATGCGCCGGTTCCCCCAGGTGCTCCAGAACGTCCGGGTCAGCCGCAAGGAGGATCTGGCCGCGCTGCCCGCCGTGCAGCGGGAGATCCAGAGCGCCGAGGCAGCCCTGGAAGGTCGCGGACGAGTGCTGGTACGCTACTCGGGAACGGAGCCGCTGGCGCGCGTCATGATCGAGGGTCCCGACGAGGGCAGGATCCGTGCGCTGGCGGCGAATATCGTCGCGGCGATCCAGGCGGCGATTGGATGATAAGGAGTCGAGCCGTCAATTGGTCGAGTGGTCAATTGGGACGAACGCGGGGGCGATGCGGCGGTCCGGCCGAGTTGACCAATGGACGGATTGACCGGTCGACGCCATCAAGCGCGGTGCACCGAGAACCGGGGTGACGTTATGACGACGCTCGTGGTCGGGTTGGATGCGCTTGCCGCGCTGCGCGATGCCGGGGGCGCGCGCGATCCGGACCCGGTGGTGGCGGCGGCTCTGGCGGAGCTGGCGGGGGCCGGAGGCGTCCGCGTCACCTGCGGGAGAGAGCGCGGAGGAATTCGGGAGCGCGATGTTCGGGTGCTGCGGGAGGTCGTCCGGACCGCCCTGCTGCTGCGCATGCCGCCGCTGGACGAGTACCTGAAGCTGGCGCTGGCGGTTCGCCCCGATGTGGTGACGCTGATTCCGGGGGAGCGTGAGGGGCTGGGCGCCGAGCGCGGACTGGACGTGGAAGACCGCCGACCGGAGCTCCTCCCGTTCATCGAGCCCCTCGCGGGGAGCGGCATCCTGGTCGGCATCCTGGTGGATCCCTTGCCGAACCAGGTGAAGGCGGCGCAACGTGCGGGGGCCGGGGCCGTTCTCCTGCATACCGGGCGATTCTGCTGGGCCGCCAACGACGCCAGCCGGACCGTGGAGTTCGAGGCGCTCACGAATGCCGTCAAGACGGCTCACCGGCTGGGCCTCGTGGTGCACGCGGGGGGCGGCCTCGCCTATCACAGCGCGGCGACCGTCGCGGAGCTCGCCGAAGTCACCGCGGTGGACCTTGGCCACAGCCTGATCGCCCGCGCGGCCCTGGTCGGCATGGGCGAGGCCGTGCGGGAGTTGCGGCTGCTCGTGCAGTCTGGTGTCGGCCGATGATCCTCGGGCTCGGCACCGACCTGGTGGCCATCGCTCGCGTGGAAGCACTCCTGTCCCGACACGGCGAGCGGTTCCTGAGCCGGGTTTTCACGCCGACGGAGCGGGCCGAGTGTCTGCGGCGGGCGCGCCCGGCGATGCACTTGGCGGCGCGCCTGGCCGCCAAGGAGGCCGCCATGAAGGCGCTTGGCACCGGGTGGAGTTTAGGGGTGCGTTGGCTGGATGTGGAGGTGCACTCCAGAGGCGACACGCCTCCGAGCCTCCATCTGGACGGAGTCGCCAGAACTCGGGCGGACGCTCGGGGCATTCGGCAAACCCTGGTGAGTCTGTCGCACGACGGAGGCTACGCGTTGGCCGTGGTCGTGGCGACCGACGGCCGATAGGCACCCGACACGAATGGGGTCCATCACGAGAGGCGCGTCGGACAATAGCGGCCGCCGACCCGAGGTCGTATGATCCGAGTTGCCACTGCGTCGGAGATGCAGGAACTGGATGGCCGGGCCGCCGCCGAGTGCGGCATCCCGTCGCTTCTCCTCATGGAGAACGCGGGTGCGGAGACCGTCCGCGAGTTGCTGGCGGGTTTCCCGGAGCCGGCCCGGTCCGGCGTCCTGGTGCTGTGCGGGCGCGGCAACAACGGCGGGGACGGCTTTGTGATCGCGCGGCGGTTGCTGGGCCGCGGGGTCCCCGTCCGCACGATGCTGCTGGCTCGGCGCGAGGAGGTACGGGGGGACGCCCGGACCAACCTGGATATCCTGGGGAAGCTGGGCGCCGGCCCGGTCGAAATAGGCGCGGGGGGCGATCTATCGGTCGTGCAGGACGCGATCGGGTCAGCCGGCCTGGTGGTGGACGCGCTCTTGGGGACGGGGGCACGGGGTCCCGCCCGCGGCCTAATGGCTGCCGCGATCGAATGTCTGAACCGGTCGGGGCGGCCTGTGGTATCCGTGGACATCCCCTCTGGCCTGGGCGCGGACCAGCCCGAGCCGCCGGGGCCCGCCGTCCGCGCCGCGCTGACGGTGGCCTTCGCGCTTCCGAAGCGCAGCCTGGTGCTCTTCCCGGCCGCAGAATACGCCGGCGCGGTGCGCGTGGTGGACATTGGTATTCCGCGCAGGCTCTGGGCCGATGCCCCGATGGACGTGGGACTGCTGGAGGCGGCCGACGTGGCGGCGGCCTTCCCGGCTCGGGCGGCGGCGGCGCACAAAGGCACCTTCGGGCACGCTTTGGTCATCGCTGGATCGGCGGGGAAGACGGGCGCGGCGGCCCTGGCCGCCCTCGGGGCCCTGCGGGTGGGAGCCGGCTTGGTGACCCTGGCCGTCCCGGCTAGCCTTCATGACATCGTGGAAACCAAGCTGACCGAGACCATGACCGTGCCCGTGCCGGAGACCGAGGGGCGGACCATCGCCCGGGAAGCTCTGAATGCACTCCTCGACTTGGCGCAAGGAAAGGACGCAGTCGCCATCGGTCCCGGGTTGGGGACGCACCCCTCGACGCAGGCCCTCGTGCGGGAGCTCGTGACGCGACTTCCGATGCCGCTGGTGGTGGACGCGGACGGCATCAACGCCCTGGCCGGGGCCCACGACTGCCTGCGCCGCGCCACCGGTCCCCGCGTCCTGACGCCCCATCCGGGGGAGTGCTCCCGGCTGCTCGGCCTCCCGTCCGACGTGGTGTTGCGGGACCGAATTCCGCTCGTGCAGAGGACGGTTGCCGATCTCCGTCTCACCCTGGTTCTCAAGATGGCCCGGACACTCGTGGGGCATCCCGCGCGCGGGGTCGCCATCGTGCCGACGGGGAATCCGGGAATGGGGACGGGAGGCACGGGCGACGTCTTGACGGGCCTGATCGCAGGCATGATCGCCCGGGGGGTCGAGCCGCTGCTGGCGGCGCGCGCGGGAGCCTACGTTCACGGTCTGGCGGGCGACCTTGCGGCCGAAGGGCTCGGGCAGGAGGCGATGGTCGCCGGCGATCTGCTGGACCGGGTTCCCGAAGCCATCCGGCGCGTGAAGGCGGGCAGTGGGGAAGGGGATTC
>Ga0316627_100000074_pt1 | contig 18283 bp, 16 predicted proteins | sample OWC_Aug_M2_C1_D1_FD_207653 | JGI IMG/M metagenome (GOLD analysis project Ga0316627, IMG submission 207653) | Wetland soil microbial communities from Old Woman Creek delta, Ohio, United States - OWC_Aug_M2_C1_D1_C | ecosystem: Environmental > Terrestrial > Soil > Wetlands | place: USA: Ohio...
TGGCGCCGGGCCGGCGACCTACACGCTGATGCTCGCGTGCATCGGCGGCGGCGCCGTGGTGGCGGCGCTGTACTTCCCGCGCTGGCGCATGCGCTTCGACCGCGACCAGTTCGTCATTGGCGGCACACTCACACATGCGGTGATGTCGGTGGTGGTGGTGTTCGCACCGAACATCTGGATTGCGCTGCCGGCCATCGTGGTGCTGGGCATGGCCTGGATCTCCACCGCCAACTCGCTGACCCTGGCCGCGCAGGTGGCATTGCCTAACTGGGTGCGAGCGCGCGGCATGGCCATCTACCAGATGGCGCTGATGGGCGGCGCGGCCGCGGGCTCGCTGCTGTGGGGCCAGGTGGCGGGCTGGAGCAGCGTGCGCATCGCCGTCACCTGTGCGGCTGTGGTCGGCCCGGTGCTGTGGCTGCTGACCCGGCGGCTCACCGTCGAAGGCGGCGCAGACCCCGACTTCAGCCCGGCCAAGCCGGCGAATCTGCCGATGATGGCCATCGACGTCGGCCCCGACGAAGGCCCGGTGATGGTGACGGTGGAATACCGGGTCGACCCGGCCGACGCGGCGGGCTTTGCCGAGGTGATGCAGAAGACGCGTCGCGCGCGGCTGCGCCAGGGCGCCTTGTCGTGGGGGTTGTTCCGCGATACGGCGGCGCCGGGTCGGTACATCGAGTACTTCGTCGACGAGAGCTGGGTCGAGCATCTGCGCCGGCTGGAACGATTCACCGCCGCCGACGCCGGTCTGCGCGAAAAGCGGCTGGCCTTCCACAAAGGGGACGGCCCACCCATGGTGCGGCGATTCGTCGCCGAGGGATTACAGTCGATCGGCCCCCGGCCCTGGTGAAGTGATGGATCGAGTCGATTGTGTGGTGGTCGGTGCCGGCGTCGTCGGCCTGGGCGTGGCGCGTGCGCTGGCGCTGACCGGACGCGAGGTGATCGTGCTCGAGGCTGCGTCGGCCATCGGCACCGGCACCAGTTCGCGCAACAGCGAGGTCATCCATGCTGGGCTGTACTACCCCCCGGGGTCGCTGAAGGCCAGGCTGTGCGTGCGCGGGCGTGAGCTGCTCTACGACTACTGCGAGGCCCATGGTGTCGCGCACCGCCGTTGCGGCAAGCTGGTGGTGGCCACCGATGTGGCGCAAGAAGCTGCGCTGAATGCGTTGATGCAGCGCGGCCGGGCCTGCGGTGTGCACGATCTGGCCTGGCTGAGCGCCGCCGACGCGGTCGCGCTGGAGCCCGCGCTGCATTGCACGGCGGCAGTGCTTTCACCGTCCACCGGCATCATCGACAGCCATGGCCTGATGCTCGCGCTGCAGGGCGACGCCGAAGCGCATGGTGCGGTGCTGGCGCTGCTCAGCCCGGTGATGCGCGCGCAGCGTGTAGACGACGGATTCGTGCTCGAGGTCGGCGGCAATGAACCGATGCAGCTCCACGCCCGCTGCGTAGTCAACAGCGCCGGCTTGCATGCGGTGCCTCTGGCGGGTCGTTTCGAGGGCCTGCCGCTCTTGCCGCTGCCACAGCCGCACTGGGCGCGTGGCCACTACTTCTCCTGCCCAGGCAAGCCGGCCTTCACGCGACTGATCTATCCGATGCCCAACGAGGCCGGGTTGGGTGTGCACGTGACCCTCGACCTGGGTGGGCAGATGCGCTTCGGGCCCGACGTGCAGTGGATACCGATGGCGGCACTGGGCGACGAGGATTACCGGGTCGATCCCGCGCGCGCGGCACCCTTTGCCGATGCCATCCGTGCCTACTGGCCAGCGCTGCCCGACGCAGCGCTGCTCCCGGCCTACGCCGGCATCCGGCCCAAGATCAGCGGGCCGGGCGCCGCGGCTGCCGACTTCCTGATCCAGGGGCCGGCCGAGCACGGCGTGGCCGGGCTGGTCAACCTGTTCGGCATCGAATCGCCTGGGTTGACCTCCTGCCTGGCCATCGGCGAATGGGTTTCCGGTCTGCTGCGCGACCCGCAGGTGCGGGCTGCCGGCGCGCCGGCCTGAAGGGCCCGGCGAGGCCTACTTCGCCGCGGCCTTTTTCGCCGGTGCTTTCTTCGCCGGTGCTTTCTTCGCCGGTGCCTTCTTGGCGGCCACCTTCGGGGTCGACGGCTTGGTCGCGCTGGCGGCGGCGCGCTTGGCCGCCGTGGCTTGCTTTGCGGCCGCGGCGCGGGTGCTGGCGGCCTTGGTCTTGGCCTCGGCGGCGGTGGCCTTCACCGACCTGGCCACGGCACTGGTCTTCTTCGTCACCGCGGCCTTGACCTGGCGCGTTTCCTTGGCGATAGCGTCGCCGGCCTTGGCAAGGCGCTGCGCCGACGCCTTCTCCACGGCGGTCAGCTTCTTCGTCGCCTTGGCCTTGACGCTGCGCGCCTCGCGTTCGACCTTGCCGATCGTCTGCTTCACGGACTTCTTCGCGTCGGCAGCGGCCTTCTCGATGCGGCGCTCGGTAGTCGTGACCGAGGCGCTGATCTTCTTGCCGGTCTGGGCGGCGCTCTTCTGGACACTCTTTTTCGCGCGCGCCAGCGCGGTCGTGGCCTCGGCCTTGGCGGCTTCGGCCTTGCTGGCCACGGCCTTGCCCAGGCTCTGGGCCGCATCCAGCAGGTCGGAGGCGGCGCTCTTCCAGGTGCTCTTTGTCGGAGTCGTCTTGCGGGTAGCCATGTGATCTTCCTTCTTGCAGTTGCCAATGGTTCGCCCGGCAGCTCTTCCGAGCGCCGGGCGCGGCGAGCATAACCGCGCGTGACGCAACTTCGATGCGCAAGCAGGCGACTTGTTGCGCTCGGGACAACCGTGTCGGCAACGCGCCACAATGCGCGACTCAATTCCCAACCTGCTGTGTGCCGTCCATGCGTCGACGAAACCTGTTCCTGCTGGCGACGCTGGCGTTGAGCTCGCCTTGGGCTGTGGCGCAGACCTATCCCACCAAGCCGATCCGCCTGGTGGTGCCGTTCCCCGCCGGCGGGGCCACCGACCTGCTCGCGCGCAGCATCGCGCAGCGTCTCGGCCAGGGCCTGGGGCAGACCGTGGTGGTCGAGAACAAGGCGGGGGCCGGCGGCTCGCTCGGCTCCGCCGAAGTGGCCAAGGCCGCGCCGGACGGCTACACGCTGCTGATCGCCACCAGCAGCACCCATTCGATCGGCCCGCACCTGAACCCGAAGCTGCCCTACAAGACGACCGGGCCGGACAGCGACTTCACGCCCATCGCGCATGTGGCCGATGCCACCAACGTGCTGCTGGTGCCGCTGGACCTGCCGGTGAAGAACGTGGCCGAACTGATCGCCTACGCCAAGGCGCGGCCGGGGCAGCTGAACTACGCCTCCAGCGGCAACGGCACGATCGTCCACCTGACCAGCGAGGCCTTCAAGTCGCAGGCCGGCCTGTACATCACGCACATTCCCTATCGTGGTACCGCGTTGGCCATTCCGGACCTGGTATCGAACAAGGTGCAGCTCCTGTTCGACAGCATCGTCTCCGGCATGCCGCACGTGAAGGACGGCAAGCTGAAGGCGCTGGCCGTCACCGGCAAGAGCCGCTCGGCGCTGGCGCCCGAACTGCCGACGGTGGCCGAGTCGGGCCTGCCCGGTTTCAGCTCCACCACCTGGTTCGGCATCTATGGCCCCAAGGGCCTGCCGGCGGACATCACCGCACGGCTGAACGCTGAAGTGAACAAGGCGCTGCAGTCGGCCGAGGTGCGCGAGCGCCTGGCGCGGCTGGGTGCCGAGGTGGCCGTGGCCAACACGCCGGCGCAGTTTGCCGCGCTGGTGCAGGCCGACAGTGACCGCTGGGCCGCGATCATCCGCGAACGCAAGATCACCCTCGACTGAAAGCCCGAGCATGAACCACCCCTTCGACTGGAACACCCACTACCCGACACCGCGCCGCCCGGTCTTCGCGCGCAACATCGTCTCCACCTCGCACCCGCTGGCCGCGCAGGCCGGGCTGCGCATGCTGGCCGCCGGCGGCAATGCGGTGGATGCGGCCATTGCCACGGCGGCAGTGATGACCATCGTCGAGCCCTGCAGCAACGGCCTGGGCTCGGATGCCTTCTGCATCCTGTGGGACGGACAGCAGTTGCATGGGCTGAATGCCTCGGGCACCGCGCCGGCCGCCTGGACGCCGGAGTACTTCCGCCGCAAGCATGGCGATGCCGGGATCGCGCCGCCGCAGCGCGGCTGGGACAGCGTCACCGTGCCCGGTGCCGTGGCCTCCTGGGTGGCCCTGAGCCAGCGCTTCGGCAAGCTGCCGTTTGGTGACCTGCTGGCGCCGGCCATCGACATTGCCGAGCGTGGCACCCTGGTGCCGGTGGTGGTGGCCGAGAAATGGATGCTGGCCGCGCAGGTGGCCGATCTGGTGTCGCAGCCCGGCTTCGCGCAGACCTTCCTGCCCAAGGGCCGCGCGCCGGGGGTGGGCGAGCTGTTCCGCATGCCGGCGGCGGCGCGCATGCTGCGCGCGGTGGCCGAAACGAAGGGCCAGGCGCTGTATGGCGGCGAGATCGCCGAAAGCCTGGCGCGCTGCGCGCGTGAGCAGGGCGGGGCGCACACGGTGGCCGACTTCGCCGCCTACAAGCCCGAGTGGGTCACGCCGATCAGCCAGGACTACCGCGGCCACACGCTGCACGAGATCCCGCCCAACGGCCAGGGCATCGCCGCACTGATGGCGCTGGGCATCCTGCAGCATTTCGATGTCGCCTCGTTGCCGGTGGACGGCACCGCGTCCTTCCACCTGCAGATCGAGGCGATGAAGCTGGCCTTTGCCGATGTCTACCGTTTCGTGTCCGAGCGCTCGACGATGGAGGTGACGACCGAGCAGCTGCTCGACCCGGCCTACCTGGCCAGCCGCGCCAAGCTGCTCGACCCGAAGCGCGCGCAGGACTTCGGCGCCGGCAACCCGGTGAAGGGCGGCACCATCTACCTGACCGCCGCCGACGAGAGCGGCATGATGGTCAGCTTCATCCAGAGCAACTACATGGGCTTCGGCTCGGGCGTGGTCATCCCCGACTGGGGCCTGAGCCTGCAGAACCGCGGCCACGGCTTCAGCCTCAAGGCCGGCAGCCCGAACCTGGTGGCGCCGGGCAAGCGGCCCTTCCACACCATCATCCCGGCCTTCCTGACGAAGGACGGCCAGCCGGTGATGAGCTTCGGCGTGATGGGCGGCGACATGCAGCCGCAGGGCCACATGCAGACGCTGGTGCGTATGCTCGACTACAAGCAGCACAAGCAGGCGGCCTGCGACGCGCCGCGCTGGCGCTTCAACCTGCAGAAGAAGCTCAACCTGGAGCCCGGCGTGCCGGCCGACACGGTGCGGGGGTTGCAGCAGTTGGGCCATGTGCTGGACGACATCCAGGACAGCTACCAGGACTTCGGCGCCGGCCAGTTCATCTGGCGCATGGGCGACCCGGCGGTGGAAGGCTATGCCGCCGCCAGCGACCCGCGGCGCGACGGCCTGGCGGCCGGCTTCTGAGGCTCGGCGCGGCGGTGCCAGGCGCTGCAGCGCCGCTGTGGCCCGGCCTGCTGCTGGCGATGGCCGGGGCCATCGCCTTTTCCGGCAAGGCCATCATCGTCAAGCTGGCCTACCGGCATGGCGTGGACGCGGTCACGCTGATCATGCTGCGCATGCTGTTCGCGCTGCCCTTCTTCGTCGCGCTGGCCTGGTGGGCGGGGCGAGGCAAGCCGGCGCTGACGGCGCGCGACTGGCGGGTGGTGGGGTTGCTGGGCTTCAGCGGCTACTACCTGGCGAGCTTCCTCGACTTCTGGGGCCTGCAGTACGTCAGCGCCAGCCTGGAGCGGCTGATCCTGTACCTGGGCCCGACACTGGTGCTGCTGCTGGGCCGCGTGCTCTTCAAGCGCAGCGTGGCGCCGAAGCAGTTGCTGGCGCTGGCCATCAGCTATGTCGGCGTACTGATCGTCTTCGGCCAGGAACTCCGGCTCGAAGGCGCCGACACTGCGCTCGGTGCCGGCCTGGTCTTCGCCAGCACGATGAGCTATGCGCTGTACCTGGTGTACAGCGGCGAGGAGGTCAAGCGCCTGGGCGCGCTGCGCCTCACCGGCCTGGCCACCAGCGTGGCCTGCGTGCTGTGCATCGCGCAGTACCTGCTGCTGCGGCCATGGGACACCGCGCTGCAGGCGGCGGCGCCGGTGCTGTGGCTGTCGCTGCTGAACGCCACGCTGTGCACCTTCGCGCCGGTGCTGATGGTGATGATGGCCATCGAGCGCATCGGCGCGGCAATGGCCTCGCAGGCTGGCATGATCGGCCCGCTGAGCACGATCGCGATGAGCGTGTGGATCCTGGGGGAGCCCTTCACCGCCTGGATCGCCGCCGGCACGGTGCTGGTCATGGCCGGCGTGTGGCTGCTGACGCGGGTGCGCTGAATTCCCACCAACGAGGAGACTGAACATGGATCTGGGCATCGAGGGCAAGTGGGCGCTGGTCTGCGCCGCCAGCAAGGGGCTGGGCAAGGGTTGCGCTGCGGCGCTGGTGCGCGAAGGTGTGCACGTGGTCATTACCGCGCGCGGCGACGAGGCGCTGCAGGCCACCGCCGCCGAGCTGCGCGCGCTGAACCCGAAGGTGACGGTCAAGGCACTGGCCGGCGACATCACCACGCCCGAAGGCCGCGCCGCCGCGCTGGCTGCCTGCCCGCAGGTGGACATCCTGGTCAACAACGCCGGCGGGCCGCCGCCCGGCGACTTCCGAGATTGGGACCGCGAGGCCTGGATCAAGGCGGTGGACGCGAACATGCTGACGCCGATCGAGCTGATGAAGGCCACGGTGGACCAGATGGCCGCGCGCGGCTTCGGCCGCGTGGTCAACATCACCAGCGGCGCGGTCAAGGCACCGATCGACGTGCTGGGCCTGTCCAACGGCGCACGCAGCGGCCTCACCGGTTTCGTCGCCGGGCTGGCGCGGCAGAGCCAGCTGGCCGCGGCCAACGTCACGGTGAACAACCTGCTGCCCGGCGTCTTCGACACCGACCGGGTGCGCGGCACCTCGGCCGGCACGGCCGCCAAGCTGGGCAAGACGGTGGATGAAGTGCTGGCGCAGCGCCGCGCCACCATCCCGGCCAAGCGCTTCGGCACCGCCGACGAGTTCGGCGCCTTCTGCGCGTTCATTTGCAGCGCGCAGGCGGCCTACCTGACAGGACAGAACATCCTGCTGGACGGCGGGGCGTATCCGGGGACCTTCTAGGTTCAACCGGCGCGCGCCGCACCGCAGTTCCAGCACGTCTCGAAGGGGCCGTCCACCATCTCGCCGCAACTGCGGCAGGCCCAGTGCAGCCACGGCGGGTTGCACAGTTCGTGCAGCAGGCGCAACGCCTCGCCGTGGCGGCTCTCGTCCATGACCCACACTTCGGGCAGCGCCTGGTCCACCGGAATCTCGCCGGCAATGCTGCCCGCCCAGGCGCGCTGAACCGTGGCATCGACGCCAGCGCCGCACAACTGGTCGGCCCACAGCGTGGCCAGGGCCAGGTTGGGTGCGGCAACGAGTCGCTTCATTCGGGGCGCGGTGGTTCGACAATGGCGCGATGGGCTGGTCCATTCTCGCCGACGCGGTGCTTGTGCTGCATGGTGTCTTCATCGTCTGGGCCACCTTCGGTGCGCTGGCGGCATGGCGTTGGCCGCGGCTGGCGGCGCTGCATCTGCCGGCCTTGGCCTGGGCCGTGTGGGTGGAGGCCACGGCGGGCCTGTGCCCGCTGACACCGCTGGAGATGACGCTGCGCCTGCGTGCCGGGCAGGGCAGCTACCCAGGCAGCTTCATCGACCACCATCTTGGCGCGCTGATCTATCCGCAGGGGCTGACACCGGCGGCGCAATGGCGCATCGCGCTGGGTCTGGCGACTTTCAATCTGGCGCTCTACGGCCTGATCGGCTGGCGCCATGTGCGGCGACGCCGCATGCGCTAACCTCTGAGGCCGATTTCACCTTCAGGAGTGCGCATGACCCCAGCCAAGACCATCCAGATCACCCAGTACGGCGGCCCCGAGGTGATGAACATCGTGGAACTTCCGGTCGGCGAACCCGGCCCCGGTGAGATCCGCATCCGCCACCATGCCTGCGGTCTGAACTTCATCGACGTGTACCAGCGCACGGGGCTGTACCAGAACCCGCTGCCGCTGACGCTGGGCATGGAAGGCGCCGGCATCGTCGAGGCGGTGGGCGATGGCGTCACGCACCTGAAGGTGGGCGACCGCGCGGCCTATGCCAGCAATCCGCCGGGTTCCTACAGTCAGGCCCGCGTGATGCCTGCCAAGACGGTGTGCAGGTTGCCCGACGGCATTGCCTTCGACACCGGCGCGGCGATGATGCTGAAGGGCCTGACCGCACAGTACCTGTTGAAGAAGACGCGGCCGGTCGAAGGGCTGGAACCGGGCGACTTCGTGCTGTTTCATGCCGCGGCCGGCGGCGTCGGCCTGATCGCCTGTCAATGGGCCAAGGCGCTGGGTCTGCAACTGATCGGCACCGCCGGCAGCGATGCCAAGTGCCGGTTGGCGCTGGAGCACGGCGCGGCCCATGCCGTCAACTATGCGAAGGAAGACTTCGTTGCCCGCGTCAAGGACATCACCGGCGGCAAGGGCGTCAAGGTGGTCTACGACTCGGTCGGCAAGGACACCTGGGAAGGCAGCTTGAACTGCCTGCGCCCCTTCGGCCTGATGGCCAGCTTTGGCAATGCCTCGGGCCCAGTGCCGCCTTTTGCGCCAGGCATCCTGGGCGCCAAGGGTTCGCTGTACGTGACGCGGGCGACGCTGTTCACGCATATCGCCACGCGCGAGGCCACGCAGGCCATGGCCGATGACCTTTTTGCCGTGGTCGGCAGTGGGCAGGTGAAGATCCGCATCGACCAGCGTTACCCGCTGGCCGAGGTGGCGCAGGCGCACCGCGACCTGGAAGCGCGCAAGACCACCGGCTGCAGCGTGCTGCTGCCGTAACGCGCTTCAGTCGGCCACGGCGGCCCGGTAGGCATGCCAGGAGGCATGTCCGAGCACCGGGCCGACCACCAGCAGCCCGGCAAAGCCGGGCAGCATGGCCAGCACCACCAGCGCGGCGATCAGGAAGGCCCACCACAGCATCACCGGCGTCTGCGTCAGAACCAGGCGCATGCTGGTCAGCCCGGCGGTGATGGCATCGGTGGGCCGGTGCAGCAGCATCGGGATCGACACCACGCTGACGGCGAAGATCAGCGTGGCGAAAAGCAGGCCCAGCAACACCCAGGCGATGATGAAGCTGATGTTCTCGGGGTCCAGCAGCGCCAGCAGCGAGCCCTTGAAATCGGGCATGCCATCGAAGGTGACGGCAAAGACCACCAGCGTGGCCCGGGCCCAGACCATCTCCAGCACCAGCAGCACGAAGCCGAAGATGGCCAGCTGGCCGGTGCGCGTCTGCCAGGCCAGCAGCGAGTCACCCCAGTCGACCTTCTCGCCGCTTTCCAGCCGCTGGCTGGTGCGGTACATGCCCAGGCACAGCGCCGGGCCGGTGAGCAGGAAGCCGCCCGACAGGCCCAGCACATAGGCGGGGGCCTGCTCGAAGGCCTTGAGCAGCGACCAGCCCATCAGCACGAAGCACAGGCCATAGAACAGGCCCAGGCCCGGCGCGCGACGGAAGTCCTGCCAGCCCAGCGCCAGCCAGCGCAGCGGGTCGCCGAACCCCAGGGGACGCAACACCAAGGACGGCGGGGCTTCGGCCGTGCCGGCGCTGTCTGGCCGTTCGATCTCTGTCATAGGCGCAGCGTAGCAGAGGCTATCGCCCCCGCCTGACGCGCAGCAGTTCGTCCAGGATCAGGCAGACCGCGCCGAGCGTGATGGCGCTGTCGGCCAGGTTGAAGGACGGGAAGTACCAGCCGCCATAGTGCACCTGGATGAAGTCGACCACGTAGCCGTGCAGCAGTCGGTCGACCACGTTGCCGATGGCGCCGCCCATGATCATCGTCACCGCGAAGCAGAACAGCTTCTGCCCCGGGTGCTTCTTCAGCATCCAGACGATGAAGCCCGAGGCCGCCGTGCCCAGGCCGACGAAGAACCAGCGCTGCCAGCCCGACGCGCCGGCCAGGAAGCTGAAGGCCGCGCCGCTGTTGTGCACCCGCACCAGGTTGAACCAGCTGGTGATGGTGCGGCTGTCGTTCAGCTGGAAGGTGCCGAGGATCACCGTCTTGCTCAGCTGGTCGAGCAGCACCACCATCACGGCCAGACCCAGCCAGACCCACAGGCTGGGCGCACCGCCGGACGAACGGCCCGCCATGCTCAGGCGACCGTGCGCTGTTCGCCGGCGCCGTGCAGGTTGCTGACGCAGCGGCCGCAGATCGTCGGGTGGCCCAAGTCGGCGCCGACATCGTCGCGCCAGTGCCAGCAGCGCTCGCACTTGGTGGCAGTGGACGGAGTGACCGTCACCGCCAGCGCCTCACCAGCCTGCAACGTGGCCTTCGAGGTGATGAGCACGAACTTCAGGTCCTCGCCCAGCGAGGCCAGCAGCGCATGCATCTCCGGCGGTGCGGCCACCGTCACTTCGGCCTGCAGCGACGAACCCACGCCGCCGCCGGTGCGCACCTCCTCGATGGCCTTGTTGACGGCATCGCGCACCTCGCGCAGCGAGTGCCACTTGGCCAAAAGCGCGGCATTGGTGGTGGCGCCGACGCCGGCAAAGTCCCAGTAGGTCTGCTTGAAGATGCTGCCCTGACCGGGCGCGAACACCGCCCAGGCTTCCTCGGCCGTGAAGCTCAGGAAGGGCGCCATCCAGCGCAGCATCGCCTGGGTGATCTGCCACAGCGCGGTCTGCGCACTGCGCCGTGCCAAGCTGTTCGGCGCGGTGGTGTAGAGGCGATCCTTCAGCACGTCGAGATAGAACGCGCCCAGGTCCTCGCTGCAGAACACCTGCAGCTTGGAAACCACCGGGTGGAACTCGTAGATCTCGTAGTGCTTCAGCACTTCGGCCTGGAACTGTTCGGCGCGCGTCAGCGCCCAGCGGTCGATCTCCAGCATCTGCGCGAAGGGCACTGCGTCGGCTTGCGCGTCGAAGTCGCTGGTGTTGGCCAGCAGGAAGCGCAGCGTGTTGCGGATGCGCCGGTAGGCGTCGACCACGCGCGCCAGGATCTTGTCGTCGCCGGCAATGTCGCCGCTGTAGTCGCTGGCCGCCACCCACAGGCGGATGATCTCGGCGCCCAGCTTCTGGCTCACCGCCTGCGGCTCGATGCCGTTGCCCAGGCTCTTGCTCATCTTGCGACCCTGGCTGTCGACGGTGAAGCCGTGGGTCAGCAAGCCGCGGTAGGGCGCGCGGCCGTAGATCGCGCAGGCCAGCAGCAGCGAGCTGTGGAACCAGCCGCGGTGCTGGTCGTGACCTTCCAGGTACAGGTCGGCCTCGGGGCCGCTGTCGTGGTGGCCCAGGCTGCTGCCGGTGTTCGCATGTGTGCCGCGCAGCACATGCCAGAAGGTGGAGCCGGAGTCGAACCACACCTCCAGGATGTCGCTGCTCTTGGTGTAGTGCGGCGCGTCCTCGGGGCCCAGGATCTGTTCGGCCGTCACGCGGCTCCAGGCCTCGATGCCACCGGCTTCGACGATGTCGGCCGCCTGGTCCAGGATCTGCATCGTGCGCGGGTGCAACTCGCCGCTGTCCTTGTGCAGGAAGAAGGGCAGCGGCACGCCCCAGCTGCGCTGGCGGCTGATACACCAGTCGGGCCGGTTGGCGATCATGTCGCGCAGCCGCGCGCGGCCGTTCTCTGGATAGAAGCCGGTGTGGTCGATCGCCTCCAGCGCCATCTGGCGCAGCGTCTTCTCGCACCTGTCCTGGGTGAACACGCCGACGCCCTCGTCCATGCGCACGAACCACTGCGCCGCGGCGCGGTAGATCACCGGGCTCTTGTGGCGCCAGCAGTGCGGGTAGCTGTGCGTCAGAGGCCCGGTGGCCATCAGCCGACTGGCATCGCGCAGCGCATCGATGATCTGCGGCACCGCCTTCCAGATGCTCAACCCGCCGAACAGCGGGAAGTCCGCCGCGTAGCTGCCGTGTCCCTGCACCGGGTTGAGGATGTCCTCCACCTTCATGCCGTGCGCGACGCAGGAGTTGAAGTCGTCCAGGCCATAGGCCGGCGACGAATGCACGATGCCGGTGCCGTCGTCGGCCGTGGCGTAGTCGGCCAGGTACACCGGCGACAACCGGTCGTAACCTTCGTGCACATGCGCCAGCGGGTGGCGGAAATGGATGCCGCCGAGCTTCTCGCCCTTGGTGGTGGCGATGACGCGGCCCTTCAGGCCGTAGCGCTCCAGGCACTTCTGCACCAGGCTGGCGGCCAGCAGCAGCTGGCCGCGCTCGGTGTGCACCAGCGCGTACTCCAGCTCGGGGTTCAGGTTCAGCGCCTGGTTGGCGGGGAGGGTCCAGGCGGTGGTGGTCCAGATCACCGCGAAGGATTCACCCATCAGCTCGGGCAGGCCGAAGGCCGCGGCCAGCTTGTCGGGCTCGGCGCAGAGGAAGGCCACGTCCAGCGTCTGGCTCTTCTTGTCGGCGTATTCGATCTCGAACTCCGCCAGCGACGAACCGCAGTCGAAGCACCAGTACACGGGCTTCAGGCCGCGGTAGACGAAGCCGCGCTCGATGACGCGCTTGAAGGCGCGGATCTCGCCGGCCTCGTTGGCCGGGTCCATCGTTCGGTAGGGCTTGTTCCAGTCGCCGAGCACGCCCAGGCGCTGGAAGTCGGCCATCTGCAGCGCGATCTGCTCGGTGGCATAGGCGCGGCTCTTGGCCTGCATCTCGTCGCGGCTCAGGCCGCGGCCGAACTGCTTCTCGATGGCGTTTTCGATCGGCAGGCCATGGCAGTCCCAGCCCGGCACGTACTGCGCGTCGAAGCCGGCCAGCTGCCGTGCCTTGACGATCATGTCCTTCAGCACCTTGTTGACGGCATGGCCCATATGGATCTGGCCGTTGGCATAGGGCGGGCCGTCGTGCAGGATGAACTTGGGCGCATTGCAGCGTGCGTCGCGCAGCTGCTGGTACAGGCCCTCGTCATTCCACTGCTTGACCCAGCCCGGCTCGCGCTTGGGCAGGTCGCCACGCATCGGGAAGGGCGTGTCGGGCAGGTTCAGCGTCGATCGGTAGTCGGTCGCGCGGGCGGGTTCGTTCATGTCGATGGGGCACCGGCAAGGGTGCGCATGAGAGCCCTCTGCGGGCTCGGGCTGGGCGGCAATGTGCAGGCCGCAAGGCGCGGCCGCGCTCAGCGCGTCAAATTCGGTCGCGCGTGATCTGCCGGCACGTCATGACATGAGCATTCGGCACGGAACAGCGGGATCTGCTCAAGGACATCATGCCATTCTACCGGGCCTGCCTGAGCCGCCGGCGCGCAGATTCGTGGGCGACAATCCCGCTGCGCCCATGTCTTCCGCGATGCGCTACGCCCCCCTCCTGATGGCCGCCCTTCTGGCGGCCGACAGCGCCGAGGCAGGGCCGCTGGACGTGTTGCAGGGGCTGGAGGATCTGGCCGCAGGCAAGCACCACTGGGGAGGCGCCATCGGCATGACGGTCGGCTACGGCCCGGCCTATATCGGTTCGAACGACTACAACGTCGGCCTGAAGCCGGCGCTGTACCTGCGCTACGGCCGTTTCAGCCTGAGCACCGGCGCCGGCTTCACCACTCGGCGCGCCGATCAGGTGCTGCGCGGCCTGGGGGTCGATGTCTGGAGCGCCGACAACGTGCGCGTCAGCCTGGCGGCGCGGCTGGACAAGGGCCGCTCCGAATCCTCCAGCCCCGCGCTGGCCGGCATGGGCGACGTGGAGGGCACGCTGCGTGCCCGCCTGTCGGCCCAGTGGAAGCTGGAAGAAGGCTGGCAGTGGGGCGCGGCCGTCAGCGTCGATGCGCTGGGCCGCGGCCAGGGCACCGTGGGCGAGTTGTCGTTCTCGCGCGAGCGGCCGCTGACGAACGACACCGTGTGGATCTGGGGCAGCAGCCTGACCTTCGGCGACGCCACCTACATGCGCAGCTACTACGGGGTGACGGCCGCCCAGTCGGCCAACACCGGCTATCCGCTGTACACCCCGTCGGCCGGGCTGCGCGACCTGGCGCTGTCGATCGGGCTGCGCAGCGAGCTGGCGCCGGACTGGGTGGGCTACGTCAATGCCGGGGTCTCGCAATCGCTGGGCCCGCTGCTCGACAGCCCGCTGGTCGAGCAGCCGCTGGGCTGGGGCATCAACGCCGGGCTGGCCTGGCGCTTCTAGGGCTCAGAAGCTGTGAATGAACCCAGCGCGCCCGCGCCGGGGTGGCCGAGGGCCCTGAGCTAGGCGCAGCGCCGCCCGCACTAGCGTGCGGGCCAGCGATGCAACAACGCGCAGGGCCCTTGGGTACCCCGGCCCTTCAGGTGGTCCCCCGGAAGGCACTCACTCTTCGTTGCGAATGCTCGCCGTGCCGCCGGGCACGTCTGCGCTTTGCGCCTAGATTGGGCGCCTTCCGGGGGGCCACGCGGGCGTGCTGGGTTCGTTCACAGCTTCTCAGCGCGTCGCCGCGGCCGCGAACCAGGCCTGCGCATCGGCGATGTCGCGCTGGATGCCCTCGCGCAGCGCTTCCAGCGTCGGGTACTTGCGCTCGTCGTGCAGCTTGTGCAGCAGCTCCACCTTGACGCAGCGTCCATAGGCGCCCTGGCGGCCCAGTGCCTCGGGCCACTGCAGGCAGTACACCTCCAGCAGCTGTCGTCCGTCGTCTTCCACTGTCGGACGCACGCCCAGACTGGCGACACCGGGCAGCGCGCCATCGTCCAGGCCATGCACACGCACCGCGAACACGCCCTGCGCCGCGGGGCGGGCATGGCCGAAGCGCAGGTTGAGCGTCGGCGTGCCCAGCTCGCGGCCGAGCTTGCGGCCGTGCAGCACATGGCCGCTGACGCTGTAGGGCCGGCCGAGCAGCGTCGTCGCCTGCGCCATGTCGCCATCGCCCAGTGACTGGCGCACGGCGGAGCTGGACACGCGCAGGCCGTGCACCTCGTAGCTCATCATCCGCGCCACGTCGAAACCCCGGGCCGCGCCGGCGGCATCGAGCATCGCGTAGTCGCCGGCGCGCCGGGCGCCAAAGCGGAAATCGTCGCCCACCAGCACGTAGCGCGCATGCAGGCCGCGCACCAGCACGTCGTCGATGAAGGCCTGCGGCGTCTGGCCGGCAAAGCGTGCATCGAAGCGCATGATCACCGCCTGGTCGATGCCGCAGCGCTCCAGCTCGGAAAGCTTGTCGCGCAGCGTGGCCACGCGCCGTGGCGCCTGGTCGGCCCGGCCGGCGCGCCGGGCGAAGTAGTCGCGCGGGTGCGGCTCAAAGCTGAGCACGCAACTGGGCACACCGCGGTGACGCGCCTCGTTGGTCAGCAGCGCCAGCATGGCCTGGTGGCCACGGTGCACGCCGTCGAAATTGCCGATGGTCAGCGCACAGGCCGGTGCAATGCCAGGGTGGCGCAGCCCTCGAAAAACCTGCATGCGCCGATTATGGCTACGGCACGGCGGCTGGCGCCGCCTTCATGTCGCTGCGCGACATGAGCCTCGCCGCAACTGCGTTGTCGTCGCGCCGCTCAGACCGCCGGCCACGCCAGCGGGTGGCTGCCCGGCGGCATCGACGGGCGTGGCCAGTCGGTGGGCGTGTGCGACAGCCGTGCCGCATGGCGCAGCGCACTCAGCCGGCCGAAGCCGCTGTCGGTGGTCTCGAGATTAGTCGCGAAATCGGGTTTGCCCGCCGCAAAGCCGTTTGCCACCCGGCCCAGGCCGCGCAGCCACTGGCCGGTGCGCGCCAGCGAGACCTGCACATGCCAGCTGCCGCCTTCGCGCTGCTGGCGCAGCAACGCGGCGCTGGCTGCCAGGGCCATCAGGTGGCCGGTGGCATGGTCGAGGACCTGCATCGGCAGCGCGCGGGCTGCACCCTGGCCGAAGGCCTGCGCCTCGGCATGGTTGAAGCCGCTGGCCGTCTGCACCAGCGAATCGAAGCCGCGGCGTCCCGACCAGGGGCCGCTGCTGCCATAGGCCGACAGCGACACCACGACGATGCCCGGGTGCCTTTCGGCCAGCGCCTCGGCACCGTAGCCCAGTTGCCGAAGCCCGCCGGGCCGGTAGCCCTGCACGAACACATGAGCGTCGCGCAGCACGGCGTCGAATGCCGCCCGACCGGCCGGGTCTCGCAGGTCGGCATGGGCCGACAGCTTGCCGCGGCTGGTCTCGGCGAGGGCCTCGATGTTGGGCAGGTGCGGCGAGTTGACCAGCAACACCTCGGCGCCGTGCGCGGCAAGCGCACGCGTGCCCACCGGGCCGGCGAGGATGCGCGTCAGGTCGAGCACGCGCACGCCTCGCAGCGGCCGCGCCGTCAACGGCAGGGGTGGCAGCGTGCGCGGCGGCGCATCGCCCAGGCGCGTCCAGTGCAGCAACGGCTGCGCGGCGACGGCCCGGCCTTGTGGGTGCGCATCCCATTCGTCGAAGCGGCGCAGCGCCGCCACCACCAGGCCGGCGTCGGCGGCGGAGCGCTCGAAGTCGAGCGCGTGCCAACGCTGCAGCGCTTGCTGCACATCGGCCGCTTCGGTGCCGCTGCCGGCAGGCAGGCCCAGCAGGTGCAGTGCGCCGTCGCGGTGGTGCATGAAGTTGGCATGGATGCGCACCCAGCCGCCGGCACCGTCGTCGCCGCCGCAGGGGTACAGGCCCGACAACTTGTCCCACAGCTGCAGCGCCTGGCCGTCGATGAGGAAATGGGTGCAGGCCTCAAGCGCCGCATGGCGCATGTCCACCGTCAGGCGCTGCTCCAGGCCGTTGCGATGCCGACCGAACTCGGCCGCGGCCAGCGCACCGCCGGCCAGCGCCGCCTGGGCGGCCGTGCCGACGGCGAAGGACGAGGGCAGCACCGGCTCGGCTCCCGGCAGCGCCACGCGCTGCAGTGCCGCGTCGGCACCGCTGGCGGACTGCCACAGCTGGCGCAGTGCGGCCCGAGGTTCCAGGGCACTCATGTCCGTCCTCAAAGCCCCGGCGCGATGGCCTCGCGCTCGGCCCAGCGCCATTGACCCGGTGCCAGGTCTTCAGGCAACTGCAGCGCGCCGAAGGCCGTGCGCTGCAGCGCCACCACATGGTTGCCGGCCGCTGCGACCATGCGCTTGACCTGGTGGTACTTGCCTTCGGTCAGCGTGAGAAGCAGGCCGCGTTCGCCCGCGGCCTCGCAGGCGGCGGCGCGCACAGGCAGCGGGTCGTCGTGCAGCACCACGCCGCCGAGCAGCTGGTCGATCTGCGCCGCGCTCACCGGCTCGGCGCAGGTCACTGCATAGACCTTCGGCACGTGCCATTTCGGCGATGTCAGCTTGTGGATCAGCGCGCCATCGTCGGTGAACAGCAGCAGCCCGGTGGTGTCCTCGTCGAGCCGGCCGATCGGCTGCACCTCACGCTGGCGCAGCGGGGCGGGCAGCAGGCTCATCACGCTGGGGTGGTGCCTGGGCTTGCGCGAGCATTCGTAGCCCGGCGGCTTGTTCATCATCAGCAGGGCGCTCTGGTGGAAGGGCCAGGCCTGGCCGCGCACGCTGAACACCAGGCCGGCAGTGCCCACGTCCTCGTGAGGATCGTCGGCGACGCGCTCGCCCAGTTGCACCAGGCCGTGATGGACCAGCGCGTCACATTCGCGCCGGGTGCCGAAACCCTGGCTGAACAAGATCTGGCGCAATTGCATCAGGCTCGGGCCCGCAGCCGTTCCCAGGCACGCGCCGCGCGCTGACTGCGCGCCGTGCCGGCCACGCCGAACAGCGCGGCATCGCGCGCCCAGCGTGCGGCCGCCGGGTCGTCGCCGGCCGCGTCCCACAGCGCCGAGGCCTCGGCGTACAGCGCATGGGCCTGGGCCAGCGCGCCGGCCAGCACCACATGGGTGGCCGACGCGTCGGCGGGCGCGCCGGCCACGTCGCACAGCACAACGATCGTCGAGCACAGCCGCTCGGCAAAGGCAGGCGGCCAGCCGCGATGGCGCGCCTCGCGCAGCAGGTAGGCCAGCACCGCCAGCGTGACGTGCGCATCCTCGATGCTGCGGAAGGGCTTGACGTAGCGTTCGTAACCATCGCCGGGTAGCAGCGCGTCGGCCGCCACCCGCACGCCGTCGAGTTGCACGCGGGCATGCGGCACCTCGGGCACGAAGCGGGTTTCGGGCATCGGCAGCAACACCAGTCCCGGCGTGCCGGCCGGCACGCGCGCCACCTTCAGCCGGACGCGCTCGGCCGCATCGGCCGGCGGCAATGCGCCGACGACCAGCAGCACGCCGCTGTCGGGGCCGAGCGTCGTCCAGCGCTTGGCGCCGTGGATCGACACCGAGCCGTCGGCCGCAGGGGTGAAGACGGTGCG
>Ga0316627_100000077_pt1 | contig 18006 bp, 15 predicted proteins | sample OWC_Aug_M2_C1_D1_FD_207653 | JGI IMG/M metagenome (GOLD analysis project Ga0316627, IMG submission 207653) | Wetland soil microbial communities from Old Woman Creek delta, Ohio, United States - OWC_Aug_M2_C1_D1_C | ecosystem: Environmental > Terrestrial > Soil > Wetlands | place: USA: Ohio...
GCCGCATCGAGGACCTCGTGGTCGTCGTGCTGGACCGCGAGCGGCACGCGGATCTCATCGGGCAGATCCGGGCGACCGGCGCCCGGATCCAGCTCATCGGCGACGGCGATTTGTCGGCGGGCATCGCCGCGGCCGTCGTCGGCACCGGCGTACACGCGGTGATGGGCACCGGAGGCGCGCCCGAAGGCGTGCTGACGGCGGCGGCGATGCGCTGCCTGAACGGCGAGATCCTGGCGCGGCTGGTCGTGCGCACGGCCGAGGACGAGGCGCGCTGCAAGAAGATGGGCATCACGGACCTGAAGCGGGTCTACCGCTCGGCGGACCTGGCGCCCGGGCACTCGATCATCTTCGCGGCCACCGGCGTGACGAACGGCGCGCTGCTGAAAGGCGTCCGCTTCTTCGGCGAGGGCGTGCGCACGCACTCGATCATCATGCAGGCGAACCCCTACCAGATCCGGTTCGTCGACAGCATTCACGTGCACTACAGCGACACGGTCAGGGTGCAGTTCTAGTCCGCACGTCGATGGCCGATGGCGGGGCGTGGCGGCGCAACCAGTTCGCGGTGACGGCCGCCAGCTTCATCGGGTTCACCGGCTTCACGCTCGTGATGCCGTTCCTGCCCGTCTACATCCAGCAGCTCGGGGTGACGGACGTCGGCGAGGTCGCCCTGTGGGCCGGACTCAGCCTCGGCGTCACGCCCGCGGTGACGGCGGTGCTCTCGCCGTTCTGGGGCCGGCTGGCCGACCGCTACGGGCGGAAGCTGATGGTCGAGCGGGCGCTCATCAGTTTCGTGGTCATCATGGCGGCCATGGCGTACGTGACACGGGCCTGGCACATCTTCGCCCTGCGCGCGGTGCAGGGGATCTTCGCGGGCTACGGCGGGTTGACGCTGGCCATGGCGGCCGAGTCGGCGCCCCGCGACCGCATGGCCGCCGCGATCGGCCTCGTGCAGACGGCCCAGCGGCTCGGCCCGGCGCTCGGCCCGGTCATCGGGGGCGTCGTGGCGGAACTGGTCGGCATCCGGCGCGCCTTCTTCGTCACGGCCGGCTTCTACGCGATCGCGCTTGGCGTGGTGTTCCTGATGTACGAAGACCCCGTCCGCCGGGAGCCGCGGCCGGGCGCGGCGAAGGACGAGGGCGACGTTCGTGCGCTGCTCCGCGCCCCGGGGTTCCTGCTGATGATGGCGGCCATCTTCGTGCTGACGTTCGTCGACCGGAGCTTCGCGCCGATCCTGCCGCTCTACCTCGCCAGCCGCGGACGCGCGGTCCAGGAGGTCCTGCTGCTCTCGGGCGCCCTGTTCTCGGCGGCGGCCGGCGGCGCGGTGATCGGCAACCAGTCGTGCGAGCGGCTGTTGCGCACGATCGCCGCGGCGCGGGTCGTCGCCGGGGGCGCCGGCGCGGCGGCCCTCGGCCTGGTGTGGTTCCTGTCGGCGTCGCACGCGGCGGCGCTCGGCGCCGCGCTGCTGCTGTTCGGCGCGGGCGCCGGCGTGGCCATCACGGCGGCCTACACGGCCGGAGGCCGCGTGGTGCCGGCCGCGTCGCACGCCACGGGGTTCGGGTTCCTGACGGGGGCGTCGCTGGCCGGCCTCGCGCTCAGCCCCGTGCTCGCCGGCCTCCTCAGCCGCGGCCACCTGCTCGCCGTCTTCGCGCTGGACCTCCTGCTCCTCGCCGCGATGGCGGCGGTGACCCTCAGACGGTCGTCATCGCCCGCATCATCGTAAGGGCAAGGGGGCAAGGGACAAGGGACCGAACGCAGGGCGCTGCTCAGGCACGGCACCCGTGTTCGTGCCTGTGACAGGGCGCGCGCCGTGTCACTGGCACATGCCCGAATCCCGAACCCCAGAACCCCGAATCCCGGTTCAGAAGAACACCACCGTCGCCAGCGCGAACGCCGGCACCAGCACGAGGCCGGACCAGATCATGTAGCCGAAGAAGCTGGGCATCTTCACGCCGTGCTCCTTGGCGATCGACAGCACCATGAAGTTTGGCGCGTTGCCGATGTACGTGTTGGCGCCCATCATGACGGCGCCGCACGACACCGCCTTCAGCAGCAGCGCGAACTGAACGGACGCCGGGCCGGGCAGCCCTCCGGTCAGCGCGGCCGTCACCTGGGTGGTGTCGATCCCGAGCTGGCCCAGCGCCATGGCCAGGAACGTCAGGTAGGTCGGGGCGTTGTCGAGGAAGCTTGAGAGCAGGCCCGACATCCAGAAGTACTGCCAGGGTTCCGTGATGCCCGCGATGAGGACCCGCGCCGATCCCTCCGCTCCCGCCTTGAGGATCATGAGCACGGGCACGATCGTGACGAAGATGCCGAAGAAGAGGTAGGCGACCTCCTTCATGGGTTCCCACGTGAACGCGTTGTCCTCGCGGACCGCCCGCGGCGTCGACGCGATCGAAACGAGCCCGATGACCACGATCAGCAGGTCCCGCACCACGTTGCGGTACTCGAAGTGCACGCCGAACCACGCGAGCCCCGGCGTGTGCCACAGCCCGGAGAGGAGCACGGCGCCGAGAATCCCGAACAGGAGGATGAAGTTGTGCGCGCCCTCGACCTTGAACGACGTGCGCCGGTGCGGGGGCTCGTGCGACGGCCGGTTCTCGATCTCCCGCGACACCAGGCGTCTGTCCAGGATCACGAAGACGGCCAGAACGAGGGCCGAGACGAACAGGTACTGCGGGAACAGCCGCAGGGTCCAGAAGAACGGCACGCCGTGGATGAACCCGAGGAAGAGCGGCGGATCGCCGAGCGGCGTCAGCAGGCCGCCCATGTTCGACACCAGGAAGATGAAGAACACGAACACGTGGGCCCGGTGCTTGCGCCAGTGGTTCGCCCGGAGCATCGGCCTGACGAGGAGCATCGAGGCCCCGGTCGTGCCCATCAGCGACGCGATCACGAGGCCGGCCGCGAGAAACGCGGCGTTGAGCGCCGGCGTGGCCACCAGCGTCGCGCGCAGGTAGATGCCACCCGAGACGGTATAGAGGCCCCACAGCAAGATCAGGAACGGGACGTAGTCGACGAGCAGGACCTCCACCAGGCGGATGGCGGCCAGGACGTGATACTGCACGAAGAACGGCGCGAAGAAGACGAAGGCCCAGGCGACGGCCACCTTCTTGTAGTGGTGATGCCAGAAGCCGGGCGCGAGCAGCGGGAAGAGCGCAATCGACAGCAGCATGCCCGCGAATGGCAGCCCGGTCCACAGGGGCAGCGCGCGGGCGATGTGCTCGAGCTGCGCTTCGTGCCCCGGAGGCGCGGGGGGCGTGAACCTGGCGACGAGGATCGCCGCCGCGACTGCCGCGAGCGTACGGACCGCCGCCCGGCTGCTGACCAGCGTCTGCCAGCGATAAGATGTAGGCGAGGAGTGCGTGGGCGTCATGGTGGAGTTCCGCGTCGAGGCAGGCCGTCCGGATCGACGCACGCTGTCGCGCGCCGCCGCCATCCTCAAGACCGGCGGCATCGTCGCCTATCCGACCGACACGCTCTACGGCCTGGCGGCAAGTCCCATCAGCGCGGCCGCAGTGCGACAACTCTACCGCATCAAGGGACGGCCCGTCGACGCGGCCATCCCGCTCATCGCGGCCGGGGTCGCGCAGATCGAGGCCGCCGGGGGTGAGCTCGGGCCCGCGACGCGGCGGCTCGCGGACGCCTTCTGGCCGGGCCCGCTCACGCTCCTCCTGCCCGCATGGGCCGGGCTCGACGCCGGCGTGCACGCCGGGCTCGGCACCGTGGCCGTACGCGTGCCGGGCCATCCCGTCGCGCGGATGTTCGCCGAGCTGTGCGGAGGGCCGATCACCTCGACGAGCGCCAACAGGTCGGGCGAGCCTGCGACGATGGACCCGGACGAGGTCCGGCGAACGCTGGGCGCCGAGCTCGACGCCCTGATCGACGCCGGGCTGTCGCCGGGCGGAGCGGCGTCGACGATCGTGGACGCGAGCGGCCGCGTGCCGCGGCTCGTCCGCGCCGGCGCCGTGCCCTGGGACCGCGTGCTAGAATGCCTGGAATAGCCTCCAGCCTCCTGGTGTGACATCCTGATTTCCCACGAACGCGTCGCCCTGATCGGACTCGCGCCAGGCAAGGCGCGACGGCACGACGCCGAGCAGTCGCTCGATGAACTCGGCGGCCTCGTGCGCGCCGCGGGCGGCCGGCCGGCGCTGACGCTCATCCAGGAGCGCCCGCAGCCGGACCCGGCGACGTTCCTCGGCCGGGGCAAGCTCGAGGAACTCGCCGCGGCGTGCGACGAGCAGCGCATCGACCTGGCGGTCTGCGACCACGAGCTGACGCCCACGCAGGTGCGCCACCTGGAAGCGGCGCTGCGGCTGCGCGTGATCGATCGCACCCAGCTCATCCTCGACATCTTCGCGAAGCGCGCGCGGACGCGGGAAGGACAGTCGCAGGTCGAACTGGCCCAGCTCCAGTACCTGCTTCCGCGGCTCGCAGGCCACGGCGCGGAGCTGTCGCGTCTGGGCGGGGGCATCGGCACCAGGGGCCCGGGCGAGACGAAGCTGGAAACCGATCGCCGGCGGATCCGCCGGCGGATCGCGACCATCAGCGCCGGCCTCCAGGCGATCCGCGAGCGGCGGGCACGGCTGCGCGAGCGCCGCCAGAGGTCCGACGTCCCGACCGTCGCGCTGGTCGGCTACACGAACGCCGGCAAGACGACGCTGTTCAACCTGCTGACGGGCGAAAGGGCCGAGGCGTCGGACGCGCTCTTCGTCACGCTGGACCCGCTGCTGCGCAAGGTGCGCCTGCCAGACCAGCGCGAACTGCTCGTCTCGGACACCGTCGGGTTCATCGATCGCCTGCCGCACACGCTGGTCGCGGCGTTCCGCGGCACCCTCGAAGAGGTCCGCGACGCAGACGTCCTGCTGCACGTGATCGACGCCTCGGTCGAGGATCGCGACCGCCGCGCCGCGGCGGTGCGGGCGGTGCTGAGGGACGTGGGCGCGGACGACGTGCCGGCCGTCGACGTCTACAACAAGGCCGACAAGCTCGGAGCCGACGAGCGCCGCCGCCTGGCGGCCGCGAACCCCGAGGCGGCGATCATCTCGGCGCTGCGCGGCCACGGCCGGGCCGAACTGCTGGCGCGGGTGGTGGAGGCGCTCGGCCTCGGCACGAGCCGCGTGACCTTCCGGTGCGACCCCGGGAGCGACGCCGGGCGTCGCGGGATGTCCTGGGTCTACCGGCACGGGCGCGTCGTGCGCCACGTGAACCGCGGCGGGCGGGCGCACATCGAGGCCGAGGTGCCGCGGCGCGAGTTCGCGGCGTTCTGCAGGAAGATGTCGGACGCGCCCCGGACGGCGCTGAGCATGAGTGCGGCATGAATCGATCGGCGTTGGCGTTCCTGGTGCTCGTGACGGCGCTGGCGGGGGCTTGCGCCCCGAAGGTGGCGCCGGTCCCGGCACCGGGCGCGCCGAAGTACCCGGACTTCGTGTTCCCGGCGCCCCCCGATCGCGCCGGCGACGCCCGCGCGCGGGCCAGTCTCGAGGACGGGTGGGACCGGCTCCAGGCGGGCGACCTTGGCGGTGCGGAGAGCCTCTTCGCCCAGCTGGCGGGCCAGCAGCCGGCGTTCTACCCGGCGTCGGTCGGCCTCGGCTACGTGCTGCTCGCGCAGGGCAGGCCGAAGGAGGCCCTGGTCCGCTTCGACGCCGCCGCGAAGCAGGCGCCGCGCTACGGCCCGGCCCTGGCCGGGCTCGCCGAGGCGCTGCTGGCCACCGGGCAGCGCGACGCCGCCATCGGCGCGTTCGAAGCGGCGCTCGCGGCCGATGCGTCGCTCGGCGATCTGCGCCGCCGCATCGACGCCCTGAAGCTCGGCAGTTTCCAGGACCGCGTCGCCGCGGCGAAGAGGGCGGCCGACGCGGGCCGGCTCGAGGAAGCCCGCGACGCCTACGCGGCGGCCATCGCGCTGTCTCCGGACCTCGCGTTTCTCTACCGCGACCTCGGGCTGGTTGAGCTCCGGCGGAAGGACCTGCCGGAGGCCCAGCGGAACCTCGAGAAGGCCGTGAGACTGGACCCGGGTGATCGCCGCGCACAGGTGGGCCTCGCCGACGTGCTCGAAGAGCGGGGCGATCTCGACGGCGCGATCGCGGTCCTCGAACGGGCGCAGGCCGCCGACCCGTCAGACGCCCTCAGGCAGCGCCTCGACCGGCTCCACGAACGCGTCCAGACGACCGGCCTCCCGCCGGAGTACGCCTCGATTCCGCGGCAGGCACAGGCCACGCGGGCTGACGTGGCGGCGCTCATCGGCGTCCGGCTCCGGACGGTGCTCGCCGCCGCGCCGCCGAGGCCGTCGGCCGTGGCCACCGACGTCCGCGGGCACTGGGCGTCGCGGTGGATCGTCGACGTCATCCGCGCAGGCGTGATGGACGTGTTCCCCAATCACACGTTCCAGCCGCTGGCCGTCGTCCGCCGGTCCGATCTCGCGCAGACGGTCAGCAGGATCCTGGTCCTGACCGGGACGACTCCGACCCGCGCGGATCGGAGCCGTGTCACCGTGACGGACGTCGGGACCGGCCACCTGCGGTACGAGGACATCTCGGCGGCCGTCGCCGCGGGCGTCCTGAGTCTCGACGGCGGCGCCTTCCGCCCGTCGCGCCCGGTGACGGGGCAGGAAGCGCTCGACGCCGTGGGCCGGCTGGAGCGGCTCGCCGGGCGGGGGCGAAGCGGAAGCCGGTGAACCCATGGCGCTGACGCTGGCCAACCAACTCACGCTCCTGCGCCTGGCGCTCGTGCCGGCGTTCGTCATCCTCGTGCTCTACGGCCGCCTGGGCTGGGCGCTGGCGGCGTTCGTGACGGCCGGCATCACCGACGGGCTCGACGGGCTGATCGCCCGGTGGACGAACAAGCGGACGGCGCTCGGCGCGTTCCTCGACCCGATGGCCGACAAGCTCCTGCTCGTCAGTGCGTTCGTGGTGCTGTCGCTGCCGGGCATCGGCCTGATCAACCGGATCCCGGTCTGGCTCACGGTGCTCGTCATCAGCCGCGACGTCGCGATTGTCGCCACCGTCGCCATCGTGAGCCTGACGATGGGGCCGCGGACGTTCCCGCCGTCGGTCTACGGGAAGATCGCGACGGCGCTCTACATCGCCACGGTGGCGGTGGTGCTGCTCTTCAACTTCCTGCAGCGGCGCTCGCTCGCGGTCGACGTCGCGGTCTGGGTCAGCCTGGCCATCACCCTGGTCTCGGGCTTCCACTACGTCGTGCACGTGCGGCGCACGCTCAACGAACCGCCAGCTTCGCCCTGAAGTACGCGATCGTCCTGCCGAGCCCCTCGTCGAGGGAGACCTGCGGGGCCCAGCCCAGGATCGTGGCCGCCCGGCTGATGTCGGGCTTGCGCACCTTCGGGTCGTCGACCGGCAGCGGCCGGTGGACGATGCGGCTCGACGAGCCCGTGAGCCGGATGATGGTCCTGGCGATCTGTTCGATGGTGAGTTCCTGCGGATTCCCGATGTTGACGGGGTCGTTGGCGTCCGAGAGCATCAGCCGGATGACGCCGTCGACGAGGTCGCTGACGTAGCAGAGGCTGCGCGTCTGCGACCCATCGCCGTACACCGTCACGTCGTCGCCCTTGAGCGCCTGCCCGATGAAGTTCGGCACGGCCCGGCCGTCGCGCACGCGCATGCGCGGCCCGTAGGTGTTGAAGATGCGGACGATCTTCGCGTCCACGCCGTGGTAGCGGTGATAGGCGACGGCCATCGCCTCGGCGAACCGCTTGGCCTCGTCGTAGACCCCCCGCGGACCCACCGGGTTCACGTTGCCCCAGTAGGTCTCGCGCTGCGGGTGCTCGAGCGGATCGCCGTACACCTCTGACGTCGAGGCGAGGACGAAGCGGGCCCCCTTGGCCTTGGCGAGGCCGAGGGCCTTGTGCGTGCCGAGCGCGCCCACCTTCAGCGTCTGGATCGGCAGCTCGAGGTAGTCGATCGGGCTGGCCGGGCTCGCCCAGTGCAGGACGACGTCCACGTCCCCGTCCACGTTGATGTAGTTGGTGACGTCGTGCTTGACGAACACGAAGTCCCGCCCGGTGAGGTGGGCGATGTTCGCCAGGTCTCCCGTCAGGAGGTTGTCGATGCCGACGACGGCGTAGCCGCGGTCGAGCAGGACTTCGGCCAGGTGGGACCCGATGAACCCGGCGGCCCCGGTGATGACGGCGCGCGGCTTGGGCATGCGGCTCCTACGGCGCGGGGGATTGCCGGTAGAGGCCCAGCCCCCGCACGAGCGTGAGCCACAGGATCTTCGCGTCGAGGTTCAGCGACCAGTTCTCGATGTAGTACAGGTCGAACTCGATGCGCTTCTCGAGCGAGGTGTTGCCGCGCCACCCGTTGACCTGCGCCCATCCCGTGATGCCCGACTTCACCTTGTGGCGGAGCATGTAGTGCGGGTAACGGTGCTTGAACTGCTCGACGAAGTACGGGCGCTCGGGCCGCGGGCCCACCAGCGACATGTCGCCCCGCAGCACGTTCCACAGCTGCGGCAGCTCGTCGATGTCGAAGCGCCGGAGGTAGCGGCCGAGCGGCGTGCACCGGGGGTCCTCGTCGTCCGCCCAGATGGGGCCGGTGACCGCTTCGGCCTCGTGGTACATCGACCGGAACTTGAAGACGACGAACGACGAGCCGTCGAGGCTCATCCGCTCCTGGCGGTAGAAGATCGGGCCGGGCGACGTCAGCTTGATGGCCAGCGCCACCAGCCCGAGCGGGATCGCCAGCGCCACCAGGCCGGCGGCCGCGACGACAAAGTCGATGGCCCGCTTCGCCAGCGCGCTCAGGCCCTGCAGCGGCACGTCGTTCAGGTTGATGATCGGGACGCCGTCGAGGTCCTCGATGCGGGCGCGCAGCGCGATGAACTGCAGCAGGTCGGGCACGATCTTCACGTCGATCAGGCTCCTGGCGCCCGCCTCGATCACCTCCAGCATCCGGTGGTGCTCTTCCAGCGGGAGGGCGACGTAGATCTGGTCCACGCGCTCGCGCTGGCAGATGTCGGCGGTGTCCGCCGTGGTCCCGAGCAGCGGCAGGCCGCGGTAGCCGAGGTGATCCTGCCGGGCGCGGTCGTCCACGAAGCCCGCCACGTGGTAGCCCATCTCCCGGTGGGAGAGAATCTTGTCGGCCACGAGGCGCCCGAGCTCGCCCGCGCCGACGATCAGGATGCGCTTGAGGCCGATGCCGGCGCGCCAGCGGCGCTCGAGGGTCTGCCGCACGACTTCCCGTGACAGGAACGTGAGCAGCACGTTCAGCGCCAGGAACAGCGCCCACACGACCTGCGACACCTCGAAGGCGCCGCGGTCCTTCATGTCGGCCGGCACGTAGTAGGCCTGGAAGTAGAGGGTCGTCACGACGCCCAGCACGACGGCCACCACGCTGCCGACGAAGACGGCGAAGAAATCGTCCACGCGGGTCCGGTTCCGCCGCAGGCTGTACAGCCCCTGGAAGTAGTACGCCACCGGCACCAGCAGCCCGACGAACGGCACGACGACGAGGTACTGCTCGAGGGGCGGCACGCCCTTGGTGACGGGAATCAGATCGGACTTGAAGCGGAGGACGTAGGCGCCGAGGAACGCCAGGACGCCCAGGAGGGCGTCCGAGATGACGTAGTAGGTCGCGAGCGTCCGTTTGTAGCGAGTGACCATGCCGTTACGCCGAGGCGAGGACCCGGTCGACCTCGGCCTCGATCTCCCGTACGAAGCGCTCGCGGCCGAACTCGAGGGCATGTTGCCGAATGGGGCCGGCCGGGAGCCGGGCGTCCAGCGTGTTCCGGATGGCCGCCGCCCAGGCGTCCGGCGACCTGCCGGGCACCAGCGCCCCTGTTGTCCCGTCGACGACCGTTTCCAACGCGCCTCCCTCGGCGATGGCCACCACCGGCCGGCCGCAGGCCTGGGCCTCGAGCGGCACGATGCCGAAGTCCTCGACACCGGGCAGGAGCACGACGCCCGCCCGGCGGTACGCCTCCCGGATGTCGTCGCTCGAGATCCAGCCCGAGAACGTGACGTCGGGCCCCGCGAGTCGCTTCAGGCGGGCGAGTTCCGGTCCGTCGCCGACGATCCTGAGCGGGACGCCCGCCCGTGCGCAGGCGTCGATCGCCAGATCGATGCGCTTGTAGGGCACCAAGGCGGACACGACGAGCGCCGACGCGCCCGCGTCACCGCCGTCCGGGCAGAAGAAGCCCGTATCTACAGGAGGGTACACCACGTCCGCACGCCGGGCATAGTACCGCGCGATGCGGGCGGCCACGTAGCGGGAGATGGCGACGAACGCGTCGGCGCGGCCGGCCGTGGCGGCGTCCCACCGCGCCAGGCCGCTCATGATGGGCCGGTACACCGCTTCGCCGGCGCGCCCGGTCCGGGCGGCGCCGAAGTACTCGTCGAACTGGTCCCAGGCGTAGCGCATGGGCGTCAGGCAATAGCAGACGTGCCGCGCGCCAGGGGCGCGGATGACGGCCTTGGCCGCGCAGTGGCTGATGCTGACGACCAGATCGTAGTCGCGCAGGTCGAACTGTTCGATCGCGATGGGAAACAGCGGCAGGTAGTGCCGGTAGAGGCGTCCGGCGGCGGGCAGGCGCTGGATGAACGACGGCCGGATGCGGCGCGACTCGATGAGGGGCGAGACGGAGCCCTTGACGTGCACCAGCGTGAAGATATCGGCCTGCGGGTAGATCCCGGCGATGGCCTCGAGCACCTTCTCGCCGCCGCGCATGCCGGTCAGCCAGTCGTGAACCAGCGCGACCCTCATGGCGACGAGGACCGCATCGCGGCCACGTCCATGTACACCTCGTGGATGCGCCGGACCGAGGATTCCCAGGAGAACGCCTTGGCGCGGGCCAGGCCGCGTTCAGACAATGTGCGCCGCAGGTCGGCGTCGCCCAGGACGCGCTGAATCCCCTCGGCGATCGACGCGGCGCTGTACGGGTCGACGAGCACGGCCGCGTCGCCCACGACCTCGGGCAGCGAGGAGCGGTTCGAGGTCACCACCGGCGTCCCGCTCGCCATCGCCTCGAGGGGCGGCAGCCCGAAGCCCTCGTAGAGCGACGGAAACACGAACACGGTGGCGAGGCGGTAGAGCGCCGCCAGCGTGTCGTCGGCGACGAAGCCGAGGAACCGGACGTGCTTGTGCAGCTTGTGCCGGTCCACGGCGCGGCGCAGCCGGGGATACTTCGAGATCTGATCGCCGATGATCAGCAGTTCGAGCCGTTCGTAGCCGGCGCGCCGGACGAGGTTGAACGCGTCGATCAGGCGCTCGAGGTTCTTGTGCGGCTTGATGTTGCCCACATACAGCGCGAAGGGCCCGTTCAGCCGGTAGCGCTCGCGGACGCGCTCGACGGCCTCCATGTCGGCCGGGGCCGCGAACCGCTCGTCAATCGCGTTGTGCACGACGATGATGCGCTCCGCCGGCACGTCGCAGTAGCGGAGGATGTCCGCCTTCGACGTCTCCGACACGGTGAAGATCCGCTCCGCGCGCCTGGTGGCCGCCCACAGGTTCGCCCGGGCGTACGCATGCGCGAAGCGGTTCGGCAGGTACTGCGGGAACATCAAGTGGATGCAGTCGTGGATCGTGACCACGGCCCGGCACGGCACGAGCGGAGGCAGGACGTAGTGCGGTTCGTGGAGCAGGCTCACGTTCTGCGCGACGAGGCGGGCCGGCAGCATCACCTGCTCCGCGAGGGAGTACGGGCGCGACGGCTCGGCCACGGCCCGGAAATTCGGGCCGAGGCGCTCGGCGACCGTCATGTCCTGCGGCCTGCAGAGCAGCACGAACTCGGTCTCACGGTCGATGAGGGCCAGGTACTTCAGCAGGTTCCGGACGTAGGTGCCGATGCCGAAATCGTGCAGTTTCCTGGCGTCAATCGCAATGCGCACGTCGGTGTTCCGTCTCCCGGTTCACGATACCACAGGGCCTCTGCGCGTCCTGCATCGGCCCGTGCCTCATGGCGCCGGCCCGACGCCGCGCAGGCGCAGGTAGGCCTTCAGCAGGGGCGCCCACGCGGGATGGTGCTTCTCGTAGAACGCCAGCTGGCTCCGGCGGTACGCGGCCTCGGTCGCCTCCGGGCGCTGCCGCCCCGACGCGCCGCGCACGTGGACCACCTCCGCTTCCGGCACGAACACGATGTGCCGCCCGAGCGCCCGCAGCGCCGCGCAGAAGTCCACGTCCTCCGCGTAGAGGAAGTAGCGCTCGTCGAGCAGGCCCGCGGCCAGGGCGTCGGCCCGCCGCACGAGCAGGCACGCGCCGCTGACCCAGTCGGGGCGCTGCCGCCGGCTGGTCATCCGCCTCACCCACGCGACCGCCGCGGGCACGCCGCGATCGTAGAGCCTGCCGAGCACCTTCTGCCGCAGCTCGTTCAGCGGCCCCATCATCTTCCCGAACGAGATCTCCGGGCGCCCGTCGGCGCCGACCAGGCGCGGGCCCGCCGCCGCCGCCCCCGGGTCGGCGCCGAGCGCCTGCACGAGCGCGTCCACGGCACCGGCCCGCACGAGGGTGTCGCTGTTCAGCAGCAGCACGAACTCGCTGTCCGCCTCGCGGATCGCGCGGTTGTTGCCGGCCGCGAACCCCACGTTGCGGTCCGACGCGATCAGCCGCACCGCCGGCCAGTTCCGCGCCACGGCGCCCGGCGTGCCGTCGCTCGAGGCGTTGTCGACGACGACGACCCGATGCGGCGTCGTCGGCGGCGCGGCCGCGATCGACGCGAGGCAGGCCTCGAGCTCCTGCCTCGTGTTGAACGTCACGATGACGATGGTGACGTCCCGCATGCCGCTACCTGCCCGCCGACTCGAGGATGTCCATGGTCCTTCGCGCGGCAGCGGGCCACGAATAGCGCGAGAGGACGCCGGCGGCCTCGTTCATCACGGCCGCCCGCGCGGCCGGGTTGCGCAGCAGGTCGACGAGCGCGGCCGCGGCCGCCGGCACGTCGCCGGCCGGCACGTAGCGCGCGGCGGGGCCGCAGACTTCGCGCGCCACCGGCGTGTCGAGCAGGACGGGCGGAACACCGCTCGCCAGCGCCTCGAGCGGCGGCAGCCCGAAGCCTTCGTACTCCGAGAGGAACGCGAACGCCGAGGCTCGACCGAACGCGTCGGCAAGCTCCGCGTCGGGCACGTACGATCGGACCCGGATGCGGTCGCCCGCGCCGGACGCCCGGCACAATGCCTCGATGTCCTGGTAGGGGTGCGTGCGGTTCTCGCCGACAATCTCGAGGCGGGCGTCGGGCACGGCGGCGAGCACGAGGCGGAATGCCGCGACAAGATCAGGAAGGCGGCGGCGGTTGAGCATCGAGCCGACAAACAGCACCAGCGGCTCGCCCCCTGGCGGCGCCGGGCCGCCGGCGGCCGAACCGGGGCCCGCGAGGAACGCCGGCACGCCCGCACCGTGGGGAATGGCGTGGACCGTCCCGGCCCGCAGGCCGAGGTGAGACAGGATCTCCGCGCGCGAGAACTCGCTGACCGTCAGCACCGCGGCCGCACGCCGGGCGGAGAGTCTGGTGACGACCCGCCGCCGGAGCCCCTCCCGCCATCCGAACCACTCCGGGTGGGCGAAATAGGACACGTCGTGAATGGTGAGCACGATGGGGCACGAGAGCCGCAACGGCGCGGTGTACGCCGGCGCGAAGAAGACGTCCAACCCGTCCCGCGAGGCCGCTGCCGGGAGCGCCAGCTGTTCCCACGACGTGCCACCGCCGCCGGGCCGCACGCGCACGATGGGATGGACCGGTCCGACGCGTGAGGCGACGGCCGCGGGCAGCGCCGCCGGGCCGTAGAGCACCAGCTGATGACGGCCCGCGACGCGCGCCGCGGGGCTCGCCCAGGCGGCGAGCAGCTCCGCGAGGTAGCGCCCGACGCCGGTCGGGCGGCCCATCAGCTCCCGGGCGTCGACGCCGATCCTCATGGCCGGAGACCCTGCCGCGCCCTGCGCGCCGAGGCGCGGCGCACCCGGGCTTCGGTGTACGCGTCAATCAGCGCGCCCGCTGACTGCGGCCAGGAGAACTGCCGCGCCCGGGCGATGCCGGCGTCGCGCATGCGGGACGCCGCTTCCGCGTCGCCGCACACCCGCTCGAGCGCGGCCGCGCGACCGGGCGCATCGAGCGCATCGACAAGGAGGCCTGCATCCCCGACCACCTCGGGCAGGGCGCCCGCGTTGGAGGCCACCACGGGCACGCCAAGGGCCATCGCCTCGAGGGCCGGCAGCCCGAATCCCTCGTCGAGCGATGGCAGGACCACCACGCCGGCCCCGGCGTAGAGCTCGGCCCGCCGCTGGTTCGACACGTAGCCCTCGACGGCCACCCGCCCGGCCAGCGGAGGGGCCTGGCTTTCAGCCACCAGAGACTGGGCCGCCGGCGTCACCTGACCGGCCAGCACGAGACGGGGAGCCGAGGGACGCCGCTCCGTGAGAATGCGGTAGGCGTCGAGGAGCGTCCGGACGTTCTTGCGGGGCTCGAGGGTGCCGACAAAGAGGATGTGCGCGCCGGCGCCCCGCGGGGGAAGCGGGGCTGCAATCCAGGACGGCACGCCGGGCCGGCAGATTGCCACCCGGCCGGGTTCCACCGACAGCCGCCGTTCGATCGTGGCCTTCGAGTACTGGGAGATCGTCACGACGAGGTCCGCCCTGGCGGCGTGGGCGTGCGCCAGCGCGGGGAAGTCCCGCCGCATCTCGCCGCGCGCGCGGTCCGGGTGGTCGAGGAAGTCCAGGTCGTAGACGGTGCAGACCCTCAGGCCCGAACGCGCCGGCAGCAGGAGGGGAGTGGTCGAGTGGACGATGTCGAAGGACCTGGACGTCAGGGCCTCGATGGGAGGCCAGCCCACCCGGTTCCACGCCCATGTCAACGGCCGGACCGGCATTCTCCGGTCGACGAAGGTGGCGCCGTCCAGTTCGCGGATCGCCGAGGGCGCCGGCCGGTCCCGCCACGACGAACTCCAGAGGGTCAACTCGAGTCCGGCGGCCGCCGCGTCGCCCGACGACTTCAACGTCAGCAGATTGAGCGCGAGTTGGTGCACCCACTCGCCGACACCGGTGCGATCGCGCAGCGCCGGCCGGTAGTCGAGGAGGAGTTGCACCACGGCGTCCTGTATCCTACCGCGAAAGCCCCGGGTCGCCTTCGCCGCCGGGCCGGCGCGGGAGTTCTTCGACTGCAACTCATTGATTGTCAACAGCTTGACAGTCATTGCCCCGTATAGTACTTTCAGGGCTTTTCAGGGCCGTCGCGCCGCAGGCGTGTGCCGCCCGTGGAGTGCTCGGTATGAAGATCGCCGTCGTTGGCACCGGTTACGTCGGACTGGTTGCCGGCGCCTGCTTCGCGGAAACCGGCAACGACGTGGTCTGCGTGGACAAGGACGCCGCCAAGGTGCGGACGCTCCGCAAGGGGCGGATGCCGATCTTCGAGCCCGGCCTCGAGGAACTGGTGCGCCGGAACGTCGCGGAGAAACGGTTGACGTTCACGACGCTGCTGCCGAAGGCCGTGCGCGCCTCGTCGGTGATCTTCATCGCGGTGGGGACGCCCCAGGGCGAAGACGGGGCGGCGGACCTGCAGCAGGTGCTCGGCGTCGCGCGCGAAATCGCGGCGGCGATGAACGGGTTCAAGGTGATCGTGGACAAGAGCACGGTGCCCGTCGGCACCGCGCAGAAGGTGCGCGAGATCGTCCGGCGCGAGACCACGCATCCCTTCAGCGTGGTGAGCAACCCGGAGTTCCTCAAGCAGGGCGCTGCCGTCGACGACTTCCTCAAGCCGGACCGCGTGGTCATCGGCACGGAGGACGAGAAGGGCGGCGAGATCATGCGCCAGCTGTACGCGCCGTTCACGCGGACCGGCGCCCCGGTCATGCTGATGGACACGGCCAGCGCGGAGCTCTGCAAGTACGCGGCGAACGCGCTGCTCGCCACGAAGATCTCGTTCATGAACGAGGTGGCGAACGTCTGCGAGCTGTTCGGCGCGGACGTGGACGACGTGCGCCGCGCGATCGGGTCGGACCGGCGCATCGGGCCGTCGTTCCTGTTCCCGGGGGTCGGGTACGGCGGAAGCTGCTTCCCGAAGGACGTGAAGGCCATTGTCAAGTTCTCGCAGGACAAGGGCTACGACTTCGAGATTCTGAAGGCCGTCGAGCGCGTGAACCACCGGCAGAAGTCGGTGCTCGCGGCCCGGATGGCGCAGCACTTCGGCTCGCTGAGCGGGCGGACCATCGCAGTCTGGGGCCTCGCGTTCAAGCCGCGGACCGACGACATGCGGGAGGCGCCGGCCATCGTGCTCGTCGAGCGCCTGCTGGACGCGGGCGCCCGGGTGCAGGCGTTCGACCCGGCGGCCATGCCCGTGGCCCGGCGGCTGTTCGGGCCGCGCGTGACGTTCGCGCCGCGCAGCTACGCGGCCCTGGAGGGGGCCGACGCGCTGGCGCTGGTCACCGAGTGGAACGAGTTCCGCGAGCCGGATTTCGCGAAGATGCGCAAGCTCATGAAGAGCCCGGTCGTGTTCGACGGGCGGAACATCTACTCCCGCGAGGTCATGCGGGCGAACGGTTTCACCTACTACTCCATTGGACGCTGATCGCGGCGCGATTCTCGTCACGGGCGGCGCCGGTTACATCGGCAGCCACGCGGCCAAGGCCCTCGCGCGGGCCGGCCGGCGCGTCGTCGTGTACGACAACCTGTCGGTGGGGCACCGGGCCGCCGTGCGGTGGGGCGAGCTCGTGGTGGCCGACCTGCACGACGCCGCCGCGCTGCGGCAGACGATCCGGTCCCACGGCGTCGGCGCGGTCATGCATTTCGGCGGGCTGACCTCCGTGGGCGACTCGGTCCGCGACCCGTCGTCCTACTACCGGGACAACCTCGAGGCCACCCTCGGCCTTCTGCGCGCGATGCTCGGCGAGGGCGTGCGGCGCGTCATCTTCTCGTCCACGGCGGCCGTGTTCGGAGAACCCACGGACACGCCCATCACCGAGGCCCACGACACGCGTCCGATCAATCCGTACGGCGAAACGAAGCTCGCGGTCGAACACGCCCTCGTCCATTTCGACCGCGCGTACGGCCTCCGGGGCGTGTCGCTCCGGTACTTCAACGCCGCTGGCGCCGATCCCGACGGCGAGATCGGCGAGGACCACCGCCCGGAGCCGCACCTGATCCCGCGCGCGATCCTGGCCGCCACCGGCGGCGAACCGCTGCAGGTCTTCGGCGAGGACTACCCGACGCCGGACGGCACGTGCCTGCGCGACTACATCCACGTGACGGACCTGGCCCGGGCGCACGTGCTCGCGCTGCAGCACCTGGAGGCGGGCGGCGCCTCGGCCAGGTACAACCTGGGAAACGGGCGGCCGTTCTCGGTCAAGGACGTCATCGCGGCCGTCGAGCGCGTCGCGGGCGTCCGGGTGCCGTGGGCGGCGGCGCCGCGGCGGGCCGGGGACCCGTCGGTGCTGTTCGCGTCGAGCGAACGCATCCGGCGAGACCTGGGCTGGCGCCCGGCCATCTCGTCGCTCGACGAGATCGTGCAGACGGCCTGGCGCTGGCACGCCGCGCACCCGCGCGGCTACGGGGACGGGACGGAGGGCTGATGTCGAGGCTCAAGGGCGTGCTGTCGGACCCCCTGCTGTCGGTGGTGATGCCCGTCTACAACGAAAAGGACACCATCGAGGAGATCCTGTCCCGCGTGGCGGCCGTGCCGGTGCGGAAGGAGATCATCGTCGTCGACGACTGTTCGACCGACGGCACCCGCGCGATGCTCGAGGATCTCCAGCGGCGCCTCGGGTTCCGGCTGTTCCTGCAGGGCCGGAACCAGGGCAAGGGCGCGGCGCTGCGCCGGGGCTTCGCCGAGGTCACCGGGGACCTGGTGGTGATCCAGGACGCCGACCTCGAGTACTCGCCGGAGGAGTACCCGGAGCTGATCGCGCTCATCTGCGAGGGTCGCGCGGACGTCGTGTACGGCTCGCGGTTCCTGGGCCGGCACCGGGTGTTCCTGTTCACGCACTACCTCGGCAACCGCCTGCTGACGCTGCTCACCAACGTGCTCTACAACACGATGCTCACCGACATGGAGACGTGCTACAAGGTGATGCGGACGGAC
>Ga0316627_100000079_pt1 | contig 17939 bp, 19 predicted proteins | sample OWC_Aug_M2_C1_D1_FD_207653 | JGI IMG/M metagenome (GOLD analysis project Ga0316627, IMG submission 207653) | Wetland soil microbial communities from Old Woman Creek delta, Ohio, United States - OWC_Aug_M2_C1_D1_C | ecosystem: Environmental > Terrestrial > Soil > Wetlands | place: USA: Ohio...
AAACAGTGACAACACGATATTGATGCCCCCGCCGACAAGGAGGGCGAAGACGGTGATCAGTCCGAACATCAGGAGTGATGTCCTCATGCCCCGCTCCTTGATGATCATAAAGAAACTTGCAAGGCAGGGAACGAAAAGGGTCAGGGTCACAATGCTCACGATGATCTGATTTTCATTCAAAAGACCCTGCTTGGAGAGCTCAAAGAGCCCTGCTGCTCCGTAGTCTCTTCTCAGAAAGCCCATGATAAACGCTGCTGTTGCCTCACGCGGAAGGCCGAGAAACTTCACGATGAGGGGTGACGCCGCCTCTTCGAGCCAGCGCAGGACGTGCGTCTTGTCAAGAATGAAAAGAATGAGGGTTCCCAGGACGAAGAGGGGCACTGCTTCTTTCAGATACCATTCGATCCTGCTGAGTGTCTTCATAAGAATATTTCCCATGCGCGGCATGCGGATGGGCGGAATCTCCAGAAAGAAATCCGCCTTGTTGCCCGGAAGCACCTTTGCGGTGATCGTGCCTGCAAGGAGCAGGACCCCCAGAACGGTGCCGATCCACCAGAGCGCTACTTTGATGGAGTATGGTCCCAGCATGCCGAGAATCACGCCAAGCTGTGCGGAACAGGGGATAGCAAGTGCAATGAGGAACGTGGCGATAAGGCGTTCCCTTTTTGTTTCGAGGATACGCGTGGTCATGGTTGCCATGGTGCCGCATCCGAGGCCGAGCACCATGGGGAGGACTGCCTTGCCGTTCAGGCCGATTTTCGAGAAGGCGCTGTTGGTAAGCACTGCGATGCGCGGAAGATAGCCGCTGTCCTCGAGAAACCCGAAGGCGACGAAAAACGTCGCCGTGATCGGCAGGATGATCGCAACAGCGTAGGTCAGGGCCATGGTAAAAAGGCCGTACTGACCCACAAAGAGATCCTGGAAGAATGCAGACGGAACCACAGCCTTGATGCTCTTCTCCACTGCCGGATTGAGATAGGTTTCAAAGATCACACGCTGGAAAAAGTCAACGAGCGTGCCGGCGCCGAACTTCCCCACAAACGCGTAAAAGCAGAAGAGCGCGAGAAAGAGAAAGAAAATCCCCCAGAACGGGTGCATGGTCCACGCGCCGAGCCAGCGTGCAATATGGCCGCTGTCAGACTCGTATCGCTGCTGTACTGCACGAACGATCCTGTCTGCAGCATCAATCCGCGCCCGGGAAATGAGGCCTGCTACGGGCACTTTCAGCTTTGCCTGGGCTTCGTCCCTGAGATCCTCGATCATGTCGATCGTCTTCGGTGCAAGGTTTGCTGCAAACCAGGTCTTAAGACTTTCATCGCCGGCAAGGATCATGAGCGCCATTGCCCTCCGTGCAATATGCGCTTCCGGCAGCAGCGAAGAGAGCCGGTCGATATATTCTTCGATGATATCGCCATACGTCATGGGAACATCCGGTTTCCGAGACTGCAGCAGAGATTCCCTCAGCTTTGCTATGCCCTTCCGTTGTGGCGCTACGGTTCCGATTACGCTGATGCCGAGCATTTCCTCGAGCCTGCGGTAATCGATATCAATGCCCCGTGCCTTTGCCTCATCTTCCATGTTCAGTACAAGGATGCAGGGCAGGTCCATCTCCGCAATCTGTATGAGAAGCATGAGAGCCCGTTTCAGGTTCTTTGAATCGGCCACCAGGATGATGTTCTCTGACCGCTCGGCAAGGAGGATGTCCCGTGTCACTCTCTCGTCCTCGCTCATGGGGATGAAGCTGTTGACTCCCGGCGAATCAATGAGGAGGATCTTCTGCCCGTCAAGGGTCAGATTGCCTGAGGATACTTCCACGGTTGTGCCGGGATAATTGGAAACGGTCACGTATTTGCCGGTCAGCAGGCCGAAGATTACACTTTTTCCCACATTCGGGTTTCCGGCAAGGACGATGCGGCTGTACATATGCCGTTCGTCCCTTATTTTATTCTTTTTTGGCATGCGCTGCATTGTCCCCTAATTTCGAGGGTGTGTGTTGTCCCGGCGAAATGATATTTCGTGCATATCACGTTCTGGAGTTCCTCGAGATTTTCCGAAAAAAACTCTATCACTTCCCCGCATGTCGTACAGATCATGTGGTCGTGATGGCTATGGCCATAGGTATGTTCATAGACATTTCCCTTGTCGGTTCTGGAGATGCGCTCTACCAGCCCGCTTTCGACCAGAAGGTTCAATGTCCGGTAGACCGATGCCCGGGAGGCCTTGATCCCCGAGTTCTTGATGTTCAGGTACAGGTGCTCAGGTTCAAAGTGGCCATGGATGGAAAAGATCTGGTGCAGCACCGCCATGCGTTCCTTGGTCAGCTTAAGGCCGCGGTGTACGAGAAAGTCCTGAAAGATTTTACTCTCCATATGTTTTAGTATATCTGAAATTGAGATTAAGTTGCAATTGCGGCCGGGGTCTTCCCTGCGGCCCTTCGGTAAGGGGATTCCGTGAGTCTGCAGGAGCTTACGGGAGGACCTTGCAGGAGGGCCCCGCAGTTTTGCAATTCACGGTCTTTTATGCTATGGTTAATCCTTATTTACGCTGGTCATCTTGCATGACCCTGCACTGCGGATATCGTAATTTTCTCGTTCATCACGGAGGCTTGCCATGGTTAAGAAGATCGTGCTTGCATACTCAGGGGGCCTTGATACCTCTGTCGCCATAACATGGCTGAAGGAGACCTATCATGCTGAGGTTATAGCGTTCTGTGCCGACCTTGGCCAGAAGGAAGAGCTGAAGACCGTAAAACAGAAAGCGATCAGGACCGGGGCGTCGCGTGTTTATGTCGAAGACCTGCGGGAGGAGTTCGTCAAGGATTATATTTTCCCCATGCTCCGCGGCAACGCAGTTTATGAGGGGGCCTATCTTCTTGGCACGTCCATTGCGCGGCCCCTGATCGCGAAGAAACAGATAGAGATAGCCGTCAGGGAAAAGGCCGATGCTGTAGCGCACGGAGCAACAGGCAAGGGAAATGACCAGATCCGCTTTGAACTCACCTACTATGCACTCAAACCCGACATTAAGGTCATCGCGCCGTGGCGAGAGTGGTCGTTCAATTCGCGCGATTCCCTGATCGAGTATGCTGCACAGCATAACATCCCGGTGACAGCGACCAAGGCAAAACCTTACAGCACGGACAGAAACATGTTTCACATCAGCTATGAAGGCGGCATTCTTGAGGACCCGTGGGCTGAGCCGCCGGCCGGCATGCATACTCTGACCGTCCCGCTGGAGAAGACGCCGCAGAAGCCGGAGTATGTCGAAATCGGGTTTGAACAGGGGGATCCGGTAAGCATAAACGGAAGAAGACTGTCTCCGGCGAACCTTCTCGATAAACTGAACGGGATAGCCGGACGGCACGGCATCGGCAGAATCGATGTTGTCGAGAACCGGTATGTTGGCATCAAGTCTCGAGGTGTATATGAGACGCCGGGGGGGACGGTCCTTCATGCGGCGCGACGGGCGGTACAGTCTCTAACCCTTGACCGTGAAGTGACGCATCTGCTGGACGGGCTCATGCCGAAATATGCAGAGATGGTCTATTATGGATACTGGTTTGCCCCGGAACGTATTGCGCTGCAGGGCATGATTGACAGCATCCAGCATGCGGTGACGGGCACCGTGCGGCTCAAGCTATACAAGGGAAACTGCATTGTTGCCGGGAGAAAAGCACCGCGATCACTCTATAAGGTAAAGCTGGCAACGTTCGAAGCAGAGAAGGTATACAACCAGAAAGATGCTGAGGGGTTCATCAAGCTGAATGCCCTGAGGCTGAAGGCGAACAGGTCACTCAGGGGCAGGTAGTGTCTGACATCAGATACTGGATCGGCCTTACCCTTGTCCCTGATATCGGGTCGGTAACAGCGAGGCAGCTTATCTCCCATGCGGGAAGCCCCGAACATATCTTCAGGCTCGATATGCACGAGCTCCTTGCCGTGGAGGGGATGACCAGGACCCGCGCCGAGAACATTGCGAGCTTCGCGGGCTGGGATGATGTGGAAAAACAGGTCAGGTTGCTTGAACGCCAGGGAATAGCAGTTGTCTGTTACGGTGCCCCGGAATATCCCCGCGTGCTGCAGGAAATTCCGGATGCCCCGGTTGTCATCTATATGCGGGGATCATATCAACCTGATGACCGCTTCGGGATCGCCGTAGTCGGCTCACGGACATATTCTCCCTATGGTGAGGCGGTAACGCAGAAGATCTCGGGAGAGCTTGCAATCTCAGGGTTTACGGTCATCAGCGGCATGGCGCGCGGCATTGATACCTTTGCTCACCGGAGCGCCCTGGCATCAGGGGGCAGGACCATCGCTGTTCTCGGTTCCGGCATCGATGTGTGCTATCCTTCGGAGAACAGGGGGCTCATGGAAAAGATCGCTGCTTCGGGATGTGTGGTGAGCGAGTTTGCACCAGGCACTCCGCCGAACCGGGAGAACTTCCCGCGCAGGAACAGGCTCATCAGCGGGCTTTCCATGGGAGTCCTGGTTGTCGAGGCCGCAGAGGGGAGCGGCTCGCTCATTACCGCAGCGATTGCGCTCGAACAGAACAGAGAAGTCTTTGCCATTCCCGGCAATATCACGGCAAAGACCTCTGCGGGCACGAACCTGCTGATACGGCAGGGAGCGAAGATGGTTCTGCAGACCGGGGATATCATCGAGGAACTCGCCCCCGTGCTGAAGGGATTCATCAGGAAAGAGACAAAGCAGAACAGTGAACTTTCCCGTGGAGAACAGGAGCTTTGTGCCTTTCTGACCGGCGAGCCTAAGCATATTGATCTGCTTGCCCGCGAGATCGGGTTGCCAGTTCACAGAATTCTTGATATACTCCTTTCCCTGGAGTTAAAGGGGGTTATTCGTCAATCAGATGGAAAGAGGTTCTATCTTGCGTGATACGGAAACGCTGACACGGAAACTGCTCCGGATCCTGAGGATGATATCCACGGACAGGGATGACATCGAGATCGATTCGGAGCGGCTGCTGGAGGGTGTTGACTACGAGGAGGAAGACCTTACCGAGATCTGGGAAGAGCTTGAAGACCTCGAAGCATCGGAGCAGCTCGACGAGCTCGAACTTGACATTTTGAAATCACTTCTTGTTTATATACTGATACGGGACAGTGCCTACGAGAAAGAGGACATCTTCTCTTTTATCTTCGGCAGCGGCAGAAGGATCGTATGGAATTAACGTGTTTTTTTGCATATATTCGGAGGAATGCATGAAATCGCTTGTTATTGTGGAGTCGCCGGCAAAGGCCAAGACGATCAGCAAGATCCTGGGCAAGGATTTTACGGTCAAGGCGTCTGTCGGCCATGTCAAAGACCTGCCGGTCAAAGAGATGGGCATAGACATAGATAAGGAATTCACACCCCGCTATATGGTTATTCCGGGTAAAGAGACCGTGATCAGGGAGTTGAAGAAGGCTGCAAAAGAGGCTGATACCGTCTATCTTGCTCCTGACCCTGACCGGGAGGGGGAAGCGATTGCCTGGCATATCGCAGAGGAGATCAAGAGCAAGGCAAAAGAGGTCTACCGTATCACGTTCAACGAGATAACCAAGAGCGCGGTTCAGGAGGCGATCAGGCATCCGGGAGAGATTGATCTCAAGAAAGTTGACGCGCAGCAGGCGCGCAGAGTGCTCGACAGGCTTGTCGGATATGAGCTCAGCCCGCTTCTCTGGAGGAAGGTGAGACGGGGACTGAGCGCCGGAAGGGTACAGTCCGTTGCCGTCAGACTTATTGTTGACCGCGAACGTGAGATCGGGGAGTTCAGGCAGGAAGAATACTGGTCTGTGAACGCAGAGTTTGAAGGATCGAACAAACCGGCCTTCTGGGCCAAACTGGCAAAATACCGCAATGACAAGGTAGAGATAAAAAACGCCGAAGGTGCGGAGGCTGCTGTTGCCGATATCCGGGGAAGCAAGTTTGTCCTTTCGCGGATCGAGAAGAAGAAGAAGAAGAGAAACCCCGCTCCCCCGTTCATCACCAGCACGCTTCAGCAGGAGGCCTCGCGGAAGCTCAGGTTCACGGCCAAGAAGACCATGGTGGTAGCACAGCAGCTCTATGAAGGTATTGAACTCGGAGAAGAGGGGGCAGTAGGCCTTATCACCTACATGAGGACCGACTCTCTCCGGGTGGCTGCCGAAGCCCAGCAGGCAGCCCGTGCATACATCGAGACAACATACGGCAAGGAATTTGTCCCGGAAAAGCCCCCGGTATTTAAGAGCAAGGCATCTGCGCAGGATGCTCATGAAGCGGTTCGCCCGACTTATATGACCAACAGCCCTGAGGCGATAAAACACTATCTCCACAAGGATCAGCTTGCACTGTACCGGCTCATATGGAACCGATTCATTGCAAGTCAGATGGCCCCTGCCGAGCTTGAGCAGACGACCTTCGAGATCTCCTGTGACACGGACCAGTGCAGGGGGGAGACCTTGTTCCGGGCGTCAGGGAGTGTCGTGAAGTTCCCGGGGTTCATGGCGCTGTATACGGAAAGTACCGACGAGGCGATTGATGAAGGAGAGGCAATTCTTCCTCAACTCAAGGAAGGGGAAGAGCTTGCGCTCCTGAATCTCCAGCCGAAGCAGCACTTTACCCAGCCTCCGCCGCGGTATACGGAGGCAACGCTCGTGAAAGCACTTGAAGAAAAGGGGATTGGAAGACCGAGCACCTATGCAGCCATCCTTTCGACCATACAGGACCGGAAGTATGTGCAGAAAACAGAAGGCAAATTTTCTCCAACCGAGCTCGGCACGGTCGTGAACGATTTTCTTGTTGAACGTTTCCGCGAACTGATGGACATAAGCTTTACGGCGAACATGGAAGAGGACCTTGATCGTATCGAAGACGGCAAGAAAAAGTGGGTGAAGATTGTGAAGGACTTTTACCGGCCGTTCCATGAAAAACTTGCCGAAGCGTCTGCGGTGAAAGGCAAAGTCAAGCCTGAAGACATTCCCACCGAGGAGACGTGTGAGAACTGCGGAAAGCCCATGGTGATCAGATGGGGAAGACACGGACGGTTCATGGCGTGTACAGGATTCCCGGAATGCAAGACCACAAAGCCGCTTGAGGGGGAAGGGCAGGCTAAGGAGCCGGAAACAACGGACGAAAAATGCCCTGCATGCGGCTCTCCCATGGTCGTCAGATCAGGCAGGTTCGGCAAGTTCGTCGCCTGCTCGCAGTACCCGACGTGCAAGACCACAAAGCCGGTTTCAACGGGGATGAAATGTCCTGTTGACGGAGGGGATATTGTTGAACGCAGATCAAAGCGGGGGAAATTCTGGGGGTGCGGCAATTATCCCAAATGCACCTTTGTATCCTGGTACAAGCCTATTCCGGACCCCTGCCCGAAATGTGGTGCACCGTTCCTTGTTGAGAAGTGGGACAAGGCAGGCAATGTTACCTGTATCTGCCTGAACAAGGAGTGCGGGCACAAGGCAGAAATCAGAAAAGAGGAAGCTGTAGCAGGCTGAGGCAGGCTTTTTCCTCGTGCCCGGGATTCGCGCTGCGGCTCCTTCCATTGAATGAACAGGCCATTGCTTATCGGAATCGGTGCATCGCACAGCGGAGCTGGCAAGACCACCCTGGCATCAACTATCCTTCGATATTTTGTCCTCTGCCCGTCTCCCGTCATTTCTTGCCGACCCCTGAGATGGGGCGCCATAAAATATACCCGGACCGCATCCTCCCCGGAAATCATCTCCGACCGGACCATCCTCAGGGAAGAAGGAAAGGATACGTGCAGACTGCTTGCGGCGGGGGCAACAGATGTTGTATGGGTCAGGTCAGGCACGTTAGGTCTGGCGGAGGCACTCGCTGCGGCAGTGACACGGCTTTCCCATCTTGATCTGATCATCGTCGAAGGTAACGGTGCAATTGAGTTTTTAAACCCCGATGTAGTAATATTTATATTTGGTAAGGAAAGAGCGCACTGGAAGCCTCACATAGACAGGCTCGCAGCCAGGGCTGATATTATATTTGCCGATGATGATGTTCAGCTCCATGCAGACCTTCAGGCCAAGCAGCGGTTTCCGAGAGGCCTTTCAGAAGACGTATCGAAGGGGTTTGTTACTGCCCTGGCGAGGATGGTACATGAAAGACGAGCTGAGACAAGAGATGCTGAAAAAGGCGGTTGAGGGAAACCTTTCCTGTGCAACCGCCAGAAAAATCGCTGAGGACCTGAAGCTTCCCTATCAGGAAGTAGGGAAAGCTGCTAATGAGCTCGGCATCAGGATCAAGAGCTGCCAGCTCGGGTGTTTCTGATGGAAGTGATGCTGTTTGAACTTGCGCTCACGTGTTACTTTGCCGCAACGATCGTTTGTCTGCTTGAGCTGTTCAAGGGCTCGAAGGTCACCTCCCGGATCATGTTCGGTCTTGTGATCGCGGGGTTTGCGCTCCATACCGCCAATATCGCGGCCCGGTATGTCATCTCAGGGCATATGCCGACGGCTAGCCTCCACGAAGCGACCTCTTTTTTCTCGTGGTGCATCGTGCTGCTCTTTTTCTTTCTTGAATACCGGTATAGAATCGGCCTGCTCGGTTCATTCATCATGCCGGTGGTCTTTATTCTTATGCTCACCTCGTCCATCCTTCCGAGAAAGATCGAAAATCTGAGCCCTCTCCTCCAGAGCTCGTGGCTCTTCATCCATACCGCGTTTGCGTTCATCGGGGATGCTGCCTTTGCCATGGCCTTCGGTGTCGGCATCATGTACCTGATTCAGGAGCACTACGTGAAGTCCAAGCACCTCGGCGGTCTTTTCAAAAAGCTTCCGAGTCTTCAGATCCTTGATGAGATGAACTACCGGCTCATTACCATCGGGTTCCCGTTTCTCTCGCTGGCGATCATAAGCGGTTCCCTCTGGGCTGAAAGCAGTCTTGGCACATTCTGGCGCTGGGACCCGAAGGAAGTCTGGTCACTGATCACCTGGTTCATCTATGCGCTTGTCCTCCATGTTCGGCTGACACAGGGATGGAGAGGGAAGCGGGCGGCGATCCTTTCGATCATCGGCTTTTGTGCCGTACTGTTCACCTTCTTCGGTGTGAACCTGCTGCTCAAGGGGTACCACTCGTTCAAATGAAAATAGCTGTTGTCGGATTGAATCATAAAACAGCGGATGTTGAGCTCAGGGAGAAGCTTGCCTTCAACGGACCGAAACTCGAAGAGGGTCTGCGGAAGATAAAAGAGATCCCGAGCATCAGGGAAACGGTCATTATATCTACCTGCAACCGAGTTGAGATTTATCTGCATGTTCAGGATGTGGAAAAGGCGTACGCAGCCATAAAGGATTTTTTCGTGGAGTTCTTTGAGATCAGGCGCGATTCCCTTGATACGGCGCTCTATCTCCACAAAGACATGGCCGCGGTAAAACACATCTTCCGTGTTGCATCGAGTCTCGACTCCATGGTTGTCGGTGAACCACAGATTCTCGGTCAGCTGAAGGATGCCTTTGATTTTGCGCTGGAGAAGAAGACCACCGGCGTTCTCCTGAACAGACTGCTCAAGAAGTCCATCTCCGTTGCCAAGAGGGTAAGGACGGAGACGCGGATTGCGGAAAACGCCGTCTCTATCAGCTTTGCCGCGGTCGAACTGGCGAAAAAGATATTCACCGACCTTGCAGGTAAATCCTTTATGCTCCTCGGCGCAGGAGAGATGGCTGAACTTGCTGCAAAACATATGATGAACAACGGCGTAAAGGACATCATCGTGGCGAACAGGACGTACGAACGCGGCTGCGAGCTTTCACGGGAGTTCGACGGCCGAGCGATCCGGTTTGAGGATTTTCCCGCAGAGCTCGTGCATACGGACATCGTGATCTGCTCGACCGGGGCCTCTACCTTTGTTCTTCACAAAGAGCATATGCAGAAGGTGATGAAGGAGCGGAAGCAGAAGCCGGTGTTCATTATTGATATCTCCGTGCCGAGGAATGTCGATCCCGGGATAAACGATATGGACAATGTCTACCTCTACGATGTGGACGATCTCCGGGGCGTTGTTGATTCGAACATCTCCGAGCGGCAGAAAGAGGCCGCAAAGGCAGAGGCAATCGTTGAGGATGAGATCGAGACATTCCGCAAATGGATGATGACCCTCAATTCGGTCCCCACGGTGATCGCGCTTCGCGAACGGGCAGAGGCAATCAGAAAGGACGAACTCGAGCGGTTCTTTAACCGGTTCCCTTCCCTCGGAGAGAAGGAGCGCAAGGCAATCGAGGGGATGGCAGGTGGTATCATCAATAAACTGATACATGCACCCACGGTCGCCCTGAAGAACGATGCCGAGGACAAAGACATGCTGATAGCCCTGATCAAAAGACTCTATGACCTGAACGGAGAAGATAATGAAAAAGAATAAGGTGGTTATCGGTACGCGAGGCTCAAAACTTGCACTTTGGCAGGCGGAATGGGTCAAGGCGGAGCTTCAGCGGATGAACCCTGGACTCGAGATCGAACTGAACAAGATAAAGACGACGGGAGACAAGATCCTCGATGTACCGCTTGCCAAGGTGGGAGGCAAGGGACTCTTTGTCAAGGAGATCGAAGAGGCGCTGCTGCGGAAAGAGGCTGACCTTGCCGTGCATAGCATGAAGGATGTCCCCACGGAATTTCCGGCAGACCTTCACCTGGCGGTTATCTGCAAGAGAGAGGACCCCCGGGATGCGTTTATCGCCGGAAGCACTGCACGGGCGAAGAGCTTCAAGGAATTGCACCGGGGTGCAACGGTAGGGACGAGCAGCCTGAGAAGGGCATGCCAGCTCCTGAGCATCCGGCCTGACCTCAGGATCAAGCAGCTCAGAGGCAACCTTGAATCACGTTTCAGAAAACTCGATGAAGGGCAGTTCGACGCCATCATACTTGCAGCTGCGGGCGTTAAACGGCTTGGCTGGGAACAGCGGATAACCGGGGTGATCGGTCCCGAGACCAGTCTTCCGGCAATCGGACAGGGAGCGATCGGAATCGAATGCAGGATAAACGACACGTTCATCAACAATCTGGTCGCCCCGCTGAACCATGCGGAAACCGCACGCTGCGTCAGGGCGGAAAGGTCGCTTCTCAAGAGGCTTCAGGGCGGCTGCCAGGTCCCCATCGCAGCTTACGCTGTCATAGCCGACGGCAGGCTTCTTATGGACGGACTCGTAGGGAGTGTCACAGGGGACAGGATCATACGGGAGCACGGTGAAGGAAATCCTGATGACGGAGAGTCCATCGGTAAGATCCTTGCCGAGAAGCTTCTCTCAAAGGGAGCAGACAAGATACTGTCCGAAGTTTACGGAAGCAGCATCAAATAAGCTGCTGTCTTCGTATCAGATCTCGGTTACCTGCTCCAGGGCTTCCATTTTTTCCTTGTTTTCCTTGCAGTCGATACAGAGGGTTGCCGTAGGTATGACATTGAGCCGTTTTTGGCTGATCTCCTCGCCGCATTCCTCGCAGATTCCATAGGTACCTTCCTGGATCTTTCTCAGACACTCGTCGATATCAAGAAGGAGCTGTCTGTGCGAGTCGAGCCTGCGCAGGCTCAGGTCCTCTGAAATATCCACAACGGCCCAGTCTCCTTCGTCAATAGCCGTATCGACAAGCTGACGGTTATCGCCGCTCATATACTTGGCGATCTCTTCCTTGGCTTCTTTCAGTATGCCGTTACGCTTTGCGATCAGCATACCTTTTAAGTCCCGGAGACGGACATTGACCGTACTGAGGCTGGCGGCGGCCTCCTTTGCTCTTGCAGGTCTCTTCCGTGCAGCAACCTTTTTCACCGGCTTCTTCTCAGGTGTCTTTTTCGCGGCGCCGGGTTTTTCCCTTGCAGCGGACGGGAAGACTCTCGCTGTTTTCCCCGCAGCTGTTCTTGGTGTCAGGGTCTTTTTGCCTGCGGTCTTTTTCTGCGCACCGGGTTTCCTGTCCTTTGCTGCTGCGATGGCTTTCTTGGGCGCAACGGTTTTGTTGTCAGCAATCTTCTTTCTTGCGGGTTTTGGCCGAACTGTGCGCGATACGACCCTGGCTGCAGGTCTGGCTGTTCCTCTGACGCCGGGTTTCTTCTTTACCGCAGGCTGTGCCGCCTTCCTTGCTGACGGAGACTTTTTCCCCGGCTTTACCGGCATTCTTTTCTTAGCCGCGGCCATTACTGGGTCTCTTCCTTCTTGATTTCTTCCTTGAAGACTTCAATGATGCTCCTCACCTTGATTCCCGCCTGCTGAAGGGCCTTCTGGACGTCAGGGAGTTTTGCGTCTTCTACCTTCACCATAAAATTGCTGTTCATGCTACACCTCCATGATCTCTTTTTCTTTGTGTTCAAGCAGTTCTTCGACCTTCTTGATAAAGGAATCGGTGACCTTCTGCACCTCGTCGTGTTCTTTCTTGATCTGATCCTCGCTGATATGTTCTTCCTTCTCAAGCTTTTTCAGCTCTTCGTTTATTTCCCTTCGGATGTTTCTGACCGCCACCTTTGCATCCTCTGCTTCTTTTTTTACCACCTTCACCAGCTGTTTTCTCCGTTCTTCCGTAAGTGCCGGGATATTGATCCTGATGAGCTTCCCGTCGTTCATGGGGGTGAGACCGAGATCCGACTTCATAATCGCTTTTTCTATCTCAGGGATGATCTTCTGCTCCCAAGGCTGAATGAGGATCTGCCGGCTGTCAGGGATGCTCAGGCTTGCGACCTGCTGGATCGGCGTTGCGGTGCCGTAATAGTCAACGGCGAGACCGTCAAGAAGTGACAGGGACGCCCTGCCGGTTCTCACAGCCCCAAACTTCTTCTTGAGGGCCTCGATGGCGGTCTGCATGCGCTCATGTGACTTTTTTCTTAGTTCCTGGATCATTGTTCCCCCTTACGATTGTGCCTATCCGTTTTCCCCCGATGATCTTCCTGATATTGTTCTTGCCCTTCAGGCTGAAGACCACGATAGGCAGGGCGTTATCCATACAGAGAGATATGGCAGTGGAATCCATGACGCCGAGCCCTTTCTTGAGTACATCAATGTAGGTCAACTCGGCGAACTTCTTTGCCTTCGGGTCTTTTACGGGGTCTGCGGAATAGACGCCGTCGACCTTGGTGCCTTTCATGATGACATCGGCATTGATCTCCATTGCCCGCAACGCCGCAGCGGTGTCAGTCGTGAAATAGGGGTTGCCGGTGCCTGCGGCGAATATCACGACCCTGCCTTTTTCCAGGTGACGGATAGCCCTGCGCCTGATATAGGGTTCGCACAGCTCCACCATTTCTATGGCTGACTGTACCCGCGTCGGGATACCATGTTTTTCCAGTGCGTTCTGAAGGGCAAGCGCGTTGATAACTGTTGCGAGCATCCCCATGTAATCCGCGGATGCCCGCTCCATTCCTTCCAGGCTTGCCTGCACTCCCCTGAATATATTGCCGCCGCCGATAACAACCGATATCTGCACGCCCATGGATACAACATCCTTGATCTCCCGGGCCATAAAATCGACGGTATGGGCATCTATGCCGTAGCCCTTGTCGCCCATAAGCGCCTCGCCGCTTATCTTGAGCAGTATCCTGTTGTACAAGCGGGGCATCATGTCCTCCTTAACAGCTCTTCGGCTCAGCCGGCTGTGTTTCGCCGAGCTGGAAGCGTGCAAATCTCCTTATCACGATATTCTCGCCGAGCTTTGCCACCTTTTCGGTGACGATGTCCTTGATCTTCTTCTTGCCGTCAGGATCCTTGACGAATATCTGATCAAGGAGGCAGGTATCCGTATAAAATTTCTCAAGCTTGCCCTCTACGATCTTGTCGACGACCTGTGCCGGCTTGCCGGTCACCTGGGCCTTATAGATCTCCTTTTCCCTGTCGATAACGTCCTGGGGAACATCCTCCCGCGAGAGATAGGTGGGGTTCGCCGCCGCAATATGCATTGCCACGTCCTTTACCAGTCCCTGGAAGTCGTCGGTACGTGCGACAAAATCGGTCTCGCAGTTGATCTCGATCATGACACCGATTTTATCCATATGTATGTATGAGCCGATCAGACCCTGAGAGGCCGAACGGGCTGATTTCTTTGCTGCAGATGCAAGACCCTTCTGCCTGAGGATGTCTATCGCTTTTTCAACATCGCCGCCTGCATTCGTGAGTGCCTTCTTGCATTCCATCATGCCTGCGCCGGTCTTTTCCCTGAGGTCTTTTACGACCGATGCCGAAATCTCTGTCATTCTGTTACCTCCGCAGCTGCTGCCTCAGCGCTCTCTTCGATCTTTGCCTGTTCTTCCGCCTGTACCGTGCCCTTGGTGAATGCTGCCCTGCCCTCGATCACGGCATCAGCGACCTTCGATGCCATGAGCTTGATGGCGCGGATCGCGTCGTCATTGCCCGGGATGACATGGTCGATCTCATCCGGGTCGCAGTTGGTATCAACGACCGCCACAAGGGGGATCGAGAGCTTCTTTGCTTCGGCAACGGCGATCCTTTCCTTTTTGGGGTCAATGATGAAGATCACTCCCGGAAGTTCTTTCATTTCCTTGATGCCGGCAAGGTTCTTTTCAAGCTTCTGACGCTCTTTTTCGAGCGATGCAGCCTCTTTCTTGGTGAGCAGGCCGAAGGTGCCGTCTTCCTTCATGGCCTCAAGCTTCTTCAGGCGCTCGATGCTTTTCTTGATCGTTAAAAAGTTGGTGAGCATGCCGCCGAGCCATCTCTGGTTCACGCAGTAAGCAGATGCACGCATCGCCTCTTCCATGACCGCGTCCTGCGCCTGCTTCTTCGTGCCGACGAACAGAACATTGCTTCCGGCTGCTGCAGCATCCCTGACGAAATGGTAGGCATCCTCAAGACCTCTGAGGGTCTTCTGCAAATCGATAATGTAGATGCCGTTCCTTTCCCCGAAGATATACTTCTTCATCTTGGGGTTCCACCGCTTTACCTGATGGCCGAAGTGAACTCCCGCCTCAAGCAACTCCTTCATTGAAACTACCATGGTACTCCTCCTCTGGTTTTTTTCCTCCGCCTGTCCTGCCCACCCTTTCGGGACCTAAAGGCGAGGACGTAGCCGGCGTGTGAATTATTATGCCTGCTATGCAGGCAATCGGGTTAGGAAGATTACCATAGGAAATCCTTTTTTTTCAAGGCTTCTGGTATGATAATGCATATCATGTTTGTCATAGGATGAGCGGTGACCATCAGGAAAAACTCGTGCATCGGCATTATGGTGGCTGTGCCGGCGGAAGGCAGTATCCTTACGAGGGGGCTGAAGAAGGTGACAGAGGAAAACCTCTTGTATTATAAGGGAATTCTGGCCGGCAGATCCGTTATGGTGGTTGTTTCAGGGATAGGCAAGGTCAATGCTTCCCACGCAGCAACACGACTAATCCGTGAGCATAAGCCGGACCTTATCATGAATATCGGGGTCGGCGGAGCGTATGCTTCAGCCGGTCTTGCAATCGGTGATATCGCGATTGCAGAGAAGGAGATATACGGTGACGAGGGGGTAATGCTGAGGGACGGGCTGCATGACGTTACCTGTATCGGATTTCCGCTGCTGCAGAAGGGGGGAAAGAAATACTTCAATGAATTTCCCCTTGACCGGAAGCTCATACGGAAGGCCTTGAGGTCAATCGATACGCACGGGGCATCCTTTGCCTTCAGGGCGGGCCCTTTTGTGACGGTCTCGGCCTGTACCGGCACAGCGAAAAGAGCTCGGGAGATCGAAAAAAGATTCCTTGCAGTCTGCGAGAATATGGAAGGCGCTGCCATTGCTCATGTCTGCGCCCGCTACGGCATTCCGCTGTTAGAAATGCGCGGCATCAGCAATCTGGTCAGGGACCGTGACCTGTCGGGATGGAACATCGGCCTCGCCGCAGAGAACTGCCAAACGGCGGCACGGAAGCTCATCAGCGTGGTCTGATCCGTTGAGAACGATTACCCTCGGTTATTCACCCTGCCCGAACGATACCTTCATCTTCTATGCCCTGGTGCATGGCAGGATCGAGACCGGTGGGCTTACCTTCCGCGAGGTGCTGGATGATGTTGAGACACTGAACCAGATGGCCAGGCAGACCAGGCTTGACGTGACCAAAGTATCATTCCATGCATTTGCCCATCTGCGCCATGCCTATTGCCTTCTCCGCTCCGGTGGTGCGCTCGGCAGGGGGTGCGGCCCTCTGGTCGTTGCCCGGGATCCATATGACATGAAAGACCTCAGGGGCAGGACGATTGCGATCCCGGGAGAGCTTACCACAGCATTTCTGCTTCTCCAGATCTTTGATCCTGCATTGAAAGAGCATGTCAGGATAATGCCGTTCCACAGGATCATCGGTGCGGTGAAGCAGGGAGAGACAGATGCAGGCCTGATCATTCATGAAAGCCGCTTCACGTACCAGCGGGAGGGGCTCAGGCAGGTGGTCGATCTCGGCGCATGGTGGGAGCAGGAGACCCGGCTCCCGCTCCCGCTCGGATGCATCATTGCCCGGAGATCTCTTGGCGTCCTTGTGCAGCAAGCGGAGGCCCTGATTCGGGAAAGCGTTGCCTATGCCTTCAGCAATCGCCAAGAGACAAAGGAGTATATCAGGAGCCACTCCCAGGAACTGGAGGACAGCGTCATTGACCGGCATATTCAGCTGTACGTAAATGATTACTCTCGTGATATCGGCGAAGACGGCGTGCACGCCGTGCAGGAACTCTTCAGAAGGGCTGCCGCGCTGGGCATTGTTCCACCGTCATCCCAACCCCTTTTCCTGAGCTCATGAAAAAGTATTTTCTCCACCGGGAACCCCGCACCTTTGTTGTTGATTATGAAAAGGAGCTCAATCCGGAACAGCATGCTGCGGTCATGCATGGGGACGGTCCGGCCCTTGTCCTTGCAGGTGCGGGCACGGGGAAGACACGGGTCGTTACCTACCGCGTCGCCCGGCTGATCGAGGCAGGTACCCCCGCGGAGAACATCCTGCTTCTCACGTTTACGAACAAGGCAGCACGGGAGATGCTGAGAAGGGTGGAGCTCCTGATCGGCATGAACATCGCAGGACTGTTCGGCGGAACGTTTCACCACGTCGCAAATCTGCTCCTCAGGCAGCACGCTCTCCTCATCGGCTACCGGCAGGGTTTTTCGATCCTCGACAGGGAGGACGCAAAAGAACTGTTCGATGCATGCATAGCGGATGTGTATAAAAAAGAGACCATACTGCCGAAGGGAGGAGTGCTTGCAGAGATATGCAGCCTGTCACGGAACACTGCTGTTACCGTGGAAGATGTGGTGATCCGGCGATTCCCGCATTTCGCGCATGTCGTTGAAGAGATCTTGAAGATCACCGAGCTCTACCATAAAAAGAAGCTCCAGCTGAATCTCCTTGACTTCGATGACCTGCTCCACGGATGGAAGAGGCTTTTCGACGAACAGCCGAAGATCCGCGAATATTATGCGATCAAGTTCCGGCATGTGCTGGTTGACGAATATCAGGATACGAACAGGCTGCAGGCGGAGATCATTGACCTGACAACCGGTTCAGCCGGCAACCTCATGGTGGTGGGGGATGATGCGCAGTCGATCTATTCGTTCAGGGGGGCGGACTTTGAAAATATCCTGAAGTTCCCTGAAAAACATATGGGGACCGCAATATACCGGCTGACCACGAACTACCGGTCTACGCCGCAGGTCCTGCACCTCGCCAACAGCAGCATTTCCCACAATCGCAGGCAGTTCCACAAGGACCTTCATGCGGTTTCGGGGGCAGGGGAACTGCCCAATGTTGTTGCGCTGAAGGATGTGTTCGAACAGGCAGAGTTCGTCTCGTCCGTGGTCATCGACCTGAACGCCGACGGCAGGTCCTTTGACGAGCTCGCCGTACTTTACCGCTCCCATTTCCAGTCAATGGAGCTTCAGATGGAGTTTCAGAGAAAGGGCATTCCGTTTGAGGTAAGGTCAGGCCTTACCTTCTTCGAACAGGCGCATATCAAGGACGTGCTCTCGTTCCTGAAGATCATTGCCAACCCCCAGGACGAACTC
>Ga0316627_100000083_pt1 | contig 17844 bp, 19 predicted proteins | sample OWC_Aug_M2_C1_D1_FD_207653 | JGI IMG/M metagenome (GOLD analysis project Ga0316627, IMG submission 207653) | Wetland soil microbial communities from Old Woman Creek delta, Ohio, United States - OWC_Aug_M2_C1_D1_C | ecosystem: Environmental > Terrestrial > Soil > Wetlands | place: USA: Ohio...
CGGCCGACCCGTTCGCCGCGGATTTCTCGCTGGCTGGAGCCGCGTCTGACGGGCGGCGCGGGTGGAGCCGGCGGGAGCGGACGGCGCAGCGGCTGTGGGACGGCCTGGGGAACCGCTTCCGGGGGGGTCGGCGGCGCGGCCGCGGGCGGGGGTTCCACCAGTCGGACCCGGAGCGGTTTGTTCAAGGACACCGGCGGCCCGGCGAGCAGCAACAGCAGGCCCACAAGGCCGGAATGGACCACGAGAGAAACCGCAATCGATTTGCTCAGAACAGACTGGCGCATCGTACCCCGGTGTTTCGTATTAGGAGCCGTTACGAAATAACTTGTCCATTTGTTGCCATTTCGTTACGGCTCCTTATGCCGTTTCCGAAATTTCTCCGGTCAAGTTATTCTTTGACAACGGCTTCGTGCGAGTGGTCAGTTACGTCGCCAGTCGATTATACGGAACGATCAGCCAGACGACAAGCGTGCCCGCGCCGCTGTGCGGCGCGATCGGGGGATCGGGAGACTTGGGGAGATCGGGGGACTCGAATCTTCGCGTCTCCCTATTTCCCGCGCTCCCAGTCGCTCGTTCACCTCCTCGCCTCCGCGCCCGCCCTCCCCGTCGCCCCATTGCCCAATCGCCGAATTGCCCAGTTGCCAAATTGCCCAGTTGCCAAATTGCCGCGCCGCGGCCGCGCTGCTAACGCAGCGCGTCCGACCCTGCCCCGCAGACCAGCGCGCACACTTTCCGCCCCGGGGCCGGGCGGAACTTGCCGCCGCGCAGTGCCGCGAGCGCGGCGGCGCCGCTCAGGTCCGTGGCGAGGCCCATCTCGAACCAGAGCCAGCGCGCGGCCTCGCGCATCTCGTCATCCGTCACCAGGACGACGTCCTCCACGCACCGCTGCACGATGCGGAGGTTGATCGGCTCCGTCTTCAGCGCCGCCAGGGTGGCGACGCTGGTCGTGATCCCCGGAAGCTCCACGACCCGCCCGGCCTTGAGACTCGCGGACAGCGTCGGCGCCCCGGTAGGCTCGACGCCGATGATGCGGGCGGCGGGACGCAGCGCCTTGACGGTGAGGGCGATCCCGCTGATCAGGCCGCCCCCGCCGATGGCCACGAGCAGGTCGTCCACCTCGGGCTCCTGTTCCAGGATCTCCAGCGCCGTCGTGCCTTGACCGGCGATCACCACCGGATCGGCGAAGGGGTGAAAATACGTGAGGCGCTCCCTCTCGGCGACCGCCAGGGCCTCTCGGTTGGCCTCATCCCAGACCCGCCCCTTGAAGACCACCCTCGCCCCCCAATCCGCCAGCTTCTTCGCCTTCTCGGGCGAGGCGCTCTCCGGCAAGTACACCGTCGCCTTCGTCTTCCCGAGCCAGCCCGCGTATGCCGTGGCAAGGCCGTGATTCCCGCCGGACGCCGTGATGATGCCGCGCTGCACCTCCTCCTCGGTCAGCGACAGGAACTTGTTCGTCGCCCCCCGCGCCTTGAACGAGCCGGTCGCTTGGAGACACTCCAGCTTGAGCAGGAGCTCCCCATCGGGATACGGGTTATCCTTGAGGGCCCGGGCGCTCACGAGGGGCGTCCTGCGGACGTGCGGGGCAATGCGCGCCGCCGCCATCCGCACGTCTTCGACAGTGATCATGATGCGGTCTCCGGTGGTCGAGAAGGATGGCCTCGCCGCGTCACACACGGTCGCCGAACACGTGGAAGCAACCGAGCTTTGGTCGCGCACTGACGGTTGGTGCGGCGTGGCCAACGGAACGATTCTTTGGGAGTTGCTGATTTGGTCAGTGCACCAGATTCGCTAAGAATTCTTCGTGAACAAACCGGATCAACAAATCGGCATGTCATATCGCTCCGCTGGGCGGCTTGTCAAGATCACAAAAGGCAACGTCCTGTTCGTGCGTAGGCAGTTCGTGGCATCATTGCACCCTTGACAGATCGAGGGACGCGGCATTACGGTTGGATTACCCAATTACGAGAGTACCATGGATAAAGCGAGGTGAAACGATGAGACAGGTGATAATCTCTCCCGGAGAGGACAGTTACTGGGTGGCTGAATGCCCGAGCCTACCGGGCTGTATTAGCCAGGGCGCGACTAGAGAGGAAGCTATCGCCAATATCCGCGAGGCTATTCGACTGTACATCGCCACTTTGGAAGAGGATAAACTCCCTGTCCCCGAGGAGCGATTTGAAACTCTCGTGGTGGCCGTGTGAGCCGCCTACCGAGCATCTCCGGTCGCGAATGCGCCGCCGTTCTCGTTAAGGCAGGTTTCTACGTCAAACGGCAAGAAAGTAGCCATATCGTGCTGCGCAGGGACAACCCTTTCGGACAGGTCATCGTTCCTGACCACAAGGAACTCGACCGCGGGACACTCCGCGCCATTATCCGCGTGGCTGGTCTTGGCGTCCAAGAGTTCATCAAGATGCTCTAGTTTCCTCGCAAGCGCCTCGTTTTGTTCCCGACCTTGTGCCTCCGCTTTGTTGCTCGTACCTCCCTGTATTTCCGAAGACCAAGAGCCTCCGCTTCCGACAAAAGCGAGGCCTGATCGCGGCCTGTGACCTGCCAATCCGCGCGCCCGCACGTTGTCGACGGTGATCATGATGTGGTCTCCGGTATCGGGGAAGCCGACCTGACCGTCCAATGCGCGCTCGCGGTCGTCGAGATCCCCACCGCGCCCGCATCTCATATCGCTCATGCTAGCGCTTTGTCAAGCACACCGTTGCCATTGCAAAGCACCTAGCGTAAGCGGGGATCTTTAACCGCCACGCCGCCACAAGACCACGAAAGGCGTGGGATCACTCAAAGCACTCCAGCGAAAGCACTGTGCCGCCCTGTGGGCGATGGCCTTGGTGGCGAGGCGGCGGGATCAGCACCTGCCTTCGCAATTGGATCCGATCAGTGGGGGAACCTGGACATTCGGTTGCGGAATGGGAGTTGCCCAGAAACAGCACGAGCGCCGAGAAGATCCCCGACGCTCGTGGCGTCAGCTTAGGTTGGGCGTTCTAGAAGCGGAGCGCGATACCCAGCGCAAGGTGATTCACCGAGAAGTTTGGTTCCACAGCCACCCCGTTCAGCTCGTAGCTCGGTTTCACATACGTGAATCGGTACTCACCTAGGATCCCGATGTTCCGGGTGAACATATAAGTAAGTCCGAGGTGCACATCGAAGCCAATGTTGAAGGATGTGTCGTCTGTCGTCCCGATGTCACTTTGGCTGTAGACGAAGCTCGGGCCGATGCCGAGGTACGGCTGGACCCGCCCATGAGGAAATTCCGCGGTCGCGCCGAGGGGCGCGCGGACCATCAGAAGAGCCGAGACGGGGATGACGTCGTGTTCCGCGCCGTTCGACAGGTTGATGTCCGCCTTGAAGTACGACGCGTCGAGCGCAAGACCTACCCAAGACGCCCGCTCAAAATAGTAGCCGACGCGACCACCGAATACGAAGGAATCTTTGTAGGGTGATTTTTCGCCTAGCTTGACACCGTCGAACGTTGTTTGAGTGTCCATCGGCATTGCGACACCACCGTACACATCGCCAAAGATTTCGGCGAAAGTTAGAACGGGCGCGAGCACGAGGGCGGACAACAGCAGCAGCGGGGCGATGAGGAACGACCGCCGGCAACGCATAAGTCCTCCTCCTTGTTAATGGTGAACCACAATGATGCGACGAGGTGGTAAGTAAATGACCTTTACGCCCCGAGTCACGATTGAAATTGACAGTGGCGGCATAAAACTAATGACCGGGATAAGATTGTCAATAGGTTTCCTTGAGGTACCGCGATTCGCGTGAGTAGGAGAAAGCAAGTGCAGCGATGCAGGCCATGATGAGCAGTAGTCCGAAGAGTCGCTTTCGGGGACTCATGGGACCACCTCGCTTCTCGCAACGCGGCGTGGTTTCCCTCCGCCTCTATGATTCCCCTGCGGAACCCTCACTCGAGCAGCGGGCCGTTCGATGGAGGGGCTCGCTGGCTCTTTCGCAGCCGGGGCGATAGCACATGCGCTCATTGAGGGGGCACCACGTTTTCCGTCGGGACGGTGACGGCCTCGCGGCCCTGTGGGTCGAAACAGGTGCTGGTGGCCGCTCCCGCATTCCGTGGCGGCATCCCACTCCCGGCGAATCTCTTCGCCCGACAGAAGTCGGCACACCGCATATCCGCCGTTGGTGTGCCGATGTTCCCGACGTGCCACTCATAGGCGACGACCGCCAGGAGGATCAGCCCCGTGGCTCCCACCGCAGCCCACACATGCGTGGCGTTCAGGGAGGCGTGCGCTTCCTCCTGTCTGCCGACCGCGTACGCCCACGACGTGAAGGCCAGCGCCGAGGCCGCAAAAGCGAGGACGAACACAGCCCCGAGGAGGATGTTGGCGGCGGGCGGCCACGGGTTATCGCCCGCCAGAAAGAGCCAGAGAATCCCGGCGGCTGCCCCGAACACCGCAAACGCGACGATGGCCGAGGCGAGCACAATGGGCACGCTGAAGAACAGTAGGTACAAATACCGCCGTTTCACCAGGGCACCCCTCGGATGATCATTGGGTGAGTGACCATTGACCCCAAGCACGAAGACAGGAACTGCGATAGGTGCGACGGCTCACTCCGCTTCTATGGTTTCCGTTGCGCCTCGTGACGCATCCGCGAACGCTAGACGGTGGTTGGCCGGAGCCTACCTACGCGTTTCCGCGGTGTCAATGCGCGTGCGGCTGTTTGGGTCACGCGGGGGCTACCCGTACCTCCGCGCGGAGATCACCACGCCGGACGCTTGCGGCGCGACCCCGCTCCAGATGGCGTGGCAACGCGGACCCCGCGCGATTGGTACCTACCCCCACTTCTGCCACGCGGGTCGGCCGAACGCGAAGGGCCGCTCTGGTGTGGTTGTACTCGTGCAACATCCGCTGAAGTGTCTCAAGGACCGTCGGGCCCTCTTCCATCCATCGAATCACCCGCTCCGCCGCTGGTCTCGCCACCTCATTTGGCATGGTTCGCTCCCCTTGGCGATGCGTGGTCGTTTGCGACCAGTCGGTCGTGGCGCCGCTGAACCATGCACCCCGGTCGCAGCGGCGCGCATGCCTATTGCATCGTGGCGGGTGGCGCGCCGTCAGTCGTACGGCCGCCGGTAGTGTGGGCGGACCAGCAGGTACTGCTGAAAGCGAAGATCGTCCGCAATGGAGAGGAGGCTGCGCCGGTCATTGCGCCGCCGCTCCTCGGCCACGGGTTGGACGCTCCGCCGCCGCTCTGCCCGCCGCCGGTCCAGGAGCACGCTGATCGTCGCGCTGTCGCTGTAGGCGTACTGAAGCGCCTCGTACAAATCCCCTTGGTCACGTGCCACGATCAGTAAGCTGCGCACCGGGGGGCGCGCCGATGAAATGTGGAACCCGTTCGTGGGGGCTGACATTCTCACTCCCATTAGGGTCATCCCGTGACGGGAGGGCGGTCGCGCATCGGCCGCCGCGCCGCGCGCGAGGTGTCGCACCTACCCCCGCTCGGTTCGGGGGATTACCAGAAAACCGCGATCCTGGAGTTCCGACTCACGGTTCAGATGGGCGCGGCGGTCGGGGCGGTCCGCCCTCTTCGGGCACGGTAGCCCCTGCCGCCGATCGACGAGGACTTCGACCGTCGCCGCGCCGCCGTAAAAGGCGGCCCAGGTCATCCACAGATCCGGCCGGTCGCGCGCGATGATGACGAGAGCACACCCCATGTTGTCGGTCCTCCAACTGGCAGGCCAGACGACCTGCACGCCGTGTGCGACGGGAACGGTGGCGCGTGTTCCCTCTGGTCTCGTCCGTTCCTGAGACGAACAGCATAAAGCGTACCCGAAAGACGAGTCGACTTGGTCTGGATCAACTTTCGCGAATGGTTATCAGCAGCTACAACAACGCAGTTCAGGAGAAATGGCGCGCGGCTGAGTTCTTACGTTGGCAAAATCTGTTAACTTCCCCGACAGATGCGCACGCTGACCGGTACCGTCCTCGGCTTGAGGCGGGACTTGACGGGAGAGCGGTGATGATCCGGATGGACGCGGTGGGTGACTCGCCACCGTCCCGAGTGGCATTAGCAGGTGGTGAACGTCCGGGCGAAAATCACACCGAGCCGCACAACGGGGCGCATACGCACCCCCCGCCCGTGGGATGTCACGCGAGGCCAGCGAGAAGGAGGCGATAGTCGGAAGAACGGAGGCCCAGAGTCAGTTGGACTCTCTTTTCCTCGTGTCGGAGGAGGCTTGGGTGAGTTCCGCGATACCAAGGACGGACCTGCCACGGCGATTCACGCCAACAGCAGCGGAGGATGGCTCGCGGACTCCAGGCCACGACCCACTCACGGCGTGCGTCCGCACCGGCCTCGGCTCCGGTGGTTTGTCTCGGTCGGGTGCGGCGAGAAAAGTCATGGCAAGTACGCCGAGCGAGAACCCAATGACCAGGCCGACCCCACCCGCGATGAGAACGTATTCCATGCCCGTATCCTCCCGTCCTTCATCGTGTGATGCCTACGGTGATGAGGACTACACCCTAGAGAACGGAGCCCCGATGTCAACCGGAATCTCCTGCTCCTGGTGAGGCGCACGATGGACCCGCCGCCCGGCTTGGTCGCGGTTCCGGTGCCGAAGGCCGTCCTGCTTTTGACCAAAGCGGAGTACGCCGAGGATTGAAGCGCGGAAAATGGTGACGGCGAACCCTAGCAGCAGGCACGTGCGGGGCCAGACGCGGTCACTCCAACAACACCACGAGCGCCGAGGTGATCCCCGGTTCGTGGGCGCGTGCGCTTCGGGCCAAGCGAGTGGAAAGCGCACGCGATCTCAGGGAAAAGAAGACCGCACGTCACGGTCAAAACCAATTTTGTTGTCGGTTTCCACATGCACATGCTATTTTCAGACCAAGAACGCGTGATAAGAAGAAAGGTAAGGGCACCCGACCGATGAAACCTTCCGAGCTGTCCAAAGGGACCCTTTTCACGTCCATCGTGTTTGCGGACAACGACAAGCTCATTTTGGAGTCGATCGGGGAGCTTTTGCGCAGCAAGAACTACGACGTGCACTTGGCGCCCGATGGACTCGAGGCCTGGAGGCTGGTCCGACACATTAGGCCGTCATGCGTGATCCTGGATGTGGTGATGCCCAAGTTGGATGGCAGCCGGGTCTGCTGGATGATTCGGCAGGACCCCACGCTTCGGGACACGCCGATCATTGTTTTTTCGTCGCTCAGTGCCCAAGACTTCCGCCATTTCCCGGACCTCAGCGCGGATGCGTATGTCGCCAAGGGTGAGATCTCCATCGCCTTCCAGAACATCCTGAGGGCCATGACGCATCTCCAGGCGAGGGGACGCGCCGACATCGCCGGCGGGATCCTCGGTTACGACGAGGTACAGCCGCGCGAAATCGTCGCAGAGATGCTCCTGGAAATCCGACGCTACGCGAATGTGCTCAGTGCGCTGGGGCCCGGGACGATCGAACTGGATACGGATGGCCGCATCCTGCGGATCAGCGCGGGCGCGTGCGAGATCCTCGGTCGGAGCGAGACCCAGTTGATCGGAGAGCCAGTTACATCCCTGTGCGCAGACCGCGACCAAGAGACCCTGCTGCACCTCTTGCGCGAACTGACGAGCGCCGCGCAGTCCGAACGGTGCAAGGCAACTGTTCAGTTTGGAGAGATCGAGATACCGATACAAGTGTGCTCGATCCTGGACGGAGGCCGGTGTGCGGGGACCCTACTCATCATGGAGTCAAAGGGGAAGAAAGTCGACACTCAAAGGTGACGGCGTCGCGGGAGTCGCCTTATTGCATCGGTTTTCCAAACATTGCGAGCAAGCCGAAACCCGCCAGGAACGGGCCAAATGGAAGGGCGTCTTTCCTTCCCTTCTGACCCGCGAGGAACAAGCCTAAGGCAAGAAGCGCCGCGGAAATTTGAGCGGCGGCGAGGACGCCGAAACCCCAGCGCCATCCCAGCAAAGCTCCGATCATCGCCATCAGCTTTACGTCGCCACCGCCGATGGACCCGCGGCTGATGATAGCGAGCGTCAAGAGCACTCCACCGCACAGAGCCATACCCAACACGGCATCCGAAAGCCGCGGCCCTCCAAGGAAAGCGCTGGCCAATAATGCCCAGGCCAGGCCGGGCAGAGTGACCCAGTCTGGAATCACGTTCCGCTGCATGTCAACGTTTGCGGCAACGGCCAGGAGGACCATTGCAGGAAGATTGATGACGGCCTGCGCCGTGCGGCCGAATTGGCCCGCCGCGGCAAGGATCACAAACCCAAACAACGCGGTGATGAGGATCATCCCGCATTTCTTGAGATGCGTGCCGTTCTCCCGGACTCGCTCGCGCGTACTCAACAGGCCACCCTCGCGCATTCACTGAAACCCGTTCGCTGCACGCGTAGCGCTAACGTTTGCCACTGTCCGCCGGCCTGTACTCCTGGAGCACTTCCTCGAATTCCTCTTTTCCGCGGCGCCCCACCCACTTGACGTACCACCGCACATCCGGCGCATACCAGTATTGATCTGCGATCACGGATTCCGCTTCGCGAACGATCTTGAAGGCCTGGAAAGTTCCGGCAGGAACGGCGACAGACTCCACGCCCAGGATTTTGTAGGAATCTCGAAATGATTCCTTGTGCTTCTGGTCCTCGAGCGTACCCTGATATTCCCAACGTCCACCTGCCTGGAGAGGCCACTTGAACCACGGCAGCGGAGGAACGGCGCGCGCCGTCACCCGGGACTCCGCAACGCTCGCTGCCCACGCCCAATGGAGATCCGCGGTGAAATAGATGTCGATAGCGCCCATGCGAAGGACTTGGTATTGCACACCCCTCACTTCCCGCAAGCCGCGTGCCTCCGCCGTCTTGACGCCTTTCTCGGTTCCTGCCGACCAGGTGTGGACCCATCGGTCACCTGCGCTCCAAACCGGCCTGGCCGCCCCTGGCGGCTCCGAAGGCTTGCTTTCCTGCACCGGGACGGAGCTACACGACGACAGCAGGAGACCTGCCCCGCCGACCGCAAGAAACCATACGGTCAGTAACCCGCGCCTCGATCTTTCCATGGCGTTCACGATGTCACTGTTCCTCCTGCCAGCTGCCGGCGTCCTTTTCACTCGCTGTCAACTGCCGCCCGCGTCCTGCCTGCTGCTGAAATCGCTTGACGCCATGCGCCAAGCGCGTTGCGCTATTGCGCCTGCTGCCTCCTGCCAGCTGCCTCCTGCCCCTCAGGGCCGCACCGGCCGTAAGTGCATCACTCCGCGTTCTGCATCGATCGTAACGTGGAAGTTGCGAAGGAAACTCTGCCCCAAGAGCCCTCCGATGGATGGTGGTGCACCGGGCAGGGTCGCAACGTGCGCTTCGACTTCTGCAACGCCAGCCCCGTTTTCATCCGGCACGTGAATCGAGTCGAGGACAACCCGAGGGCTTTCCAGGACGCCTGAGGCTGTCAGGGTTTTCCGTTTTGGCTTGTTCACATGATCGAGTCCCAATTGATCCGCCAATGCGTCGCTGATCATAACGACCGATGCGCCGGTGTCTACAACAAAGTTGGTGGTGATCTGATTATTGAGTCGCGCAGTCACCAGAAAGACTCCGCCGGCACGTCTCAAACGTATGTCCAGGACGCTCTCTCCCGCCTGCCTCGAAATGCTCGTCGAGTTGGAAGGGGGCGAGGCAGACCTCCATTGTGGCGCCGTTGTAAGGCGTCGAAGATTGGTACTGGGAACGAAACCGGTCTGCCCGGAAGCAAGAACGACCTGCGCCCAACTCCCTCCCGGACCGCTCTGGATGAGGAGGATCTCCACGCCAGCCCCTGCCGGAAGTATCTCGACGACAGGCGCCATGGGCGCGGGCGCCTGGCGCGCAGGGACGCCTGGCGGCAGGACCTCGGCGTCTGGTGCCCCGGCCGCGGACGCTGTTGTGGTCAGAAGAAGAATCAGAAAGACAGATACCAATCCCGTCGCCTGGTGAAACGGAAGCGCATCGCGACGTGTCAGTGCCGGCATGAATTTCGCTTCTCTGACCAACTCGGAACCCCCGCTCACGGGACCGGACTCGCGCCACATTCCTCAGGGGAGGGGTTCTAGGGAAAGCACATTCCGTTGCCGTCGTCCGGGACTCGGCCTGCGTTCGCTGCTTGAATCCGCTCAATATGTGCTGAGCCGTCTCGGGCGAACAGTCCGCCGAGTGAGTCTTCGTGAACCAGCACCCAGCCTGGGGACAGCTTGAGCAAGTTGAACACGGGTCGATCTTTTGGAACCAGCGCCAGGTCGGTCTCTTGCCGGCCGATAAGCGTGTCCCACGCGCCCACACCCGTCAGGAATCGCCAGTTCTCGGCAAGAATCTTGTCTGAGTAAACAGTCTCACGACGGCCATCTACGGACACTCTGATTCGAGGGCTGAGATGCCAGATCGCGTATTCGCCCCAGTCGAAGAAGACTGCCATATTCCCAGACACTCCGCTGTCACGCAGCATGGCGACGGCCTTCGCCGGGAAACCTTGACTCACAGGCCTGAGCGTTCTGATACATCGGAAATTCGGAAGGGATAGCCATACGAACGCCGCCGCTCCCGTCATCGCAAGCACGGCCAGCCATCTCTCTGCCCTTATCTGCTGGAGAGTCCTGCGACCGACCCTCAATCGAGGAGACCAGCGGTCCCAGGCGCTACCGATATGCTCCCCCGCGAGGATAGGAACCCCAATGGCAAGAAGGGGGCCGTGCCTGAATGCCAGGAGAGGGAGAATGGCGACGCAGAGAAACAGGACCAGTGGCGCAGGCCGCCTCTCGCGAGTGGTATAAAGCAGTCCAACCACGGCGAGAGCAAAGGGGATCAGATAGACGGCGCCGTTCGCGCTCGCAAGCACGGTGGGCTGCCATTCGCTTATATCCGGCCGGACAAGAGTCGCTGGCTTCACCAAGAAATCCAGCATTCTCGGCCCGTATGGGTTGACGAGCGTAGCGAGTCCCCCGGCAACGACGCTGCCCACAAACGGCCATTCTGGGTGAAGAGCGCTCCAATCGGTACGGACGGCTCGACGGAACGACGCCAGGAACCGCACCGAGGTCCAAACGATGACCGTGGCCATTCCCGCGAGAAACCCTCCATGGAGATTGACCCACAACGCGAAGATAGGGGGGAGGCCGCAGAGCCAGCGACTGCGTCCGCGCTCCGCGGCATTCAGGACGAGCAGGGTCGCCAAGAAGAGTAGATACGTAAAGATCTGCGGCCGGAGGACAAACGTGCCCACGGCGAAGATTGGGGCCATCAGCGTCAAGACGATGCCGCCCCTCAGGGCGGACATTCCCTGACGCGTCAGATGCCAATAGATCAGGCCCAACGTCACTAGGACCATGCCGGTCTTGAACAGGATGAGTACTGGCGCCCCACCCAGCGCAAAAAGCGCTGCGAAGATCATTTCGGCCAACCATTCATGATTGATCCATGGTTGATCCCCGGTCAGATATGAATATGCGTCGTGCTGTATGACCTTTCCCGATTGCCAGATATCCTGGCCAAACTTGACGTGACCCCACAGATCGGGATCCACAACGGTCGCGGACAAGGCGTAGGCGACAACGCTCATGATCAGGCAAACCTCGCCAAGTGTCAGCCGAATGGGGTCCAGGGCAGCATGCGTAGCCCTGGATTCGGCAGACGCGGGGTCAAGACCGCCTGTGTGGCAACCGAGTTCTTCAGATTGCCCTGTTGCCCGTTCCCATTCCCTTACATTGGTTGTGTTTCTTGCCACGAGCCCTCCACAGTGCGTCTACTGGACTCCCCGGGGAGAATGGAACCGCACGCCTCGTCGAACACCGATGAATTCGGGGTTGTGCCGTGACCAGGTCCATGGGATCGAATTGGCGGCTGCTCCGCTGGATTTCATCGCCCGGGTGCGAGTTGAGAGTGTTAACCGGCGTTGCCACGACAGGCGCTTTGGGTTCGCGCTCTGCGGCCCCGGCCGCAGTATATGGAGAGCGCATCCGGTGGCACTCGTGGGAGGTATCATGGACAAATCGCCGGGCCTCCGCGCACCCATCATTCAAAAGACTGGCCGGCTGTGCCGGCTCAGGCGGCTTGAAGATCCCGCGCGCACGGAGAGCTCAGCGTCACCTTGGATGAAGGGCACACTCGTCACTCATTTGGCAGCCGGAAACTCCGGCTCGCCTTTCAATTCGACCCAGGACACGCCGTCCGTATGGCGAAACTTGGTGAAGCTTCCTGCGCCCTCTGCAACTGCCGTAAACCAATAATCTTCATCCCAAAAGATTCCAAAGGGGCGGAGGAATTTCGCCAGAACCACCCGCCCCTTTCCGGTCAATCGGAAGGGCCCCAGCCGCAGGTTCCGGTATCCGGTCGTCCCCGGGACGATAACGGAGCACCATCCCTTCTCCACCGACTCGCCCGATGGGATTCGGTAGTCGAGCGCCAGCGTGTATGCGCCATCCTGCATCGCCGGAATCGCAAAAAGAATCGACGCTTGCTCACTCGCCGTTGCACCGTAAGGAAAGTGCGACGTGATCTTTCGTGCGCTATCTCTGTCGGCCGCACTGGCGCGCTGAGAAAGCCACAACCTCGCGTCGATTTTCCGCGACGCGGTTGGCAAATAGAGGAGCACGTACGCCCTCACGGCCTTGTATGGTTCACGCCGGACCGTCACCGGGTCGCTGGAATGCGATCCGCGGTCACCTCGCGCGTCTGCCCAGATCGTCATCTCAGGAGCAATGGCCGGTATGAGCGCTGAGAAGCGTCCGTCCTTCACCGTCACCGGAATGGCGAACTCGTTGAAGATCACTCGAGCGTGGCGAATGCCCGGATCGAACACTTCGCCTTCCACCTCGATCACTTCCTGAGCAGGAGCGCCGAACACCGTTCCGTCGGCGGGACGGGTGATCTTGATCACTGACGACGGCGGCGGCGGAACGTACTGTACCTCAACCGACCTCTCGGCAAGCGGCCCTCGGGCACCCATCGCGACAACGCGAATCTGATTGTTCCCCCGTCGCAGAATCACTTCCCCTTCAAATGCGTTCTCCCACGCGTCCAGGAGCTGCTGCCGTCCGTTGAGGTGAACCACGATTCCCTTGACCACCCCGCCGGAAACTCGCCCGGCCAGCGGCTGGATCGCTTGGGAGGTCGTTCCGCCTTGGGGGCGGTGGATCTGGACGGAAAAGCCAGGGAGTCCAACGACCGGTGGTGGGCTTGCCTGAACTGGCTTCTCCATGACCGCAACGGGCGCCGCTGTGCGATCGGGTGATTCGGCGCGTCGGGTATCGCGATCGGGTGACCCGGAGACGCCGGGATCGGGAGACACGCCCGGCTTCCCGGTGTCCCCTTCGCCCGCAGCCTGCTGCCTGCTGCCTCCTACCTGCTGCCCGCTTGCGGCTGCTCCCTGCCCCCCGTCCGCAGTGCCATCGGGTGCCCGTGCGAGCCGCTGAACTTGACGCTCTACCACCCCCTCTGCCACCGTTCCGCCCTTCCCCTGTGCCGCCCCTCCCGTGCTCCCTCGCCCCTGTGTCGGCGCTGCGCTTTTCGCCTGTTCTCCTCCCCGTTCCTGTCCCTCGACAGCGCCGCCTTCTCGCCCCGCGGGGCTTTTCACGTCTGCGCCCCGTCCCCCCTGCATTCCGGCCTCCTGGCTTCCACGTCCGCGTTCGGCCCCCACCACCTGCTCAGCTTCAGCTCCGGTTCGTGCGGCGAGCTGCGGTTGCAGAGCGGCCAGGGAGGACTTTGGCTCGGCGGTAGACGGAGCCGGCGGTGCACTCGCTGCTGCCGGTCTGGTTGGTCCTGCAGGAGGCAGGTTCTCCGCCGCCTGTGCGGGAGTGGCACCAGATTTTTCTGTAGAAGGGGTCGGAGGCGAGGGAACCTGCGGAACGGGTGGCGCTGGCGCGGGTTCCTTAGCTGGCACCTCGGCCGCCGGCTTGGGGGGTACGGGCTCCGGTTGCACGACTGGAGCGCTTTCCGGCACAGCCCGCTTGGTTTCCGCGACTGTAGCGGGGGCCGGTGTTTCTTCCGAGATCTTCGGAGCCAGGCGGGGCAGCGGGGGGCGACTCACCTCCGTCTTGGCCTGCTCTGCCACGGGTGGAATGGCAGGAGCCGGTTTCAGCTCCGTCACCTGTTCATCTCCACCGCCTTTCTCCCGCTGCGCCCGTGCGCGCGTGCGCCCCTGCGTCTCTGCTGACTTGCTTTCCTTCTCCCCCGCTCCGCGGCGCCCCTGCGCTTCCGCGGGCTTGTTTTTATTCTCCCCTGCTCCCCTGGTCCCCTGCTCCCCTGCAGCTTCCGCCCTTTGCGCTTCCGCGCTCCTTCCGGACCGCTCCTCGAATGGCGGCATGGTTGGCCTCGGCGGCTCGACTTTCGCCGGGGCGGCCAGCGTGTCCGACGATCCTGGCATCGCCGCGGTCTCCAGCAGACCCGGAGGTCCAGACGCAAGGCGAGGCGGCTCCATAGGCTTCGGAGACGCCGACGGTTCTTCAGGTGGTGGGACGGAACTCGTCCTGGCGGTCTGAAAAGGCCCGGGGGGGATCGTTCCCTCTGGATCGGGCTGCCGCGCGAAAGGCCGGGTCTCCATCGGCACAGGAGGGGCAGGGTCAGGTTGGAATAGGGGAGACCTTCCCTGTACGACGCCCGACGGCTCCGTTGTTGCTTTGGCGACCTGGACGTCCTCCAGTGGTTTCGGGGAGAGGGAAGGTGCGGAACCGCGACCGACCTCCTGCCCAAGCGAGTTTGCCACAGGTGGGACGACTGGCACCGGCGCCTCTGCCCGTCTGCCCGTCTGCTCCTTTGCTGTCTTGTCTCTTTGCCCCCCTGCTCCCCTGCCCCCCTGCTGCCCCTCAGTCTTTTCGCTTCGCTCCCCTGCCCCCTTGCCCCCCTTCCCCCCCGCAGTCCCTTCACCCGTCGCCCCTGCTCCTGTTCGCCTCGGCACCTCTGCCGTTTCCACCCTCTGCTCCTCGGCGAGGCGGATGCCGGGTTTCTCAGGGCTGATTTTCGCTGCAGTGACAGGGCTGCCAGTCGTGCGAGGTACCGACGCGATGACCACCGGGGCGATTGGCTTTGATGACAGGCCGGGGGACTCCACGGGCTGAGGGAGCACTGGGGGTTTTGGCGAAGCCGCCGCGGGCGCTGGCGTGACTGCGGGGAAGGATTTCAAGTCAGTCGCCTCGACCGGCTCGGCCTTTCCTTGGCGAGGCGTTGTCTCGACTGCGGGGGGAGTTAGCTCAACTCCTTCCTGAACTCCGGCCACGCTCGAATTGGATGACAGGCTCGAAGGCGACGGCGGTTCCGCCGAAAGGGTAGGCAGTGCTGCCGCGATGTCTTCACCAAATGCAGGAGGAGCGGAGACTCCGGAGGCGGGATTCACTTGCCCGGCTTCGAGACCCACTGCAACAGGCAGCGCCTCGCTTGTCGGGGACTTCGGGGACAGAGTTTGCGCCACGTCTGTTGGCGAGCCTCCTGACGGTCCCGGATGCCGTCCTGAGTTACCAGTCGAGACAAAGTGCTTCACGTTTTCCGCTACCCCCGATGCACCGGACTTTCGCGCGTACCTTCCGCGGGGTCGCGTGGCTTTCGTCTTTGCGGATCCGGAGCTAGCCGGCCATCGCTCGATTGATGCAACGTCGATCGGGGGCGGCACCGTCTCTCGTGCCCAAGCGTCGTCGGGGCTCACCAGGCTTGCCTTGAGGATAGACCCATAGGCAGCCCCGAAACCTGATGGGTGCGTCAATGCCATCCACGCGCCACCGCCGAACACGCCAACGTGTAGCGCGGTGGAGACGCACAACGCACGGAAGAAAATGGATGGGGGCTGAACTCTCCTGCCAGGGCGCCGAGGGCCACGGAGATTTGCAGACGTCACGCTGGTTCTCGGGGGCGGCGACGCATCTCGGCCTCCATCAGCTGTCGCTGATCTTCCAGGGCGATGCGGCACGGCGGAAGGTGCTGTAGCCTCAGAGGTTGCTTTATCTTGCATCCCCGCGCCATGCCGGCTGCCCGCTGCCGCGCTGGGACATGCGCTGTTTTGCTCGTGTGCCCGCCGGATCCGTTCGCGCGCCTCGGCGATCCGGCGCCGGATTGCGTCCGCGTGCTGCGCGTCGGCGCCGGCCTGGGGTGGTGTATTGTGACCATCCTGTTTGTCAAAGGTCCGCATGTCAGCGCTGGGGATGAATTGGAGCGGATTCTTGAGCCGAGGCGGGATTCAGTGACTGGACGGCCGGGGGACCGCCGCCGGAACCGAGAGGGTCGACGGGAGCCAAGGCCCCAGCGAACGTGTCGGGCATAGAGCCGGACGGTACCAGCGACAGGACCGTCCCGAGCGCACGACTCTGCTGTTCGTCGGTGCCTGCTGCTTCGGCCGGAATGACCTTCTGCAGTGGCACATCCAACGAGGCGTCTCGGCTGAGGGGAGTCTCGATGGCACGCATGCGGCCCGCCCCGCGATCTGAAAGGGTATCCTTCACGCGGGAGAGCGGCAGTTCCGCGGCACGACTCGCGGTCGCCCAGTCCCCGCCGAGCACGCTCACCCCGAGCACGCAAAGGCAAAGCAGCCTCGCACCCTTCGGCGCCAGCGTCATGCGGCGCAACCTCCTCGTGGTCCCGCCTCCCGCGCACGGCTGGAGCCGTTATAGCGAACCGGCGCAGGCCGTCAAGGATTTCCCGCCTACTGCACGAGCCGCAGGCGGGTCGCCAGGGCCGCCCGGGGTGTCGGGATGGTCGTCGGCGTCGAGTTGAGCGCCGCGCAGTCGAAGTAGCCGAAGATCGCCCGCAGGTTCGGATCCTTGACGCCGGGACCATTCGGGGGCGGGCACAGCGGGTAGCTGTTCGTGTCCGCGGGGTTGTTGACCAGGCAGTCGCCTTTGTCAATGACCTGGGTGAAGCGGAACTTCGCGAAGGTCTGGATCGTGTAGGTCTGGTTGATATCCTTGGGCGGGCACTCCGTCTGGATCAGGGGGACGTACACATCCCAGCCCTTCCCGTTGTAGCCGCTGCCGTCGCCGTTGATGGGGGTCGCCGTGGAGGCGTTGTACTGCGGCACGAAGTACGTCGCAAACGTCTCCACGACGCTCTGGATCATGCCGTTGTTGGCCCCGATGGTCTGCCCGGCCAGCGGGTTGGAGGTGCAGCCGCCGTTCGCCGCCTCCGCGATCGCCGTGTTCAGGTAGCCGGGGGTCGGGTTCGCCCCTGTCAGGTCCACCCACGCCGCGGTGTTGGTGCCCGCCTGGGTGCCCGGGAGCTTCCCGCTGCTGGTCGCGAACGTCACCGCGGTCCCACACCCGAGCGACGACCACGCGCTCCCATTGAAGAACTGGCACGTGGTGACCCCGATGGGGAAGACGCAGCCGGGCGCCGTATTCGGCGGATTGGAGACCGCGATGGCCTGGGCCGACATGGGCAGCGCAGTCAGCCCCAGCACCCGCAGGAACGAGGTCGGCACGTTCTGGCGCGTCCGGCACAGGACGGAATTCACCACCGAGCCGTCGGTGGAGGGTTGGAAGGCGGGGGTCTTCGTGGCATCCCAGATCCCGAGGACGACGTCGCCGCCGAGGGGGATCTGCACCGGGTAGCTGTTCCCCGCATTCGCATTCAGGGTGATCGTGCCGCCGTAGCGGAACGGGTTCGCGGCGGCGTACGTCACCGCGTTCGCCCGCACCGTCGGGAAGACCGTCGCGTCGAACCCCAGCGCGCCGGCGCCGGCCAGCGACGCGGCATCCATGGCGCGGTGGAGCTCGGTCCGCACCGTGAGCAGCGCGGCCAGGTCGATGGCCAGCCCCCCGAAGGCGAACAGCATCGCCATCACGAGGATGGTGAAGATGATGACGGTCCCCCGCGGGTTCTTCCCCCTCCCGATCGGCTTCTTCATCCGCGTCCCCTTTTGCCCCCGCCAACCCGCATCTCGCCCACGCG
>Ga0316627_100000084_pt1 | contig 17773 bp, 17 predicted proteins | sample OWC_Aug_M2_C1_D1_FD_207653 | JGI IMG/M metagenome (GOLD analysis project Ga0316627, IMG submission 207653) | Wetland soil microbial communities from Old Woman Creek delta, Ohio, United States - OWC_Aug_M2_C1_D1_C | ecosystem: Environmental > Terrestrial > Soil > Wetlands | place: USA: Ohio...
CCTGGCGGGACGGGGCCTCGAAGGCCGCAGCCATGTCGATCTTGCGATGAAGCTGAGCCCGCTGGACCCGCTCCACTACGCGATGCTGGGAACGCGGGCCTTCACCCACATGACGCTGGGTGAAGATGCCGAGGCCGCGCAGTGGGCGGAGCGGGCCGCGCGCTCACCGGGCGCGCACGTGCTGATCGCGATGATCGCGGCCGCGGCACAGGCCATGGCGGGCGACGAGGCACGCGCGGCATCGTGGGCGGCGAACGTGCGGGCGCGCAGTGCCGCGCTCACGCGGGAGGATTTCTTCCGCTCGTTCCCGATGAAGTCCGAATCGATGAAGGCGCGGGTCTCGAGCGCCCTCGCGCGCCTCGGATTCTGAGCCTGCGGCGTCGCCGCGTTGACGAGCCCGAGCCGTACCGCCTCCTCGCGCGACAGCAGCCGGATCGAGTCGTGCGGCGTCGTCTGCATCAGACGGAACAACCGCGTGCTGACGCCCATGGCCCTGAGGTACGTCGTGGCCTCGGCGGCGACGCGCTGCTCGAATGCGCCCTCGTCGGGCACGGGCACGCGATTGGCGGCGCGGTGGATCCCGAGCACCGAGTCGCCGTCCAGGAACCGGCGGGAGCCGCCTGCGTAGGCGAACGGACAGGCGCTGTAGCACACGCCGCTCCCTGGCTTTCGAGGATCCGCGCCGCGCCGCCCCACGTGCGTGCTGAACCCCTGCTCGCGCAGCAGGCGGCCGATCGTCATGGCGGCGACCAGGCTCCCGCCGGGCGAGTTGAAGTACACGGAAGCCTGCGAGATCTGCTGCTCGACGACGAAGCGGGCCAGTCGCGCCGGCGCGGCCTGGTCGAACTCGCCGTCGAGATACACTGCCCAGTGCTCGGGCCCGCGCCCCCACGTCCCGGCGCCGAGCGGCACGGCCGCAATCGTGAGGTAAGCTTTACTGGCGGGCCCGGATTGCCCCGGCGCCGGCCCGGTCGCCAGCAGGCCGAGCAGGAGCGCCGAGGCGGCCTGAATCCACGCGCCAGCGCGGCCCGAAGGCTGTTGTGCACTGCAAACGTTCGACTTCGCGGACAAGTGAACCATGGACCTCGCCCCCGACGCCCTGGTGCTGCTCTCCCGCATCCAGTTTGCCTTCACGGTCAGCTTCCACATCGTCTTCCCGGCCTTCACGATCGGCCTCTCCGCCTTCATCGCCACCCTGCTGATCGCCCACCTGCGCACCGGCCGCGAACACTACCGCACCCTTGCGCGGTTCTGGACCAAGGTCTTCGCGGTCTCCTTCGCCATGGGCGTGGTGTCGGGCATCGTACTGTCGTACCAGTTCGGCACGAATTGGAGCCGGTTCTCGGAAATCACCGGCAACGTCATCGGCCCGGTGATCGGCTACGAGGTGCTCACCGCGTTCTTCCTCGAGGCTACCTTCCTCGGCGTCATGCTGTTCGGCGGCGACCGGGTGCCGAAGTGGCTGCACGCGATGTCGGCCGTCATCGTCGCCTTCGGCACCGCGCTGTCTGCATTCTGGATCCTCTCGGCGAACAGCTGGATGCAGACCCCGGCCGGATTCGAGATGCGCGACGGCATCGCCTACCCGGTGAGCTGGTTCCAGATCGTCTTCAACCCGAGCTTCCCGTACCGCTTCGTCCACATGTTGACGGCGGCGTACCTCACCACCTCGCTCGTGGTGCTCGCGGTCGGTGCGCGCTACCTCGTCGCGGGGCGCTTCGTGGAGGAAGGCAAGACCATGGCGCGGATGGGCATCGGGATGCTGGCCGTGCTCGCGCCGCTGCAGCTCGTGATCGGCGACTTCCACGGCCTCAACACCGCGAAGCACCAGCCCGCCAAGGTGGCCGCGATGGAGGCGCACTGGGACGGCAGCAAGCCCGCCGACCTCGTGCTGTTCGCGTGGCCGGACGCGAAGGCCGAGCGCAACCGCCTCGAGGTGTCGATCCCGAAGGGCGCGAGCCTGATCATCACGCACGACCCGGACGGGCTCTTCCCCGGGCTCAAGGACTTCGCGCCCGAGGACCGGCCGCCGGTGTGGCCGGTGTTCTTCTCGTTCCGCATCATGGTGGCGATCGGCCTGCTCATGATCGCCATCGGGCTCGTGGGCGCCTGGCTGTGGTGGCGCGGCCGGCTGTTCGACACGCGCTGGTTCCTCAAGCCCGTCGGCTACACCTGGTCGCTCGGGTTCATCGCCATCCTCGCCGGCTGGATGGTCACCGAGATCGGCCGCCAGCCCTGGGTGGTGCACGGCGTGCTGCGCACCGCGCAGGCGACCTCGCCGGTGCTCACCTCGACCGTCGCGATCTCGCTCGCGCTGTTCGTGTTCGTTTACTGCGTCGTTTTCGGAGTGGGCGTGCTCTACATCCGCCGGCTGCTGCAGAAGGGGCCGACGCCGACCTCGCATGCACCGGACCAGTCGCTGCCGAATCGTCCGCTCTCGGCCGCGCAGCGGGCGGCGCGCGAGGCGCTGGCGGCGGGAGGCGCGTCGTGACGGGCCTCGAGTACACGATGCCGGTGATCTGGGCGCTGCTCATCGGCACGTCGGTCGCGCTCTACATCGTTCTCGACGGCTTCGACCTCGGGCTCGGGATCCTCTTCCCGTGCTTCCGCAGCGAGTCGGAACGCGACCAGATGATGAACTCGGTCGCGCCCTTCTGGGACGGCAACGAGACCTGGCTGGTCCTCGGCGGCGGCGGGCTGTGGGTGGCGTTCCCGCAGGCCTACGCGGTGATCATGCCGGCGCTCTACCTGCCGGTGATCCTCATGCTGCTGGCGCTCATCTTCCGTGGCGTGGCCTTCGAGTTCCGCTGGATCGCCAAGCCGCGCCACCGCAAGTGGGACATCGCTTTTGCGGCGGGCTCGACGGTGGCCGCGCTGAGCCAGGGGATCATTCTCGGCGCACTGATCCAAGGCATCACGGTGGTGGACGGCCAGTTCGCCGGCGGCGCCTTCGACTGGCTCACGCCGTTCGCGCTGATGTGCGGGCTCGGCGTCGTGGCGGGCTACGCTCTGCTCGGCTCGACCTGGCTGATGATGAAGACCGAGGGACCGGTCGAGGTGCGTGCGCGCCGCATGGCGCCCGCACTGCTCGGCCTCTTGATGCTGTTCGTCGGGGTCGTGAGCCTCTGGACGCCGCTCATGATCGAACGCATCGCCGCGCGCTGGTTCAGCCTGCCGAACCTCTACTACCTGGCGCCGGTGCCGCTCGCCACGCTGCTGCTCGCGTGGACCTGCTGGCGCGGCACGCTCGCCGGCCGCACCGTCGTGCCGTTCCTCTCGGCAGTCGGCATCTTCATGCTCGCCTACGCAGGGCTCGTGATCTCGAACGCGCCCTGGCTCGTACCGCCCACGCTCACCATCTGGGACACCTCAGCCTACGTGGGCTCGCAGGTGTTCATGCTGATCGGCACGACGCTGCTGCTGCCGATGGTGCTCGGCTACACGGTGTTCGTGTTCTGGGTGTTCCGCGGCAAGCTCAAGCCCGGCGAGGGCTATCATTGACGCGGCTGCCCCGCCACGCCGGACGCCTACTGGATGGAGTGCAGCCCGATCATGTTGCCCTCGGTGTCCTGCGCGAGGGCGACGTAGCCGTACTGGCCGATCGAGAACTTGTCCCGCACCAGCGTGCCGCCGGCGGCCGCGACCCGGCCAGCCTCTACCGCACAGTCCACGCAGTTGAAGTAGACGAGCGTGCTGTTGCCGCCCGAAGGCACGCCGTCGGCCTTGACCAGCGATCCGCCCGTGCCGGGCGCGTCCATGGCCACGGGGAAAGCCCACATCTCGAGCGCGTCGACCTCGAGCCGATCGAGCGTCAGGCCGAGCACGGTCTCGTAGAACCGTTTCGCGCGGCCCATGTCCTGCACGTAGATCTCGAACCAGCCGACCGGATTGCGAGTCGTCATGGTGTCTCCTCCTCTGATGCGCGGCGGGCGGCGGGATGTCGCGCCTTCCCACGCGTTCTTTGTCGGACGATCGGACGAGGAACTTACGCCTAGCGACTCCGCCGGTCCAGTGCCGGAACGGCCAGGCCGCCGACTCTTGCAGCGCAACGCGCGACTTCCTACAGTGTCGGGTCTCCCAACTGCACCCATCACTCCAAGGAGTTCTCATGAGCGTGACCGGTACATGGAATCTGACCCTCAACTCACCGCTCGGCGACCAGGCGGCCACGCTGCAGATCCAGGAAGCGGGCGGCGCCTACACGGGCACGCTGCAGGGCAAGGCCGAGCCCACCGCGGTCGAGGAACTCAAGGTGGACGGCGGCAACGTCGGCTTCTCCGCCGACGCCGATACGCCGGTCGGCCGGCTGAAGCTCGCTTTCTCGGGCACGGTCAGCGGCGACGGCTTCTCGGGGACCTACAGCACGCCGTTCGGCGCGTTCAATTTCTCGGGGACCCGCGCTTAGCAGTCCTTTTCCCGGCAGAGCGCTGCCGCCGCCCCGTCAGGCGGCAGCGTTCCTGTCGAGGCGCGCCCTGAGGAATTCGGGCGCCAAGTCGAAGCCGTTGGCCCAGACGACGGTGTCGGATTCCACTGCCACTGCCGAGAACGCCTGCGGATCGCGCAGTTGCCTGACGATCGGCCGGCGGTCCGACTCGATGAATTCACGCAAGCCCACGCGGCCCTCGGACCCGTCCGAGAAGTGCAGCCAGAGCGCGTAGTCCGGCAACGCCCTCGCTTCCGTCACCCAGATGACCATCAGCGGCGCCTCGCTCACGCCAAGGGTTCAATGCGACGGAAGGTACCCTCGGTCGCCAGCAGCGTCCAGTTTCGGCGCAGTTCCAACCTGTGCAGGGCGGCCCACTCCGTTACGAGACCCTGGACTCGGGGCGGCACCTGTCCATCCAGCAACTCGAGTGAATCGATCGCGAACGTGGCCCGGTACTCGCCATACCGCACGTGAAAGTGCGGCGGATCGTGATCATTGAAGTACATCGTGGCTCGCGCGTACGAGCAGAAATGCCCCTGCCGGCTGATCTGAGTGTCGACCATGTCCACCTTCCTGCTGTCCCAGATCCTCGCCGCGCTCGCTTTCGCCGCGGGCCTCGCCGCGTTCCAGTTCCGCGCGCGGCCGGTGATCCTGCGCAGCTGGAGCCTGTGCGCCGCCCTGAACGGCGCGCACTTCCTGCTGCTCGGCGTGCCGGGCGCGGCCACGCTCGCCGCCATGATCTCGGTACGGTTCCTGATCGCGTCGTTCACGAGCGACCGCCGCATCATGGTGTTCTTCATGATCCTCGCGGTGGCGGGCTTCCTCGCCACGTTCACGCGGCCGGTGGGTTTCCTCGCGCTCGCCTCGACCCTGCTCGGCACCTGGGCGTCGTTCCAGCCGAACGACCGCACGGTGCGCGCGACCCTCGCCATCTGCGCCTCGCTGTGGGTGGTGCACAACGCGATCATCGGCAGTCCGGTGGCCACAGTGATGGAACTCGCTTTCCTCGCCAGCAACGCGATCGGCTGGCGGCGCTTCCACGGCCGCGCGAAGATGGCTGCGGATCCACTGCGGACGGTCCACTCCCACGATGAACCCGAACGACACGACGGTAATTGAGCGATTCGTTCGCGGCACGCTGGGCTGCCAGTGCCCGGACGAAGTGTTCCGTCACGTGGAGGTCGGTCCCCTCCTGCTGCCGGCCGGAGGAGCCACGGGCCGCCGGCTCGTGATCGGCGATCGGCTGCTGATCCACCTCGTCGCGGCGCCCGGCCGGGCCTATGAACCTGGCTGGATCGAGCGGCTCGCCGCGGCGGGCCGCGACGAGCGCGATCGACTTGCCTTCAACCGTTACCGGCTGGTCGTTGCTTCGACTGCAGAAGCGGCCGACCGCACATCCCTCGAGCAACGCTTCGCAAACGCGCTCGCGGGCGACGACCGTGCGCACCTGCACGTTCTGGCGGCGGACCTCCTGCCCATCGTGTAAATTCCGCGCGCATGAATACCCTCACCCGCCGTGATTTCGTCATAGGCTCCACCGCGCTCGGTCTCGTGATGGCCGTGCGCCCGGGCCTTGCCGCCAACAGCGACCGCGCGCCGCTCTACGCCGAGGTCGAGCGCCGCCACGACGAGTCGGTGCAGCGCCTGCAGGACTGGATCCGCAACCCCACGATCGCCGCGGAGGGACGCAACCTCGAGGAAGGCTGCTCGCACATGATGCGGCTGCTCGGCGAGGCCGGGTTCCAGCGCGTCGAGCGCATGCCCACGGACGGCGTGCCGGGCGTGTTCGCCACGCTCGACGCCGGTGCGACGCGCACGCTCGGCGTGTACTTCATGTACGACGTGAAGCAGGCGAACCCGGACGAGTGGTCCTCGCCCCCGTGGGAAGCACGCTTCATCGACATGCCGGAGCTCGGCAGCGCCATCATGGGCCGCGGCGCCACCAACCAGAAGGGACCGCAATCGGCGTTCCTCGCGGCGCTGCACGCCTTCAAGGCCACCGGCCGCAAGCTGCCGGTGAACCTCGTGCTAGTGGCCGAGGGCGAGGAGGAGATCGGCTCGCCTAACTTCCACCAGGTGGTGCGCTCCCCGGAAGTCGCCGCACGCCTCGCGACGACGGAAGGCGTGTTCATGCCTTTCCCGTCGCAGGGTCTCGACGGCAACATCACCATCAACCTCGGCGCCAAGGGCATCGTGGAACTCGAACTCGTGTCGAGCGGCGAGCGCTGGGGGCGCGGCCCGGGCAAGGACGTCCACTCGAGCCTGCGCGCGATGCTCGACAGCCCGTCGCTCCACCTCGTGCAGGCGCTGAACTCGCTCGTGACGCCCGAGGGCACGCCGGCGATCGACGGACTCATGGATCGGGTGCGACCGCTGTCCGCGGCCGACCACGCGCTGCTCGACACCGCCGCCGGCCGGCTGGACGAGGCGTCGTACAAACGTGCGTACTCGATCCAGCGCTTCGCCCAGGATGCGGACTTCCGCCAGGCCCTCGAGAACCTGGTGTCGAGGCCGACCGTGAACATCGAGGGGCTCGTGGGCGGGTACACGGGCCCGGGCGGCATGACCGTGCTGCCGACGCGCGCGACCGCCAAGCTCGACCTGCGGCTCGTGCCCGACATGACCTTTGACGACACCATCGCGAAGCTGAAGGCGCACCTCGAGAGGCGCGGCTTCGGCGACATCGAGGTGAAGGTGGGCGGCGGCTACGACCCCACGACCACGCACGCCGACTCGCGCCTGATCCAGTCGCAGGTCGCGGTGTATCGCGCGGCGGGCATCGAGCCCATCCTGTGGCCGCGGCTCGCGGGCTCGTGGCCCGGCTACCTCTTCACCGGCGCGCCACTCAACCTGCCGGCCGGCCACTTCGGCCTCGGGCACGGCGCACGCGCCCACGCACCGGACGAGTACTACCTCATCGAGTCGCGCAACCCGGAGCTCTCGGGCTACGACGCGGCGGTGAAGTCTTACGTCGATTACCTGTTCGCACTGGCGTGAGCCCTTGGAGCATTGTCATGAAACGAACCGATTGTGGCGCCGTGCCGCTGCTGCTCGCGATCCTCGCCGCCACGCCGACGCTCGCTGAGCCGGTGCCCGCCGCGACGCCTGGAGCGCTCGCCTATCCGCCGACCCGCGCCGGCGACGTGGTGGACGACTATTTCGGTCGCAAGATCGCCGATCCCTACCGCTGGCTCGAGGACCTCGATTCCGCCGACACGGCCGCGTGGGTCGCGGCGCAGAACAAGGTCACGTTCGCCTACCTCGAGTCGCTGCCGCAGCGCGAGGCGATCCGCAAGCGACTCACCGAGTTGTGGGATTACCAGCGCACCGGCGTACCCGTGCGCGAGGCTGGGCAGCTGTGGTTCCGGCAGAACAGCGGACTGCAGCGCCAGGAGCCGCTGTACCGGCAGGCCGACTTGAAGGGCCAGCCGACGATCGTGATCGATCCGAACGCGCTCTCGCCGGACGGCTCGGTGCAAATGGCCGAGTGGGCGCCCTCGCCGGACGGCCGCTACCTGGCTTACACACTCGCAAAGGGCGGCTCCGACGTAAAGGACGTGAAGGTGCGCGACCTCACGACCAGCGACGATCTGCCCGTCGTGGTGCGCAACATCAAATTCAGCGGGCTCAACTGGACGAAGGACAGCAGAGGATTCCTGTACTCGCGCTTCAAGGGCACGGAGGCTGGCGCCGACTTCTCTCGTGCCGCCGAGTTCCACCAGGTCTGGTACCACGCGATCGACGGGCGCACCCCGGACCGCCTCGTCTTCGACCGGCCGCAGCACCCGCGCGATGGAGTCGGGGCCGGTCTGAGCGACGACGGACGCTGGTTGTTCCTAAGTGCGGGCAGCGGCACGACCTACAACCGTCTCTGGGTCGCCGACCTGGGCTCGGCGCAGACACCGAACCTCGCGGCCAGGGCGATCCTGATGGCACCCGAGGAGGACGCCATCCACACCCCGCTCGGCGTGGTGGGCGACGAGGTCTATCTCTACACGACGTACCAGGCGCCGAACGGTCGCATCGTCGCCGCGAAGGCCGGCGAAGGAGACCGTGCGAAGTGGCGCACGGTGGTGCCGGAGGGCAAGGAGGCCATCTCGGGAGGCGACGTGGTCCTGGTCGGTGACCGCCTCGCGATCGTCTACCTCGTGGACGTGCAGAGCCGCGTGCGCCTGTTCGGGCTCGACGGCAAGCCGCAGGGCGAGATCGCCCTGCCGGAACCCGGCTCGGTGACTGCGATCAGCGGCCGCAACGACGGGGACGAGATCTTCCTGCACTTCACGTCCTTCCTGCGGCCGGCCACGGTGTTCCGCTACGGCCTGGCGACCTCGGCGATGGAACCCTTCCATCCGCCGCAGTCGACGTTCGAGGCATCGGAGTACGAGACCCGAGCGCTGTTCTATCAGTCGAAGGACGGTACGCGCGTGCCGATCTTCGTGACGCTGCGCAAGGGCACGAAGCTCGACGGCCGCAATCCGACGGTGCTGTATGGGTACGGCGGCTTCAACGTCTCGATCGTGCCGAGCTTCTCACCTGCGGTGGCGGGCTGGCTCGAGATGGGCGGCGTCTACGCGGTGGCAAACCTGCGCGGCGGCGGCGAGTACGGCGAGGCGTGGCACCGCGCGGGCACCCAGGAGCGCAAGCAGAATGTGTTCGACGATTTCATCGCCGCCGGCGAGTTCCTGGTCCGCGAGAAGTACACGAGCCAGTCGCGGCTCGCGATCCGCGGCGGTTCCAACGGCGGCCTGCTGGTCGCCGCCTCGATGATCCAGCGGCCCGACCTGTTTGCGGTCGCACTGCCTGCAGTCGGCGTGCTCGACATGATGCGCTACCAGAAGTTCTCGGGGGGAGGGTTCTGGACGGACGACTACGGCTCATCCGACGACCGGCAGGCCGTCGACTACCTGATGGCCTACTCGCCGCTGCACAACCTGAAGCCCGGCACCTGCTTCCCGGCGACCCTGATCACCACCGCCGATCGCGACGACCGCGTCGTGCCCAGTCACTCGTTCAAGTTCGCGGCTGCCCTGCAGAAGGCGCAGGGCTGCCCGCGGCCGACGCTGATCCGCGTCGAGGTCGCAGGCAGCCACGGCTACCGGCCGACCGACCGGGTGATCGCCGAGTTCGCCGATATCTGGGCGTTCACGCTCGCGAACATGGCGCCGGCGGACTGAGTCCGGATCGAAAGACGGTGCCGGTGGACGGAACCGTCCACCGGCACCACGATGTCACTTCAGCGTCAAGCCGCAGGTGTCGTGGTAGAACGAGCCGGTGGCTTCGCCCGGGCCGAACGCCCGGTAGAGGCCGAGCATCGTGAAGCCGCCGCCCTGCAGATTCCAACCCGACCCACCATGGCAGTTTTCACGCTGTGTCGTTCCGGTCTGGTTGTCCTTCGAGGTGTAGCTCGTCACCCGGCGGTCCTGGTTCCCGGGTGCCAGCAAGTTCGCCTCGAGTGTCTGGATCCCCGTGTAGAGCCACGGCACCGAGCTGTATGGCTTGAGGGTGACCATCTCGCCGTAGCGGGTGCACTCGGGGGAGTCGGCGTCAAACGTTACTTCGACGATCGCCTTGTCCGGCATAACCCGCAGCGCCTGCCGCGGCACCGGACACTCGATGTGGGTGTACCCGTAGCCACCCGGCCAGTTCCGCCAATTGTCGAGTGGGACGATGGTCTGGCGATACTTGCCGGACGGTTCGCTCAGTGCCTGCACCGAGAACTGGCGGCATCGGTACAGTTCACCGGCCTGGCTGCAGTAACCGCCGTCCGCGCTCTCCGTCACCCGCTGGCTGTGGATGCCAGGCTCCTTCGGCACGTCGGGTGGACCGGCGTAGGCTGCAAGGGACCCGAACAGAAGCGTTGCGCATCCAAGGACAATTGCGCGTCTCATGGAACCTCCTTGGCCCGGAGGCTCGCGTCGTCGCGGGGTGGTGCCGAGGGAGCCTCCCGAGCAGCGGTTGCCCGCCCCCGCCGCGGGTGCGCCGCCGACGGCAACCTACAACTCAAAACGTATTCCCTTACGGAGCCGCGACTATCCGGGATAGGTGACAGTCAAGAGGGAGGAAATACCTTCGGCGGATCCTACCGCCGCAGCCGCGCCCGAGTGCGCTTCATGTGCGTGACGTGCGTCCCGTCGCGGGCCACCTCGGAGGCGTCCTCCCCAGCCCGAAGCTGAACGTAGCTGCCATCTGGCTGCATCTGCCAGGCGTTGCGGCGGTCCTCGAGCTGCACCACGAGGTCCTCCCAGAGCCGCTCGCGCAGGTGGCGCGCACGCACGGGGGTGACGGCCTCGACGCGACGCGACAGGTTGCGGTCCATCCAGTCCGCCGAGCCGATGTAGAACTCGCCATCGAGCGGATCGGCCTCGCCGTTCGCGAAGTGGAACAGACGCCCGTGCTCCAGGAACCGTCCGACGATCGAGCGCACCCGCAGGTTCTCGGTCCAGCCCTCGACGCCGGGGCGCAGGCAGCAGAAGCCGCGCACGATCAGATCGACCGGCACGCCGGCCTGCGACGCCTCGGAGAGCGCCTCGCACACGGGCAGGTCCTCGAGCTGGTTGATCTTGACGATGATGCGGGCCGGGCGGCCGGCGCGCTGGTGCTCGGCCTCGCGGAGGATCATCTCGATGAAGCGCTCGCGCATGTTGAGCGGCGCCACCAGCAGTCGGTCGAACTGCGGTTCGCGGGAGTAGCCCGTGAGATGGTGGAACAGGTTGACGACGTCGCGGGTGATGACCGGGTCGCAGGTGAACAGGCCGTAGTCCGTGTACATGCGCGCGGTCTTGACGTGATAGTTGCCGGTGCCGATGTGCGCGTAGGTGCGCAGTCCGTCGCCCTCGCGGCGCACCACCAGCGCGAGCTTGGTGTGCGTCTTGAGCCCGCGCATGCCGTAGATGACGTGGTCGCCGGCCTTCTGCAGCTCATTGGCCCAGTGCAGGTTGCGCTCCTCGTCGAAGCGCGCCTTGAGCTCGACGAGGCAGGCCACCTGTTTGGCGTTCTCCGCCGCCGTGATCAGCGAGCGCACGAACGGCGTGTCGTCGCCGAGACGGTACACCGTCATCTTGATGGTGGTCGTGCTCGGGTCGTTCGCGGCGTCGCGGATGAAACGCTCCACCGTCGCGTCGAAGCTCTCGTACGGATGATGGACGAGCACGTCGCCGGCGCGGATCACCGCGAACAGGTCGGATTCCTCGTCGAGGCCGAGCGGCACCATCGGCGCCCACGGCGGGTCACGCAGCTCCGGGATGGGGAGCGAGGCGAGCTCGAACATCGCCGTGTAATCGAGCAGCCCGGCGAGCTCGTACACGTCGCTGTCGCGCAGCTCGAAGCGGCCCATCAGCCCGTCGCGGATCTCGGAGCGCGGCGAATCGCCGAATTCGAGGCGCACCACCGGCTGGAAGCGCCGCTGGCGCACCTGCTCCTCGACCATCTCGCGGATGCTGTTGTCGGTGTCCTCCTCGATCGCGATGTCGGCATTGCGCGACACGCGGAACAGCGTCGCGTGCTCAATGGCGACGCCCGGGAAGAGCTTGTGCGCATTCTGGCGCAGCAGGTCCTGCAGGCCGACATAGCAGCGATCACCGTTCGTCACTCCGGTGCGCAGCGGGATCCACTGCGGCAGCGTCGTCGGCACCTTGACTCGTACGTTCACCGTCTCGAGCGTCCCCGGATCGCGCAGCACGAAGCCCCACGACGTGGACAGGTTCGACATGAACGGGAACGGATGCGACGGGTCGAGGCTGAGCGGCGTGAGCGCGGGCGAGACGTGCTGGTCGAAGTACTCGGCGGCCTCGCGTCGCTGCGCCTCCTCGAGCTCGGCCCACACCGCGAGGCGCACGCCCTGCTCCGCCAGCAGCGGCCGCAGGCTCTCGAAGCAGGCCGCCTGCTGCACCAGCATCGGGAACAGCGCCGCCCGCAGCCGTTCCATGTGCGCGTGGAACTGGTCGATGCTGACCGGGTTGCGGCTCGCGTAGGCACGTGTGCGCATCGCCCCGACACGCTTCATGTAGAACTCGTCGAGGTTCGAGGTGAAGATCGCGAGGAACTTGAGCCGCTCGAGCAGCGGCGTGCGATCGTCGAGCGCCTGGCTCAGCACCCGACGGTTGAACTCGAGCCAGCTCAGGTCGCGATCGACCCAGGCCTCGCGCAGCAGCGCCTTCCTCCGCGACCGGTTGTCCTGCTTCAAGGTTCCGTCCTCCATCCGGGCCGCCGCCCGCCTCCGCCATGGTGCACACGGTGGGTTACAGGCACGCGTCGGCTATGATCCCACAGTGGAAATTGTCGCGGTAAGCAACATCAAGGGCGGCGTCGGCAAGACCACGACGGCGGTCAACCTCGCCTACCTCGCCTCCGCCTCGGGACGCCCCACGGTCGTCTGGGACCTCGATCCGCAGGCAGCGGCCACCTACTGTCTGCAGGGGGAGCCCCCCGGGGAAATCCGGGCCAAGCGCCTCGTGAGCGGAAGATCGGAGCTCACTGACTTCCTCGCGCCGACGGCTTACGCCGACCTTTACCTCGTGCCGGCGGACCTCTCCTACCGCAATTTCGACCAGCACCTCGGCGAGCGCCGGCATCGCACGCAGCGGTTGCTCAAGATGATCCGCCCGCTCCAGAAGGCCTGCGAGATTCTGGTGATGGACTGCCCGCCGGGCATTTCGCTGCTCTCGGAGAACGTGCTGCGAGCGGCGGACGTGCTGGTCGTGCCCATGCTGCCCGCGCCGTTGTCGCTGCGCATGCTCGAGCAGTTGCTCGCCTTCGTGGCACAGGAGGGCTGGACGGACCTGCGGGTGCTGCCTTTCTTCTCGATGGTGGATCACCGCAAGTCGCTCCACGCCGAGATCGTCGCGGAGGCACGCGCACGCTTTCCGATGCTGCTCGCGACCGAGGTGCCTTACTGGAGCGAGATCGAGCGCATGTCGGTCCGCCGAGCGCCCCTGCCCGCCTACGCGCCCCGCAGCGCGGCCGGCCGCGTTTACGAGTCGCTGTGGCGGGAGGTCGCTGCCCGGCTTGCCTGACTCCGGCCCCGAAGCCCCGGGGTTGTGCCTTCGATCACACTTCGACGTGCTCGTCCTGCCTCCGGCTATCTGCGTACCGCGTCATCGCTTACCTTCCATCCGGAAGCAGCACCTGAGGAAGGGAGCACCGTGGCATTCGTCATCGTCTCGGCCGGACACCTGACGGACTCCCGCCTGCGGACGCTGCGCGTGCTGCCGCTGCTGGTCGCCGCGGGACTCGGGATCGTGGTGTTGATGGCGGGCTGCATCGGTCTCGGCTACCAACTGGCCCGGCACGCAACGCCCCCGGTCGCCGCCGCTGCCGCCGACCTCGACCGACCAGAGGTCCGAGCACTGGTCGATCGCGTCGGTTCGCTCGCCGGAAGGCTCGTCCACCTCGAGGGCAAGGCGGCCGCGCTCGCCAGGCGGCTGGGCGCCGCACCGGTGGCCGCACGCCTGTCCGGCACGGACAATCGCGAATCGCGCGGTGGACCCCTCATGCCGGTCGAGGACCTCTCCCGGCTCGAGTTCGATGTCACGCGGCTCGAGAGCACCCTTGCAGACCTGTCAGTCGTCGCGGCCGAGCATGAGCTCGAGATCATGGCGTATCCCAACCGAATGCCGGTCACGGGCGGCCACGTCCCCGTGAGCTCGCACTACGGGACGCGCCGCGACCCGTTCACCGGGCGCCTCGCGCGCCACTCGGGGCTCGACATCCCGGCCCGCCACGGCACGCCGATCCTGGCGAGTGGCGGCGGACGGGTCCTCTCGGCCGGTTACAAGGGCGCCTACGGCCAGACGGTGGTCATCGACCACGGCGACGGTCTCGCGACGCTGTACGGCCACGCCTCGAAGCTGCTGGTACGCCCGGGCGAGGTCGTCATGCCGCAGCAGAAGATCGCGCTGGTCGGCTCCACCGGCCGCTCCACCGGTCCGCACCTGCATTTCGAGGTGATTCGCGACGGCAGCCGCGTCGAGCCCCGGCAGTACCTCGGGCGCGTGCTCGCGCGCGTAACGGAACCGCACCCGAGGTGATCGGGCCGGTCTCCACGCGGCGGCTCGCCTCGGCACGCGTCGAACTCGCGTCCGACCTGCGGGCGCGCACCCTGTTGCGATCGGTGCTTGTGGTCGTGCTGGTCGCGCTGGCCCTCACCGCGGGCCTCCGACTGCTGACGGACGGCGCGACGAGCTCCGCGCAGCGGGCCGAGCTGCAGCAGGAGAATACGGCGCTGCGCACCGAGGTCGCTCGGTTGCACGCCGAGCTCGACCTCGAGCGCGCCACGCGGGAGGCGCTCGGCCGTCAGGTCGGGGAGCTGAACCAGCAGATCACCGACCTCGACAGCCAGGTCGAGTTCTTTCACGCGCAGAGCGGGCGTCCGCGCAAGGCCGTCCGTACGAATTGACGAGAGGGGCATGAACATGAAGTTTCGCAGGAAATCGGACCAGTCGATCGAGGTCACCAAGCTGTCGAGCCTGATCGACACCGGCGTGGAGATCGTCGGCAACGTATTCATCACGGACGGCCTGCGCGTCGACGGCCACGTGCAGGGCGAGATCCGCAGCCGACCGGACGCCCGCGGCCTGCTCGTGCTGAGCGAGAAGGGTCGCATCGACGGCTCCGTCAAGGTCTACGACGCCGTGATCAATGGCACGATCACCGGCGACCTCGAGGTCGAGCACTTCCTCGAACTGCAACCCGGCGCGCGCGTCACCGGCAACATCAGCTACCGGCAGCTTCGGATGGAATGCGGCGCGACCGTGGACGGCCGGCTCGAGCGACTCGCAGAACAGGCCGCCGAACGCGTGACGAACGACAATGTCGTGACTCTCGCGCGCGCCCAGGGCGGGGACTGACCTCAGCTGTAGAGCTGCTCGATCTCCGCGGCGTACTTCACGTGGATGGGCTTGCGCTTGAGCTTCATCGTGGGTGTGAGCTCATCGCCGCCCGGCAGCCAGTCGGCCTCGATGATCGCGAAGCGCTTCACCTGCTCGACCCGGGATAGCTCGGCATTGGCGGCGGCCACGGCCTCCCCGACGACCGAGCGCAGTTCGTCCGGCGAGCGCCCGGCGCACATCTCGCCCTCGAGGACGATCAGCGCCACGTTGTAGGGCCGCCGGTCCCCGACGCACACCGCGTGCGCAATGTAGCGGCTCGCCGCCCGCAACTTCAGCTCGATGTTGGCCGGCGACATGTTCTTGCCGGCCGAGTTGATGATGATTTCCTTCTTGCGATCCACGATGCTCACGTAGCCGTCGCCGTCGATCCGGGCGATGTCGCCGGTGTGCAGCCAGCCCTCGGCATCGAGGGCCTCGGCCGTGCGCTCGGGATCGCGGCGGTAGCCCTTCATGACCAGTGGCGCCCGCACCAGCAGTTCGCCGTCGTCAGCGATCCCGAGTGCGACGCCGGGCAGCGCCTTGCCTACCGTCCCCATGCGAATGTCGTCAGGCGGGTTCACCGTCCCGAAGCACGACACCTCCGACATGCCCCAGCCCTCGTTGAGCGGCAGTCCGAGGTCATGGAAATACTGCAGGACCTCCACCGAGGCCGGCGCGGCGCCCGACACCCGCCACACCGTCTGTTCCAGCCCGATCTTCGCGCGCACCGCCGCCCGCACGGGCTCGGGGAGCCGCGACGGGTCGATCACGCCGGCGGTCTCGAGTCCGGCCTTGAGCTTTTCCCACACGCGCGGTACGCCGCCGAAGGTGGTCGGCCGCACCTCGGCGAGCGCGAGGCTGACCTGCCGGTGGTCCGGAATCGAGGTCACCGAGTTTCCGAAGCACAGCGAGGCGCCGTAGTGCGTTCCGCAGCGATCGCCCACGTGCGCGCTCGGCAGGTACGAGATGCTCCGCCCGCCCGACGTGACGGCCAGCACCTCGGCGACGCCCCGCGTCTGGAAGAGCACGCTGCGGTGCGTGAGCTCGGCGGCCTTCGACGGCCCCGTCGTTCCGGAGGTATAGATCAGCGTGACGACATCGTCCGGCTGCACGTCGCGCCACGCCCCCTCGAAATCGAAGCCGGCGGCGCGCTGTGCGGCGAGGTCGGCCAGCGTGCGGGTGCCGCTCTCCTCCGCGTCCACGAGCACGATGTGCTCGATCTCGGGCGTGCGCGCCTCGATCACGCGGGCGAGGAACTGCCGCTCCGTCACCACGACGCGGTTCCCGGCGTTGCGGAACACGTGGGCGACCTGCTCGGCGCTCGACGTGTTGTAGATCGAGAACGGGATGGCGCCCAGGTGCATCGCCGCCACATCAACGAGCGAGAACTCGGGACGATTGGTGAGCATCAGCGCCACCGTGTCCCCGCGCCGGACGCCGAGGGCATGGAGTCCCTCGGCCAGCGCCCGTACCCGCGCAGCGAATTCCGCATAGGTGATCTCGAGTGCCCCGCCCAGCGTGCGCAGCGCGACCTGCTGCGGTCGCTCGGCGACCGTGACCTGGAAGGCCTCGCAGAGCGTGGCCGCGCGAATTGCCGCAATCCCGGCGCTCGATCCGACCTCGTGTGTTCCCATCTCCCCTGCTCCTGCTCGTTGTCGTGGTTTTCGCTCGATTCTCAGCCGCCCGGCTTGCGCCACCCTGCCAGCGGCCGGCTGGCCTCGGCCGCAATCGGCTCGCCCCCGTCCCGCTCGCGCACGGCCTGCTTGAATCCGACCTCCTCCGCGCGACGCTTGAACCACACGCCTTCCGGACTGTGGCGCGTCATGCCGTCGAACAGGGTGGCAAAGCGCTGCGTGTTGGCGAGACCCATCGCGTCGTATGCCTGGTTCACCATCAGCTTCTGCATCATGAGCTGGTTCTTCGGCACCGCGGCGATGCGCGCGGCGATCTCCGCCACACGCGCGTCGAGCCGCTCCCGCGGCACTGCCTCGAGCACCAGCCCCAATCGCTCAGCCTCGCGGCCGTCCACGAGATCGCCAGTGAGCAGCATGCGCTTGGCACGCTCGGCGCCGAGGCGATACACCCACATCGCGGTGGTCGGGCATCCCCAGACGCGCGCGGGCGGGTAACCGATCACCGCTTCCTCGGCCATGATCACGAGGTCGCAGCACAAGGCGATGTCGCTGCCGCCCGCGACCGCCGGGCCGTGCACGCGCGCGATCGTGGGCTTGAAGCTGCGCCACAACGACATGAAGTGCTCCGTGCACTCGTGCATGCCGAAGAAGTCCGCCATTGGATCCCACGGACGCGTGTCGCCCGCGTCGCCGCCGAGTTGCGAGCCGGGCTGCTCGCCCGCGGCTTCGGCGAAGTCCTTGAGGTCGTAGCCGCTGCAGAACCCGGCACCGGCGCCCGTCAGCACGATGACGTGCACCGCGTCGTCCCGATTGGCACGGTCGACGGCATCGCCGATCTCGCCAGGCAT
>Ga0316627_100000085_pt1 | contig 17767 bp, 19 predicted proteins | sample OWC_Aug_M2_C1_D1_FD_207653 | JGI IMG/M metagenome (GOLD analysis project Ga0316627, IMG submission 207653) | Wetland soil microbial communities from Old Woman Creek delta, Ohio, United States - OWC_Aug_M2_C1_D1_C | ecosystem: Environmental > Terrestrial > Soil > Wetlands | place: USA: Ohio...
CCCAGGCCTGCGAAGGCGTTGCGTGTAGGAGCGAAATCATGATCGAACCACTGCTGCTGACCACCGCGCGAGTCTCGACCTTCTTCGGCAAGCAGCCACTCACCGGCGCGACGGGCTTCTTCTTCGAGCGCGACGCGAGGCTATTCCTGGTCACCAGCCGCCATGTGCTGGCGGACGCACCGAGCCGGCACTTCCCGAATCGTATCGAGATTGAGCTGCACACCGATGCAAGCAACCTCACCCGATCTGCTGTGCTGTCCGTACTGCTGTACCGCGACGGCATGAGCGTTTGGCACCAGGGTCGCGATGCCGGTGGCGAAATCGACGTGGCGGTGCTCGAGATCGAACGCGCCGCGCTGCTCCCGACAGTGCTGCTGCGCTACTTCACGCCGGCCCAGTTGCAGCATTCGCTGCAGGAGGTCGAGGTGGGAAGCTCCTTGCTGGTGGTCGGTTTTCCGCTTGGTTTCCACGACACCTTGCACCATCTGCCTGTGGCGCGACAGGCGGTCATCGCGTCGTCGTTCGGACTACGGTTCCAGGGGCAGGGCTACTTTCTCACCGATGCACGCACGCACCGCGGCACCAGCGGCGCACCGGTGGTCATGCGCGACCCGTCGGGCGACCCGCAGATGCCGTGGAAGCTGCTGGGCGTGCACTCCACCCGCATGGACATCATCAGCCGCGATCAGCGCCTCGATGAATCACTGGGTTTGAACTGCGCTTGGTATGCGGATATCCTGCTCACGCTGACTGCCGGTGATTCACGCATACCGGTTCCCGAACAACTGCGCAACGCGGACCTCGACGCAGCCACCTAGGAGCCAGACTCGCCGTAGTTGCATCGGTGGCTGCGGCCAGTTTGCGCGTTCACCCGCACGGAATGCCCATCCCCCTGCCGAGAGCCAGCTACCGTGCGGAACCGACGGGATCGGCATCCTCGTCCTCAGATGCCGGTCCGAGGCCCGGCGGATCGGCCGGCATGCCCTGCGCCGCCCGCTCGAGGGTCGCGACCTCGGCGATCGACAAGGCGCGAAGCGCTCGGCAAATCTGCGCAATTGCCTCGACCGTGTCGGCATCGGTCGCACCGTGCGACACCAGCGCGCGAAAGTCGCCGATCAGCGCCCCAAGATCCGCCGGCGGCGAGGCATGCAGCAGTCGGGCAGACGATGGGTGCCTCACGCCGGACTCGACGATTCGCTTCGCGCAGACGCGGGACTCACTTCTTGTCTTTGCCGACTTCATGCCCGATGACCCCGCCGACCGCGGCGCCGCCGACGGTGCCGATGGCGCTGCCACCCGTCAGCACGGCGCCGCCGACTGCGCCGACGCCGGCGCCGACCGCCGTGCTCTTGTCCTGCTCGGACATGCCCGCGCAGGCGCTCAAGGCCGTCAGGCAGGCCGCCAGCAGTGCGAACCGGGCGTGGTGTCGAATCGTGTTCATGGCGATATCCTTGTGTCAGGGGTCGAGCCTGCGGCAGCGAGCTGTCGCCGCGGACTGTCGGCGGAGATCATTCACTGCCGCACAGGTGCCAGTGTGGAAGCTGAAGCATCGTGCGCACAGCAGACGGCGGCGCCAGAGTCCGTAGTCGATGTCCTACGCCAACCCTTCGCCCGGGCCGATGGGCCGCGGCCTGCTCGCGTGTTTCAATCGGCAGGCCGGCAACTCCCGGTGCTGCGCACTTCCACATCGAACGCTCCATGAACGAACCCTTGCCGAGCCCCGTCGATACAGGCCTGGGCGCCCCGGTCTGCACCGGTGACGCGCCCACGGCCAGCGTGCGCATGCGCATCGACTGCCGGCTGGCCTACATGCTGGAGGGCGACTGCGAATTCGTGTTCCTCATCCATGTCGCACTGGACAGGGGCCAGAGCCTGGTCGAGGAGACCGTGCACATCGAGCCGCCGCTACCCTACCGCAGCTACACCGACGAGCATTCCGGCAATCGCTTCATGCGCCTGAGCGCAGGCCCCGGAGCGCTGACGGTGAGCTATCACGCGGTGGTGGATCGACTGATCGACGCCGTCGACCCGAATGCCCGGGAAGTGGCGGTGCGCGACATGCCCGACGATGTCCTGCGCTTCGTGCTGCCCACCCGCTACTGCGAGTCCGACCTGCTCGGCCAGGTGGCACAGCAGATGTTCGGCGCGTTGCCCAGCGGCCACGCCCGGGTGCGCGCGATCTGCGACTGGGTCCACGACAACGTCACCTACCGCATCGGCTCGAGCAATGCCACCACGACGGCACGTGACGTGTTCCTGCAACGTGCAGGCGTGTGCCGCGACTACGCGCACCTGGCGGTGACCTTCTGCCGCGCGCTGAACATCCCGGCCCGGCTGGTCAGCGCCTACGCCCACTTCGACGAGCCGCCGCCGGACTTCCATGCCATCTTCGAAGCCTACCTGGGCGGGCGCTGGGTGCTGTTCGATCCGTCCGGCATGGCGCCGGTGCACGAAGTGGCGCGGCTGGCCACCGGCCGCGATGCCAAGGATGTGGCCTTCGCAACCATCTTCGGCCCGGCGCGCATGGTGTCGATCAGCCCCGAGCTCGTGGTGCTGCCGCCGGATGCCGGCCGTGTAGGCCCTGTCCGACGAGCTGATGCGCTTTCGGGCTAGGCGCAGCGTGAAAGTCTTGCGCGACACTCTCTGAGGCAGACCTATGCCGTACATTGCGCAGCAAACCCCTTCCCCGGCTCGCGTGCCCCGGCACGGCGCAGGACTTTCACCGCAGAACTTGGACGCACAGGACGCCTTGCTGGCCATGCAGCCGCTCAGGACCTACATCGTCGAAGACAGTCCCGTCATCCGCGAGAACCTCATCGCCACGCTGGAGGAACTCCTTCCGTTGCGGGTGGTGGGGACGGCCGAGGACGAAGCTACGGCAGTGCAATGGCTGGCCGAGCCTGCCCATCCGGTCGACCTGCTGATCGTCGACATCTTCCTCAAGGCCGGCACCGGCCTGGGCGTGCTGCGTGCCGCCGCCGGGCTGCCCCAATGCCGGCATGTCGTGGTACTGAGCAACTTCGCAACGCCGGACATGCGCAGCAAATGCCTGGCGCTCGGTGCCGACCAGGTGTTCGACAAGTCCAACGAGATCGACGCGCTCATTCGTTACTGCGACCGCCTGGCCAACGGCAATGCGAGCCACAGCGGCCATGGTGCATTGGCTTGACTACTGGATCAGCCCGTTCTTCAGCGCGTAGTAGGTCAGGTCGCTGTTCGACTCGAGCTGCATCTTCTCCATCACGCGCGTGCGATAGGTGCTGACGGTCTTGACGCTCAACGACATGCTCTCGGCCATGTGGCCGATGGTCTGGCCCTGGGCCAGGCGCAGGAAGACCTGCAACTCGCGTTCGGAGAGCAACTCATGAGGCGCCTTGTCGCCGCTGCCACCCAGCGATTCGGCCAGCCGCTCGGCCATGCTGGCGGTGACGTACTTGCGACCGCGGTAGACGGTGCGGATCGCGCGGACGATCTCCTCGGGGTCACAATCCTTGTTCAGGTAGCCGCTGGCGCCCTGGCGCAGCAACGTGGTGGCATAGTGCTCCTCGGCGAAGCCGCTCAGGATCAGCACCGGCAGGTCGGGCGCGCGCGCGCGGATGGCCGCCAGCGTGTCCACGCCACCCTGCCCGGGCATCGAGATGTCGAGCAACACCACGTCGACCTCACCTTGTCGCACGATGTCCAGCGCCTCGCGGCCGTTCGCCGCCTCGGCGGCGACGACGAAGTCGACCTGGTCGGCAAAGAACTGCCGCAATCCGGCACGCACGATGGCGTGGTCGTCGACGATGGCGATGCGGATCATGAGGGCTGGGCTGTCATTGCGGCAAATGATCCCACGTTTTGCACCCAGCGTGCGTCATGAAACTCGTCAAGGTGATCCAGCGCAATCCGCTGCTCCTGGCGCTGGCCGCCGCCGCAGCGGCGGTGATGCTGTTCATCAGCGAAGGGTCGTACTTCCGTTCGGTCAGCACGCTCAATGCGCTGGGCGCGATGGCCACGGCTCGAAGCAGCCTGCAAGGCCTGGAACGCAGCTTCCTTGATGCCGAGACCGGGCAGCGCGGCTACCTGCTGACGGACAGGACCGAATACCTTCAGCCCTACGCCAACGCTCTGCAGGAGATCGAAGCCGCCTTCGGCTTCCTGCAGCAGTACTACGCCGACGAACCCGAAGCGCTGGCCCAGCTGACGCAGTTGCGCAGCGTGGCGGACACGCGGTTGTCCGAACTGGCACTGACGATCCGCCTGCACCGGGAGGGGCGTGAGAGCGCCACGCGCGACATCGTGCTCACCGACATCGGCAAGGAGCAGATGGACAGCATCCGCACGCTCAGCGCTGGGTTGCTGGCGAAGGAGACGCTGCGCGTCCAACAAAGCCGGCGCGACATCTATCGCACCCTGATGTGGTCGCGCCTCGGGATCGCGGCCTTGAGCGGCATCGGCCTGCTGGGCTTGTTCATGTACCTGCGCAAGAGCCTGGCGTTGCAGGTGCATGAACATGAGCAGCAGCGGGCGCTGCAGGCCGAGCGCGACCGGCTGGAGATTGAAGTCGCGCAGCGCACCGCCAAGCTCACCGAGCTGACGCACCACCTGCAGACGGCGCGGGAGGACGAACGCGGCCGCCTGGCGCGCAACCTGCACGACGAACTGGGAGCGCTGCTCACCGCGGCCAAGCTGGATGCGGCACGCATCATGCCGCGGCTGGCCGGCAGCGCGCCCGAGGCGCGCGAACGCCTGGTCCACCTGGTCGACACGCTCAACAGCAGCATCGCGCTGGGGCGGCGCATCATCGAAGACCTGCGTCCGTCCACGCTCAGCAACCTCGGGCTGGCCACGACGCTGGAAATCCTGGCACGCGAGTTCGCCGAGCGCTCCGGCATGCAGGTGCATTGCCAGGTTCAGCCAGTCAGGCTCGAGCCGAATATCGAGCTGGTGATCTACCGCGTGGTGCAGGAAGCCATCACCAACATCAGCAAGTACGCCAAGGCCAGCCAGGTTTGGGTGAACCTGGCTGCCGTCGACGGGCAGATCGAGGTATCGGTGCGCGACGACGGCGTCGGCTTCGACACGGCCGTCGATCATGGCTCGGCCTACGGGCTGGTCGGCATGCGTTTCCGGGTCGAGGCCGAAGGCGGCACGCTGACGCTGCGCTCCCACCCGGGACAGGGCACGACGGTGCAGGTGCGGCTGCCGCAATCCGGCCCGGTGCCGGACTGAAGGCCACGCGACGGCGCCGGGTTGTCGGCGCCGTCCTACGCGGCACCGTGGCCGCGGCCGACACGGGCGCAGCAAACTGGCTTATCGCCTGGCCCGCAAGCAGGCGCCACACTGGACGCACTGCTTAACCCAAGAGATGCGCAAGCACTTCAGTTCAGGAGATCCACCATGCTGCATTACGCCGTCGTCTTCTTCGTCATCGCCATCATCGCCGCGCTGTTCGGCTTCACCGGCATTGCCGCCAGCGCCGCGGGCATCGCCAAGATCCTGTTCGTCGTCTTCGCGATCCTGGCTGTGGGCAGCTTTCTTTACGGCATGGTGTCCAAGAGCTGAAGCCTGCCGCCTGCCCACACCCTCTCTCACCCTAGTCAAGGAATACCGATGCTTGCCAACCAGACCCCCGAAACCCAGAACAAGCTCGTCGACCAGGCCGCCGCGTCGGCCGACCAAGCCATCCGCTCGACGCAGCGCGTGGCCAACGAGGCGCTCAGCGGCCTGGCCGGCACCGCGCAAAATCTGCGCGAGCACGCCGCTCCGATGGTCGACCGGGTTGCGGAACGCGCCAGCGCGCTGGCCCATCAGGGCGTGGACGCCGTGCGCGACCGCAGCCACCAGCTGAGCGAGAGTGCCCATCGCGTCGCCGACGGCACGCGCAGCTACGTGCGCGAAGAACCGGTCAAGTCCTTGCTGATCGCCGCCGCCACCGGGGCGGCACTGATGGGCTTGCTGGCCTTCCTGGGCGGGTCACGCCGCCGCGACTGAGCCGAAAACAGCGTCTGGCGCGACCGCGTCAGACGCAGATGCGGCTTTCGCAGAAGGCGTAGCCGGATTTGCCTCGCTTTGCGCGGAACATCGCTGCATCCGCGCTGTACATCAGCTGCTCGGGGTCGAGCCCGTGACTCGGGTACATGGCGATGCCGATGCTGGGCGATACCGTCACGCGGACATTGCCCATGCTCAGCGGCGCCGCCACGGCACCGAAAATTCTGCGGCCCAGACGCGACAACTGGTCACGGTCCTGCCAGTCGGCCACCAGGCAGGCGAATGCATCGCCGCCGAGGCGGCTGACCATGTCCTTGGCACGCAGTGCGTGGATCAGTCGCAGGGCCACGATGCGCAGCACCTCGTCCCCAATGCCGTGGCCATGCCGGTCGTTGATGGGCTTGAAGCCGTCCAGGTCGATGTACATCACGGCCAACGCCTGCCGCTGCGATGGTTCCGGCGACAAGGCCCCGTCGAGCCGTTCGCGAAAGCTTCTGCGGTTCGGCACCGTCGTCAGCGGGTCGTGCGCGGCCAGATGGCGAGCCAGGCGCTCACCGGCCTGCGTGCACTGAAGCTGGGCCCGAGCCTGGGCCAGTGCCGTCTGCGCCTCGAGCAGCGCGTGGTCCAGACGTTGGCGCCTCCTGACCTACTGTTGCAGCGCCCCTTGCAGCTTGTCGAGTGCGGCGACGCAATCCAGCAACTCGTTGCGGGTCTTGGCCACCGGCTCGGCCACGCTGCACTGCAGCCGGTGCTTGACGGCCCGCAGCAGGACCTTCCAATCGTCCGCGGGCATGTCCTTCGGCGCTGGTGCGTGCATAGGCGCGGTGGTCACCGGCAACCGCGGCGGCACCTTGAACGGCACGAGTTCGGCAATCCAGTTCAGGATCATGGTGCCGGGCATGGCACCGGTCTGCACGAGTTGGCTGTGCGCCCGCGCACGCCGAATGGGAACCTCATGCCGCCAGCCGGGCCGCGGTCCAGCGCGGCGTCGCCGGGATGCTCTGGCGGGTGATATCCGCCTGCAGCGCCCGGATGCGCGCTGCGATCTGCAGGCCCAGACCTCCGAGGGCGAGAGCCGAGCAGCGCAGCCGCGGAAAGAGCTCCTGGCGCTCGGCATCGAGGTGCGGCAGAAGGCAGGCCGCAAGCTGCGCGACGCAGACATCGACATCCTGTGGCTCCACCTCGTCGAGCCGGGCGATCAGCTCCCGGCGGCCTGCGTGGTCGCAGCGCAACTGGATCAGCAGCGGGCCGAGGTCCAGCGCATCGATGTCGCGTTGCAGGGCCACTCGAGGGTGGCGGCTCATGCTGCGAGCCTCGTCAAGGCTTGCGGCCGGTGGGCGCACGGCGGTGCGCACCTGGAATGTGGGCCGGCGTGCGCGACGCAGCCTGGCGCGGCGCCGGCGTGGCCGCCTTGGGCAGGACCAGGCCAGCCACCTGGCCCGGTGGCGGTGCGCCTTCGGCAGTGAAGTCCGCGTTCTGCTGGACCAGGCTCTTCGGGAGAACCGGGCGTCTGCGGGCTGTGTGTGGCATGAGGCACCTCAGGCGAATAACATGAAAATCCAGCGGCGCCGTTCATCGGGCACCGTGGCACGGGATCGGTCAAGCTTGTGGCGCCAGCACGCTGATGTCTGTTCGATGGCGCACATTGCTTGTCGCTGTGGATCACCACGGCTGGGACGGGAACTCAGGTCGTGGCGTAGCGGTCCCAGGCGCGCTTGCCAACCGCCGCGCAAACAGCGCTGAGCGCCGTACCCCATGCGATATCGATGATCGACAGCATCGGCGGCCAGTCCTTCAGCGTGGACAGGTTCGTCAGATCGTAGGTGGCATAGGCGAAAAGGCCGAACAGCGCACCGGACTTCGTCGCTCGTGCCCGGCCCGACGGGTTGCGTGTCAGCCCAGGCGGTGCCACCGCAAAGATCAGCAGCCCCAGGGCATAGACCGCGTAGAACAGCGCTGCCACCGGCAGGTTCGGGCTGTCGGCGATCAAGTGCGCCAGACCTTGCGAATACAACGGCCAGGCGATGATGCGCAGCCAGATCAGGTCGAGCACCACCATCAAGATCAGCATCGTGCCGAAGGCCGCCAGGTTGTTGTTCAGCCCCGGCTCGGCCACGGGCTTCCACCGCGGCGAAATCCTGGTCCGCTGACCCAGTGGGTCCGTGTTCGTCCTCACGCGCGCACGCGTCGGCACGGTACTCGAACGCTTTATCTCATCCATGGTCTGTCGGCGTCATATGCGGCCCATCAGCAGCAGAACGACGAGCACCACCACCACCAGCCCCAAACCACCGCTGGGCCCGTAGCCCCAGCTGCGGCTGTGGCCCCAGGTGGGCAGCGTGCCGACAAGCAGGACGATCAGGACGACCAGCAATATGGTGGACAGGCTCATGTTGAACTCCTTGGCGCCCAGATTGCGTTGAACGCTTCTGAACCGGAGACAGAATATGCGCACCCCGTGCCGGGTTCTGTACGCTGGCGAACACAGGGGCAAAACTGTGGCTCGCGTCCTCGCCCGGTCGGCCATGGCACCCAACGGCGGCGGCCGGCGCGTATGCTCGGACGCTGCAGTTGGCACGCGCGAGAACCCGCGTGCGCAGTCCTGTTGCCGATCCAGCACGAAGGAACAAGAACATGCCCAACCTGCGGCGCCATGCCGAACGCCACCGCACCGACCGCATCGGCTGGCTGCGCGCCTCCGTGCTCGGTGCCAATGACGGCATCGTCTCCACTGCCAGCCTGGTGCTCGGTGTCGCGGCGGCCGGAGCGAGCCATGCCGACATCCTGATCACCGGCGTGGCCGGCCTGGTGGCTGGGGCGATGTCGATGGCGGCCGGCGAGTATGTCTCGGTGCATTCGCAGGCCGACACCGAGAACGCCGACCTGTCGCGCGAGCGTGCCGAGCTGCAGGCGAACCCGGCCGCCGAGGAGCGCGAGCTGACAGCCATCTACGTCACGCGCGGGCTTGATCCCGCGCTGGCCCAGCAGGTGGCCAGCCAGCTGATGGCGCACGATGCACTGGGCGCACATGCTCGAGACGAGCTCGGCATCTCCGCCACGATGAGTGCGCGGCCGGTGCAGGCGGCATTGGCTTCGGCCGCCAGCTTCGCGGCCGGGGCGGCACTGCCGCTGGCCGTGGCGGCAATGTCGCCGGCGCCGGTGCTGGTCGGCGCGGTCTCGCTCACGTCGTTGTTGTTCCTGGCCGTGCTCGGCGCCACGGCGGCGCGCGCAGGCGGGGCGGGCATGGGGGTCGGAGCCTGGCGCGTCGCCTTCTGGGGCGTGCTGGCGATGGCGATCACCGCAGGGGTGGGAGCCTTGTTCGGTGCCGTCGTGTGAGCCTGGTGGCCCGCGGCTCACCCGAGCAACTGCTGGTAGACGCGCCGGTCAGCGGCATAACAGCTGCACGCGGCGGCCTTCAGGCCCGGGCGATCGAGCACGGTGAGCTGGCCGCGTCGGTATTCGATCAGGCCGGCTCGCTGCAAGGCACCAGCCGCCCCGGTGATACCGACGCGGCGCACGCCGAGCATGTAGGCCAGGAACTCATGCGTCACGCGAAAGCTGTTCACCTGGGCTCGGTCCTGGCTCATCAACAACCAGCGTGCCAGACGCGGGCCGATCAGGTGGAAGCGCAGGCATCCCGCGGCCGCGGCCAGCTGTGCCATCAGCACATACACATAGCGGTGAATGACACCCTGCAGCGCAGGGTTTCGCGCCAGCTCGATGCGAAACGGCGCCCTGTCGATGCGCCAGGCCTGGCCCAGGCCCTGCACCAGCGCGCGCAGCGGCACGGTCTCCACATCCAGCGCCACTTGCACCCCCAGCATGCCTTCGCGGCCGACCATGCCGACCTCCAGCGCGGCACTGCCCTCGTTCAATGCCAGCAAGGAGATGAAGCCCTCGGTCGGGAAGTACACATGCCGTGTCGGCGCGCCGGGTTCACACAAGGTCTGCGAAAGCACCAGGTCTGCCGGCTCGCACAGCGCCAGGAGGCGGCGGCGGGCCGGCCGCGGCAGCAGTTCGATCAGGTGGTTGGAGGCAGCGGCCATGCGGCGAGTCTGCGCCCCGGGCACCTCGCCGACCGTCTGCTGGCGCACATAGGGGCGTTCAGCATGCCAGAAGGCGCGATTGCTCGTTCGCCACCGAGGCGTAACACTCGCACGCACGCTGCTCGAGCCGGGCGCGGTCGAGCACACGGATGCGACCCCGCCAGTAGCGGATCACGCCGCCTTGCTGCAACCGTTGTGCCGCCGCGGTAATACCTTCGCGGCGCACTCCCAACAGGCGGGCGGCGTCCTCATGGGTCATCGACAGGGCATCGTCGGCCGAGCGATCGAAGCCCAGCAAGAGTCGGCGGCTCAATTGCTGGTCGATCGAGTGGTAGCGGTTGCACAGCGCGGTCTGGGCCACCTGTGCCATCAGCGCCTGCGCATATCGCAGCAGCACCTGCAGCGTCGGCACGGAGCGTTGCAGCAGGGACTTCAGCGTCGATGCGCTCAGGCGCAGCGCCACGCCGGTGGCCTGGACCACCGCCGCGCTGGGCATGGCGTTTCCGCCCATGAAGACGGCGATGCCGATCATGCCGTCGTGGCCCACCACCGCCAGCTCCGCCGAACCGCCGTCTCGCGTGCTGGACATCAGCGAGACCACCGCGCTGGTCGGGAAGTACACGAAGGCTGGTGTGTCTCCCGATTCGCACAGCACCTGTCCGGCGCTCAAGCTCACCCACTCCAGGTACGGCGCCCAGCGCTGCCACTCGTCGGCCTGCAACGCAGCCAGCAATTGGTTCGGCGGCGAGGTGGCGTCGTCCCGCACTGTGTGATCGTTCATGCCCTGCCCTCGGGATCCATCGAGCTTGCATGGTCATCGCGGGCCACCGCGACGGTCATCAGCGGCGGCCGCCTCGGGCCGTGGGGCATGTCCTACAGCGCAGTGGTAGGCAGCAGCCGGTCGTACTCTTTCTTCACCACGGCATAGCACTCGCAGCTGCGCTGCTCCAGGCCCGGGCGGTCGAGCGCCAGGATCCGTCCGCGCGAATACTGGATCAGCCCGGCCTTCTGCAGCTTCAGTGCCGCTTCGGTGACCCCTTCGCGGCGCACCCCCAGCATGTTGGCGATTAGCTTCTGCGTCATTTGCAGCTCGCTGCCGGACAACCGGTCCAGACTCAGCAGCAGCCACCGGCACAGCTGCTGGTCCAGCGAATGGTGCCGGTTGCACACCGCCGTCTGCGCCATCTGGGTGATCAGCGCCTGCGTGTAGCGCAGCAGCAGGTGCATCACGGCGGGCGAGGCCTCGAATTCCTGCTTCACCGCCTGGGCCTTGAGCCTGAAGCCGTGCCCCGCACTTTGAACCACAGCGCGGCTGGGCGTGGATTCGCCGCCCATGAACAGCGCCACGCCGACGATGCCCTCGCGCCCGACCACCGCGATCTCGGCCGACTCACCGTTCTGCATCACGTAAAGCAGCGACACGATGGCCGTGGTCGGGAAGTACACATGCCCGAGCGTGCTGCCGGACTCGTAAAGTACCTGGCCAAGCGGCAGCTCCACCGCCTCGAGCTGTGGCTGCCAGCGTTGCCATTCGGCCCGTGGCAGCGCGGCCAGCAGCTGGTTCTTCCTGGGGTCGGCGGCTGGATTCGACAGAGACTGCGCAGGCATTCGATGCAGATCGGTATGCCCAGAAGCGGGTTGACTGAATGTCCAGGGCCATTTTAGGTAACCAGGGCCGTTGCCTGTGTGCGCTATCGAACATTAGCGCGGCCGCGAAACGGCATGCCGTCCGACAGACAGCGCCAGCCGCCCCATCTAGGATCGGCTCACCAGGTTCCAGCAGCCTGGACCCGCTGTCGCCGGGGCGCCCGGGCGCCCCGGTGATACCTTGACATTCCGCGCCAGCCCTCGGGCTGCGTGGTTGGAGTAGCGCATGAAGACCGATGTGATGGCCACTCCCCTCTGGAGCACCGCTTCGTTCGGCGACGCGACCGACACCTCGCCGATGGAACTGTCCGATCTGGGTGAGCACCTCCAGCATTGCTCGGCCCGCTCCGGGCATTGGGCGCGCCTGCGCTGCGCAGCCGAATCGATGAACGGCTTCGTCAGCGCCCGGCTCGTCACCACCTTGGCCTTGCTGAGCCTGCCGATCGTGCTGCTGGTGCTGCTGCTGTAGCCGATGGCCCAAGCCGAACTGTTGCGCCTGCTGCCCGATGCGCCGCAGGCGCTGTGTGCCATTTTCGACAGCTACCTCAGGCCGGTGCAGCCACCGATCCGCTCCGAGATCTTCGGGCCGCAGCGCTTTGCCCAGCATGGGCGCAGCCTAGGCGAGACCCACCGCGCGGCCCGCGCGCGTGCCGGCGCGGCCAGCTTTTTCCCACGCCTGAAGGACAACATCCGCGTTTTGCGCCAGGCGCACCACTATCTCGGCCTGCAAGCCGCCACCGGCTACGACATCAGCCCCGCGGCGGAGTGGCTGCTCGACAACTTCCACCTCATCGAGGCACAGCTCAAGGAGATCCGCGACGGCCTGCCGCGCAACTACTTTCGCGCGTTGCCGATGCTCCTGGACGAGCCGCTGGCCGGCCTGCCGCGCGTCTACGGCGTGGCCTGGGCCTTCGTGGCCCATACCGACGGCGCCTTCGACGAAGAGCTGCTACTGCACTTCCTGGCCGCCTACCAGGAGACGCGGGAGCTGAACCTCGGCGAGATGTGGGCGCTGCCCACCACCATTCGCGTGGTGCTGGTCGAGAACCTGCGCCGCCTGGCCGAGCGCGTGGCCACGCACAAGGCGGCACGCGAGGCGGGCAACCTGTGCAGTGACCGCATCGACACCTTCTCGCCGCACGCGTTAGACCAGCTGCTCGCCTTGATGGAGCGGCGTGGCGTTGGCGCCGTCTTCCTCGCGCAGATGGCACAGCGTCTGTCAGGCCGTCAATCCGGCAACCTGACCCGTGTGCACGAATGGCTGGAGCGCGCCCTACCCGACCCCGCCGCACAGCAGGCGCAGCAGCTGGCCGACCAGGCGGCCGACAACCTGAGCGTCAGCAACGCGGTCAATTCGCTGCGCGCCATCGGCGATGCCGACTGGAGCGACATCATCGCGGGCAGCAGCCTGCTGATGCAGCGCATGCTCGGCGCGCCGGTGTTCGCGGCCGAGGCGGTGTCCACGCGCGACCGAACCTTGCACCGCATCGAGCGGCTGGCCCGGCGCAGCGGCCGCAGCGAGCGCCTGGTGGCGCAGACGCTGCTCGACCTGATGCGCAGCGCCGACGCCGGCCAACCCGACCGGGCAGTGCCCAGCCATTGGCTGAGCGGGCCGGGTCGGGCCGAATTGCTGCACGCGCTCGGCCTGCACGAACGCAGCGCGTGGCTGTGGCGCGGCGCGGCGCAGCGCTTGGTGCTGCCGGCCTACCTGGGCACCTTGCTGAGCCTCACGCTCGGGCTGGTGACCTGGATGCTGTGGCGCGAAGCGGGCGACGTCTGGACCTGGGCCGCAGCTGCACTGATGCTGTTCCCGGCGTCCGAGGCCGCGGTGGCGCTGGTCAACCGCCTCATCAGCGAATCGACACGCCCGCAGCAACTGCCGCGGCTGGCGCTGGCACAGGGCATTCCGCCAGCGCACCGGGTGCTGGTGGCCATGCCTGTGATGCTCACCGATGCCAGCTCGGTGGACGCACTGCTGCACCGTCTGCGACTGCACCACCTGGCCAACCCGGAGCCGCTGGCGCAGTTTGCGCTGCTGTCCGATTGGGCCGATGCCAACACCGCGCACGCGGCGGACGACGATGCGCTGCTGCAGCGCGCGCGCCAGGGCATCCGGGCGTTGAACACCCTTCATCCCCCTGCGGCGGGACAGCTGTCGCGCTTCTTGCTGCTGCATCGCGAGCGGGTGTTCAGCCATTCGGAGCAACGCTGGATCGGCTGGGAGCGCAAGCGCGGCAAGCTCGAGGCGCTGATCGCGCGCCTGGCCGGTGCCGACCCGGGGCCCTTTCTGGACCTGGGGGAGGACTCGCGCGTGGCCGCAGGCACCGCCTACGTGCTCACGCTGGACAGCGATACCCAGCTGCCGCCGGGGCGGCTGCGCGAGCTGGTCGGCGTGGCGGCGCATCCGCTGAACCGGCCGCGCCTGGATGCTTCGGCCCGCCGCGTGGTCGCCGGCTGCGGCATCCTGCAGCCGCGCATCGTCACCCCATTGCCGTCGCCGCAGCAGATGACGCCGTACCACTGGCTGTTTGCCGGGCAGTGCGGCATCGACCCGTACAGCGCGGCCAGCTCCGAGGTCTACCAGGACCTGTTCGGCGAGGGCAGCTTCACCGGCAAGGGCCTGCTCGACGTGCAGGCGATGCAGGCGGTACTGGCCGGCCGGCTGCCCGAAGGCCAGGTGCTGAGCCACGACCTGCTCGAAGGCTCGCTCGCCCGCTGCGCGGCGGTGAGCGACATCACGCTGGTCGAGGACGCGCCCTTCCACGCTGACGTGGCCGCCTCGCGCGTGCACCGCTGGGCGCGCGGCGACTGGCAGCTGCTGCCCTTCATGCTGAACGGCGCACGCTACCCGCTGCGCGCCATCCACCGCTGGAAGATGTTCGACAACCTGCGCCGCAGCCTGGTGGCGCCGCTGTCCCTGGCATTGATGCTGCTGGCGCTGGCGGGGCATGGGCTGACGCCATGGGCTGCGCTGGGTCTGGTGCTGGCGGCCTTTGCCACCGGGCCCTTGATCAGCGCGGTGGCCGGGTTCTCGCCCAGCCGCGACGACATCGCCAAGCTGCACTTCTACCGCCAGGCCACTTCGGACCTGCTGCGCGCCGTGTGCGGCGCTCTGTGGCACCTGGCCCAACTGCTGCAACAGGCGCTGCAGTCGGCGGATGCGATCGTGCGAGCCTTGTACCGCATGGCCGTGAGCCAACGGCACCTGCTGCAGTGGACCACTGCCGCGGTGGCACAGGCCTCCGCCGCGCGCGACTTCGCACCGCTGCTGCGCCGCCATCGGCAGGAGCCGATGCTGGCCGCGCTGTTGCTGATCGGCCTGTTCGTAGTCGGCACGCCGTACGCGGCCTGGGCGCTGGGGCTGTGCACGCTGTGGGGCCTGTCGCCGGTGTGGACCTGGTGGGTCAGCCGGCCGCGCCGGCGGCTGCGCGGGCCCGCGCTGTCGGCCACCGACGGCGTGTATCTGGAAGGCATCGCACGCGACACCTGGCGCTACTTCGAGCGCTGCGTCACCGCGCAGGACCGGCACCTGCCACCCGACAACCTGCAGACCGCACCGCACGACATGCTGGCGCGACGCACCTCGCCCACCAACATCGGCCTGTACCTGCTGAGCGCGGCCGTCGCGCGGCAGTTCGGCTGGATCGGCACCCAGGAGCTGCTGGCGCGGCTGGAAGCCACACTGGCCACGGTGGCCACGCTGCCCCAGCACCGTGGCCACCTGCTCAACTGGTACGACACGGGAAGCGGCGCGCCGCTGCTGCCGGCCTACGTGTCCACGGTCGACAGTGGCAACTTCTGCGGCCACCTGCTGGCGCTTGCCGAAGCCTGCCTGGAGCTGGCCGAGGCGCCCTTCGACCCCGCTGCAACGCAGCGGGCTCTGGCGGCCTCCAAGGCGCGGCTTGCACCGCAGCTGGCTGCGCGCCATCGGCTGACTGCCGGGCAGCGCGAGGAACTGCGCTGGTGCCTGGCCGACCATCGCGCCACCCGGCACTCGGCAGCTCTCGATCTGCAGGCGCAAGCCGGCGACACGGCGGCCGATACGCCGCGCCGCCTGCGCGCCCTGGCCCGCAGCTGCCAGCAGCTGGCGGCACAGGCCGACTTCGGCTTCTTGTACCACCGTGGGCGCCACCTGTTCCACATCGGCTACCGCGTCGCCGAGCAGTCTCTCGATTCCGGCTTCTACGACCTGCTGGCGTCGGAGTCGCGCCTGACCAGCCTGTTCGCAGTGGCCAAGGGCGACGTGCCGGTGCGGCACTGGGCGTCGCTGGGCCGCCCCTTCTTCGCCGTGGGTGCCGATGCGGGGCTGCGCTCCTGGTCGGGCTCGATGTTCGAGTACCTGATGCCCACGCTGGTGCTCGACGAGCCGCAGGGCAGCGTGCTGGAACAGGCCCACCAGGCCGCGCTGCGCGAACAGATCGCCTTTGCCGCAGCCCACCAGGTGCCCTGGGGCATCTCCGAATGCGCCTATGCAGGCAGCGACCACACGTTGGCCTACCAATACGCGCCGCAGGGCGTGCCCCGGCTGGCCCTGCGGCGCACCCCCAGCGACGAGCTGGTGATCGCACCCTATGCCACCGCGCTGGCAGCGCAGATTGCCGTGCGCCGCGCCTGCCGCAACTTCCGCGCACTGCAGACGCTGGGCGCCCGTGCGCGCTACGGCTTCATCGAGGCGGTGGATTTCACGCCGGCACGCCAAGCCGACACCGCGCCGTTCACGCTGGTCCAGACCTTCATGGCGCACCACCAGGGCATGAGCATTGTCGCGCTGGGCAATGTGCTGCGGGACGGCGTCGCCCAACGCTGGGGCAGCCACAGTGCACTGATCGATGCCGTGGGCTCGCTGTTGCACGAACGCACGCCGCGCGAGGTCTCGGTCCTGTCTGCACCGACGGTGGCGCCGCCCGCCCCGGTGCGCGAGCGGCGGGCTTCAGGCCTGCTGCGGGAGGTGCAGCCCGGCGCCGCGGCGGTGGAGCCGACTCACCTGCTGTCCAACGGCCGCTACGGCGTGTCGCTGCGCGCCAATGGCGCCGGCTTCAGCCGCTGGGGCGAGACCGGGCTGACGCGCTGGCGCGACGACGCGCTGCGCGATGCGCACGGCAGCTTCTTCTACCTGCGCTGGCCGCAGGGCGCGCGCAAGGACGCGCCGGCGCACCCGGTGTCGATTACGCAGCATCCGGCGCCTGACCCGGCAGCCCACTACCGCAGCACCTTCCACGCCGACCGCGTCTGCTTCGACGCCGCCTGGTCCGGCGTGCAGGCCCATACGACGGTCTGGGTCAGCCCCGAGGACGATATCGAGTTCCGCCAGGTCGAGGTGAGCAACCTGGGCGAACGCACGCTCGAGATCGAGCTGCTCTCGGCGTTCGACGTGACGCTGTCGGATGCACGCGCCGACGAGGCCCATCCCGCGTTCATGAATCTTTTCGTGCGGGCCGAATGGCAGGCGGTGCAACAGGCGCTGTGGTTCGAGCGCAAGCCGCGCCTGCCTACCGAAGCTGCGCTGCGCATGGCCCACTTCGTGGCCGACAGCGACGCCCAGGTGGTGAGCGTGCGCGTGCTCACCGACCGGCAGCGCTGGCTGGGGCGCAATCGCGACGCCAGCCAGCCGCTGGCCGACTTCGGCACGCCCGCGGCCAGCGCCGACGCGGCACAGACGCTGGACACCGGGCTGGACCCGGTCTGTGCCATGGCCGTGCGCTTGCGCATCGCGCCGCTGTCCAAGGCCCGGCTGACCTTCGCCACGGCGGCCAGCGACAACGATGGCACCTTGCGCGCGGTGATCGACAAGTACCGTCAACCCAGCCACGTGCAACGCGCCTCGCTGATGTCGGCCACGCTGGCCGGCATCCGCCTGCGCACGCTGCGGGTCAGCGCCGAGACCTTCGCCGCGATCCAGACGCTGAGCACGGCCCTGGTGCTGAGCGTGACGCGGCCGCTGTCCGGCTCGCGCCACACCGACGCGGCCGAGATCTGTGACCGGCGGCTGTTGTGGCGCTTCGGCATTTCCGGCGATCGGCCGGTGCTGCTGGTGTCGGCCAGCGCGATGCAGGACCTGGGGCTGCTGCGCTCGTTGGCCCAGGGGCTGCGCCTGTGGT
>Ga0316627_100000087_pt1 | contig 17698 bp, 18 predicted proteins | sample OWC_Aug_M2_C1_D1_FD_207653 | JGI IMG/M metagenome (GOLD analysis project Ga0316627, IMG submission 207653) | Wetland soil microbial communities from Old Woman Creek delta, Ohio, United States - OWC_Aug_M2_C1_D1_C | ecosystem: Environmental > Terrestrial > Soil > Wetlands | place: USA: Ohio...
CAATGCCGTCTGCACCGAGATGTCGCGCGCCGCGTCGCTCACACATTCGGGGACGGTGCGCACGCTGTGGCCGATCTCGAGGCCGATGTCCCAAAAATGGCCGACCAGCCTTTCGAGACGTTCCTGCAGGGCGAGGCTGGGCGGACGCGGCAGCAGGATCAGGAGATCGATGTCGGATGCCGGGTAGAGCTCGCCGCGGCCGTAGCCGCCGACTGCCGCCAGCGCGAGGGATTCCGGAAAGCCGAGGCCGTGCCACAGGCGCACGAGGACGTCATCGACCTGGCGGCAGCGCGCGACGAGCAGCGCGCGCGCATCGCCGTCCTGCGCATAGGTCGCGCGCAGGCTGTCGCGGGCGGCGCGGACTTCGTCGCGCAGCGCCGCGACATCGACCTCGATCAGGCGATCCATTCGGGCCTGGGGCGGCATCCGGCGGACAGCGTCAGCACCTCGTAGCCGGTCGCCGTGACGAGGATGGTGTGCTCCCACTGCGCCGACAGGCTGTGGTCCTTGGTGACGATCGTCCAGCCATCGGCCAGTTCGCGGATCGCCGCCCTGCCGGCATTGATCATCGGCTCGATGGTGAAGATCATGCCGGGTTCCATGAGCGGCCCGGTGCCGGCCTTGCCATAGTGGGTGACCTGCGGGTCTTCGTGGAACCTGGCGCCGATGCCATGGCCGCAGAACTCGCGCACCACGGAGTAGCCGTTCCTTTCAGCGTGCTTCTGGATGATGGCGCCAATGTCGCCGATGCGACCGCCGGGGCGGACCACGGAGATGCCCAGCCAAAGGCATTCGAAGGTGATTTCGCAAAGCCTTCTTGCCTGGATCGATGGTTCGCCGATCAGGTACATGCGGCTGGTGTCGCCGTGGTAGCCGTCCTTGATCGGTGTCACATCGATATTGACGATGTCGCCGTTCCTGAGTACGCGGTCGCCCGGCACGCCGTGGCAGACCTGGTGATTGACCGAGGTGCAGATCGACTTCGGGTAGGGATTATGGCCGGACGGCGCGTAGTTGAGCGGCGCCGGCACGGCGCCCTGGACACGGACCGTGTAATCGTGGCAGAGACGGTCCAGTTCGTCGGTGGTGATGCCGGCCCTGACCAGGGGCTCTAGGTAGTCGAGCAGTTCCGCCGCGAGGCGGCCGGCGACGCGCATTTTCTCGATTTCTTCCGGCGTCTTGATCGAAATGCTCATGAAAGCGGTTGGGGCGACGGTTGGGGAAGCTGGCAAGGATAAAGGATGCGACCCGTTTCGCAAAACCGGGCGGCGGCGGCCGGTGGCATAATCACTGCCTGATCCACATGCGAAGACGCGCCATGAGCATTCTTCTCCTCGGCAGGGACGGTCAGGTCGGCTGGCAGTTGCAACGCTCGCTGGCGCCGCATGGCGAGGTGATCGCCTGCGGCCGGCGCGAGTGCGATCTTGCCGACCTCGCCGGATTGCGCTCGCTGGTGCGCCGGGTGCAGCCGTCGGTCATCGTCAATGCCGCGGCCTACACCGCCGTCGACCGTGCCGAGGCGGAGCCGGAACTCGCCATGTGTGTCAATGGTGAGGCGCCCGGCGTGCTGGCCGGGGAGGCGGCTGGTCTGGGGGCGCTGCTCGTCCACTATTCGACCGACTACGTCTACGACGGGAGCAAGCCGTCGCCCTACGTCGAGAGCGATGCGACCAGCCCGCAGAGCGTCTATGGCCGCAGCAAGCTGGCCGGTGAAGAGGCGATTCGCGCGGCCGGCGGCCGGTCGATCATTTTCCGGACCAGTTGGGTGTTCGGCGCGCGCGGCAGCAACTTCGCCAGGACCATCCTGCGCCTGGCGCAGGAGCGGGAGACGCTGGCCGTGGTTGACGACCAGGTCGGCTCGCCGACGCCGGCGGCGCTGGTCGCCACCGTCACCGGCATCGTGCTCGCCATGCTGCGCCAGGGGCGGGCGATGGCGGACGATGAGCGTCGGCTGTACCACCTCTGCTGCGGTCGACCGGTCAGCTGGCACGAATTTGCCACGACCATCGTTGCCCTGGCCGGCGCCATCCCCGGTTTGGACCTGAGCCTGACACCGGCGGCGGTCCGCCGCATAGCGACCCGGGAGTACCCGACGCCGGCACTGCGCCCGGCCAACTCACGCCTCGACTGCACCCGCCTGGAGACCGACTTCGGACTGCGGATGCCGGATTGGCAGCCCTATCTGGCACGCATGCTGGAACTGCTCGTGCTGAAGAGGAACGGTTGCTGACCTTTATCCGGTTGGCAGGATGGTGCTACAATCGCAAGGTTTTTCAGGGTGAAAGCCTTGCGAAGACGGTTGCCCGCGCTAGGCGGGTGATCAATCCACACATCCGCCGATTAAGGGTGTCTGCCGCTCGCGACGAGCGGCGGGCGTTTGCGGCGGGTGGCGGTCCAACCCTTAAGGAGTTTCTCGTATGTCCGTTACCATGCGTCAAATGCTGGAGGCAGGTGTCCATTTCGGCCACCAGACCCGCTTCTGGTCGCCCAAGATGGCCCCGTACATCTTCGGTGCCCGCAACAAGATTCACATCGTCAACCTTGAACAGACCCTGGCCAAGTACAACGAAGCCATGGCCTTCGTGAAGAAGTTGTCCTCCAACCGCGGCACCATCCTGTTCGTCGGCACCAAGCGCCAGGCCCGCGAGATCGTCGCCACCGAGGCGCAGCGCGCCGGCGCCCCGTTTGTAGACCAGCGCTGGCTGGGCGGCATGCTGACCAATTTCAAGACGGTCAAGACGTCGCTCAAGCGGCTCAAGGACATGGAACTGGCCGTCGAGGCCGGCGACCTCGAACGCATGCCGAAGAAGGAAGCGCTGATGTTCCGTCGCGAACTCGACAAGCTGCACAAGTCGATCGGCGGCATCAAGGACATGGGCGGCCTGCCGGATGCCATCTTCGTCATCGACGTCGGCTACCACAAGATCGCCATAACCGAAGCCGGCAAGCTCGGCATTCCGATCATCGGCGTGGTCGACACCAACCACTCGCCGGATGGCATCAGCTACGTCATTCCGGGCAACGACGACTCCTCGCGGGCGATCCAGCTCTACGCCCGCGGCGTGGCCGACGCCATCCTCGAGGGGCGCAGCCAGGTAGTCCAGGAAATCGTCAGCGCCGGCGGTGACGACGAATTCGTCGAATTCAACGAGGAAGCGGCACCGTAAGGTTGCCCGGGCGGGGCATCGCGCCCCGCCAGTATCAAGCGTTCAGGAGATCAAGAATGGCGGCAATTACCGCAAGCATGGTGGCAGAACTGCGCGGCAAGACCGATGCACCGATGATGGAATGCAAGAAGGCGCTGACCGAGGCCGATGGCGACATGGCCAAGGCCGAGGAAATCCTCCGCGTCAAGCTGGGCAACAAGGCTTCCAAGGCGGCCGCCCGCATCACGGCGGAAGGCGTGGTGGGGCTCTACCTGGCCGGCGACGGCACGCTCGGCGCGATGGTCGAAGTCAACAGCGAAACCGACTTCGTCGCCAAGAACGACGAGTTCATCGCGCTGGCCAAGGGGTGTGCCGAACTGGTGGCGACCCGGAACCCGGCCGACGTGGCCGCGCTGTCGGCCCTGCCGATGGGCGAGGGCACGGTCGAAACGACCCGCACCGCGCTGGTCGGCAAGATCGGCGAGAACATGACGATCCGCCGTTTCGTGCGGATGGAAGCCAGGGGCAAGTTGACCTCGTATGTGCATGGCGGTGCGAAGATCGGTGTCGTCATCGACGTGATCGGGGGCGACGAGCAGTTGGGCAAGGATCTGGCGATGCACATCGCCGCCTCCAAGCCGCAGTCGCTCGACGCTTCGGGTGTTTCCGCCGAGTTGCTCGAAACCGAGCGGCGCATCGCCATCGAGAAGGCGCGCGAGGCCGGCAAGCCGGAAGCGATGCTGGAAAAGATCGCCGATGGTACCGTCCAGAAGTACCTGAAGGACGTTACCCTGCTCGGCCAGGTCTTCGTCAAGGCGGAAGACGGCAAGCAGACCATCGAGCAGTTGCTCAAGGCGAAGAGTGCCACGGTCGCCGGCTTCACGCTGTATGTGGTCGGCGAGGGCATCCAGAAGAAGGTCGACGACTTCGCCGCCGAAGTGGCCGCCCAGGCCGCCGCTGCTGCCAAGAAGTAGTCCACCAGGAGACGGCCATGACCACCCCCCGGTACAAGCGCATCCTCCTGAAGCTTTCCGGCGAGGCCCTGATGGGCGACGATGCCTACGGGATCAATCCGCAGACGATCGCGGCCATTGTCGGGGAGATCAGGACGGTCGCCGACCTCGGGGTGGAAATCGGCGTCGTCATCGGCGGCGGCAACATCTTCCGCGGCATGGCCGGTACGGCCACGGGCATGGACCGTGCCACCGCGGACTACATGGGCATGCTGGCGACCGTGATGAACGCGATGGCGTTGTCCGACGCGATGCGCCAGGCGGGCCTGAGCGCCCGCGTGCAGTCGGCGCTGAAGATCGAGCAGGTCGTCGAGCCGTACATCCGCGGCAAGGCGATCCGCTATCTCGAGGAGGGACGGGTCGTCATCTTCGGCGCTGGTACCGGCAACCCGTTCTTCACGACCGATACCGCGGCGGCACTGCGCGGCGCGGAGATCGGCGCCGAGATTGTGCTCAAGGCGACCAAGGTCGACGGCATTTACTCCGCCGATCCGAAGAAGGATCCGACGGCGACCCGTTTCGACAGGATCAGCTTCGGCGAGGTGATCGCCCGCAATCTCGCCGTCATGGACGCCACGGCGTTCGCGCTGTGCCGCGACCAGAAATTGCCGATCAACGTGTTCTCGATTTTCAAGGCAGGCGCGCTACAGCGCGTGGTCTGCGGCGGGGACGAGGGTACGCTGGTCTATTGTTGAGGAGAGAGAGATGATTCCCGAACTCAAGAAGACAGCCGAAGGCAAGATGAACAAGTCGCTGGAGGCACTCAGGGGCGACCTGCAGAAGGTACGTACCGGACGGGCCCACACCGGCCTGCTCGACCACGTGCAGGTCGACTACTACGGTTCGCCGGTGCCGATCAACCAGGTGGCCAACCTGACTCTGGTCGACGCCCGCACCATCGGTGTCCAGCCTTGGGAAAAAAACATGATCGCCAAGGTCGAAAAGGCCATCCGCGATTGCGACCTCGGCCTCAATCCGGCCGCGCAGGGCGACCTGATCCGCGTGCCGATGCCGGCGCTGACCGAGGAGCGCCGCAAGGAGCTGATCAAGGTTGTCAGGCACGAGGGTGAAGCGGCCAAGGTGGCGATCCGCAACCTGCGCCGCGATGCTATCACTCATCTCAAGGATGCCTTGAAGAAGAGCGAGATACCAGAGGATGACGAGCGCAAGGCGCAGGACGACATCCAGAAGCTGACCGACAAATATGTCGCCGAAGTCGACAAGATGCTCGCCCAGAAAGAGGCCGAGCTGATGCAGGTCTGAAGCCGGCCGCCGCGGCATGGCCCTTTTTTCCAGTTCGACGCGCGCTGTTCCCGTCGTGGCGGGCATGCCGCGCCATGTGGCGGTCATCATGGACGGCAACGGCCGCTGGGCGAGGAAGCGCCTTATGCCGCGCTTCTCCGGTCATGCCAGGGGTGTCGAGATGGTCCGCGAGATGGTGCGCGCCTGTCTCGAGCGCGGTATCGAATACCTGACGCTGTTCGCCTTCAGTTCCGAGAACTGGCGCCGCCCGCCGGAAGAGGTCGGCCTGCTGATGCAACTGTTCAACAAGGCGCTCGAACACGAGGTCGAGAAACTCGACCGCAACGGTATCCGCCTGCGCGTGATCGGCGACCGCTCGCGCTTTGACGTGCGCCTGCAGGAACTGATCCTTGCCGGCGAGGAGCGAACCGCCGGAAACACGCGCCTGCACCTGACGATCGCCGCCAATTACGGCGGGCGCTGGGACATCATGCAGGCGATCAACACCTTGTGCGCGGAGCAGCCGGAGAAGCGGACGGGCTGGACCGAGGAGGATCTCGAGCCGTTTCTGACGATGAGCTTCGCGCCCGAGCCCGATCTCTTCATCCGCACCGGCGGCGAGGAACGGATCAGCAACTTCCTGCTCTGGCAGCTTGCCTACACCGAGCTCTACTTTACTGCGACGTTGTGGCCGGAATTCGATACCGGCGCGCTCGATCAGGCGATCACCTCCTACCGGCAGCGCGAACGGCGTTTCGGCCGTACCGGCGAGCAACTCGGCGGCGATTCCGATGCTTAGGGTCCGGATCATCACCGCGCTGGTGTTGCTGGCGCTGGTCCTGCCGGGCCTCTTCCTGCTGCCACCGCTCGGCTGGGCGTTGGCGGCGGCCCTGTTTGTCGCGGTGGCCGCATGGGAGTGGGGCGGCCTGCTCGGCCTCGGCGGGGGCGGGCGCTATCTGCTCGCGGCGGCCTTCGCCGCGCTGTGCGCGGCGGTGGCACTGCTTGCGCCGGACGCGACGGGTAGCGGTCCGGCCGCCGGACTGGTGCTTCCCTGGGTCTTGGCGGTGCATGCTGTGGCTGCCTTGTTCTGGGTGGCGGTGGTCCCGTTCTGGCTGCGCGCGAAATGGCCCTTGCGCCATGGCGTCGCCGGGCTGCTGGCCGGGGTGGTCGTCCTCTTTCCGACCTGGCTGGCCCTCGTCCAGTTGCGTGTGGCGGGGCCCGGTGTGCTGCTTGCCGTGCTCGCGGTCGTCTGGATGGCCGATGTCGCGGCCTATTTTTCCGGAAAGGCGTTCGGTCGGCACAAGCTGGCGCCGTCGATCAGCCCGGGCAAGACCTGGGAAGGCGCCATCGGTGCCGGCGTCGGTGTCGTGCTCTACGGGCTCGCCGTGCGTGCCGGCTTCGCCTATGAGCCGGTCGCCGTCCATTTCTGGATTCTCGGGCTGCTGGCGGTGACGGCGATCAGCATCGTCGGTGATCTCTTCGAGTCGATGCTCAAGCGCCAGGCCGGGATCAAGGACAGCAGCAACGTCCTGCCCGGGCATGGCGGCGTCCTCGACCGCATCGACAGCCTGACCTCCACGCTGCCCGTGGTGACACTGCTCTGGCTGCTCCTGCTGCGGAGCCAGGGGTGAGGCGGCAGAACGTCACGATCCTCGGGGCAACGGGATCGATCGGCGTCAATACCCTCGACGTGATTCGCCGTCACCCGGAGCGCTATCGCGTCTTCGCGCTGTGCGCGCACACCCGGATCGACACCCTGTTTGAACAGTGCCGCGAATTCACGCCGCAGTTCGCCGTCGTGCGCGATGCCGGACTGGCCGACGAGTTGGCTGCCCGCTGTCGGGGGGTCGGGCTGACCACGGACGTTCGGCACGGCATGGCAGCGCTGGTCGACATCGCGGTACACCCGGAAGTCGATGCCGTCATGGCGGCGATCGTCGGTGCCGCCGGTCTCGAACCGACGCTGGCGGCGGCGTGCGCCGGCAAAAAAATACTCCTGGCCAACAAGGAAGTGCTGGTCATGGCGGGCGAGTTGTTTACCCGCGCCGTGCGCGAACATGGTGCTACCCTGCTGCCAGTGGACAGCGAACATAGCGCAATATTTCAATCACTTCCGGTAGATTTCTCAAGTGGATTGGAAGGATGTGGCGTGCGCCGCATCCTGCTGACGGCGTCGGGTGGGCCGTTCTGGACGACGCCGCTCGCCGAGTTGCGCGAGGTCACGCCGGAAGCCGCCTGTACCCACCCGAACTGGGTCATGGGGCGCAAGATTTCTGTCGATTCGGCGTCGATGATGAACAAGGGTCTCGAGGTGATCGAGGCCCACTGGCTGTTCGCCTGCCCGCCGGAGCGAATCCAGGTCGTCGTGCACCCGCAGAGCGTGATTCACTCGTTGGTCGAGTATGTTGATGGCTCGGTGTTGGCGCAACTGGGGAATCCGGACATGCGGACACCGATCGCCTTCGCGCTGGCGTATCCCGAGCGCATCGACGCGGGGGTGGCGCCGCTCGACCTGTTCGCGATCGGGCGGCTCGACTTCGAGGCGCCCGACAGCGATCGTTTTCCCTGCCTGCAACTCGCCTATGCGGCGCTTCGGGCTGGCGGGACCGCGCCGGCGATCCTCAATGCCGCCAACGAAGTGGCTGTCGCTGCCTTTCTCGAGCGCCGCCTGCCATTTCTCGGTATCCCGCAGCTCATCGCCGCGACCCTGGAGGCCCTGCCGTCCGGCCCGGAGGGCAGTCTCGCCGATGTTCTCGCCGCTGACGCCGCTGCCCGCCAGGTTGCTGCCGGAATGATCGGCGCGGTCACGTGAGCGACCTGCCGTTCTACTTGGCGGCGTTCGTCATCGTGCTTGGCGTGCTGATCGTCGTGCACGAGTTGGGCCACTATCTCGTTGCCCGCTGGTGCGGTGTCAGGGTCCTGCGCTTTTCGGTTGGTTTCGGCCGCCCGCTGTGGCAGCGGCGGCTGGGCAGGGACGGTACCGAATGGGCGATCGGCGCCTTCCCGCTGGGCGGCTACGTCAAGATGCTCGACGAGCGCGAGGGCGAAGTCGCCCCTGACGAACTTCACCGTGCGTTCAATCGGCAGACGGTCGGCAAGCGCAGCCTGATCGTCGCTGCCGGGCCGGCCGCTAATTTCGCCCTGGCCATCGCGCTCTACTGGGCTGTGTTCATGCATGGCAGCGAGGAATTGCTGCCTATCCTCGGCACGCCGCCGGCCGGCTCACCGGCCGCCGTTGCGCAGATCGCCAACGGCGAACTGGTGCGGGCGGTGGACGGGCAGCCGGTCGCCACCTGGGGCGACCTGCGCTGGATGCTGGTGCAGAAGGCGGTCGACGGGGACAGCGTCGACCTGGAGGTCGTCAGCGAGCAGCGCGAAGTTGCGGTCCGCCGCCTCGAACTGCGGGCCGCCGCCGAGCAAGGCTGGCAAGGCGATGCGCTGGAGCGCCTCGGCATCCGCTTCTTCCGTCCGGACTTGCCGCCAGTGATCGGCCGGGTCATCGCCGGTAGTCCTGGCGAACGCGCCGGCATGCGCGCGGCCGATGAGGTCCTGGCGATCGATGGGGTCGAGATCGGCAACTGGCTTGAGTTCGTCGCCGTTGTGCGCGACGCGGCGGGACGCACACTGCATATCGAGATCCTGCGCGACGGCCGGCCGCTTGCGGTCGATGTCGTTCCCGAGTCGGTTTCCGAACACGGGAGACGCGTCGGCAAGATCGGCGTGGGGGTTGCCGACAGCCGCGACAGCCAGCGCGAGGTCAGGACCTTCGTGCGCTACGGCTTTTTCGCCGCTGGCGGCAAGGCACTGGTGGAAACCTGGGACAAGTCGGTGTTCACCCTGGTGATGCTCGGCCGGATGCTGACGGGCGAGGTGTCATGGCGCAATCTCTCCGGGCCGGTGACGATCGCCGACTACGCCGGTCGCTCGGCGCGCCTGGGAATCGACCAGTTCATCAGGTTCATGGCACTGGTCAGCATCAGCCTCGGTGTCCTCAATCTGCTGCCGATCCCGGTGCTCGACGGCGGACATTTGTTGTATCATGCGATCGAAGTCGTCAGGCGTCGGCCGCTTTCGGAAAGGGCCATGGAGATCGCACAGCAGATCGGCCTCTCCATTCTGTTCGTCCTGATGGCTTTCGCCTTTTATAACGACATGAACCGTCTCTTCTCCGGCTGACCAATGAAGAAATCCATTCTTTCGGCCCTGCTTGCCGGACTCTTTGCGCTTCCCGCACTGGCCTTCGCACCGTTCACGGTCAAGGACATCCGCGTCGAGGGTATCCAGCGGACCGAGGCGGGCACGATCTTCAGCTACCTGCCGGTCAAGGTCGGCGAGACCCTGACCGATGAAAAGGCGGCGCAGGCGATCAAGACGCTGTTCGCCACCGGTTTTTTCCGTGATGTCCGCATCGAGGTCGAAAACGGTGTCATGGTGGTCGTCGTCCAGGAAAGGCCGGCGATCGCGCAGATCGATTTCGTCGGACTCAAGGAATTTGACAAGGACGTCATTCTCAAGGCGATGAAGGAAGTCGGCATCGCCGAGGGGCGCATCTTCGACCGGGCGGTGCTCGAGAGGGCGGAGCAGGAGCTCAAGCGCCAGTACCTGACGCGTGGCAAGTACGCGGCCGAGATCACGACGACGGTAACTCCGCTCGAGCGCAACCGGGTCGGGATCAACTTCAACATCGATGAAGGCGCTTCGGCCAAGATCCGCCAGATCAACATCGTAGGCGCCAGGGATTTCTCGGAGAAGGACCTGGTCAAGCTGTTCGAGCTGACGACTCCCGGCATGATGACCTGGTACACCAAGAACGACCAGTACTCGCGCCAGAAGCTCGGTGCGGACCTCGAGAAGCTGAAATCGTTCTACATGAACAGCGGCTATCTCGAGTTCGCCGTCGAATCGACCCAGGTCTCGATTTCGCCCGACAAGCAGGATGTCTTCATCACCATCAACATCGTCGAGGGTCAGCGCTATCAGGTGTCTTCCGTCAAGCTGGCCGGTGATTTCACGATCAGCGAGGAGGAATTGCGCAAGCTGGTCAAGGTCAATGCCGGCGATGTCTTCTCGCGCGAACAGCTGAACGAATCGACCAAGGCGATCAGCAACCGCCTCGGCGTGGAAGGCTACGCCTTCGCCAACGTCAATGCTGCGCCGGAAATCGACAAGGACAAGCGCCTCGTCGCGTTCACCATCTTCATCGATCCGGGCAAGCGCGTCTATGTTCGCCGCATCAACATCACCGGCAACACGCGCACGCGGGATGAGGTCATCCGGCGCGAAATGCGGCAGATGGAGGGCGGCTGGTACGACGCCGAGCGGGTCTCCGCGTCCAAGGCACGCGTCAACCGGCTGGGTTACTTCACCGAAGCGACGATCGAGACCCCGGCCGTGCAGGGTACGGCAGACCAGGTCGATGTCAATGTGAACGTGGTGGAAAAGCCTACCGGAAACATCATGGTCGGCGCCGGTTACTCGAGCACCGAGGGCATCGTGCTGTCCGGCTCGATCTCGCAGAACAACTTCCTCGGCAGCGGCAACAATGTCGCGATTGTCGTCAACACCAGCAAGATCAATACCGTCTATTCGTTCTCATATACGAATCCGTATTTCACCGTCGACGGCATCAGCCAGGGCTTCGACGTCTATCTGCGCAATCTCGATTCGACGTCGACGGCGGTGACGCCCTTCAAGACGGAATCATACGGCGGCAACCTGCGCTTCGGTTTCCCGATCGGCGAGAAGCAGTCGCTGGGATTCGGCGTCGGCGTGGACCAGACGACCGTCACGGCGTTCTCCACCAGTTCGCAGCAGATCAAGGACTTCGTCGATTACCCGCTGAACACCGAGACAAGCAACCTGACCATTCCGGTGACCGCGAGTTGGGTCAGCGACGGCAAGGACAGCCAGATCTTTCCCACGACCGGGTGGTTCCAGAGGGCCGGTATCGAGGTCGCCGTTCCCGGTGGCGACCTGACCTTCTACAAGGCCTCCTACCAGTTGCAGCGCTACTTCGCGATGTCGCGGGCATTCACCCTGATGCTCAACGGCGAGGTCGGCTGGGCCGACGGCTACGGCGACACCACGACGTTGCCGTTCTACAAGAACTTCTATGCCGGCGGCGTCAACTCGGTGCGCGGCTACAAGGCCGGCAGCCTTGGGCCGCAAACAATTGACATCTTCGGCAACGTCAGTTCCCTCGGCGGGACGAAGAAGTTCGTCGGCAACGCCGAACTGCTATGGGGGGTTCCCGGCATGGAAAGGACCCTCCGCTTCAGCCTGTTCCTCGATGCCGGGCAGGTCTTTGGGCCGGGGTCGGCAGTTCCGGGCTTGTCCAATCCCGGCGCGGACTGGGACTTCGCCCAGTTGCGCTATTCGACTGGTGTCGCGGCTGCGTGGATTTCGCCCATGGGACCACTCAAGTTCAGCTACGGCTACCCGCTCAACTCAGAGTCGGGAGACAGGATAGAACGCTTCCAGTTCCAGTTGGGAACCACTTTCTAATACAGGAGTTCCATGTTGAAAACCAAGTCGCTTGTTGCTGTTTCGCTGTTGTCCGCCCTTTTCGTGACCGGGGTGGGGGCGGCCGAGTTGAAGATCGGTTACGTCAATACGCAGCGCATCTTCCGTGATGCGCCCGCGGCCCAGAAGGCGGGCAAGAAGCTCGAGGGCGAGTTTGCCAGGCGCGACCAGGATCTGCAGCGCATGGCGAAGCAACTGAAGGATACCCAGGAATCCCTCGAGCGGAATGCGGTGACCATGGCCGAGTCGGAGCGACGCGCCAAGGAGAAGGAATTCGCCGAGTTGTCGCGCGAGTTCCAGCGTCGCCAGCGCGAGTTCCGCGAGGATCTCAACTTGCGCCAGAACGAGGAAAACGCAGCGGTGATCGAGAAAGCGAACAAGGCGATCAAGCAGATTGCCGAAGCCGAGAAATACGACCTGATCCTGCAGGATGTCGTCTGGGTCAGTCCCCGTCTCGACATCACCGACCGCGTCATCAAGGCCCTCGCCGACGGCAAGTGATGGCAAGCGAGGGCGGGCTCTCGTTGACGCTGGCTGAGATCGCCGCCCGATTGGGCGGCGATGTTCTTGGGGACGGACAAACGCGCGTCTTCCGGGTGTCGACGCTGGCGTCCGCCGGTAGCGGCGACATCGCCTTCCTGGCAAATCCCAAATATCGCAGCCAGCTCCAGACTACGCGGGCGTCAGCCGTCATCGTCGCGCCCGCCGCAGCCGGCGACTTTGCCGGTGCACGCATCGTTGCGGTCAACCCCTACGCCTACTACGCGCGTGTCGTCGCCCTGCTGAATCCGCCGCGGCCAGGCGTCGTTGGCGTCCATCCGTCGGCGGCGGTTGCTTCGCCGCTGCCCGCCGATGTCGCCGTCGGCGCCCATGTCAGCATCGGCCACGATGTCATGGTAGGCGGCGGCACCGTCATTCATGCCGGCTGCGTGATCGGCGACGGGGTCGCGATCGGGGAGGGCAGCATCCTCTATCCGCGGGTGACCATCTATGACGGTTGCCGCATCGGCCGGCGGGCCATTATCCATTCCGGTGCGGTGATCGGCGCCGACGGCTTCGGTTTTGCGCCGGAAGGCCTCGACTGGATCAAGATTCCGCAACTTGGCGCCGTCGTGCTCGGTGACGACGTCGAAATCGGCGCCAATTCGACGGTCGACCGCGGGGCTCTCGACGACACCGTGATCGGTGACGGTTGCAAGATCGACAACCTCGTCCAGATCGCGCACAACTGCCACATCGGGCCACGCAGCGTGCTGGCCGGGTGCGCCGGGATCGCCGGTAGTGTCACGATGGGCGAGCACTGCATCGTCGGTGGCGCCGGGATGGTCTCAGGACATGTGACCTTGGCGGCGGGAACCACGATTTCTGGCGGCTCGCTGGTGATGAAGAGCATTACCCGGCCCGGCCTCTACACCAGTGTCTTCCCGCTCGACACGCACGACGAGTGGGTGCGCAATGCCGCGCACATCCGGCGCCTGTCACGCCTCGCAGAGCGCATCGGAAAACTTGAGAAACAACTTGAAGGGATTGAAGCAAATGATTGATGCAATGGAAATCAAGGAAATAATGGAGCACCTGCCGCACCGCTATCCCTTCCTGCTGGTGGACCGCGTGGTCGAAATAGAACTGGGCAAGTCGATCCATGCCTACAAGAACGTCACCTTCAACGAGCCGCATTTTACCGGCCACTTCCCCCACCATCCGGTGATGCCGGGCGTCCTCATCATGGAGGCGCTGGCCCAGGCAGCCGGCATCCTCGCTTTCAAGACCGCCGGCGAAAAGCCGCACCCGGGGTCGCTTTTCATGTTCGCCGGCATTGACGAGGCGCGCTTCAAGCGTCAGGTGATGCCGGGCGACCAGTTGCACCTGCACGTCGTGATCGAGCGCTGGATGCGCAACGTCCTCAAGCTGAAGGCGGAAGCCCGCGTCGATGGCGAACTGGCGGCGGAAGCCCGCCTGATCTGTGCCAAGAAGGATGTCTAGCATCATGATCCATCCCACCGCCATCGTCGAGGCGGGGGCGAAGATCGGCGCCAACGTCGAGATCGGCCCCTATACCCTGGTCGGCCCGAACGTCGAGATCGGCGACAACACCGTCATCGGCCCGCATGTCGTCATCAAGGGGCATACCCGCATCGGCCGCGACAACCGGATCTTCCAGTTCTGTTCGCTCGGCGAGATCCCGCAGGACAAGAAATACACCGGCGAGCCGACGCGCCTCGAGATCGGCGACCGCAACACGATTCGCGAATTCTGCACCTTCAACCTCGGCACCGTGCAGGACCGTGGCGCGACGAGCATCGGCGACGACAACTGGCTGATGGCCTACGTGCACATCGCGCACGACTGCGTGGTCGGCAACAAGACCATATTCGCCAACGGCGCCTCGCTCGCCGGCCATGTCGTGGTCGAGGACTGGGTCATCTTCGGCGGCTTTTCCGGCGTGCATCAGTTCTGCCGGATCGGCGCGCACGTCATGACAGCCGCTTCCAGCCTGATCCTGCAGGACGTGCCGCCCTACGTGATGGCAGCCGGCAACTCGGCCCAGCCCTATGGCATCCATGTCGAGGGGCTCAAGCGTCGTGGCTTCACCGCGGAGGCGATCACCGCGCTGAAGCGCGCCTACCGGACGCTGTACAAGTCCGGGCTGACGCTCGAGGAGGCCAAGGCGAAGCTGGCCGACGACGCCAGGACGCAGCCCGACATCCAGCGCATCGTCGACTTTCTCGCGGTCTCGAAGCGGGGCGTCATCCGCTGATGGGCAAGGCGGTCCGGATTGCCATGGTGGCCGGCGAGTCGTCCGGGGACCAGCTCGCCGGCCATCTGATCGCCGCGCTCAAGAAGAAACTGCCGGATGCCGTCTTCTTCGGCATTGGCGGGTCGACCATGGAGGCGCAGGGCTTCGATGCCTGGTGGCCGATGGACAAGCTGTCGGTCATGGGTTACGTCGACGCACTGAAGAACCTGCGCGAACTCTCCAGCATCCGGCGCCAGCTGAAGAAGCGGCTGCTCGAACTGCGGCCCGATCTCTTCATCGGCGTCGACGCGCCTGACTTCAACCTCGGGCTGGAGACCGACCTCAAGGCTGCCGGGGTCAAGACCATCCACTATGTCAGCCCGTCGATCTGGGCCTGGCGCGCCGGGCGCATCAAGAAGATCGGCCGCGCCGTCAATCGCGTGCTGGCGCTGTTCCCGATGGAGCCGCCGCTGTACGAGAAGGAAGGTATTCCGGTCACCTACGTCGGCCATCCGCTGGCCGACAGGATACCGCTCGAGACCAGCCGGGCTGCCGTCCGCGACAAGCTCGGCATGCCCCGCGACCTGCCTGTCTTCGCGCTGCTGCCTGGCAGCCGGCGGGCCGAGGTCGAACGCCTGGCCGACACCTTCGTGCTGACGGCGAAGCTCATCCGCGAGCGTTTTCTGCCCGACGCACAGTTCGTCGTGCCGCTGACCACGCGCGAAACGCGCCTGCGTTTCGAAGCGGCGATCCATCAGCAGCAGGCGGGCGAGATGCCTTTCCGCCTGCTCTTCGGCCACGCCCAGGATGCGCTCGGCGCTGCCGACGTCTCGCTGGTGGCGAGCGGCACCGCGACGCTGGAAGCGGCGCTGATCAAGCGGCCGATGGTGATCACCTACAAGATCGCGCCGACTTCCTGGTGGCTGGGCAAGCGCCTCGTCCATTCGCCCTGGGTCGGGCTGCCCAACATCCTCGCCGGGCGCCTGGTCGTGCCGGAAATCCTCCAGGACGCGGCGACGCCCGAGGCGCTGGCCGAGGCGCTGGTCAAGTTGTACGAGGACAGGGAGAACGCCGAGGCCGTCGCCGAGGCGTTCACCGAGATCCATCTGGAACTGCGCCAGAACAATGCCGAGAAGGCCGCCAACGCCGTCATCGAATGCCTGAACTGAGCGTTCCGGCCGGCCTCGTCTGCGGCATCGACGAGGCCGGGCGCGGGCCACTGGCGGGGCCGGTGGTCGCCGCTGCCGTCATCCTCGATCCGGCCCGCCCGATTGCCGGCCTGAACGACTCCAAGAAGCTCTCCGAAAAGCGCCGCGACGAACTGGCCGTGGCAATCCGCGCGCAGGCGATCGCCTGGGCGGTGGCCGAAGCGAGCGTCGAAGAAATCGACCGCCTCAACATCCTGCACGCCACGATGCTGGCCATGCAGCGCGCCGTCGCCGGCCTGGCGGTCAGGCCCGAGCGCGCGCTGGTCGACGGCAACCGCTGCCCGGCGCTCGGCATGCCGAGCGAGGCCGTGGTCAAGGGCGACGGCAAGGTCGCCGCCATCGCCGCCGCCTCCATCCTCGCCAAGACCGTGCGCGATGCCGGCATGCGCGCGCTGGACGAGTCCTTCCCGCAATACGGCTTCGCCCGCCACATGGGCTACCCGACCGCAGCCCACTGCCGGGCATTGCGCGAACATGGACCGACCCCGGCGCACCGGCGCAGCTTCGGCCCGGTCGCGCAACTGATGCTGCCGTGAAGCGCATCGAATCGCGCGACAACCCCTTCTACAAGCAGCTCAGAAAGCTTGCCGAATCGGGCCGTGAACGGCGCAAGGCCGGCCGCATGCTGCTCGACGGCGTGCATCTCGTCGAAGCCTGCGAGCAGGCGGCGGGGCCGGTCGACACACTGGTCGTCGCCGCCTCGGCGCTGGCCGGCGGCGAGATCGCGGATTTTGTCGCCGGGCGCGACGTCGTCGTCATCGTCGACGCCCTGATGCGCGATCTCGGCCTCGTCGAATCGCCGAGCGGACTCGTCGCCGTGGCGCCGATTCCGCCGGCTGCCGCGGTCGACCCCGAAAAAGACGCGATTTTGCTCGACGGCGTCCAGGATCCCGGCAATGTCGGCACCCTGCTGCGCACGGCCGCCGCCGCCGGCATCCGCCAGGCGCTGCTCGGCCCGGGCTGTGCCGCCGCCTGGTCGCCCAAGGTCCTGCGCGCCGGGCAGGGTGCCCAATTCGTCCTGAACGTCGTCGAGGAAGCCGACGTCACCGGCTTCATGGCCGCCTATCGCGGCACCACGGTCGCCACCAGCCTCGGCGACGACGCCCTGTCGCTTTACGAAGCCCGCTGGGATGGTCCGCTGGCCTGGATCTTTGGCTCAGAAGGGCAGGGCGTGCGGCCGGAACTGCTGGCCGCCGCCGGGTTGCGCCTGCATGTCCCGATGCCCGGCGCGGTCGAATCGCTGAACGTCGGCGCCGCAGCGGCGGTTTGCCTGTTCGAGATGGTCAGGAGACGGTTGGGATCGATGAAGGACTGATTTCTGGATTCGGCCATTATGCACAGTGCGCAGTTATGAATAGCAAACTTGGCCGAGAGGCTGGAAGCCGCATCGATACAGACCTCGAGCTGTATGGGGCCGCAGTATTCTGCGCATAATTTCGAATGGCTCGCGGTTCGACGTTTCCCGAGCTTTGCCTCGACTTCGGTGTGTCACTGCATGGGATCTGTTCTATGGGCCGGATGGTGAGCGGCCGAAATGTCGAGTGGGCTTGGGCGACGAAGATTCGCACTCTGGCACGGCTCTTAAAACAGGGCTTCACACCATGCCACTGCACCGCGAGGGACGCACGACCGGATTCCCCGAAGGCACTAAAATTATGCGCAGCATGGATAGTCTCCATGCCGCTTCTTGCAAGGCTGCAATGGCGTTGAAGTTTTCCAACTGCGCCTAATTGGGCACTGTGCATAATGACCGTTATGAACAGCTATGCATAACGGCCAGTTGCGGACGATCGCTCACGCCCAAGAGCAGTCATCTGAACGACTGCATGG
>Ga0316627_100000088_pt1 | contig 17681 bp, 15 predicted proteins | sample OWC_Aug_M2_C1_D1_FD_207653 | JGI IMG/M metagenome (GOLD analysis project Ga0316627, IMG submission 207653) | Wetland soil microbial communities from Old Woman Creek delta, Ohio, United States - OWC_Aug_M2_C1_D1_C | ecosystem: Environmental > Terrestrial > Soil > Wetlands | place: USA: Ohio...
CCGGCGCCGGGAAGAGCTGCGCCGGCACCTGGAAGATCAGGCCTACGATTCGTCGAAAACCATCGAGGCCATCAACAGCATCAACGAGGTGTTTGGCGATCCGAGGGAAGTGTGGGATCCTCTGGTGGACAAGTGGGAGCGCGAATTGGCTGAGGGTAAGATCCCAGACCTGGACGAAACTCTGGCCGACCTCGAAGGGTAACGCATGCCCAACCAGAACGTCGAAACCAACGTCATCATCAAAGCGAAGACCGAGGGCTTCCAGCAAGCCCAGCAGCAGATTGAGCAGATCACCAAGACCGCCAGTGCTGCCCTCGAACGCCAAGTGAAGGGTTTCGACGCCGCTCAACAGGCCATCACCAAGTTCGTGCAGCAGACCATCACTGCCGGTCAGCGGGTGAACACTGCGGCGGGTGGGGACGTGGGAGGACGGGGTGGCGGGGCTCGGGGTCCTGGTGGGGCTCCCCCGGGACATGCGGGCGGTGGGGGAGGGGATAAGGGCCTTCGGGTAGATTTCAGCCCGTTGATGGAGACCCTGACGGATCTGAAGGACGCCATCCTGGAGCAGACACAGGGGCAGAAGCAGAAGAACGAGGAAGAGAGGAAACGCAGGGAGGAAGAGAAGAAGGATAGGGAGAAGAAGGAGAAAGAGAGCCTCAGACGGTCCTTTGGCCAAGGGTTCCTTCAGACCTTTTTTGGTGGAGATGTGGCGGGGTTTCTGGAAGACAAGCCAGGGATGCAGCGACAGGTTGCCGGTCAATACGTGGGGCGTCACTTACGGCAAGCTGCTGGTGGGTTTGGCCAGATGTTGACGGGGGGCGCGTCTGGGCTCCCCCAGCTTATGCAAGCAGTCCCTGTTTTGGGGGGATTGCTCGGCCCTATTACCAGCAATCTGGTGCAGTACGCCCAGATGGCCAAGACCTATGAAAAATCAGCGTTGGGGATGTCCCCCTTGTTGTCCGGGGGAGGAAGGATCTCCCGGGGTGGGGCGGACCTGGGAGGGCTCAACCGTGTAGGGCTCAACCTTGCTGGCATGAATGCTCAGGAAGCTCTCGGGATGGCTGGTGGGGTGCTCCAAGCTGGTGGGGGGAACATCCAGGAGCTGCGGCGCCAGGGCATGATGGGGGCCATGTACGCTGGGCGGACGGCCTATGGGCTCGATGAGGGCACCATGGGGGCGTTCCTGAAGGCTGGCCGTCGAGGGGGGATCTCGGGAGTGGAGGCAGGGAAAGCCGGCGCTGGCGGGGAAGCCCTGGCTACGAGCATCGGGGATGCTGTGCGGCTTGGGCTGGAAGGCTCCGAGTTGCAGAAGTACATGCAAGTCACGGCTGAGGGCATCGAAAAGTGGGATGCCACCGGCATTCCCTTCTCTCGGGACGCCTTCCGGGGGTTCTCTGAAGCCTTGGCCGGCATGGGCATCGCGGGGCCTCGGGGGGCGCGAGTGGCTGCCGGGTTGATGCAGGGCCTCCAGGGGATCACCGACCGGGGTCCTCAGACCGGGTACGACATCGCCGCCATGAAGATTTTCGGAGGATGGACGGGGAAGGGCGGGGCGATGGAGTATGCCCAGACCATGGCCCGGATGGAGAAGCTAAAGGAGACCGGGGGCAAGGGGATGGGCAAGCAGCTCCAGGAGTACCTCAACCTGCTCTTGTCCTCTGGGGGGGAACCGGGAGTGGGTATCGCTGCTGCCAAGCAGGGGCTCAAAGGCCTGGGTGTGCAGATGTCCTGGGGGGAACTGACCCTGCTACAGAAAGAGCGGACAGGGACCCTGGATAAGGGGGAGAAGGCAGAGTTGGAGCGGCTGAAAAAGCAACTGGAGGCGGGGGAGAAGGCGGCCTCGAAAAAGGGAGTATCGGGATTGGAGGCTCAGGCCGCCAAGGTAATGGGTGAGTGGGGTGGGGCGGTGAAAGCAACTTCTGGAATCCAGAATCAGCAACTTGCTGCGGGCCAGAAGATGCTGGGGGTTGTCAACCAACTGGACTCGGCAGCCATCCAACTCACTTCAACGCTCGGGGACAAACTCATGCCCGCCTTCCAGGAGTTGGCCAGTTCTGTTTCCGGCGCCGTTACCTGGTTCAAGAAATTCACGGAGGGGGATGTTGGAACGTGGGACAAGATGCTGTTTGGTGGGACTGAGCAGAAAAAGAGACTCTCAGAGTTCGTGAGGGAGCATGGGCGAGGCCCCGCCCCCAACGAAGTGGCAGATGTCCTGTCGGGAGTGGGTGAATAATGCCGGAAGGTGAAGCCAGCGCAGTCCCTGGGTACCAGGGGTCTGAAAGAAGCTCGGCGGAGATCATCGTCTACCCGCAGACGGGGGAACCGTTTGTGTTCCAGGGGCCGACTTCTCAGGTCACCCCAATCGAGTTCAAGGGCAAATTCATCTATGACACCAGTCATGCCCTTCAAGGGCTGGGAACCTCCAAGTCCATGGGGGCTCCATCCGGATCGTGGTACGCCACCTTCAAGCCGACTCGCAACAAGGACGCCATGGGGATACTGGAGGGGATCAACGACGACGATTGGGTAGACATTGTGTTTCGCCGGCACGGCAAGCGGTACCATGTGATGCGGGGCATCGTGGATGATATTCGGGAGTCTACTCGGGTGGGCGGGAGTGGCGCTACCGTTCGGTCCATCACACTTTCTGGAAGGGACTTCGGGGCAGTCTGGGAGAAGACCAATATCTGGTTCTCCCCACTGCTGGACCAGCAGTTTGTGCCGGGGGTCAACCTCCAGGTGTTTGGTGGGCAGCAGAACATCTACGGTAGCCCGGTGGATGTGGCAAACGGGTTTCTGATCAAGATGTTTCAGGTTTTGAATGGGGTTGGGTATGCTCCGTGGCGATTGCCGTCCACCATCCCCAAGGTTGGGGGGCAGAACTTCGCGGATGTGATTGCGTCCCGGTTCGAAGTGCCCCCGGGGGCTACCCCCTACGTGTACTCCAACAATCCCGAGCGGATTGCCACCAACCCCAACTACCTGGTCACCGAGGGCAACCTGTGGAATTTGGCCCAAGAGTGGAGTGACCCAGCCTTCTGCGAGCTGTTTGCCGATACCCTTCCCCCCTGGTCTGCCGGCCGGCAGAGTGAGGATGAGGTAGCGACCGATCAGTCCGAGATGAAACTGGTTCTCCGGGATCGCCCCTTCCCAACAAAGGACTCGGTGGTTGCCTTCAGCGGCAGGGCCGGCCCTTGGTTCTCTCTCCCCACACACGTCATCCCGACGCAGATGATCGGCATGTCGGATCTGGGGCGTGGTGGGGCGGAGCGGTTCAACAGCTTCCATTTCAGCCCCCAGCTTGTGCAGGAGATCCTGGGGGGTTCGGTCAACGATCTCATGGTTCCCATGTGGGACAAGAACAGCATCGGGATCCACGGAATCCGCCGCTATGACATTATGAGCCACTACGCGACGGACCTGATGGGTGTGGCCTCAGCTCAGGCGATTGCTGCCGCTACTGGGGGCAACCCTACGGTGTTGAACATGTATGCCCTTAGTGAGTATCAACGCCGGCGGCTCAAGGATTGGTACTGCCTCAACCCGTTCTTTCTGAGCGGATCCATTTCCTTGATGCGGGGGTTTCCCTGGATTCACATCGGGGAGAAGGTGCGGGTGATCGACATTGGATCCCCGGATACCGACCGCTACTTCTACGTGGAAAAGGTGGACCACAACTGGGTTTTCGGGGCGACGACCAAGACCACCCTGGGAGTGACCCGGGGCTGGAAGGGGACGGAGGATGATCTTCTGAAGGCTATCGATGACGTGGGGTCCGGGTATACTATTCCGGTCCCGCAGTGAGTGAGGCGAACTGTGCCCCAGTGGAAGCAGCAACAGCTTCGGAGTGGTGTCCGGCTCCAGTCCGGGGTACCGAAGAATCTTCTCCCGACCTCAGGGAGTTCCCTGCGGGCGGGGGGTCTTCTGTTGCGTGGGGTGGTCACGGCCACCTACGTGGTGGATGACCCAAAGCACCCCTTCAAGGGCGTCAATCCCCGAGGGGCGGCAGTGTACTGCGACGTGCTGTGCTACTCCGGCTCGACCGCGACCCGGTGGCGTTTCATCCCCAACGTCCTGGTGTCCCAGGAGATGGGGGCGATGCACCGGGGCCGGGTCTGGAAACCGAGAGCGGCCACCCTGGATGTCTCCGGGGTGCCTATCAACCTGGATGGGAACGTCAAGCCGGGGCAGCTCGATGGGGACCATGTACTGGTGGGGTTCCTGGATGATAATGTCAACATGCCGATCATCCTGCGGGGACTGCCCCACCCCATAGCGGACACGAAAAACGAGACCAAGGACCCGGGCAACCGGATCAACCTTCAGGTGGCAGACGGCGACCCGGACTTCTGGAAGCACCATGGGACCTATTTTGGGGTCGATGACAATGGTGACTTCCTGGTGGACACGGCCTCTGCAAACAATGGCGTGCTGCTACCGGATGGAAGCGAGAGCCCGCCCCCCACCACAGGGGCAGGGGCGCAGACCCATCGCTTGCCCCAAGACGCCAAGTACCTCGTGACGCTGCTGGACATGGCCAACCCAACTGCCCCGGTGCCGGTCCTGGAGTTCCAGATCCAGAAGACTGATCTGGCCATGAAGGTGGGGGTTGGCGCGGTCAACACCCTGAAGGTTGAGCTGGCCGATACCATGGCGAAGCTGACCCTGGGGGATGGGACAAAGCATGTGCCCATCGTGGAGACGTTGCAGGCGTTTTACACCGCGTTGAAAGCCAAGCTCGATGCCTTCGATGCACACACGCATACGGATGGGATGGGGGGCACGGGTGTGCCGGCGCCTACGATTGCCGCTGACCCGTGGGACGCGACCATCAACTCCTCCAAAGTGAACATTCCCAATGGGTGACCCATGGCAATGACAAGCGCAAAACTGAAGGATGGACTGATTGCTCTGGGGCTCTACAGCCATGAGGCCGACGCCATCGAGGCGTGGGCTTCGGCCTGGAACGACTACTGCGCGGAGGCGGCCTCCAACTCGTTGACGATGTTGCCCGCTGCCCTTGTGCCGGCCAAGGAAGCGATGATGGCGGCGATGGTCGGGCTCAAGGTGACCGGATCCGCGTCTCTCCAGGCAGGGATCATCGCCTGGTGGGGGGCGTTGCCCCCGGCGGGAACCTTCACGGGGGCTACCGCAATCACACCCCCACCCACACTCTCTGGAATCGCGGCGGCGCTGAGTCCGGTGTTCCTGTCCAATCGGGGAAAGTCAAAGGCGGATGCAGTGCAAGCGGTGGCAGACGTGCTGCACACGCAGAATCTGGGCGGGCAGGCGACCTTCCCGCCGCCGGTCGGCCCGATGCCGATTTTGTGAGGACCCATGCCCAGCGCACTTGCCTACTTCAAGGAACAGTTTCGCCGGGAACTTACCGGGGATGACAAGTTCTGGAAGCAATTCACGTACTTTTTCGAGTTGGCTGTGCCGGCAGAGGTGTGGCCCCTGGGGTCCCTGCTGTTCCCCCTGGTGCTGCCACCCGAGAGCATATCCTTTGAAGAGCCCTTCGCTGTCGAGCAGACCCAGACGCAGGATGGGGGGCTCATTGTCGAGGAAAATGGGATCATCCAGAGGCGTATGACCATCCGGGGGCACACGGGTTGGAAGCCTCGGAAGCTCCCCCACACAGCCATCACGGCTTTGATGGGGATCCCCTCAGAGAAACGGTCCTTTGATCGGACGCTCAAGCCCCTGGTGCTGGACGCTATCTCGGGACAGCGCCATTTCCAGTATCTCCAGGACGCGGTGTTCCGTACCTATGCCGACCTCAAACGGGATCCGGACATGGCGAAGGACACCCGGTTGTTCTGGCACAACCCCAAGGATGATGAACACTGGGAAGTGGTGCCGCTGTCCTTCACGCTAGAGCGGAGTGCTTCCCGGCGCATGTATTATCAGTACAACATCAACCTATTGGTTGTGGGGAAAGCGTCCGAGGTGGACGCGGACTTCTCAGAGGACAAGGGATTGTTCGCCTCCCTGAAGAGTACCCTACGGCAGATCAACAATGCGGTTCTCTTGATAAAGGGAGCCGTTCAAGACCTGACCAACATCATCAACGAGGTAAAGAGCTACGTGGCGGCCATCGGGACGATTGTCACGAACGCCATTTCCATCATGGACGCGGCTACCGACTTCATTGAGGGGGTAACCTCCCTCATTCAGCTCCCAGCCAAGATGGTTCAGGGGGTGATCGATCAGGTGGAAAATTCCTGGTCGGAGATGGAGGACGCCATTGATCGGCTTGCTGCCACGGGCGAGCTGTACGAAGACATTGGCACGCCAGACAAGCCCGGGACTGGCGCCACTGATCCAATCCTACCCCAGGCGATACTCAAGGCTCTGCAAGACATGGGTTTGGGGTGTTCCCTGCTGTTGACCCATCCGGAAGCGTTTGAGACTCCCCTGCAAGAGAAAATTCGCCAGACCAAGGAATCCCAGTCTCTTACTGCTACCTCTTCCAGCGCAGAACTGGAAGCGGCAGCCGAAGCGGAGTCCCCCGCCAGCTTTGATGCAATGGAGGCCGTGGGGTCTGGGCTACTCCCAGGGGATGCGGATCGGGCGGGGGTTGATCTGACCCCCACCGGATCGGATGTGCCTGCCTACACCAGTGTGGAGGAAGTAGTCATCGAGCAGGGGGACACCCTGACCACGATTGCTGCCAGAGTGCTGGGAGATGCCCGTCGATGGCAGGAGCTGGCCTTGTTGAACAACCTGAAGCCCCCGTACATCACCGGTGCGGCAGCCTCAGACATTGAGGAAGCCTATGATGAGGAAGCGGTGCCGGGAGCCCTTGGGGTGGGCAAGAAGATCCTGGTGCCGTCCTACAAGCGGTCGGTGGAGGCGCGGCCGTTGCTCCCCGTGCTGGGGGTCCCCACAACCCAGACGGCGGAAGAGAAGCTCCTGGGGGCGGATTTGTGCCTGGAGCGGCAGCCTGGGTTACACCCCAGGTATGATGTGAAGGTGGATGTCTCGGGGGGCAGCGTGGACGCCCAGCGGGTGGTGGGGGTACAGAACCTTCGCCAGGCGGTAGAGCTGCGGCTGACCATCGAACGGGGGACCGACATGCTCTACAAGAAAGTTGGGGTAGAACCCATTGTGGGGGTTCGCTTCATCCCCTTGGATCGTGAGTTGGTGCGCTTCCGGGTTCTCCGGGCAATCAGCGCCGATCCCCGCATCCTGGGGGTGCGAAACTTGATCATGACCACCCTCCCAGAGGATATGCCAGAGGACTCGGTGGAAATCGAAGCTGACGCGGATGTAATCGGCTACACTCAATCGACTTCGCTCAAGGTCACAGTGTAGGAGACGACCATGAAGTTCCAGACGAAGCGGCAGCAGCAGTTGCTGGCAGAGATGGTGGCTTCAGTCACGGCCCGGGGAAAGCTCTCGGACGTGGCTGATACCTCTGTGACCAAACACATCTTGGCAGCCGCAGCCCGGCAGGACGAAGAGCAGTATTTTCAGATGAACAACCTCAAGGACCTGTTCAACCTGGACACCGCGACGGGGGATGACCTGGACGAACGGGCCAAGGAAGTGCAGCCCAGTCTATTGGTTCGCATCCAGGCGGAAAAGTCCTACGGAACGCTCATTTTCAGCCGGGCTGGAACTACCGGCACGGTCAACATCCCCATCGGGACGAAGGTGAAGACCGCCGACGATGTGGGGTTCACAACCACCACAGCGGGGACAATCACCCCTACCAGCCCTGAGCAGATTTCAGGACACGGGGTAGGACGGGATTCAGGTGCCGTTTCGGCTGTGGCGGATGAGCCGGGGGCTGCCGGCAATGTGGCTGCCAACACCATCATCAAGTTCTCTACCAAGCCGACGGGGGTCGATGAAGTTACCAATCCATCGGTGTTCAGTGGGGGGTACGACAAGGAGACGGATGACGCCTTTCGGACCAGGATTCGGGACTACATCAACTCCCTGCCCCGCTCGACCGTGATTGCCCTGGAGTTCGGGGTGCTGGGGAAGAGTGCCCCTGGAGTGGCGGGGATGATTCGGTACTCCAAGGCGTTCGAAGACATTGTGAACCACGGCATCGTGACCCTCTACATCGATGACGGGACTGGAGCGGCGGAGACCACCGAAGCTGTTACGGGAGAGAACGTCACCGAAGGGCTAGCCGGCCCCCCGCCCGGTACTGCCGTGGGAGGTGAAACGACCCTGTGGCTCAACTACGGGGCCGTCAAGGACAGCATTGCCCCGGTAGTGACCAGCAGCACTCGGGGTGTGCTGGTGCGGGACACTACCTATTTCCTGAACCCCGCGACCGGGCAGGTCGATTTCGATCCGGCGCTCTCCGCCGGCGAGGGGATCACGGCCAACTATACCCGATACACGGGGCTGATTGCCGAAGCCCAGAAGATCGTCGATGGTGATGAAAACGACCCGGAGAACTACCCAGGGTTGCGGGCGGCGGGGGTACTGGTGCAGGTAAAGAGCCCCCAGGTGTTGATCCAGACCGTTGCGGTTTCGGTGACCATCAAGGAAGGGTATGACCAGGACACAGTGAGGGATGATGTGACCCAGGTCATCCTGGACTACATCAACAGTCTGACCATTTCTGGCGATGTGATCCGGTCGGAGCTGATTCGTCGGATGCAGGGGGTGGCGGGGGTCTACGATGTAGAGCTGACTGCCCCCGCATCCAATGTCGTGCTACTGGATGATCAACTGGCACGAACCACGAATGCCAACATCACGGTGATCTAGGAGACCGCCAATGGCTCAGGGAACTATCACGTATTCCAGTGGCACCATCGCGGCGGCGGGATCGGGCAACGTCACCGCATTCATTCGTCAGCTCCGTACCCTACTCAAAGCCTACGCGGGCAACGCTTGGGTTGACGGGGACGTGGTGAACGATGTCGTGGGGAGCGTTGACTACGTGATGCGATCAGTGGGAGATCCTGCTCTTGGTAGCGGAGACAACAAGGGTGACACCGAAATCTGGGTTCGGATTCGGCAACCCTCCGTCACACAGGTTCAGGTGCATGCGTACCAGGATTGGTCAGCAACCAGCCACACCGGATCTCGCGAGGTATACACATCAGCGTTCACGATGAGCGATAGCGCCGCCATAGACTGGTGGATTGTCTACAACCAATATAAGTGCGTATTTTTCGCCCTACAGAACTCAAATTGGTTCGCAATCGTGTTTGGGTCGGTAGAGCGCACTTTTCCCACGGAGCTAAATGGGATCGCTCGCTTATCCCAAGCAACTGCGGGTACTGGTGCAATCACCCTCAATGTGGATCGGGATATTTCCACTCACCTCAGGGCCGGACAAAAGGTATGGTTGGTCAATCACACTCCCGTGGGACAAAGCCTCAAGACTGCGCACACAGAGATAGTGACTGTGACCTCTGTGGGAACGAGCACCATCGGTGTGAGTGGGGTAGCAAACACCCCCTATGAGATTGGATCTCTTGTGGGGCTGGATCCCTGCCCAACGTATATGTACCAAGGCGCCACGCTCTCCGCCAGCAGCAACTTTCGCGCGGTCTCTCATCGCGACAGCACTTACACTGGCGTCACCAGTCAGACACTTGTGCTGGATCCTGCTGTGACGATGACACTGGCAAACGAACGTCCTGACGTAGACGGGTTTTACGCAGGATATGAGGCGGCGTTCAGGCAGTCTACTTCGGGGGCGGGATATGCGGCAGGGTATCGTGGCAATTTTGGAAATCACATGCTGTGGTTTGCGTGCGGGACGCAGGTAGACTTGGATTTGCATCGGCTCAACTACGACGACGCCAAGAAGTACAAAGTCTTTTACACTCTTGGTGGAGGCGCCAGCTCGTGGCTCCCAGCGATTGGCCCGGGTGCAAGCTAGAGGGATCCAATGGCAACCTTTGAATCGCGTTTAGTAGAAGTGGTTCCTGGGCGAGTCTTTGCTTTCCCTGTAGATCGTGCGGAAGGTGAAGGTACTATCCCTGACATCGATTCGGTTGAGGTGATCGATGACCTGACACTTCGGGTTCATTTTACCCAGCCGATGACCCCCAACGCTGACCTGACCACACCGGGCAACTACATCATCACCGCAATGGATGGAGACTCAGTAGCAATCTCTGTGGTGTCGGTAGAAACAGAACCTGGAGACTGGCCTGAGTACGTGAATCTGACTCTGGATAAGGTACTGACCATTGGTACCTCCAATTACAAGATTGGCGCGGCGAATGTTGTGAGCGCGGCTGCCATCGTGATTTCATCGGACACTGTTACATTCAACGGTGTGTGCGCCAGAGCGTACATCGCAGCCACTGTGTTTCCCGGCAACCTGGTCAAGGTCCGAGTGACCTACTCCCGCCCAGTGAAGATGGTGAGTGGGCTCAATCCAGACGATGCCTTGAACACCAACAACTACACCATATCGGGTGGGGTGACTGTGGATGATCTGGACGCTGTGTCCAGCACGGTAGTGGATTTGGTCGTCATCGGAATGGAGACAGCACACACATACGTGGTGACCGTGGAAAATGTCGAGGACACATCCAACAATGAGGTTGCCTGATGGCTGAAGCACTGTTCACTACCTTGCCGGCGATTACTGGGGGCGGATCCATCCTGGTGTCGTCGGTGTTTCAGAGTCGGGTGCCTAACAATGGAGGGCACAGACTGGACATCACCGGGGTTTTCCCCGTTGGGGAACCCTTGTACGTCTACATCGGCCCCCTGGGTACCTCCGATGACTATCAGTGCGTTGCCGGCAAGGCGGGCCGGGCCGGGAAAATCTACGCCATCACCGCAGCCAAGCTGCGTTGCTACACCCCACGACTCCCCACAGGTGGGCCTTTCCATGTGACCGTGCAGAACGCGGACACGGAGGAAGAGGCCAACCTGTTGAACGCCCTGTTCGTGAACAAAGCAGACTTCAAAACCCACGTCTTTGCCTTGCGGGCACTGTTTCCCCCGGTACTATTCGTCGGGCCTCGCAAGATCGAAGACGTACCACCGATTGGGTGAGGTGATCCATGGGCTTTTCGACCACGAAAAAGAATGAGGTGCTGAACAAACTGTTCGGCGCGGCGGACTTTACTCCGCCGGCGAACTACTACCTGGGGTTGAGCACCACCCAGCCGGCCGATGACGGTAGCGGCATCACCGAGCCCAGTGGGGGGAGCTACGCCCGGGTGACAATCCCCAATACCGATGCCTATTGGAATGGCGCATCGGGTGGGGAAACTTCCAACGAGCAAGACGCGGAGTTTGCCGTGGCCACGGGGGCGTGGGGGACGGTCGGGTGGTGGGTGCTTATGAGCTTGGCCAGTGGTGGAGTCATGCACCACTGGGGCGTGATCCAGACCCCCCGGGTCATTGCCAGCGGGGACACGTTGCGGTTCTTGGCGGGGGATCTGGTCATTCGGCTGCGAAGCGAGTAGGAGCGGGCAATGGCTTACGTGGACTGCATGGGGCTACTGTACGAGCTGTCCTGGGGAGACAGCGAACCGGTCGTGGATTACAACATGACTGGGGAGTTGAATGAGACCCATCGGTCCACAGGCATTGCCCGGTTTGATGAGGACACCCCTCCAGCCGAGACGGGATACCTGGAAACCGTACTGGGGGCCATTGGGGAGGTGGACAACGCCATCGGTGGGTATCGAGTGAGCCGGTTGTTGGATTCGGTTTCTGCCGGCGAGGACGTGCTGCCGGTGGAATGCACCCAGGAGTGGGAGGATACGGGGAGGGTGTTTGTTGACGGGGTGGTGTACCACTACACGGGCAAAGGGGTGGGGTCGTTGCACGGGATCACTCACATCTTTCACGGGGAGACGGTACTGGGGGCCAGAAAGGATCACGTTCAGAACGCGGCAGTTTTGGACTTGGGGAACCCGTACAATGCGATCCAGACCCTCCGGCGGACAATGCTTGTGGACTACGCGGAGGGAGTGGATCTATCCATTGTCGGGCGCAACCTGGGAGCCTACCGATACCCCTACATGGCTGCCGATGAGACCTATCGGGAGGTCATCAAGGCCCTAGCCTACAATCCCCGGGGTACAATGCTGGGGATCAAGACCATGCTGGATGCGTTGCTCGGTACCGGCAAGTACGAGGTCATCGAGTACCTACCCAGGGATCCGTGTACCATCTACGTGAAGTTGGGGACGGACTTGCTGCTGACCGACCGGGCAATCGCCCATGCCTACATGGAGTCCACTGAGGGTCCCCTAGCTGAGCAAGAGACGGGAATCTGGCAACTGGTCCCCCTGGGGGCAGATCCGGTGACCCGTGGGGGTCCCGAGAGCATCCTTTGGCGAGACCACGACTTCTTCCACGAGTTCATTACCGCTGATCGCCCCAGTGCATTTGAGATCACCGACTACGATGGGGACACCGGAACTACACCGTGGTTCTGGGTTGGAGACGATGAGTCTGGAAAGGTCACCCCCAACCCGCCCAATTATGTGGACATCGAAGAAGACGCGGGTGACACCGTTGGGTACTATAAGATGTACTTGCGGGGGCCGCTCTATTTGCCCGAGACGCTGATGGACTGGACCATCAGCATGAATTTGCTCATTCCGACGGGATGGTGTCCGTATGGGCTGGATCAATGGGCGGTGCGGGTTTATGACGGCGAAAAGAACATTGGATGGGGACTGTGGGATGATAGTGGCCCCCTCTACATCCAGTTGTGCAGCGAGGCTCTTGACGTAGGGGATTCTATCCTCTTCACCCGAGATGTTTGGCATGAAGTGCAGATCGAAAAAAAGAACTCTACCATCCGGTTGTACCTGGATGGTCAGTTGGTGGATTCTAAGAAGTACAGTGACTTCTTTGACGACACTGATTCCTCCCCATTCCTTGCGTGGGGGAGTTTCATCGTCGCGGATTCCGTGAAAGCAGAAGTACGCAGTGTTGGGGTACGAGTGCATACAAACCAGGACTTCGAGGAGTACGTTGGCATCAACGGCATTGCGTCTGCTGCTGAGCCTGACTACTTTGCTGTGGCGTCTTCCCTGTTCGAGACCACCGACATCGGGCACCGTTTGCAGACCCTTCTCAGCGGGATTACCAATGCGTATGGGGGCAACAGCAATGGAACCTGGACGATCACGTCCAGAATCAGTGGCACCAAGGTTGCGTTGGAGGGGGTTTCCGGTACGGCGGCGGCAGTAGTGCAAGGGGTCTACCCCAAGCGGATCACCATCCCCAACATGCCTGAGGTGTTCACCTTCCCGGACGATTTGGGCAGGAAGATTGTGCTCAGCAACAGTAGCCAGGGCAATGACGGAAACTACATCATAGAGAAACTTCTGCAAGCCGGTACACTGACCGATCTGGCAACCTTCAAGACGCCCGGTTTCACTGAGAGGACCAACGTCTGCGAGGTGGTGACGGCAGCGTTTGTAACCGAAGGGGATCTCAACTTCAAAGTGTACCCCAACTGGTCCAGCAATGAGAGTAACCTCCCCTTCATTATGTCAGCGGCCAGTCCGGTGGTAGATGTTGGCGGGGACCCCTACATTCGAACCCGGCAGCCCCTGCCGACTTGCGAGGGCAATCATTCCGTGCGGGTTGGGTACAGCCGAGTCTTGACTGCTCAAATCCTCCAGGATACGAGTGTGGACATGGAGCAGATCGGAGACTCTCCGCCGGAGTACAGCTACTACCCGTTTTACATCACCGATCCCATCGGGATGATCCGAGCCTACTTGGATCTGGTTACGGCTGCGGGCGTAATCCCGGAGTATCTCATCGATTAGGAGGCTATCGTGGTAGACCTGCTGAGAGTCGAAACCAATGAGCGCATTGACCTGGAAGACTTCAGTCACCTCATCAACAATGGGGTCGATGCCACCCAGGAGCTGGCCGGCAATGTGTTGACCAGTGCTGCCCGGCAGCGGGCGTGGATTCTGTGGGGCTTCGGGATGTCCAACCCCAGCGCCAAGCAGCTCCAGGTGGCCCTGGGAGCGGCCCTGCTGTCCTACCGGGACCAAGGGGTGGTCAAGTACGCAGCGGTGGCAGCGACCGGGGATGCGACCAAAATCGTGGACCTTTCCACCTACCCCTCTGCCACCTACAACATCTACGTCCGGTTCGAGTGGGTGGATGATGAAACCAAGTCTCGGATCTTCTGGGATCCGTCGGGGGATGGATCGGAGTTTGCCCAGACCATCGCCACCAGGAAGACCAGCAACTGGTCGGTGCGGGTTGAGACCACGAGTCCCGGGTCAGAGTGGTTGCAGATCGGTACGGTGGTTCAGTCCACGATGGCCATCACCGATCAGCGCCCCCTCTATTTCGAGGGCCTGGTCAGCGGATCCTACGCCAGCGGATGGAGTACCGATGGAGGCGGGGTGGCCAACGACCGTAGCGCCACCAGGGGCACGTATGGGGTGCGGGACTTCCAGATGTTCACGGCTGCGATGCGCCAGTGTCTGGAAGACATCAAGGGTCGAGGGCTGAGGCGTTGGTGGGAGCGGAGCATCGGGGGGATGAACATTGGGTTTGATGCCAACCCCACAGAAGATGCACTTTTCGTGAAGGATAATGGCTTCGGGTTGGATTACAGCGGCAGTGACCCCACGCTGTCTTTCCAGAGCAGCGATGCGTTGATCGGGTTGCTTGGCACCAACCGGATTGGGGTGAAAATCTCGGGCACCACCCGAGGGCATTTCCAGCTCACGGGATTCCATCCGGCCACGGACGAAGGGTGGGACTTGGGGACAGCGAGTCTGTATTGGGGGGAGGCTTATATCACCAATTTGTTCATCAAGTCGGGAGCTGCGGAAGGGGTGTCCAGCGATCTGCTTCCCAGTGCTGACAGTACCTACGACTTGGGATCTAACACGGTGCGGTGGGCATTCCTGTATGCGGACGATGTGCATACTGTTGATCTGGCCGTGTCGGGGACAGGATCAGGCAGTGGTGTGGATAGTAACCTCATCCCGGCTGTGGATGGCGCCTATTTCCTGGGGTCCACCGTTTCGGGTTGGAACGCGGTTTTCGTTTCTGCCGGTGGTTCAGACGCAGCACTACGAGTAACCCCTGAGGGAACCAACGACGTTTTCTCCCGGTACAAAAGCGGTACCGGGGGCACTGACGAAAAATGGTGGGAGTTCCGGTTCGGCTCCAGCGGCTTTGTGCTCAATGGCTTGAACGACAGCGAGGGCGGGGCTGTGCCGGTGATGGAGATTTCCCGAGATGGGGTGAGTACCTATGGTGGGTTGTTGGAGATGAAGGGGATGGTGCATGCCCGGAAGGACAGTGGCTTGACTACTTCCTGGGATGCCGCTCTTCTGGCCGAAGGCATTGACCCGGTGATCTGGATGCGCCAGCTCGATACGGGTGTGGATGCGAACTGCCGAAACTGGGGGCTCTTCCTCAACTACCCGGGGTCGGGCAACACTGATCGGCTGCGGTGGGCGTGCTTCGATGCCACGTACGCCAACCGTTGGGACTGGTTGATCGTGCAAACCGCAGGTGGAGCATCGAGTGAGTATGATATTGCCACAATAGACCTCAGCTCCACTGATGACATCACCCTTACCACCGCTGAGGTGATTGTTGGGGGGGTTTTGGCTGTGGGTGGTGACGCTGTGCCAACCACACCCAGCCACCTGGGGCTGACCAGCGCCTACACGCTGGGGAACAGTGGAGACTCGTTCACGATCAATGGGGTTTCTGGAACTGGTAGCGGTACCGTCTCCCAGGGGTTCATCAAGGTCTACGTCAATGGGGTTGCCAGGTACATCCCATTCTTCAATACCATGGTGGGCTGATAGCCCCCCGTAAAAGGAGGAGAGCGAAAATGACGGAGAAAGACAAACAGGAGTTCCTGAGCGGAGTGCTGGATGGCAAGATCCAGCTCACGCACCCGCACGACAAGACGGTGCTGGATGGGTTGCGCGGGACCCTCCAGGAGATCGCCAACCAGGCCCAGCAGATCCAGCGGCTGAAGGCGGAGCTGACGATGGCAGAGCGCCAGTTCCAGCAACTGGTCGGTAAGAAGGATGCGTTCTGCCAACTGCTCGTTCACACCCATGAGCAGTCCCAGGAAAAGGGGGTGCCACCGGCGGATGGTCTGTCCCTGAATGACCTGGCCACTCGGTTGGGGGCAACCCGAGCGGAGGCGGTTTCCTCCGATGGGAAACTTCTGGAGTCCACCGAGGGGAAAGCATGATCGCCCGCTTGAAGGCTTTCTGGGGGTGGCTGAAGAAATACTGGGCCGTCCCCCTCATCATCTTGGGGATCATCGGGGGGTGGCTGCTGTTCCGGAAGCGCCGGGAGAAGGGAACCCCTATCGTCCAGACCAAGGTCGAGCTGCAAGCCATCGACGCGGCCGGCCAGGCCCGGCTCAAAGAGGCGGAACTTGGCGCAGAGAAGGCCAAAGCCTGGGTGGAGGCCCAGTACCAGTCCGAGTTGCAGGCCCTGAATCAGAGCCAGAAGGAGCAAGCCGATGCCTTACGGGATAACCCGGCAGAATTGGCCAAGTTTTTGGTTCGTGCTGGCTCTGGCCAGTAGCCTGACCCTCTGGGGAGCCCCAGGAAGGGCTGGGGACCCTCTCCCAGCCACCTGTGCCCCCGGGGACCCATCCCGCTGCGCCCAGCCTATGGAGAAGGGCCAGCAGGCCCCATTCTCGGGGCAGTTGCTCAGTCCCAACCTGGCCATCGATCTGGGACAGAAGGCCAGCTACTGTGACGAACGGCTGAGCCTGGAACTGAAGCACACCGAGGCCAAGCTGTCCATCGACCTGACCCTGGAAAAGCAGCTCCGGGGGAATGAGAAGCTGACCTGGGAAGCGGAGAAGAAACTGCTCATGGACCGCCTGGAAGAAGCCAAGAAGCCACCCCCCTGGTACACCCACCCCGCCTTCGTGATTACCGTGACGGTCATTGGGACCTTCGGGGTGACCTACGGGATCTTCGAGCTGGCCACCCGGATCAAGTAGCCCCCGAAAAAAGTTGGTCCAAAAGGGTCCAAACGGAGTTATATAGAGTGAGGACTTGATCGTCCTCCAACGTCCCCCCACAGTGAAAGGTTGACCTCCGAAGCGGCGAAAGGCCGTCAGCGGCCACCGAACGCCGACAGCGAACCGAGGTCGGAGTTTGAACGATGGTGACTACTTTGACTTTTCACTACCCACGGTGATCAATATGCTGATCTTACTAATCTTTTAGAACTAGATCAGCTAAAGCACGGGGCAAAAAATCAAGTAGTTGATATTACAGGAGAAATTGAAAATCGATGAGGTAAGCAAAAGGATAGGTAAATGGCTGAAGCGATTGAAGAAAACAAGGTGGAGATCAGCGGGTTTGGGGGCTTCGCCCCCAACCCGCAGGGCTTCGCCCCACCTGCTACTTACTCCCTGGGGACTGGAGAGGATGTCGAGTTCCAGGTCGAGAACGGCTGGACCCATATCCTACATCCACCCCCATTCCTGCTGAACGTGTTCGACCAGGAGCTGCGCTACCCGACCCAGGTCGCTCTGGCCATGGAGGCCGGCTTTGTCGCTCAGGACGGCTGGGATGGCTGGATCCGGTTGATCCGGAAGCCCACCCAGGCCAACCCCGCCCCCAGAGCCCCTACGGGCCTGCTGGGGCGTCTGACCCAGCTCTGCCAGAAGTTCGGGTTCTCGTACCGGATCCACGACACCCGAAACCGCCCCGCCGGCGACGTGCCAGAGACTGCCACGATCCCCC
>Ga0316627_100000089_pt1 | contig 17678 bp, 19 predicted proteins | sample OWC_Aug_M2_C1_D1_FD_207653 | JGI IMG/M metagenome (GOLD analysis project Ga0316627, IMG submission 207653) | Wetland soil microbial communities from Old Woman Creek delta, Ohio, United States - OWC_Aug_M2_C1_D1_C | ecosystem: Environmental > Terrestrial > Soil > Wetlands | place: USA: Ohio...
GAATGAAAAGACCGCCGACAAGCCTGCGCAACATGGCACTGACGCCGCTCCGGACAAAACTGACGAAGAGCTTGCAGCGGTACTCAGGCCGAAGGCGATGAAGAACGTCAAGGCAACGATTATTCTCGAAGAGATAGCGGAAAAAGAAAACATATCGGTCTCCGAGACTGAAATGAAAGACAGGATAGCCATGATCGCTAAACAGCTCCAGACAACGCCTGATGCCATCGTGAACCTTTTCATGACAAGAGACGGCTCACTGGATAACCTCAGGCACAATATCAGGGAAGAGAAGGTGCTGGACTTCCTGCTTTCCCGGGCAGAGATCACCAAAGGAGCGTGATATGAGCGTGATACCTATCGTAATTGAACAGACCGGAAGGTCTGAGCGTGCATATGACATCTATTCACGTCTGCTGAAGGACCGGATCATCTTTCTGGGCACGGCTATCGACGATCATGTGGCGAACACGGTCATCGCGCAGCTCCTCTTCCTGCAGACAGAGGATCCGGAAAAGGACATCCATGTGTATATCAATTCACCCGGCGGGATTGTGACCTCGGGACTTGCGATATACGATACCATGCAGTATGTAAAACCTGATATCTGCACGTACTGCATTGGTCAGGCTGCCAGCATGGGAGCACTGCTCCTCACGGCTGGGACAAAAGGCAAGCGTTTCTCTCTTCCCCATGCCCGGATCATGCTGCATCAGCCCATGGGAGGCTTCCAGGGCCAGGCTACGGACATCGAGATTCATGCCCGGGAGATCTTAAAGGTCAAGGATACCCTGAACACCATCATCGCGAACCATACCGGGCAGTCTCTTGAGAAGATCAGGACGGATACGGACCGCGATTTCTTCATGTCGGGTCTGGAAGCAAAAGACTACGGTCTCGTCGACGAAGTCATTGAATCAAGCAAGAAAAAATAGGAGAACACAGCATAGATGGCAAAGAAAGACGAAGAATTTCTGAAGTGCTCCTTCTGCGGAAAGGGGCAGGAAGAGGTACGGAAACTTATCGCAGGGCCAACCGTTTACATCTGCAATGAATGCATTGAACTCTGCAATGAGATCATAGCCGATGAACTCTCGGTAGAAAAAGAAACCGAATCCCTTCCCAAGCTTCCGACACCGAAGGAGATTCATGCATTTCTGAACGATTACGTCATAGGCCAGGAAAAGGCAAAGCGGATACTCTCTGTGGCGGTTCACAACCACTACAAACGGATATACACGCCGGGAGAACCTGACGTGGAACTGCAAAAGAGCAATGTCCTGCTGATAGGTCCGACAGGCACGGGCAAGACGCTTCTTGCACAGACGCTTGCCCGGCTTCTTGATGTGCCGTTCACCATAGCGGATGCTACGACCCTTACGGAAGCCGGATACGTGGGGGAAGATGTTGAAAATATCATCCTCAAACTTCTTCAGTCCTCGGATTATGATGTTGAAAAGGCACAGCGGGGCATTGTCTATATCGACGAGATCGACAAGATTAGCCGGAAGTCCGAAAATCCTTCCATTACACGGGACGTGTCCGGAGAAGGTGTTCAGCAGGCGCTCCTTAAGATCGTAGAAGGAACAATTGCCAACATACCTCCCCAAGGGGGAAGAAAACACCCTCAGCAAGACTTCATTCAGGTTGATACCACAAACATTCTCTTTATCTGCGGCGGTGCTTTTATCGGGCTTGAGGGGATCATCGAGCAGCGTGCGGGCAAAAAGACCGTGGGTTTTGGTGCTTCCTTGTCCAGCAGAAGCGAACGAAAACGCGGCGATGTCATCGGATCGGCAGAACCGGAAGACCTTATCCGATACGGGCTTATTCCTGAATTTGTGGGACGGCTCCCGGTTGTGACAACGCTGTCAGAACTTGATGAGGCCTCTCTGGTGAAGATCCTGACGGAGCCGAAGAACGCCCTCACCAAGCAGTTTCAGAAGCTCCTTTCCTTCGACAATGTCCGCCTGAAGTTCACGGATGCGGCTCTGTCCGCCATTGCGAGAAAGGCAATACAGCGGAAGACCGGTGCGCGGGGGCTCAGGTCAATCATCGAGGAGATCATGCTGGATGTCATGTACGAGATACCGTCCCAGAAAGGCATCAGGGAATGCCTCATTACGGAAGAGACGGTCATGAAAAACGAAAAGCCGATCCTCATTTACGAAAAACAGGCTGAGTCTGCATAGCGTGGAACAGCCCCTGAGAGGGGACTACGGCTGCCGTATAACTGCAAGGGATCTTTCTATGGCCTTCCGAATGGATTCTTTCAGCTGTTCATCAGCGATCTCCGACACCACCGAAGAAGCGAAGGAAATATCATCGGCGGAGAGCTGTCGCACTTTTTTCCTTCCCTGATGCTGCTGTTCCTTTTTCTGTACTTTTCCTACCCTAAAGCGAACGGCGGCTATCCCGTAAGGTACAAGTTTCCGCATGATATCTTTCCTGTAATAGGTGAGCTGTTGCATCCAGACAGGAGAGTCAACATTCAGCAGCAGTTCACGGTCGGCACAACTGGCAGGATACATATGTGAAGAGAGGTCAGCTTCAAAAATACTGAACCAGTCAGTCCTGATACGTTCAAGCCTCACCCCGCTCTCGATCCCGAGCCTTTTCAGCATCGGGCCGAGAACGGCTTCAGCTTTTTTCATCAGACAACCTTCTTGACGGTGCCGCTCCTCAGACAACGCGTGCAGACATAGGCCCGTTTCACCCCCGCCTCGGTCTGTATCCTCGTCCTCTGGAGATTCGGCAGGACCTCTCTCTTGGTCTTGTTATTGGCATGACTCACGTTGTTTCCGGTGGTCTTTTTCTTTCCGCATGCGTAGCAACTTGCCATGTTCGTCCCCCTTTCTTCATTGCATAAAGATAGTTGGTTATGATAACATTTTAGAATTATTGATACAACAGTACATCACTCAGTGCAGTATTCTGCTTGCGCACATCGCACGGCTTAAGGGAAAAATAACATGGCAAAAGTCAGGATATACGAATTAGCAAAAAAACTGAACAGGAACAGCAAGGACATCCTTGACGAGCTCTCCGACATGGGCTTTGAAGGGAAGTCGCATTCCTCGAGCATCGACTCGTCGATCGCTGACAAAATAGCCAGAGTGCTCGGAGAAGCAGAGCCAGTTGAAGTACCGCCCGCTCCAAAAGAAGAACCGAAACCGAAGAAGGAGATCACCAAGGAGCCGCCCAAGAAAGAAGAAGAGATTAAGCCTGAGGTCACACCTGAGATCAAGCCTGCGATCAAGGCAGAGGTTGAGGCAGAGGTAACGGTGAAAGCTGAAAAAAAGATCGAGGCAAAAATAGAGGTTAAAGAAACCGCCAGGAAAAAAAGTGAACATAAGAAGCCTGCTAAACCGCATAAGGACAAAAAAGAGACAACCATAAAACTTGAACCGACCCTGCCGAGCGAACCTCCTCCCCTCATCACAGAAGAAACCGCGGTTGAGCAGCCTTCTGCCCCTGTCGCGCCTGAGGGAGAAGAAGACGTCGCGCTTCCTGACCGCTTCAAGAAAGATCTCGAAGCGGATAAGATAGAGAAATTTAAGGCAAAACCCGGCCTTCAGCGGGCATTTCAGACGATACGAAAGGTCGAGCCCAAGAAATGGCATGACACAAAAACACTGCGAAAAGGCGGGAAACCAGCTTTTTCCCCGAAACAGGATACAAAGCTGCAGGTGCTTTCAACGGCCCCGAGAAAAAAGAATCTCAAACTGCGTGAAGGCGCCTCGGTCAAAGAGTTTGCCGAACTTCTCGGCATTAAGATAGGTGAGGTTATTAAGAAATTCATGGAAATGGGCTATATGCCGACTATCAACCAGCCTGTTGACACCGATGCCGCGCTGCTCGTTGCTGACAGCTTCGGCAGCAAGATCGAACTTGCCTCGGTTGAAGACGATCTGATGGTGGAAGAGGAGGTGCAGGAGGATGCTGCAGACCTCGTACCCCGTGCTCCCGTCGTAACGATCATGGGACATGTTGACCATGGAAAGACCTCCCTGCTGGATGCCATAAGAGAGACCAGGGTAACCGAGACCGAAGCAGGCGGAATTACCCAGCATATCGGTGCCTACAAGGTAAACCTCAAGGGAAAGGATATTGCATTCCTGGACACCCCCGGCCATGAAGCGTTCACCGCATTAAGAGCAAGGGGAGCAAAGGTCACGGATATCGTTGTCCTGGTCGTTGCGGCGGATGACGGTGTCATGCCGCAGACGGTGGAGGCAATCAATCATGCCAAGGCAGCCAACGTCCCGATTGTAGTTGCCGTAAACAAGATCGACAAGCCCGAAGCAAATATTACCCGTGTCAGAAACGAGCTTTCCGAGCGCGGCATCATTTCGGAGGAATGGGGTGGCCACAATATCTTTGTCGAGGTCTCGGCAAAGAAGCGCCTCGGCATAGAGCATCTACTCGAGATGATCCTTCTTCAGGCTGAAATGATGGAGCTGAAGGCAAACCCTCTCAGAAAAGGAAAGGGAACCATCATTGAAGCAAGGCTCGATAAAGGGAGAGGTCCTGTTGCTACACTCCTCGTGCAGACCGGTTCACTGAAGGTTGGAGATGCGCTCCTTTCGGGCGTACATGTCGGCAAAGTCCGGGCCATGAACGACGATACCGGAAAGAGGATTCAGGAGGCGGGCCCGTCCACACCAGTTGAGGTTATAGGATTTTCGGAAGTACCGTCAGCAGGCGATGTCTTTACGGTGGCGGATGACGAAAAACGGGCGCGCCAGATAGCGATGACAAGACTTCAGAAGCAACGCTCGCTCGAAATTGCGAAGGCAAAAAAGCTGACTCTCGATGAACTCTATACCAAAATAAAGGAAGGCCAGATCAAGGAGCTGAACATCATCATCAAGGGAGATGTACAGGGTTCCGTGGAAGCTATCAAGGACGCCTTTGAAAACATCGTCCATCCTGAGGTAAAGGTAAAGGTCATACATACCTCTGTCGGCGGCATCAATGAATCTGATGTCATGCTGGCTACTGCTTCCAACGCGATCATTATCGGGTTTAATGTGCGGCCCGAAACTAAGGCATCACAGACCGCAGAAAAAGAAGGCGTTGACATCCGGCTCTATAATATTATTTATGAGGCGATCGATGATGTGAAAAAGGCGCTTGAAGGAATGCTTGCACCGACACTTAAGGAAAAAGTGCTTGGAAGAGCTGAAGTCAGGCAGCTCTTCCCTGTATCACGCCTCGGTACCATTGCGGGTTGCTCTGTTGTAGACGGCCATATGTCGAGAGCATGCGACGGTATCCGTGTTCTGAGAGACAATATTGTTGTCTACGAAGGCAAAATGGCCAGTCTGAAAAGGCTTAAAGACGATGTGAAAGAGGTTCAGACGGGCTATGAATGCGGCATACTGGTCGAGAACTTTAATGATATCAAAATTGGCGATATCATCGAGAACTATATTATCGAAAGTATCGCATCAAAACTATAACGGCATATTATACTCTTCTCCTCCCCCCTGCCAAGAAACGAACCCTTACCCTGCATTTCTCATGCTTTCCGCTGTTTTTTCCAAGTGAGAATCGTTTATTATGTAGGGAAAGAGAGGTAATGAGGTGACCCGTGCTGCCATATAAGCGTTCCCAGAGAGTAAGCGACCTCATCCGTGAAGAGGTTGCTGACATTATCATGTATCGGCTGAAAGACCCGCGAATAGGTTTCATCACGGTCACAGGGGTGGACATGACCGATGATCTCAAGCTCGCGCGCGTATTCGTTAGCATCCTCAAAGAAGAGGACCGCGAGCAGACGCTTGAGATACTGAATGACGCAAAGCCCTTCTTCCGTTCCGCCCTCGGTAAACGGCTGAAGATGAAATTCATACCCGCGGTCGAGTTCAGGCTCGACACCTCCATCGAATACGGATACAAGATAGATCGGCTCTTGAAAAAGATAAAAGATCATCATGAAGATTCCTAAACGACTTATTGCCGATTTCAGGAAGGAACAGGTCTTTCTTCTGACGACGCACATAAGTCCTGACGGTGATGCCATTGGCTCCTGTCTGGCGCTGGACGAGGCGCTCAGATTGCTTGGCAAGACCGTCGTTGTCTATGACAGGGATCCGGTGCCGGAATATTACCGATTCATGCCGGGATACAGGACGTTCAGGTCAGCCCCCGGGGATATCCTTTCGAAAAATCCGCTTGTGGTGCTTCTTGACTGCAACAGTCCCGAACGGGCTGCCTTGGAAGGACATGCATTTCGGAAAATCATTGTCATTGATCACCATGAGACAGAATCCGATTTCGGCGATGTACGCTGGGTGGAACGCAATGCAGCTGCCACCGGGCTCATGATCTTCCATCTCATCAAGGCTCTGGGCGTTCCTATAACAAAAACCATTGCGACCAATCTCTACGCTGCCATCGCGGTCGACACCGGGACATTCAGGTACAGCAATACCGGCACGGATGTCTTACTGGCCGCTGCATCGCTCGTAGAAGCGGGTGCCAAGCCCGGAACCATATCCGAATATCTTTACGAGCGCTGGAAAAAAAGCCGTTTCGACCTGCTCACCCTTTCTCTTGAAACTCTCGAGATCAAGGACGGCGTATCCATAGTCCATGTGACAAAAAAAATGCATAAGAAAACCGGCACGACAGAGTCTGATACGGAAAATTTTGCCAATGTTCCGAGAATAATAGACACGGTCAAGATATCCGTCCTCATACGGGAGGTTGACAACGGTCGCTGGAAAGTAAGCATGCGCTCAAAAGGCATGGTAAATGTGGCAACCATTGCTTCGGCCTTCGGCGGAGGCGGCCATAGAAATGCAGCAGGCTTCAGGATGAAGGCTGACCTCGCTGCGGTAAAAAAGGCAATCCTCAAATCAGCCAGAACCGTGATTTCTAAATCCTGAAATGTACCTTCCTCCGGCCAGCTTCTGGCTGAAACGTCTGGTATTCCATGCGACCTGATAATGTCATCATTGATCTGAACAAGCCGGCAGGTATAACGTCCCAGCAGGCGGTCACCAAGGCAAGAAAGATCCTCGGCGCAAGAAAAGCGGGGCATGCCGGAACTCTCGACCCGCTCGCAACCGGCGTGCTGCTGGTTTGTCTCGGCGAGGCGACAAAAATAACCAGATTCCTGATGGACAAAGACAAGGAGTATCTGGCAAGGATGAAGCTTGGTGAAAGAACTGACACTCTTGATGCGGAAGGAGAAGTCATTGAAACCAGGGTGGTTACAGATCTTTCCGTCCAGGAGATTGAAGAAGCAGCTCGGGTGTTTACCGGCAGGATTGTGCAGAAACCCCCGATGTACTCGGCTGTCAAGCACAGAGGAAGACCGCTTTACGCTCTTGCCAGAAAAGGGCTTACCGTCGAGCGGGCCACAAGACCGGTTGATGTTCACGCGATAACGGTAACCGCTGTTAATCTTCCCTTTATTGATCTGACGATTTCCTGCTCGAAGGGCACCTATATACGATCAATTTGCGATGACCTCGGTGCACTGCTTGGGACCCTTGCACACCTGACGTCTCTGGTACGTACGAGAATCGGGATGTTCACCATCGAGCGGGCTGCGAGTCTTGATGAGCTCTCTTCGGATATGGAGAACTTCAGCGCATATCCGTGCATATATACGATTGATGCCGCACTTGCGGATTTCAGCGAAATATACCTGAATGAGGACGAGTACCGGAAAGCCAGAAATGGCGCGCAAATAGACGCCTTGAACCTTCGGGAACCTGCATCACAGCCCTTTGTGCGGCTCAAATCTCCGACGGGAGAACTGTTCGGAATTGGCAGGGTAGACAACGATAAAATTAGTATCGAAAGGATCCTCAACTTATCGCCCCAGTGACATAACTTAAACCATTTTCTCAAGGTTTAGTTTAAAGTATCTGATATAACTACAAATAAAATGCTTGACAAGATATTTTTTTTCTGGTATTCATTAGTCATGATTTTTAGCGGAAAAGATTCAATAGGATTAGACATCGGCTCCAGCTATATTAAAGCCGTCAAGCTCAAAGAGGCAAAAGGTGGCTACGAATTAGACCTTTGTCACCTGCATACCCTGCCTCCTGAACTCATAGTAGACGGCTCGATCATCGATTCACTGAGACTGGCTGATTCTTTGAAGGAAATGATCAAGACCGCCGGCATGAAGACAAAAGACGCAGCGATCTCGATCTCTGGCCACTCCTCGGTCATCATAAAAAGGATCTCCCTTCCCGAGATGTCGGAAGAGGAGCTGTCCGAATCGATAAAGTTTGAAGCCGAGCAGTATGTACCGTTCGACATTGATGACGTCAACCTCGACTTCCAGATCATAGGTCCAAGGGACGAGCCGGGCCAGATGGATGTCGTTCTTGTAGCCGTCAAGAAGGACATCATTAACGAATATATCCAGGTAGTCAAGGAGGCCGGTCTTAACCCGATTATTGTTGATATTGACTCCTTTGCACTCGAAAATATGTACGGCATAAATTATGAGATAGAGCAAGGAAAAAACGTTGCCCTGCTCAATATCGGTGCGAGCACGATAAATCTGAGCATCCTGAAAGGTGGCATATCAGTATTTACCAGGGATAGTTCTCTTGGCAGCAACCTTCATACTGAAGCATTACAGAGAGAATTCAATATTACCTATGATTTGGCAGAAAAACTGAAGCGCGGAGAGCCGGTAGAGAACGTGACCCCGGAAGATGCCAATGCCATCATCGAGTCTGCCTCTGAAGAAATCCTCAGCGAAATCAGCCGGTCTTTTGATTATTATCGGAGCACCACAGTTCATGAGGATATTTCAGAGGTTATCCTGAGCGGTGGCTGTGCGCTTATAAAGAATTTTGCATCCATGATCGCTGAACGGTCGGGAATAGAGACCAAGATCGCCGAACCTTTCAGAAATATCAAGATTCCGAAGCGGTTTGATGTCACCTATATTGAAGAAATAGCTCCCATGATGGCCGTTGCCGTTGGTCTGGCACTAAGGAAACAGGGCGACAGATGATAAAAGTCAATTTATTACCGACAAGAAAGAAAAAGAAGCAGAAACCGGTACCGACTTTCCTTATTTATACCATCCTTCTGACAATCGTTACCGGGCTGGTAATTGCGTATCTGGCTTATTTCTACAGTTCTCGCCTTTCCGACCGGGAGGCAAAAGTTAGGGAAAATGACCGCAAGATCGCTGAACTCAAGGAAAAAATTAAGGCTGTTGAGGATTTTGAACGCCTGAACAAGACTTTCCAGCAGCGGAAGGATATCATTGAAGAGCTTGGAAGGAATAAATCCATGCCGGTGAAGATCCTTGATGAGATCAGTGCGCAGCTGCCGGTTGGCGTCTGGCTAACGGCCATGGACGTAAAGGGTTCTGACATTAATCTGGGCTGCACGGCGTTCTCGAATACGGATGTCGTGAATTACGTCAATAATCTGAAGAATTCCAAGCTGTTTACCGAGGTATATTTGCAGGAATCTATTCAGTCAAAAACAAAAGAAGCTTCCGTTTATACGTTCAGACTAACCTTCAAGGTAAAATCCTGATATGGCATTAAAACTTGACATAAAGACCATGCCGCTCTATGCAAAGGCAATAATTGCACTGCTGCCGTCAATCATCATTGTCGCGCTTGTGCTTTTTCTTGTGATAAACCCTAAGTTGAAGCAGATAAAGGTACTTGAAGCAAAGATAGACAAGCAGAACAATGAGATTGCTGCAAGCCAGGCAAAGGCCGCAAAACTTGAGATGCTGAAGATAGAGAATGAACGGCTTGTTGCAAGGATCAACGAACTGAAAGAACAGCTACCTGAAGAAAAAGAGATCTCGAGCCTCCTTAAGCACGTGTCTGACATGGGAATTTCTGCCGGTCTTGAAATCAAATCGTGGAAACCATCACTAAAAGTGACCCACCCAAGCGGCATTGTATATGAAATCCCGGTCTCGGTAAGTGTTGAAGGTACCTATCATAACCTCGGGTATTTTCTCAGCAGCCTTACACGGCTGAACAGGATAGTGAATATTACGGATATGAAACTCGGAAGCCCCAAGCGAGAGCGTAATGAGAGCATACTTCAGGTATCTTTCAAGGCCTCTACGTTTTCAGCGATTCCGGAGTCGGAAACAGCAAAGCCGGTGGTGAAGAAATGAAGAAAAACACTTTACTGCTTGCGGTTTTTGCGTGCTCAATCGCTGTAGCACTTGCAGCGTGCGGTGACAAGAAGCCTGCACAGAAAAAAGCTCAGCCCCAGGCAGCAGCACCTCAGGCAGCGGCATCCGTTGCCCCTGCAGCGCCTCAGAATCAGGTCAAGGCTGAAAAGGAAATATATACCTATGAACCCAAGGGGAGAAGAGATCCGTTTGTCCCCCTGAACGAAGTCGTCAAGGAAAAAACCCTCAAGAAAAAAGGCTCCAAGCCCATCGAAAATGTTGATGTTGAAGAAATTAAAGTGATCGCTGTTGCCTGGGACAGCCAGCAATACTATGCCATGGTTACCCTTCCTGACAAGAAGTCGTATACCATCAGGAAAGGAATGACCTTGGGTCTCTATGGCGGCAGGGTTCTCGAGATCACCAAGGACTCAGTTATTATCACAGAACAGATAAAGGATTACAAAGGCCAATTGAAGACGAAAGATACCATACTGAAACTCCGCAAGGAGGAGGAAGAATGAAAAAAGCACCTGTTCTAATACTGTTTATAAGCATGACCATGCTTATTCTAGGCTGTGCTTCGACGCAGGAAAGCAGGCAGGCGTTGGACACTGCCGTATCCCCTGCACTGACATCCATCCAGATCGAAGATAACATGCTTGTCATAAAAGGCAATCAACACTTCACATACACGATGTACAAGGGAAATGATCCGTACAGGGCAACCATAGAGATTCCGAACATGACACCCGGTCAATTGGGCTCCAAGATATCCACGGATCGGGCAGGCATTATAGAGGTCTTTCCTCAGCAGATCGAATCTCCCAAACTTATGACAAGAATCGATATTGTGCTGGAGAACCCGTCCTCCCTCACCCCTTCATACAAGGACAATACACTCACCATATCTGTAGTAAAAAATGAGCCTCTTGTCCTTACAAGCGGGCTTGAGGCTGGACCTGCTCAGAAGCCTGAAGCGCGGCTTGCCGTGGAAGAAACGGTAATAGAAAAAGTATCGGCTGAGCAGGCAACGGCCCCTGCCAAATCAAAAGCAACAGAGATAAAGAACATAGAGGTAAAGAAAAGTGCGAATTCCGTGAAAGTCCTTATTACCGGCAATGGCACCATGATTCCTAATGTGTTCCCCGTCAACGAGCGGATCGTTGTTGATATCCCTGATGTAGCGCTGAACGCTTCAATCCCGTCCAAGGCTGTTTCTCCATTAAAAGGCATCCGTGCCGGAAAGCATCAGGACAAGATTCGTCTGGTACTTGACCTGAAGGAAAAGACAAATTTTGACGTCACCGCAATCGGAAACAGCATTGAGATCACCCTTACAAACAGGGAATCCGCCTCTGCCCAGAAGGCATCATTCGTTGCGGGGAACGATACGGTACCCTCTTCTCCCGTTCTTTTTGAAGCCCCTGCTCAGAGTGCGTCACCTGCACCGGAACCGATAGCCGAAGGCAGTTACACAGGCAAGAAGATTTCACTTGATTTTCAGGATGCCGACATCGTGCCGATCTTCAGGCTTCTCGGCGATATCAGCGGCTATAACATGGTGGTCAATCCCGACGTCAAGGGCAAGGTCACGTTGAAACTCGTCAACGTCCCTTGGGACCAGGCATTGGATATCATTTTACGGACCTTCTCACTTGCCAAGATTGTTGACGGAAATATCATCAGGATTGTTCCGAATAGTGTTGTCGCGAAAGAGCTGGACGACGTGGCAAAAGCGAAAAAGGCCGCTGCCGAGGCCGGAGATCTGAGGACAAGAATCTTTGCGGTAAACTTTGCTGAATTAAGTAAGCTTAAAGACTCGATCGACAAGGCAAAACTTCTCAGCTCAAGGGGAAGCATATCACTCGACGAGCGGGGAAGCAGCATTATCATCAACGATCTCGACAGCAATCTGGAGCGGATTGCTGATCTCATCAAAGAAATCGACCAGGAAGTCATGCAGGCCCGCCAGGTCATGATAGAGGCGAAGATTGTCGAAGTGAATACCAACTTCTCCAAGGAACTGGGAATCCAGTGGGGAGCATTTTACAAGACCCCTGGCGACAACAGCTATACCATTGGCAGAACTTCCACCGGATCACCGAATAATTTCCTCGTCAACCTTCCTGCGGCTACGGGAATAGGTACCGGAGGTCAGATTGGTTTTGGCTATATCAGCAAGGCAGCCAACTTTACTCTTGATCTCCAGATTTCGGCTCTGGAGGTAACCAGAAACGGTAAGGTTCTTTCGAATCCAAAGATCATGACCATGAACAATCAGGAAGCAAAGATTACACAGGGCCGGACGATCTATCTGCCTGTGGCCACATCCGATAAAACCGATTACAAGGCCATTGATGCGTTGCTCTCCCTGACGGTAAAACCGCGTATAGCGCCTGGCGGCGCAGTCTTCATGGATCTTGATATCACGAAGGACGAACCCGGCTTACCCACAGCTGGCGGCGTTGACGTCCTGAAAAATACCGTAAAAACCTCCGTCCTCGTCAATAATTCTGATACGGTAGTCATCGGAGGAATTTTCAAGAACACCATCAATGCAACCGAGGACGGCGTGCCGGGACTCAACAGACTGCCCCTTCTGGGGCTTCTCTTCAAGAGAGATACCGACAGACAAGAGACCAGTGAACTCATGGTCTTCATCACGCCGACGATCGTAAATTTTAGTGCCTTGAAATAGGGCTTAAAAAAGAGGGGATGTCTTTATTGACATCCCCTCTTTTTTTTTACATACTTCATTACATTCCACTATGCATACCATAAGATTTTTTACATCGGGGGAATCTCACGGGAAGGCCCTTATCGGGATCATTGAGGGTGTTCCGTCCGGTTTTTCTCTTGTCCCTGAAGACCTTGACCGGGATTTGAAACGTCGCCAGGGGGGCTATGGCAGGGGTGGCAGGATGAGTATCGAAACGGACCGGGCAGAAATCATATCCGGTGTGCGGTGGGGAAAAACCCTTGGTTCACCTATTGCTGTCAGCATTGAGAACAAGGACTGGAATAACTGGCTCGCAGGCATGTCAGTTCTCGAGAAAGACCGGGGGGCTATTCCTCCTGTCACGCGTCCGCGGCCGGGACACGCTGACCTTGCAGGAGCGCTCAAATACGACACGAAAGACATCAGGGACATCCTGGAGCGTTCGAGTGCCCGGGAGACAGCTATGAGGGTAGCACTCGGTGCTATAGCGAAGAAAGTTCTTGCCGATTTCGGGATCGCGCTCGGAAGCTATGTAACGCAGATTGGAAAGGTCAGCTGTCCTGCAGGCAACCCTCTGACTGACACCGATCTTCAAGGTCTGTTTTTGGCCGCCGAAAAGTCCCCTGTGCGTTGTCCCGACGCAAGAGCTTCCCGCAATATGGTGCGTCATATTGATTGTGCCATCAAAGAAAAAACATCTCTGGGGGGTACGTTTACGGTGTTTGCCACCGGCGTCCCCGTGGGGCTTGGAAGCCATAGCCAGTGGGACCGGAAACTGGATGGCAGGCTTGCACAGGCAATCATGAGCATCCAGGCAGTTAAGGGCGCCGCAATCGGAGACGGTTTTGCGATGGCATCGCTTCCCGGGTCGGCAGCCATGGATGAGATCTACTTTTCTGCTTCGTCAAAAGCGGGGAGGAAGACATTCTACCGGAAAACGAATCATGCGGGCGGCATTGAAGGCGGCATGTCCAACGGGATGCCGATACTGATCTCTGCGGTCATGAAACCGATCCCGACGCTCAGGAAACCTCTCCTGTCCGTTGACATACTTTCAAAACAATCTTTTTCAGCAGCCTACGAGCGGTCTGATACCTGTGCAGTACCTGCGGCAGCAGTTGTGGCTGAAGCCATGACCGCACTTGTACTTGCTGATGCCTTTCTTGAAAAATTCGGAGGGGACAGTAAAAAAGAAATAAAGCGAAATGTCCGGGGCTACCTCTCATATCTGAAATCGTACTGACCTGCGTTTCCTTTTATATTTCTTCATGCAGTGTCTTACGCGATGTTTTTGCAATTTCTCCTCTCACCATCTAGAATATGAACTCTCACAGCACGCAGCAGAAGAGGAAGGACCCGAAGAGGTGACATGAGGAACATTGTTCTCACAGGTTTTATGGGTACCGGAAAGACCGCAGTCGGAAAGGAACTGTCACGTCTCCTGAGCATGCGGCTGATAGATATCGACCATGAGATAGAACAGGTAGAGGCAATTCCCATAAAGGATATTTTTTTGGAAAAAGGCGAATCATACTTCCGGGAAATTGAGGCTGAAATCATACGGAAGCACGCAGCAGAAAAAAAGCTTATTATCGCCACCGGAGGGGGGGCGGTACTGAGGGAGGAAAATCTTGCTGCATTAAAAAAAAATGGCACGATCTTCTGTCTCACTGCCCGTCCTGAAACAATCCTTGACCGCACCAGCAGAAGTGACGACAGACCGCTCTTGCAGGGGGACGAACGGATGGAAAAAATACGAAACCTTCTCAGCAGCAGAGGCCCGCTGTATGAGCAGGCCGGCATCATGATAGACACGGAAAACAAGACACCTCTGCAGATCGCAGAAGAGATCATCGGGATCGCTCGGCGATGAATACGATACAGGTTGAGCTAGGGAACCGTAGCTATCCGATAACCATAGGTAACGGGATCCTGCAGGAACTCGGCAGTTCGCTCAGGCAGTTCAATTTCAGCAGCCCGATCGCCCTTGTGAGCAATACTACCGTTTTCCCTCTGTATGGTGCTGCGGTGTCCCGGTCGCTTTCCGTTTCGGGTCTCTCCTGCACCGAGATCATCCTGCCTGACGGAGAGAAATACAAGACATTGGCATATGCCGAAAGAATTTTTGAAGCTTTGCTTCAGGCAAGGCTTGACCGCAAATCAGCGATTGTCGCCCTCGGCGGTGGCGTTATCGGGGACCTCGCCGGTTTTGCCGCCTCCGTATACATGCGGGGCATCGATTTCGTACAGATTCCTACCACCCTGCTTGCTCAGGTTGATAGTTCTGTTGGGGGAAAAACGGGAGTAAACCATCCGCTGGGCAAGAACATGATAGGCACCTTCTGGCAACCTCGGCTGGTATGGATAGACATTGACACCCTTCTCAGTCTTCCCCGCCGGGAGTTTGTGGCCGGCGTAGCAGAAATCATCAAGTACGGCATCATTTGGGACCGTGACCTTTTTGATTTCCTTGAAAAATCCGCCCCCAACGTGCTGGAACTTGACAGGGATCCGCTCAGGCATATTATCCGCAGGTCATGTGAGATCAAGGCTGATATTGTCCGCCGTGACGAACGGGAGGGAGGGATCAGGACAATTCTGAATTTTGGTCATACCATCGGCCATGCACTTGAGACCGCGACCGGCTACACCGCCTTCGTTCATGGCGAGGCAGTAGCCATCGGGATGTATATTGAAGCCGAGATTGCACGTCTGATGGGCCTGATACAGCGGGAAGAGGTCCTCAGGATCCGCCACCTCATCAGTACCTATGGACTGCCCTCAGCAATACCCCGCGACATCGATCTGGAGCTCTTCTTTGCATCCTTGAAGCTTGACAAGAAAGCCGTTTTCGGTTCGATCCGGTTTATCCTCCCGGACCGGATAGGGAGCGTTACCTTACACGGCTCGGTGCCGGAATCTGCCATTCGAGAGGCACTGGAGCAGGCAATGGAAGCATGATTACGAGCCTAGACGATCACATTTCTGACTTTAAATTGACATCTCAAACCACTTTGATTATCCTATGTACGGTATAACTCCATGAAACTCTTCCCCAAAGAAATAGATTTTTTTGAGATATTTGACAGGGCATCCCTGAACATCACGAAGGCAGCAGAACTCATGGTTTCGCTGATGGAGAATTTTGACAATCTTGAAGAGCGTGCAAAAGAGATCTATGAGGTGGAACAGGAAGGCGATATTCTCACCCACGAGATCATGAAGAAACTGAACAGAACTTTCATTACCCCCATTGATCGTGAAGACCTGCACGCGCTTGCTGCAAGCCTCGATGATGTCCTTGACCTTATCTGGGGGGCAGCAGACCGTATCGTGGTCTTCAAGATCGGGGAGTCGACGCCTGAGGCGGTCTCGATGGCCAAGGACCTCAAGTCAACAGCCGAGATGATACATAAAGCCATCCACAAGCTCAAGGAAAAGAACTATTCCCATGTGCAGGAATACTGTATCGAGATAAACCGGCTCGAAAACAGGATCGACCGTGACTTCAGGGATGCACTCGGCAAATTGTTTGATGAGATCAAAGACCCGATCCTGATCATCAAGTGGAAAGAAATCTATGAACACCTCGAGGATGCTTCTGACAAGTGTGAAGACGTGGCAAACGTCATCGAAGCGATAGTCCTGAAATACGCTTGATACGTTTCCCCTTCTTGTCTTTCTTGTCATCCTCGCCCTCATCGTCGATTTCATTAACAGCTTCCATGACACTGCGAATGCCATAGCAGCATCGGTCTCGACAAGGGTCCTCTCGCCCACGACCGCCGTGATCATCGCAGCAATACGCAATGTTGCCGGGGCATTTGCAGGGACTGCCGTGGCAAAGTGGTGGGTTCCGGACCGGTTGAAACAACTCGGTCACCAGGTAACGGTCATCTCAGCACGCCTTTCTGCCATTATATGGGACCTTATCACCTGGCATTTCGGACTGCCAACATCTTCAAGCTATGCCACGCTCTCGAGTCTTGCAGGTGCTGCGATAGCGACAGCAGGAACCGGTGTCGTCATCACCAAGGGAGTTATCAAGATTCTGCTGGGCCTTTTCATCTCTCCGATCACAGGGCTTCTTCTCGGTTTTCTTCTCATGCATCTTCTTGCCCTGATATTCAGGCGTTTTTCCCGTGCCCTTGCAACAAAGATATTCAACAGGTCGCAGGTGGTATCAGCTGCCTATATGGCATTCAGCCACGGCAATAACGACGCACAGAAGACCATGGGAATCATCACAATGGCACTGGTGAGCTATCATCAGCCTCGTGCTTCTCTGTCTCCTTCTGGGTCATATTCCTCTGTGCAAACGCAATAGGACCAGGAACCGCGTGTGGCGGCCTGCGGGTTATCAAGACACCGGGGCACGGCTCGTTAATTTGAAGCCGATCCACGGATTCGCTGTCGAAGCGTCAACCGGCACGGTCATTCGGTAGCGTCACGGATCGGACTTCCGCTGTCCACCACACATATCATTTCAGCGACCATCATGGGCGTAGGAGCATCCAAGCGGCTATTTGCAGTCCGGTGGGGTGGTGGTGGCAATATTGCCCCTCCGTAGGGCATCACGCTTCCGGCATGTGGTGTCCTTGTCCGGGACGTATGCAAAATCGTTCTCTTCCTTTTGTAATCCGCATAGTGTTACCATTCAGCATTGTCAGCATAAAAACAATTCCTCATCCTTGTAACGCCAAAATGATAATGTCCTAAATAGCCAAAGTAGAAATGTCCTGAAATTGAGAAGCTACCATGCTGAACAGAAGGAGGCATGGATGGCAGGAAAGGACATTATCATGGCAAGCCAGAGAG
>Ga0316627_100000093_pt1 | contig 17506 bp, 14 predicted proteins | sample OWC_Aug_M2_C1_D1_FD_207653 | JGI IMG/M metagenome (GOLD analysis project Ga0316627, IMG submission 207653) | Wetland soil microbial communities from Old Woman Creek delta, Ohio, United States - OWC_Aug_M2_C1_D1_C | ecosystem: Environmental > Terrestrial > Soil > Wetlands | place: USA: Ohio...
AAATCCGATAGTAAACATTGCCACGAAAAGTCCCACCCACATCCAGATCCGACCAACCCTCGTCGCCATGGCGCGCCTCCTTCCTGAATTGTCCATCTGGGTGCGTCCTTCACACGGTGCGTGACCAGGTGCAGCCCTTCGCTATTGTTGCGTCGCCGCGCCCGTCACTACCATAGAACTCCAAGAGCCGGAAACCTTACACGGGCACGGTAGGGGCAGGCGGGCGGTGCAGAAACGGGTTCGGAGCCGCCTTACCCCAGAAGACCGAAGACAGAATGGGACTTGTAATAGCGAAGAACGGGAGAGGTAGGCGCGGGTCGGTCGAGGGAAAAAATCCTGAACGGCTCAGATGATAAAATTCCAAATAAACCGTGGTCTTACTATAGATACGTCACAAGCTACCACATGTCCGGAGCGTCCCGATTGATCACACTGCCTGCTCACTACCCCAAATACCCGGATAATCGCGCTACGGTCGCGACATGAAGAATATGTTAGGGTAGACAACTCAGAGTGCTTTGGTCGAATAAGTTAGTAGGACGAGACTGTCAAGACTGTTGACTGTGATGTCAGCCGCGCGGCATATCTCGCTCGAGCATGACGATGAACTCGTCGAAGGAACGGGCGAGCTTGCGCTGGTTCTCGGGGGACTCGTGGCCCAACGCTGTCTGACTCACGTCGCGATACATGTCCGCGGCTCCGGCTAGCATCCGGGGGGTGAGCCCTATACCCTGATATGTGGCGGCGAGCTCGTTCATCTCGCCGATCCAGCGATGGGCCTTCGGCGGCATCTGCTGCAGGCCGTCCTGCGCATACTTGAGCAGGGCCTTCTGGCTCGTTTCGAATTCAGCCACCAGTACGTCGAACACACCCAGCCGCTTCGCCGAGACCAAAGATTCGGTGAACAGTGCCTGGGTGCCCTTGGTGATGGTGGCATAGCAAACCTTGATCGCCTTAGCCTTTCCCTCCTCCGGCCCGAGGAGACGCACATCGAGCCCGAATTGCTTCAACTGGGCGAAATCTTGCGCGCGCGCGCCCGAGGCGTAGATGCGAGTTTTGTTCGGCAGGCGCGGCGGCGCACCGATGATGGAGGCTTCTGCAAAGGGCGCCCCGACCACTTTCATGATCTCGCCAATCTTTCGCGCAGATTGAACGGCGATGGAATTGCAATCCGCATACAGGGGCTTGGCCCCTGTGCTCTTCATGGCCTCGGCCACCCGTTGTGCCGCCACAATCGCTGCGTCGGGATCCAGGATGGACATGACCAAGTCGGCTTCACGCACCAGGTTCTCCAGCGTGCCCACATCGGCGATGCCGGCCTCGGCCGCCAGCGCGCGGGTGCGAGCGCTGCGCTCGCCCAGGGCCGCGATCACCGTCAGGCCGTGCTTGGCCAATACCTGGCCCACCGCCGAGCCCATGTCGCCCGGACTCATGATGCCCACCTTCCGCAGCCGAATGCCCTGCTCCTGGGCGCGTACTGGCCCATCGGCGGCAGCCACGCTGCCAACCGCAAGCGCAGTGGTCTTTAGAAAGGTTCGCCGGGAGAACTCGCTAACCATGGTCACCTCCTTGTGATGACGCTCTCGGTGGAGAGACGCCTACCGACAGGCAATGGACGGTGATGGGCACCGGGTCGCGTGCGGGAGGCGCGGACCCGGACCGAAGCGCCTCGGCAGCATGGCCTGAAGGGCACCACACAGCGTGGTAACCCATGCCTCAGTGCAAGCTGCCGGCGATCCGTCGAAGCTCTGTTGGGGTGTGCTCGCCTCCGAGCGGCGTCCCCGGGACCAGGTGTTTGCCCATGGCCAACCCGCCGACGAGAACGGGCTCGAATCCGATCCCACGAATGAGGCTCTCAGCAAGCGCGATCGCCTTCGGGTCGTCGCCCGCGATCGGCACCCCGACCGGCTCGCCTGCGCGATGGGCGAGCTCGGCCAGCCTGCCAGCGCCGATCGCATTGAACGCGCGGACGATGGGCGCGCCCGGCAGGAATTTCGCGGTCACCAGCCCCGGTCCCCCCTGCGCGCCGACCGATTTGACGAAGTCCTCGCCGTCGCGCCGCGGGATCGGATTGCTCACATCGATCACCAGCGCCTTCTTGGCGAGGGCGTCGGAGTGCGCCTTGCCGATCTGCTCCATCGCCGTGTACGGGATGGCGATCACCACGACATCGCCAAAAGCGATGGCCTCCTCGACCGTTCCGGCCTGCGCGAGGGGTCCAAGGCCGGTGACGAGACCCTTCAGGTTCTCGGGGTGGCGTGACGAGAACTTGACCGGATGGCCCGCCTTGACGAACAACGCGCCGAGCGCGCCGCCCTCGCGGCCGGCGCCGATCATACCGATCTTCAACGGCGCGCCGGTCGCCTGCGCTCCGGCGACCGGCGGCAGCGCCGCGAGCGCGAGCACGATTGTGAATAGGAACGCACGCTTCGTCATGGCAGCCTCCTCAGCTCGGCGAATGGAACGTCATTGTGGGGGGCCATCGCTTCGGGGAGCGAAGGCCCGAATGCTATTTCTTGATTCCACGGGGCTCCTTCCTGTCCACGAATCATTCGGGCCCCGACCGGCCCGTGGGACCGGCCTGCCCCACCGGAATTGCGGTCGGCAGCCCCTAGACGGGCACGCGGGAACGGGGCGCAAACGCGGCCCCCAACCGCTCCTGCTCACGGCCCAGCCAGAAGCTATTCAGGAGCCACACGACCGAGAGCGGCACCGCCGCCAGCGCGATCCCCGTAAGGCTCAAGCCCAAGCCGGACAACAGCGCGTACGACCAGGCGCCTACCTGATCGCCGCTGCGATAAATGACCGTGTCGATGAAGCTCTTCGCCTTGTACTTGTCCTCCCGTGGAATGACGGTGAAGAGGACCTCGCGCGTCGGCCGGGCGACGGCAAAATTCCCCGTGCGCCGCAGCACCTGGAACAGGACGATGATCGCGACCGTCGGTGTCACGCCGAGCGCGACGAAGCCCACCATGCTGAGGGCCGGCAGCAGCGTCAACGTGAGGGCCACGCCAAGGCCTCGGAGCAGGCGGTCCGTCAGGAAGAGCTGGACACCCAGCGTGAGGACGTTGACCACGAGATCGACCTGCGCAAAGAACGCGGTACGCGCCGCCCGATCGGCGAAGCTGCGATTGACGATGGCGGCTTGTTCAAAGTAGAGGAAGGTGGACGTGACGGAGTACAGCAGCATGTAGAGGCTGATGTTCAGCAAGTAACGCGACCGAAACGCGTGTGTGAAGCCCGACAGGACGCCGCCCCCGATCGGCCCTTCTTCGCCGCGCGCGGCCGGCCGCAGGCGTAACGCTTCGGACAGCCTGGACAGACGCCGGACGCTGAGCACCGCAGTCTCGAGCAGGAACGCCGACCCGAGCAGCAAGTACGTGGGTTCCACATGGCGCGCGAGCGAGGCCGTCAGGCTCGAGCCCAGGATGCTTCCCAGCGTCGCGCCGGCCGCGATGACACCGAAGAGCCGTTTCCCCTGCTCGGCATCGAAGACGTCCACCATGAGGGCCCAGAAGATGGAGACCACGAACAGGTTGAAGACGGAAGTCCAGATGAAGAAGATGCGCCCCACCCAGATGTTCTGCGCCGGCGTCGCCACCTGGAGCAACAGGAAGAACAGCAGGAGATTCGCCACGAAGAAGCCGTACGCGAGGGAAATGAAGCGCACCCGCGACAGTCTCGCGACAAGCGCTGCAAAAGGGGGGTTCACCAGCATCATGCCCAAAAGCGATCCGGTGAAGAGCCATGGCAGGGTTTCGACCCCGCTCGCGACCCCCATATCGTCGCGGATCGGCCGAATGATGTAGTAGGCGCAGAGCACGCAGAAGATGTACAGCCATGACCAGGCAAGCGCCCGCACCTCGCCCGGCTGCACGTCCATGACCCGGCGGAGCAGCCGGTACGCCGCACCGTCCGCCCCGGAGCCCGAGCCGAGAGGCTGCGGGGTCACGACCCGTCCCCGCGCTCATACCGGTCGAGAACGCCCCCGTCCCGACTCGCCGTCACCACGGCACCTTACAGCCCATCGATGAAACGTTCCATGCGGCGACGCGTCGCCGCGTCGGGCAGGCGCCCGCGCGCGGCGCCGAGATTGTCGACGAGGTACTCGACCTTCGCCGTTCCCGGCACGGCGCAGGTGACGGCCGGGTGCGAGACGATATATTTCAGGAAAAATTGCGCCCAGCTCGCACAATCGAACTCCCCGGCCCAAGGCGGCAAGCTCTTGCCCTGCACCGCCGTGAAGAGCCGGCCCCGTCCGAACGGCAGATTGATCATCACCCCCGTCCCGCGGTCGGCGGCCAACGGCAGGATCCGTCGATCCGCCTTCCGGTTGTCGAGCGCATAGTCCACCTGGATGAAGTCGAGTGCTTCAGCTTTCATCGTCTGTTCAAACTCCTGATGCTGCCGTTCGAACGACGTCGTGATCCCGACGTACCGGATACGCCCGGCCTGCTTCCACTGGCGAAGGGTGCCGAGCTGCGTCTGCGCATCCTGTAGGTTGTGCACGGCGACCAGATCGATCATGGGGCTTCGCAGGCGCTTGAGGGACTGCTCCAATTGTTGAACCCCGGCGTCACGGCCGCGCGCCCCCAGCTTCGTGGCCATGAAGAGGGACTCGCGAATCTTGAGTTCTGCGGCCAGATCACCGACCACCGTTTCCGCGGTGCCGTACGACGGGGCGGTGTCGATGACGTTCCCTCCCATTTCTACGAACTGGCGCAGCACCTCTTTGAGAGGCGCACGATCCGCCTCCGTTGCCACCGTCGCATAGCGGCGGGCCGTCCCGATCCCGATGACCGGCAGGCTCTCGCCGGTGGACGGAATTTTCCGTCGAATCAGCGAGTCCGCCGGGGCGATGGCAGGGAGCAAGAAGATGGAGGCACTCACACCGATTCCAGCTTTGAGCAACTCGCGGCGATTCCACTGCATAATGCCCCTCGCCTCCTACAAGACAACAGGATTCACAGGTGCGGCAGTTCTCAACCTTTTCGGGAGGTTAGGAGCCGTTACGAAATAACTTGTACATCTTTTTCTATTTCGTTACGGCTCCTTATGCCGTTTCGGAATGTCTCCGCTCAACTTATTCTTTGACAACGGCTTAGTCAGTGGGAACGGCCGGCGCATCGGGCGACAGCTCATGGGCTTCCTTTTGCCAGAGGAATGGGAAAACGACAACGGTCTGCACCATATAGGAGGAAAATCCTCTCAGTATAGCGCATGCCGGTCAAGAGATTTCTCGGAATGCTTGTGTGTGCCCGGATCTTCCCGTCTTGGTGAGCCATGCTGTCTCTCTGGCTCAGGCCCGTTAGGAGCCGTTACGAAATAACCTATACATCTCTTTCTATTTCGTTACGGCTCCTTATGCCGTTTCGGAATGTCTCCGCTCAACTTATTCTTTGACAACGGCTTAGGGTGTTTCCCGTTGACACCCTCTACCGTCAACGATAGGCTCGCCATCGTGCCGGCCCCCGCATCTCGGGAAAGTGCTGTTCCGTAACAGTCTGTGCCACGCGGAAGAGCTTGGCGGTCGGTGATTCGGACGCTTCGCTTCGAGATCGCTCCCGATGCATATCGGCTTCTCCCGAAGGATCCGACTACATCCCGGCTGACCGACCCATGCGATTCCCAACCGGCCTCCGCGCTCTCGCTCATCGAGACTACCGCCTCTTCTTCTCCGGGCAACTCATCTCGCTCATCGGAACCTGGATGCAGCGCGTGGCGCAGTCATGGCTCGTCCTCGAGCTCACCAACTCGCCATTCAAGCTGGGGCTGGTCACGGCGCTCCAGTCTGCTCCAATGCTCTGCCTCGCCTTCATCGCGGGGGCCATTGCCGACCGACTCCCCAAACGCCGCGTCCTCATCGGCACGCAGACAGCCCTGATGATCCAGGCGTTCGTCCTGGCCGTCCTCGCCTGGACGGGTCACGTGCAATACTGGCACGTGGTGCTCCTGGCAATCTGCTACGGCCTGGCTTTCACCCTCGACATGCCCACGCGCCAGTCCTTCATCGTAGAGATGGCGAGCAAAGAGGACCTCTCGAATGCCATCGCGCTGAATTCCGCCATGGTCAGCGGCGCCCGCATGGTTGGCCCCGCCGTCGCGGGCCTCCTGGTGGACCGGTATGGGGTGGCGTCCGCTTTCGGACTCAACGGCGTGAGCTTCGTGGCCGTGATCCTCGCCTTGGCGGCCATGCAGGCGGACGGCCTGCCGGGTCCCGCGCAGGCCACCTCCGTCCGGCAGGACATCGCGGCCGGCGTCCGCTACGCGGTCCGCACACCGCTCGTCGCCCTGGTTCTGAGCCTCCTCTTGGTCCTGGGTCTCTTCGTCACGAACCACAACGTCCTGGTGCCCCTCCTGGCGCGGGACGTCCTCCACGAAGGGGCCCACGGCTTCGGCCTCCTCATGGCAGCCGTGGGCACGGGGGCGATCGTCGGCGCACTGGCCGTGGCGACATGGGGAAAAAGCCGCCCGCCGCTCTCCCTGCTCCTCGGCACCGCCGCCGCCGCTTCAGTCCTTACCCTGTTGCTCGCGGGGGTCCGCAACTTCTGGGTCGCCCTGCTCGTCCTGACCCTAGTCGGCTTCTCGCAGATCGTGTTCGTGGCGAGTTGCAACACCACGCTTCAGCTGGCGGTCCCGGACCATATGCGCGGTCGGATCATGGGCCTCTATGCGTTCGTCTGGGTCGGCGTCACCCCCCTGGGATCGCTCTTCGTCGGCACGACCGCGGATTGGTTCGGGGTCGCGGCGGCTTACGCACTGGCGGGTGGGGTGACGTTGGCCTTCATCCTGGGATTGGCACTGGTGGGGAGACGGGGGCAGGGATGATCCGTATCGGAAAGGCGGGTCTAGGGCCCAGCCGAATGCCTTCTTCGCCACGCTGTTTGAGTGTTGCTGCCCTTCACCTGTGAACCGCAGGTCGCGCCACCCCTCGTTTCTCGCGTGAGTCTGTCTTCACCGCCCTGGCCTGCAGTTTCTGGACGAGACCGCGAAGCAAACCTGCTATGCGCTGGTCGGGAAGCCACTGCCGAAGCCGGCGCGCAACCGCTCAGCCCATCGCCCGCAGGCGCGCGACTTGAGTCTCACCCGGCCTGGCTGGATCGGGACCAGCGGTTGATCCCGGACTCGGTCGCGTACCGGTCGATCTCGGCGAGTTCCTCGGCGGAGAAGTCCAACTGCGCGAGCGCCGCCACATTGTGTGTGACCTGTTCTGGCGCGCTCGCGCCGCTCAGGACCGACGTCACCCGGGGATCGCGGAGACACCAGGCCAGGGCCATCTGGGCGAGGGTCTGCCCGCGGCGGGCGGCGATGGCATTCAACGCCCGCACCTTGGCCAGGTTTTCCTCCGACAGGAACTCGCGGTTGAGCATGCTGTTTTGCCGCGCGGCGCGCGACCCCTCCGGGATGCCGTTCAGGTACTTGTCGGTGAGCATCCCTTGCGCCAGTGGGGAAAACGCGATGCACCCGATGCCTTCCTGGCCGAGCACCTCCAAGAGTCCTTCCTCGATCCACCGGTTCAGCATCGAGTACGACGGTTGATGGATCAAGCAGCGGACCCCCATGCCTCGCAAGATCGCCGCCGCCTCCGCGGTCCTGCGGGCGGAGTAGGAGGACACCCCCACATAGAGTGCCTTCCCGCGCTGCACGGCGCTCGCCAGCGCTCCCATCGTCTCCTCGAGCGGCGTGTCGGGGTCGAAGCGGTGGGAATAGAAAATGTCCACATACTCCGTGCGCAGCCGGCGCAGACTCTGATCCAGACTGGCGAGCAGGTACTTGCGGGATCCCCATTCCCCATACGGCCCTGGCCACATGGGATAGCCGGCCTTGGTCGAAAGGAGCAGCTCGTCCCGGTGCGCCGCCAGGTCGGTCGTCAGGACCCGCCCCAAGCTTTCCTCCGCCGCGCCCGGGGGCGGTCCGTAGTTGTTGGCCAGATCAAAATGGGTGATCCCGAGGTCGAAGGCGTGGAAGAGCAGGCCCCGCATGCTTTCGAGGGACGCGCCCTCGCCGAAGCTGTGCCAGAGGCCCAGCGAGATGGCGGGGAGCCGCAGACCGCTGCGGCCGCAGCGGCGATAGACCATGGCTTGGTAACGATTGGCAGCAGGTTGGTAGGGCACGAGAAGCTCCTTGTCACGAGACGGGGAGATGGGGTCTTGGTACGGCAGCCGGAGGGTATCCGACTATGCGCCGGAGGGCAATCCTTTGCTGGTCAAGAGGTCCCACGATTCCGCGGTGTGATCTTCCCGGGAAGCGCCGTCCTGTCCGCCCCAGACTCACTGCTCGGCCAATTAGCCCTGTTCCGACGAAATCGCCCACCGCCAAGGCACCACCGGGGGCCGCCAAGGCTGGCAGAATTGAAATCAGCGTCTGCACTCCAACGGCTTTCCTGGGGCGGTGGCGTCCGGGATCCTATTGCCCCTCTGGATCTGGCCAATCCTGGCGCTCTTGGCGTCTTGGCGGTCAAGATTTTCGGTTTGAGGTTGGGTGAGCCCCGACGAATCGATGACCCGGCAGCCCGCCAACCGCGCGAGCTGCACGGCGTTACTGCCCAGCCCGCCCACCCCCATCACGGCAATATCCTCGCCGACGCGGACCTTGGCTTTCTCCCGGACCGCGTGATAGCCAGTAGCTCGCCCGCGCCAATCTTGGGGACCGCGACGTCTTCTAAGCCGTTGTAAGAGAATAAGTTGAGCGGAGACGTTCCGAAACGGCATAAGGAGCCGTAACGAAATAGAAAAAGGATGTACAAGTTATTTCGTAACGGCTCCTAACCGCAACGGCTGGTTGTACTCGCACAGCACCATGGCTCTCATCTTCTTGGCTCTCCTGGACTCGCGGTCCTTTCAATAGCGGATCACTGCTCGCTCACGTTACATCTGTCACAAAGAGCGCTGTCAGGGCTGATCCCATCACGGGGTCACAGGAGTCGCCAGCGGCAGCGGCATCTTGCGCTCGGCCATCACCTTGCGCACGAGATCTGGCCGATCGGTGATGATGCCATTTACGCCAATGTCGAGCATCTTCTTGATCTGCGCCGGGTCGTTCACGGTCCACACCACCACCTGGATGCCTAGCGCGTGCGCCTCCTTGACCTTGAACTCGGTCAGGTCGCCGACAAAGGGCGACCAGATCTTGCCGCCTGCGGCCTTGACCATCTTTGGGACGGACCCGTGGTCCTTGTAGTGAATCCCCGCCGTCCAGGGGGACGCCGTCGATTTGTTGGCGGCAATGTTGTCGAGAAAGTCCTGCTGCGCGGACAGGTAGGCCGTCGCGATCTCCGGGGCGATTCGCTGCACGACCTGGAGCGTACGCCAGTCGAAGGACTGGATGGTGGTGCGCCCCGCCATCGCCTCGTCCCGGATCACCCCCACCAGCGTCTTCGCGAAGGTCTCCGGGTCCGGGGTTTCCCTGGGGCTGAGCGGCGAGATTTTGGTCTCAATGTTGAAGCGCACCTGCGGGTTGCCAGCCTTTCTGACAAACGCAAAGAGGTCGGCGAGCTTCGGGATGCGGGCGCCAGGGACGGCCTTCTGCTCGGGAAAGCTCTTGGCATAGTTACTGAACGGGTTGATCCGCCCCACCTCGTATGTCTGTAGCTCAGCATACGTAAGCGAATAGATCGCGGGCCCTGGCTTCCCGAGCCACTTGCCGTCTTTGTCCCGTGTGATGTCGGGGTTCAGCGCAGAGTTGTGGGAGATCACCACGATCCCATCCTTGGTGACGCCTGTATCGAGCTCCAGCGTGGTCACCCCCAGCGACAAGGCCGTGGCGAAGGCCGGCAGGGTGTTCTCCGGTGCAAGCCCACGCGCCCCGCGGTGGCCCTGCAGATCGAACGCGAACGTCATCGGGGGCAGCAGGAGCCACACCAACGATCCTACGACCAGGGGGAGTCGAATCGCGCACATCGCGGGTCCCTCCATAGGCATTCGTTCGCCGGAAATCCTTGGGCTTCCCCCACCGCTTGGTTCCCTTGATTTATCTCGATGGAAAAATTGGGGAGATTCTCAGAAAATGACTGACACGTACCTGCTCAAGACTCATATCCATCATGCCGCGGTGAACGGCTCATCCTTTTGCATCCTCGTGCTCCGAGGTCCGCTTCCCCAATCCACGTCACCTACCACCACTCCCTCCAGGTCAACTACGATCTCGAAAGCACGCCCCCTGTGATCGGTCGTGCGAGGTGGCGCTGACTCTTTCCCTGAAGCGTGAGAGCCGTTGAGACGCTCTGCTCGCGATGGACAGTGGTTCACAGCGGGAATATTTGAGGAAATTCCCAGGGGAGGAATCCAGCCCAACGGGCCATCGCCCAGGACTTGAAAGGAGTTAGACGGCACTCCGCCGGCATCACGCCATCGACCTATGTGTCCGACGTCAGATTCCCTAGCTCCACCCGAGCAAGTCTCTCCATCTCGCGCGCCACCACGGTCTGATCCAAGGCGCCGTGCCCCGCCGCGCGCGCGGCATTGTAGAACTGGAGGGCGGACCCCGCGATGAAGGCCGGCGCCTGCGCCTCGACGGCGGTCTGCAGGAAGAGGTTGAGGTCCTTGAACATCAGGTCCAGGGCAAAGCCCGGCTCATGATTGCCGGCCAAGGCTTTAAACCGCAGATGATTCTCTAGAATCCAGCTCGCACCTGAACTGCTGCGCAAGATGGACACCATCGTGTCTGCAGTCAATCCGAATTTCCGCCCGACCAAGAGGGCCTCGATCACCCCGGTGGTGTGGACAGCCACCAGTGCTTGATTCACCAGCTTCGCGACCTGCCCGGCCCCGGGACCCCCGCAGTGCACGATCTTCTTCCCGACGGCCTGGAACACCGGCCGCACCGCCTCCAGGGCCGTCTCGTCCCCCCCGACCATGATCGTCAGCGTTCCGGCCTCCGCGCCGCCGGGGCCTCCACTCACCGGGCAGTCCAGAGCGTGGATGCCTTTGGCCCTTGCCGCCTCGTACACCTTCCGAGAGGTCTCAGGATCCACCGTGCTGGCGTCGCACAGGTATGTCCCGGATTTCATGTGTCCCAGGAGCCCTTGCGGACCCTCGATCACGGCCAGGACCGACGCCGGCATGGGAAGACTCAAGAGGACCACGTCCACCTCTTTGGCCAACGACGGAAGATCGAGGGCCACTACGGCGCCCAGGCTCGCGGCTGCCTGCACCGCCGCAGGACTCAGGTCATATACCCACACCTTGAAGCCGGCCTTGATGAGATTCCTGCACATACGCTGACCCATGATGCCAACGCCGACGCAGCCGACCGTATGTGGCATAATGTAGACTCCTTGTGCGTGAAAAATCCTGCGGCCGCCCAAGACGGGCCTACGCCGCGTCCCTGCCGAGCAACCGCAACACGTCCCGCCAGAAATACGTGAGCACTACCACGAGGGAAATGGCACCGCCGATGGGGAGGAGGACATAGACGTAGGCCATCGAAATCCGCAGCTGCATACCGTACTGCTGGACATTGTTGACCGTCAGCCTTACGCCTGACCAGGTGAACAGGACCAGGAACACCAACACCGACGCCTGCGCGACGAGTTCCACCACTTGCCGCGGCTTGGGACCCAAATACGTCACCAACAGATCGACCGTCACGTGGCTCCGGTCGCGGAAAGCGACCGCCGCGCCGCTGAACACCAGCCAGAAGCATCCGAAGGAGGTCACATCCTCCATGAAGAGGAAGGAGTAGCCCGCAGCCCGCAGGCAGATCTGCGTCATGATCGCCACGCCCATGGAGGTGAAGGAGAACACGAGGACGGCCTCCGCGACCTTCCCCAAGACCGCGCTCACTCTAGAAAGCCATGCCATCGTCCCGCCTCCTCAAATGCTGATCAGGCTGGGGATCCAGGTCGCCGTCCATGGGAAGATCCACATGAGCACCGTAACCAAGAGCATCCCGAGAACGAAGATGACGGCCTCCCTGGCGATCTGATCGACCGGAATCCCGCTGATTCCCGAGGCTACGAAGAGGTCCATCCCCACGGGCGGGGTGATCAGGCCGATCGCCAGAATGACCATGTAGATCATGGCCGTGTGGAGCGGATCGAGACCCACTTTGGCGATCAGAGGGGCGATGATCGGCCCGGTGAGGAGGATGATGACGGAGATGTCCATCAGCATGCCCAGGATGATGTATAAGATCCCCGTGAAGAGCAGGAAGGTCAGCGGCGTGGACCCCAGGGCGAGCAGTTTCGCCGTGATGAGGGCGGGGACCTCCATCAGCGTCAGAGCATAGGAAAACAACGTGCTCCCGGCCACGATGAACAGCACCATGGCGGACGTGGTCCCCGACCGAATGAGGATCCGCGGCAGATCCCGCACCCCCAATTCCCGGTACACACCCATGCTGAGGAAGAGCGAATAAAAGACCGCAATGATGGCCGCCTCGGTGGGAGTGAAGATGCCGAAGACGATGCCCCCGATGATGATGAGGGGCGTTACGAGGGTGAGCAGTCCGTCCTTCGCGGTGCGGCGAACCTCGCCGAAGGAGAACGGGGTGCGAATCCCATAGCCACGCCGCTTGGCGATGATGACGCACGTGATAATCTGTACGACACCGATCAGGACCCCGGGAATGATCCCGCCCAGGAAGAGTTTCCCAAGCGACTCGCCGGACACGAAGCTCCAGAGCACCATGGGAATGGACGGCGGGATGATCATCCCGATGCAGGCCGAGGACGCAATCAGCCCGGCGGCGAACCTGCCGGAGTACTTCTGCTCTTTCATGGCGGGGATCAGGATGCTACCCAGCGCCGAGGTCTCGGCCGAGGACGACCCGCTAACCCCGCCGAAAATCATGCTGGCCACCACCGTCACCGCGGCCAACCCTCCAGGAAGGAAGCCCACCAGGGCGTTGGAAAAGTTCACGATCCGCCGGGTGAGCCCACCGATTTCCATGATGGCCCCGGCGAGCATAAAGAATGGGATGGCCAGTAGCACCCAGCTCCGGGTCACCGGGTACATGCGCTGGGCGATGAGCGGAATGGTGTTCATCCCCTCGAACAAGAAGAGAGCAATCGTGGCCGACAGGGCGAGCGACACTGCGATCGGCACCCGCAGCAGGATGAGGACCAGCATCAGGATCAGTAAGGCGACCCAGGGCTCCATGCCACCCTCACACAACTCTGCCAGGGCTCACAGGGGGTCTCGAAAAGGAAAGGAGGAGCCCCTTGGCGAGGCTCCTCCTCTTGTCAACGTCCGACACTCATCGTACCGTCATGATCGCGTTCACCCACTTCTCGCCGTAGACCTTCCGCAGTTCTGGCACGCACTGCTCGTTGAAGATCTTGAGGAACGCGGCGAGGTCGATGTCCTTGGGCTCGGCCACCACCATCCCCTTAGCCCTGACCTGATCGATGAGCTCCCGTTCTTCGGCGATTCCCTGCGGCGGGAAGATCTTGGCGGTCTCCGCCCCGGCCTCCAGGACAGCCTTCTGCTGATCCGCGCTGAGCTTCTTCCACGCGTTCCCGCTCAGCGACACGACGTGGGGCGGCAGGCCATACGGCACCAGGGTCAGGTATTTCTGGACCTCGAAGAACTTGGAGCCCACGACGTGGGAGAGCGGGTTGTGCTGACCGTCCACCACCTTGCGGGACAGGGCCAGGTAGAGCTCAGCGAAGTCCATCGGAACAGGCACGGCGCCCAGGGCCTTCGTAACCACGCTGTAGGCCGGAACGTTGGGATCGCGAATCTTCAGGCCCTTCATGTCCTCCGGCTTGTGGATCGCCCGGGCGCTGTTGGTGATCCGGCGAAAGGAGGCGTGCTGCACGATGAAGAGCGGCTTCACGCCCAGCTCGCCCTCCACGGCCGCCATGAGTTCCTTCCCCACCGGCCCGGTGACGACCTTCTGGAAATGGTCGTAGTCCCTGAAGATGAACGGCGCCTGGAAGACGCCGGCCCACGGGATGAATCGCTCCCACGTGCCCGCAATGAGGCCGTCAATCGATCCCGCCTTCACCCCCTCCTGAAGCTGCTGTTCCGTGCCCAGAGTGGAGCCGCCGAAGAGCTTGATCTCCACGGCCCCGTTGGTCTTCGTCTGGACGAGCTTGACGAAGATGTCGCCGGCCTGCTGTTGCGGGCTGATGGGGGCCCCCACGTGGCCCATCCGGATCGTGACCCCAGCGACGGCATCCGAGAGGGTCAACGCCAAACCTAACCACAGCGTGATTGCGGCCAGAAAGACCGATGTCTTTTTCATCTTCATTCCCTCCTGCTGCGAGTTGCATTTGGGCCCATACGTGGCCCACAGAAGTGCGGAGGTACATGCCGGCACACGACACGCGGTGTCGCGTACTATGCCTTTGAGCGAAAACCATTGTCAAGTGCTAATCTGTTGCACCGCCCAGCTTTCCGGTCGACCACGATCTCCCAAGCACATCCCCGGAGTTCGACGCACTCTGGCCCACGGCCTCCAAGACACACCGCTCGTGATCACCGCAGAAGGTACAACGGTTATGTCACACGCGGCGGACGGGACGGGCGAACGGGACGTTGCCACATTTGTCACTTTCAACTAAGTTCGCCCTCTCGATCACGGGGAATTTCATTTCGCCGAGTCTCGACGTGAGCGGCTCCGCACCACGCCTCGGTGACATCATTGCCGACGGTCGCGTGCCCACCGCGGTTCTGTTTCAGACGAGGACGCCGACTCTGGGTTGGAACACCGATCTTGCCGTGCCTTTCTCCTTGACTCGCCAGAGGCCCGCCTATAGCGTAGCGCCATCTCCGACCGGGGCACACCGACCGGCGCGGATGAGCGAGCAGCCCACGTCACGCCACAAAGCGCTAGACAATGCAGGAGACCCAAGCATGAGCCAGCACAGCAAGGTCGCCATCGTCACGGGGGCGGGGACCGGCGTCGGCCGCGCCACGGCACTCGTGCTGCTTCGGGAAGGGTATCGGGTCGTACTCGCCGGTCGCCGCCAGGAGCTGCTCGATCAGGTGGTCGCGGAGGCGGGGTCGGCGGCGAGCCGGGCCCTGGCGGTCCCCACCGACATCAGCGATCCGGCGTCGGTCCGGGTGCTCTTCGCCCGCACCACCGAGGCCTTCGGCCGCCTCGACCTGCTGTTCAACAACGCCGGCGCCAACGTGCCCGGCGTGCTCCTCGAGGAAGTCACCGTCGAGCAGTGGCAGCGGGTGGTAGCCACCAACCTCACCGGCACCTTCCTGTGCACCCAGGAGGCCTTCCGGATCATGAAGGCCCAGGACCCGCGCGGCGGGCGCATCATCAACAACGGCTCCGCCTCGGCGCACTCGCCGCGCCCCAATTCGGCGCCCTACACCGCCACCAAGCACGCCATCACCGGCCTCACCAAGTCGACCGCCCTGGACGGCCGCAAGTACGACATCGCCTGCGGCCAGATCGACATCGGCAACGCCCGAACCCCCATGGCGGCGAGGCTCGCCACGGGCGTGCTCCAGGCCAACGGAACTATAGTGCCGGAGCCGATGATCGACGCGGAGCACGTTGCCAACGCCGTGGTCCACATGGCCAGCCTGCCGCTGGACACCAACATTCTCTCCCTGACGGTCATGGCGACGACGATGCCGTTCGTGGGCCGGGGCTGACCGGGCGCTCCCGCGCCTCCTCGCTCAACACCTGGGCTTCCTTCTTTTGAATGATGGGGGGGGAGCGTTGCTAAGACTGCCATTAGGGGGGCCATCCTCCCCGAAAATCCTCGGCAGCTTTCAATGCTTCTCAACCGATCTTCACTGGACGGTAGAGGAATGGTGGGTAGGCGGGACACGATGACGTTTGATGCCGGGGGCCAGCCACCACCCGAATGCCAAGTGGGGAGCCCTGGCGCTGGCCCACTCCGCGCTGCCTCGGCTACCGGGACGATCCCGGCGGACGCAGATCGCCCATATTCCGAAGCGGGAATCCGCCCCCCGTCCCCTCCTCGACGGCGACCAGCGCCCGCTGCGCGGCGGCTGCCAGCTCAGTATCCGTGACCTCTTGGGCGATCCGCTCGAGCGCCACCAGGGCGCGGTTGCCGCGCAATGCCTGGAGTCCGACGATCGCGCGCAAGCGCAATTCGGTCCCGCCGAGCGGCGCCAGGGCGAAGTCCCGGAGCAGGTCGGCGGCGGCTCCCCCGCCGATTCCCGTGAGCGCCTGCAGGATCTCTTCGCCCAGGACGTTCCACTCCTCGAACAGGACGAGCCGCAGGTCGCCCACCACCGACTCGTTTCCCATACGTTGGAGGACAGCGAGCGCGGTACGCCGCAGGACCGGGCTCTCCCGCCGACTGGTCGCGATCCCGTTCGCCGTGCGGAGGGCCTGCCGCACCTCCGGTCGGTTGCGGGGGATGGCGGGAATTGCTCCCCGGGTCGGGGCCAGGGCGGCGATCTCCTCGTCCGCCCACAACCCGGCCTCCACGAGGTGCGCCCCGGTGACCCGGTAGCTGGCGAGCGCGCGCAGGGCCGCGGCACGGATCTCGGCCGGCTCCTTTCCGCTGCCGGCGATGGCGGCCAGGGGCGGCATGCCCGCCGGATCGCCCAGCGCCCCCAGCAGGAGGATCCAGCTCCGCCGCTCCCATGCCGCCGGGTCGGTGCTCCGGGCAATCGCGATGTCCACCAGCCGCAATTCCGCGACGGCACGGAGCACGCGAAGCCGCACCTCCGTGAACCGGTCGTCCCGCAGCCGGCGATCCTCCGCCAGGCGGCTGAGGGTCGTGCGGGCGCGGGCCTCCAGGTTCTCTGCGCGAACCAGCGCCGGGTCCGCCAGCTCCTTGAGGATGACCACCGCGAGCGCCCGGTGTTCCTCGACATCCGTGTCCAGCGGATCGAGCGGAAGCCCCAGCAGGATATCGAGCTTTTTCGCGAGCGGGGCGCCGATCGTGCCGGCGAGCTGCTCGACCCCCGCTAGGTCCGCCCGGAGTCGCTCGAGCGAGTCCGCGGCCTGTTCAGACTGGGCACGGGAGACCTCTTCGACTTTCTCGGTGATGCGATTCAGCTCCTGGGCTTGCTCGCCTTGCTGGCGTTCGGTTGAACCGAGTCGCCGCTCGGTCTCCGCCGCGAGCTCCTGCAGGCGGGCCTGGGCCTTCGCTACCTGCTCCTGCACCTCTTCCAGGTGCGCCTCCAGGCGCTGGACGGCCTCACGCTCCGCCGGCTCCGCGACCGGCCGGGCGCGGGAAGCCTGCCGGGCCGATTCCAGCTGGACCCATAGCAGATAGAAGCCTGTGCCGGTGAGGAGTGCCAGGAGCGCCGCGAGTATCCCGAACCGCACGGTGACCCGGCGAAGGGTCCGCTCCTCGGCTTCGCGCAACAGCGATTCTTCCCGGTCGACCTCGCGGGCCTCGTCCGGACCGAGGAGGGGGAAGTCGAGCTCTTCCATGGTTGTTCTCCTGGCTCAGGACCGGCTGCCCATACCGGGGGCCGACGTGGATCTGTACGGCACGCCACGCCCCAGAGCACAGTACGCTGGGCACGGGGAGCTGTCAATCCTCCCTGGGGGCCTCAATCTCCGGCTAACGTTAGGGATCCGCGGCCCACCCCAGCCCCGCCCGCCCCGTCAT
>Ga0316627_100000094_pt1 | contig 17495 bp, 14 predicted proteins | sample OWC_Aug_M2_C1_D1_FD_207653 | JGI IMG/M metagenome (GOLD analysis project Ga0316627, IMG submission 207653) | Wetland soil microbial communities from Old Woman Creek delta, Ohio, United States - OWC_Aug_M2_C1_D1_C | ecosystem: Environmental > Terrestrial > Soil > Wetlands | place: USA: Ohio...
CACCAAGTTCATCGAGGACGTCGACCCGGGCCGTTTCCAGGGCCGTCTACAGGGTCGGGGACGTGATCGATTAATTGAGCGGCTCGTTCGCACGCCCGGAACCCTGCTGGATCTCGGTCAGCTTCTGGCGGGCCATGGCATTCTTCGGGTCCGCCTCGACCGCGGCCCGCAGGTTGGCAACGGCTTCGTCGGTGCGGCCCAGCTGCGACAGCACGATCCCAAGTCCCGTGTAGGTCTGGGTGTTCGGGCTGATCGTCAGTGATTTGCGAAGGTGGCTCTCCGCCTCGGCGAACTTGCCGCTGCGCGCCAGTGACGACCCCAGGTTGTAGTGCGCCGTGGCCGACCTGGGATCCAGCTTGAGCGCATTGCGGTAGGCCTCAGCGGCCTCGTCGGGCAATCCCTGGCGTTCCAGCACGAAACCCAGGTCGTTGTAGATCGCGGGCTGCGGATTGATCGCCAGCGACTCCCGGTAGTGCGCCTCGGCCACCTCGAGCTCGCCACTGTCGATTGCGGCCAGGGCCAGGTTGTTGTGCGCCTTCGCATGTTTCGGATCGACCACGAGCGCCTTCTCGAGCGCGACGACCGCCTCCTTGCTCCTGCCCTGCTGGAACAATGAGAACCCCAGGGCATTCAGGAGTTCCACGTTGTCGGGCTCGACGGCGAGTCCTCGCTCGTAGGCTTTCACGGCAGCGGGGTAGTTGCCGGTCCTTTCGTTGGCCATGCCCGCACGAAGGAACGAGTAGGCGTCGAGGAACTGCTCCTTGATCTTCGCGATCGCTGCGGCTGGCAGCGGCACGAACTCCGGGATGTTGGCGGCGCGGTCGGCTCCGGTGAAACGCTCGAGCAGCACCGGGGGCGTGGACTCGCCGTTCTCATCGATGTGGGTCAGGAAGAGCTGCGTGTAGGCGGTGTTGGCCTTCGAAGAGAATACGAGCCACCGGCCGTTCGACGACCAGCTGTGCCATGAGTTCATGCGGGGCGTGTTCGCGCGCAGGCGCCGGGCCTCGCCCCCTTCGGCCGGGATGATGTAGAGCTCGCTGTCCGGCATCAGCAGCATGTAGTTCTCGGCCTTGCAGAAGATGATCCACTTCCCGTCCGGCGAGAACTTCGCGAAGTAGTTGCTCTTCCCGTTGTGCGAGGCGCCCTCGATCGGCTCCGCCTTTCCTCCCCGGCCATCGTTGAACGGCACCCGGTACAGGTCGAACTTGAACGGTTCCTTGTCGTTGACGAACTCGGGGACGTCCTTTTCGCTCAGCAGGACCGACGTGGCGTTGGCGACGACGTCCTTCTTGTAGGCTTTCGTCCGGGCGAAGACGATGGACTTTCCGTCTGGGCTCCAGGTCGGGTTGCTCTGTACGTACTCGGGGTCATTGGCGCCCGGCAACGGCTTGAAGGTGCGAGCCTGGGTGTCGTAGACGACGAGAATGCCCTTGATCGGGAAGAAGAGCTGCGAGTACCAGATGTCGGGCGTTGCCACGAATACCGCGCGGTCCTTGACGGTGCTGATCACGTAGCGTCCGTCGGGCGAGACCTTCGAGAGGAGCCCGAACGTGGCTTCGCCATCGCCTTTCCTGAAGTCGTTCCAGGTGATGATCTTCTCGTCGTTCAGCACCATGTCCTTGGACACGGGGAGGATTGCGTAGGCGCCCTTGTCGTTGCCGTAGTCGACATCGAGGCCCAGCACACTGCCGTCGCCGGAGAAAGAATGGCAATTCCCGCAGACGGGCAGGTCTTCGAGCACGATGGGCGGTGCGGTCTCGGAGTCGATCGAGCCGAAGCGCCAGCGGATGCGAGCCGGATCCTGGACGGCCGAGATGAACGGGAGCGGAACCTCGCGATAGAAGATCGAGTCGCCAACCGGGTCCGTGGATGTCCGGATGCGGACACTCGCTGAAGAGGTGGCCTTCGCATCCGGGCCGACGCCGACGATCGCCACCTGCGCGTCCCGCTCGACGCTGCGCTGCTTGATGCTGGCCCAATCGGCCTCCGACGGGCGCCAGCGGGGTTCCGTCGTCGGAAACCGGAGCACCTCGCCCTTGTCATCGAATCGAACCAGGACCGTCCAGTTGCTGACTCCCTCGGTCTGGTCGCTCCAGACGAAGGTCGGGGCCACGATCTCGGGAGGGAACAGCGTCTCGTCGAGCGGATACTTGATCTCGATGTTGCCGGTGGGTTCGCTCGGGAACGCGAGTGGTGCCGGTGCGGACTGCTTTCCGCAGGCACTCAGCGCCAGCGCCGCAGCGAGCAGCATGCCTTTGATTCGTGGGTTCAATTTCATTGTGCGCACGATTGTGGGTGCCCGATCGAGGCGGCGTCAAACGAGGCGTGGGCTGCGGCGTTTACCATAAGCCCGGAAAATTGACACGCCGATTCCCTGGGAGCAAGAATGCGACTGGGGGCAAACTCCGCTTCGCGTTCATGCGTTGCGGGCCTGACTCAATAACCAAGGGCCAGCCAAGGGCCCGGAGAAGTCGAAGATGAATCTACGTCACATCTGTGCCGCCGCCGGTATCGCCGCATTCGCGGTCGCTGCAACTGCCAACGCGGCCGTGCTGCGCGTGTTTCCCGACAAGTCCGGCAGTTCCAGTGTCATCCAGGCTGCGATAGACAAGGCCAAGCCGGGTGACACGATCCTCGTCGACCCGGGCACGTACAAATTTACGCCCAAGAATGCGCAGAAGTGGCAGTACGGCCTGCGCATCAAGACGAACAACCTGCGCCTGATTGGCAAGGGCAAACCGGGCGAGGTCCGCCTCGTTTACGCCGGCCCGGACAAATACGAGAATGTTGTTGGTGCGGGAGTCTATGCGGCTCCTTACATCGATGAGAATAACGGCTGTGATGTCGACGTCGGTGGCCGTGGTGGTGGTCCTGACGACCAGGCGAAGGCTGAGGCCTGCAAAGACGCCACCATCGAGGGCTTCTACATTCGTGGATTCGTTGTCGAGGGATTCCCGCGCAATGGCATCCAGACGCGCTGGGTGGACGGCTTCGAGTTCATCCGGAACGAGTCGAAAAACAACCTCAACAATGGCATCTATCCGACGCTCTCGGCTAACGGTCTGGTCCAGAACAATGTTTCCTACGGCTCGCTCGATACGGCGATGTGGGTGGCGGGCTCCGAAAACGTTCGTGTTATCGGCAATGAGGTCTTCGACAGCGTGATCGGCTTCGAGATCACGGTCTCCAACAATGTCTGGGTGACCCAGAACAAGATCCACAACAACACGTTGGGCATCGGCCTGTTCCATCCAGACGGGGCCGGGAACCCCACACCGCCCGTCATGGCCAACTGGGTGATCGAGCAAAACGATGTTCGAGACAACAACGCGCCGAACAGGGCTGATCCGGAAACAACGTTCCAGGGCAAGTTGCCGCCGGGCATCGGGATCCTGGTGTTGGGTGTCTCCGACCACGTAATCGCCAAGAACGTCGTCGCGAACAATGAGTACGTTGGGATCGGGGTCCTCGGATGGTGTACTGCCAACCAGGGCGATCCCTCACTCTGCCCTGATAATGATTCAACGCCCGGCGAGGATCCCTCAGTAGCCCGCAACTTGGTGTCCCTGAACAAGTTTAGTGGCAACGCAACGCTACCGCCGTCAGAGTGGCCTCTGCCTCTCCCGGCTGTGGACATTCTTTTCGCGCAGACGCCGCAACTCGGCGAAACAGGGACTGGCAACTGCTTCGAGAAGAACAAGCCCGCTGGCTTCACGTACTTCTCCAGCGAAGGGACTCTGCCCACCGACGGGTGCAAGAAGCCCTGACTCCGGCGACCAGCGTTTGATCCAGGCCGCCCGACGTTGCAAGACGTCGGGCGGCTAATGGTTCACGGCAGGCTGAGCCAGCCCCGGGTACTGTGCGAGCATGAAGCCAGTTCCCGCCGGCGGTCAGAGAATCGAAGTGTCTCCCCATCCCGTTGCCGACACGATCGAGACGCACGGCTGCTCGGTCGTTCTCCGTCGGTTAGAAGGTCCCGAGGCAAGGGAACTCTACTTTCACTGCCAGCCTCCCGCTGAGATTACGGACGCGCGCGGGCAGGCTGAAGCGATCTATCGCGCAATCCTCTCTGTGCTCGCAGCCAATGGCGGAAGCCTCGGGTCAGTCGTCACCGAGACGGTCTTCCTGCGGCATCTGCGGGCAAACGTCGCTTCCGTCCGCGAAGCGCGCCACCGGGTTCTCGCCTCTCATGGGGGAACGACTCACAGGCCTGCCACCAGCGAGATCGAACAACCCCCGTTGAACGAGTGTGCCTTCCTGGAGGTATCGATACAGGCCGTGCTGCCGAGCCAGTCGCCAGTGCGGTTCGAACCCATCGAAGCCAGGCCCGTCTGCGCCTGTGCCGAGTGCGCCCGTGCGCACGGCCTGCGGATCCACATCGGCGATGAGACCCGGTTTCATGCCGCCGCCCTGTGCGGGCCGGGCAAGAGCGCGTATGAACAGACTCTTGGCATGTTCTGTCTTGCCGAAGAACTGCTGCAGCAGGCCGGGATGGAGTTTCGCGACGTGGTACGCACGTGGATCCATCTGCGCGAGATCGACCGAGACTACGCGGAACTGAATCGGGCGCGGCGTGAATTCTTCCGCGCGCGAGGAATCGATCCGGCCCCGGCCAGCACCGGCATCGGCGGTGGACCGGTCCCCGAGGGACACGATCTCTGCCTGGGCATTTGCGCCGTGAAGGCGGGGCGTCCCCTCGTGCGGACCGTGATGACATCGCCCACGCTGAACGAAGCGCCACAATACGGTGCCGACTTCGTCCGCGGCACGAAAGTCGTGGAGACGAACAAGGTCGCGCTCCACGTCTCAGGGACCGCGAGCATCGACGAGTACGGCAGGACCGCGCACGTGGACGATTTCGATGCGCAGGCGGACCGCATGTTCGTCAACATCGCGGCGCTGCTGGAGAGGCAGCACGCAACTTTCGGCGACGTGGTTTCCGCGATCACGTACCTGAAGCATCCCGCGGACGCGCGACGCCTGCGTGAGAAGATCAGCGCGGCTGGCTTCGAGGGCTTTCCGCATGTGCTGGTCGCGGCGCCGATCTGCCGGCCTGACCTGCTCTGCGAGACCGAGGCGCTGGCCGTCTTGCCGCCCATGCTTCGGTAGAATTGGTTCGGGTCGCCCAGGCCCGATTCAGACGGCTAGACGCCGACGTAACCAAGAGACATGGAAATCTACTTTCTGGTCATCCTTATCCTCTTGAACGGGTTCTTCGCGATGTCCGAGATCGCCCTGGTCAGCGCCCGTCGCGCGCGCCTGCTGCCGTTGATCGAAAGGGGGGACGCCGCCGCCCGGATTGCAACGGAACTCGGAGCCGAGCCCACGCGGTTCCTGTCGACCGTTCAGATAGGGATCACGTCGGTTGCCATGCTGACCGGCATCGTGGGTGAGGCCACGCTGGCTCCTCCGCTCGCCCAGTATCTGGTCGGCTTGGGCGCTACTGCCCAGGTGGCCGGATACGTCGCGACGGCCGTGGTGGTCGCCGTGGTCACGTATTTTTCAATCGTCGTCGGCGAACTCGTGCCGAAGCGCATCGGCCAGCTGCATGCGGAGCGGGTCGCCAGGTTCGTTGCGCGGCCGATCCAGCTTCTCGCAATTGCCTCCAAGCCGTTCGTCTGGTTGCTGACGTCATCTACCCGGATTCTGCTGCGACTGCTCGGCGTCGACGACCTGGCGCGCAGGGAGGTTACCGAAGAGGAAATTCACACGGTCCTGCACGAGGGATCGACCGCCGGAGTCATCGAGGAGACGGAGCGCCAAATGGTCCGTAATCTCTTCCGCCTGGACGACCGCTCGATTGCCACGCTGATGACGCCGCGTGCCGACATTGCCTCACTCGATGTCGATGCGCGCCCGGACCAGGTAATCGAGGCGATGGAGGCCGCGCCGCATTCCCGCTACCCCGTCATTCGGGGTGATCGGCAGGACGTCATCGGCGTGGTGTCAGCGCGTGCGCTGCTGCTGGCGCTGCTGCGGGGCCAGCAGTTCGACCTCGCGAAACTGGCCAAGGCGCCCACGTTCGTTCCTGAAAGCGTGACTGGCCGTGACATTCTCGAGAGTTTCAGGGAAGGCCGCATGAACATGTCGTTCGTCGTGGACGAGTATGGCTCTCTACTGGGGCTCGTCACGCTGCACGATGTACTGGAGGCGATCACTGGACAATTCGCCGGCACACCGGAGGACAGTTGGGCCGTGCGGCGGGACGACGGATCGTGGTTGTTCGACGGCCAGATCCCGATGACGGACCTGGCTCAGCACTTGTCGCTGGAATGGCCCGACGTCGACATCGACGAGGATTTCGAGACCCTGAGCGGCCTGATCTTCTGGCAACTCGGTCGCATACCGAAGTGCACCGACAGTATCCAATGGCGGGGATGGAAATTCGAGGTGGTCGATATGGACGGCCAGCGAATCGACAAGGTGCTCGTCTCGCGGCGGAACACAGACGGACCGCCGGCACTGTAAACCGCGCCATGCTGGCCGGGTGCGGTTCGCCATGGGACGGTTCGACGAATCGAGCAATCTCATCACGGACGGCTTGCAGATCGGGCCGGACAACCCCTGGGCACGCGCGTTGGCGTAATCGAGCGATGGCGGAGCCGAGGCTTTCGGCTCCGCCACGGACGCAAACGTCAGGCTCCTTCGAAATCTGGCCTCACTTGGTGCCGATGCGCCGCAGGGCATCTGGCTGGAAGTCCGCCCACGGCGCCTTAGTGCCAAACGTCCATGGCGTCTTGATCTCGTTGTCGAGGCCGGCCACCAGGTAGCTGCCGTTGTTGAGATCGTGCCAGATGTTGGCCCGGAACCACGGCACCCTGGCATCGTAGAACTGCATGAGCGGGTGGATGTTCACGCGCCACAGTTGCTTGCGGGTGTCGTAGGCGTCCTCGTAGAGCACGGTCCAGCTGTCCTCGTCGAGGTAGAACACGCGCTTGGCGTAGATGTGCCTGCTGGTCGGCTTCAGGTTCGCTTCGACCTCCCACACCCGGTGCAGCTCGTAGCGCATCAGGTCCGCATTCAGCGTGTTCTTGCGGATGATGTCTTCCTTGTACTTGAGCTTCTTGTCGGACAGCTTGTACGAATTGTACGGGACGAAGATCTCCTTCTTGCCAACGAGCTTCCAGTCGTAGCGGTCCGGCGCGCCGTTGAAGGCGTCGAACTGGTCCGTCGTGCGCAGGCCCTCGGTACCGTCGTTGACGTTGTCATAGGACAGGTCGGGGGCGCGGCGCACGCGGCGCTGGCCGGCGTTATAGATCCACGCGGAGCGCGTCTGCTTGACCTGGTCGATCGGCTCGTGGACCAGGAACACGGTGCCTTCGAGCGTCGCGGGCGCGAGGAAGCTCGACATGAACACGCCCAGCAGGTTGTCCGGTGCCTGGTCGAGGTTGCGGAAGAATACCCGCCGCTCCTCGGTTGCGATCTTGTAGAAGTCGCCGTTGCCGCGCACCGGGAAGGCGTTGAACTGGCGCACGACGCCGTTACCGAGGTAGCGCGGCACGTGGTTCCAGATCGCCTCGAGGCCGCTCTTCGGGATCGGGAATGGCGTGTACGAGAAGCCCCCCGTGAACCCGAAGCCCTGCAGGTCGATCTTCGTGGCCATCGACTTGATGTCGTCGTACGTCTCCTGCGGCAGGCAAGCCGTGCGGCGCGCCTGGTAGACGTTCATCTTGAAGTTGTCGTACTTGTTCAGCATCGCCAGCGTGCCGGGCGTCAGCTTGTCCTTGTACTGCGCCGCGTTCGCCCTGGTGACGGTGAAAAGAACCTTGTCGCTCGCGAACGGGTCGGTGTAACCCTGGGCCGCGGTCCAGCCCGCCGGTGCCGAGCAGAGCCCGCCGGTCCAGGCGGGGATGGTGCCGTCCTTGTTCCCGGCCTTCTCGGCGCCGGTCGGCGTAAGGTCGGCGCCGAGGCGCGCGGCCTCGGCTTCGGTCAGTTTCGCGGACGCAGGCGCCGCGACCCCTAGCAGGGCCGCCGCCACCGCGGAAGCGAGAATCCTGGTCATGGTCTTCATCTGGTGCCGTCCATGTCGGTTGTTGCCACGGTTGAGATCTCCATGGATGCTAGCCCTGGTACGCCCAGGTGACACTCGGGAGTATCCGATAGGCCAGCACCACATCCCGCAGTCGCGTAAGGGCTTGCGCCGGCGTTCTGAATCGGGAGATCAACTCAAGAAAACCCGGCAGTGGCGTCCCCGGGCGCGAGGGGAGGGCCCTCGGCTAGACCTCGAAACTGTCGCGAGCCGGCCGGTTCGGATCGTAATCCTCGTCCTCGAGTTCGATCTCGGCCGACGGCGGCAGCTTCGCGATGATCTTCACGAGCATTCTCACGTGCTCGGCTTCTTCGTCCCGCAACTCCTCGAACAGCGCCTTGACGTCCGGTTGCTGCACGTACTCGAGGGCCTCGTCGTAGAACGCGAAGGCCTTCTGCTCGGAGAACAGGGCAAGCTGGTACGCCTTGTGAGCGGACATGTTCCAACGCACGTCGCCGACGTCGGGAGCCTCCACGTCGAAGATGTCGTCGAGCGTGACCTTCGCCTGCTTGTCGCCAAACAGTGCGGACCGGCGCTCGGCGATCTCCTCGCAGTGCTTGGTCTCGTTGACGGCCATCGAGCGGAACACGGCGCCGGCGTCGTCGACACCACGGCTTCCGAGCGACTCGGCGAACTCCGTGTACCGCTTCTTCGCTTCGAGCTCGATCAGCGAGGCCAGATCGAGGGCGTCCATCAGCGTGACTTTTGAGAGATCGAGTCTCGTCGACATGGGGTTCCCCCCTGCGTTGGTGACAAGCACGCTATCACCGCGCTGATGCCCGGGTCAAAGCCGGGCCTCGCCGCTCGAGCCGAAAGTCACTTGGAGCCTTCCCTGACCAGCGCTTGAAGGCGTGGGTGAAGTTCCCCGGCTCGCTGTAACCCAGCAGTGCGGAAATCTCCTGCAGCGGCAACAGCGTCTCCACCAGGTATTCGGTGGCCAGTCCGAAACGGACCTCGTCCAGCACTTCCTGGAAGCTGGTGCCTTCCTCGGTCAGCCGGCGGCGCAGCGTACGCACCGAGACGTTGAGCTTTGCGGCGCTCATCTCGATGTCGGGGAAGAACCCCGGCCGCGCCAGCAGCACCTGCCTTACGTCGTCGACCAGCGCGCTCTGGCGGCTGAGCTTCGCCAGCAGCAGCTGGCACTGCTGCTGCAACTGGTCCGATGCGGCGGCATCCCTGTGCGGCAGGGGTGTCTCGAGGAGTCTCGTCGCGAACTCGATGCGCACGGGCGTTCCGTTGAACTCGACCGCGCAGCCAAAGAACTTGCGGTAGGCGCCAGCCTGGCCGTGACCGTCGTGAGGCAGCGTCACCCTGTCCAGCACGAGGGGCTGCCCCATCGCCTCGGACAGGTCGACCTGCGCGGCCGCGCAATCGCGGTCGTAAAGGAAGTCGAGCACATCGTCATCGATGTCGAAGCGATTGATGAACGAGAACGTCGTCGTCCTGCGGGCCACCCCGAGGCGCAACCCGAACCACGTGAACGAGAGGTCTCCGAAATTGGTTGCCAGGACCAGCGCGTGCCTCAGCGTGGCCGCGCTGAGCATCGCATAGCCGAGCAGCCCATAGCGCTGTGGCAGGTAAGCCGCCCCGATCCGCAGCCCAATCGTCGGATCTGCGCTGATTTCGATCAGGTTGCGATGGAAGCGGATCTCCTGGCGCAGCGTGACGGTCTGGTGCCGGTCGTCGAGCTGGCTCGTCAGGATGCCGGTGCCTTTCAGGCACTGCTGCACGGAATGGCCCTCGGAGGCCATGACCTTCAATGCCGGCGCCAGGCCGGCGATCGAGTGGACCGGCGGATTCTGGATACGCATCCCGGTTCCCGCGGTTGTCTGCGGCGCAGCCGTACTCTATTCAGCGTGGCCGCTTTTCACAAGCGCGCGGCCGCATATCCCATTCAGCGTCGCAGCAGCATGACCCATGCTTCGCCTCAGGCTGCGACGCGGCCGCGTGATCGAACAGGAAATTCTCCGAGGACCAACGACATGACCCAGGAACGCAAAGTGCTGATCTACGGTGGCAGCGGCTATACCGGCAAGTTGATCGCCGAGTGCCTGGCTCAGCGCGGCATCCCCTTCTATTTCGCAGGCCGCACTCGTGCGCGCCTGGAGACGGCACTGGAGGTGGTCAGGCAAAGACACGGCGGCCCGGTCGATGCGGAAATCGTAGTCGCGAGCAACACCGTCGACGAGCTGGAGCCGCTGTTCAAGAAGGTCGATGTCGTGATCAACGTTGCTGGCCCGTTCATGCAGGTGGCGTGGCCGGTCGTCGAGGCGGCGCTGGCCTCGAACTGCCACTACCTCGACACGACCGGAGAGCAGGACTGGGTCATCGCCATCGCGGACAAGTTTGGCCAGGCGTTCGCCGCCAAGGGCCTGCTCTTGTGCCCGGCCAATTCCTACATGTGGGCCGCCGGCGCGCTGGCTGCGGAAGTGGTGCTCGAGACGGAAGGCGTCGACAGCATCGACCTTCTCTACCAGATCGACAACGGGCTGCCCTCCGAGGCCTCGACCAAGTCGTTCCTGCGCATGGTCTGCAACGACGTGTCGCAGTACTACCTCGAGCAGGGCGAGTACAAGGCATGGCCCAACGACAAGGCCTTTGACGTGCACGTGCCCTATCGGGCCGCGAGAATGAGGGCGCTGCCGTGGGGCGGGGCCTGCGAGCCGGTCTGGTTCAAGAACGATCCGCGCGTGCGCAACTGCAAGGTGTTGACCGCAATCGGCGAGCACCTGGTCGACCCCATCCTGGGAGCCATCGACGCATTCAACAAGCAGGCGGCCCACCTGCCGCCAGAAGGGAGGGAGGCGTGGACCAACGCCGTCGGAGACCAGATGGCGACCGGTGAACCGCCCAAGGACAGCGTGGACGTGCAGCGCTCGGTCATCGTCTGCGGCGGCCAGGGTCGACAGGTCACGACCCAGTTCGTGATGAACCTGTCGGCGCCCTACAGCTGGACCGGCGAGATTGGCGCCGAGGCGGCCGAGCGGCTGCTCAAAGGGCGGCTCAAGAAGGTCGGCTTCCAGTCCGCGGCCCAGGCGTTCGGCCATCGCGAACTGCTGAGCGCATTCCACCAGCTCGGCTACTGCAGCCTGCCGCACTGACGCGGAGGACCGCTCGATGAAAATGCATGCGTATGTCGCCGGCGTCGGCATGACCCGATTCGGCAAGCACCTCGACGTCAAGCTCAAGCACCTGGCCGGCGAGGCGATCCGGGAAGCGCTCGACGACGCCGGGATCGCATCTGGCGATATCCAGGCCGCCTACATGGGCAATGCCGCGGCCGGCGTACTGCAGGGCCAGGAGATGATTCGCGGCCAGGCGGTGTTGCGCGAACTCGGGATCGGCCGGATCCCCGTCGTGAATGTCGAGAATGCCTGCGCCACTTCGTCGACCGCGTTCCACCAGGCATGTGCCATGGTCACGCTGGGCGCGTATGACGTGGCGCTGGTGTGCGGCTACGAGAAGCTGTTCAACGCCGACAAGATGAAGAGCTTCGTTGCCTTCGACGGTGCGGTCGACACCGAGAACCCCGACGGCCTCAATGGCGCGCTGAAGCTGCTCGCGGCAGAAGCGGGCGAGGTGGTGGACGTCCAGTCGGGCGACAAGTCGCGCAGCGTGTTCATGGACATCTACGCCTACATGACCAAGGCGCACATGAAGAAGTACGGCACGACACGTGAGCAGATCGCGGCAGTCACGGCGAAGAACTCACGGCACGGTGCACTGAACCCGCGGGCGCAATTCCAGACGGCCATGACGGTTGCGGAAGTGCTTGCGGCGCGCGAAATCGTCTGGCCGCTGACGCTGCCGATGTGTTCGCCCATTGGCGATGGCGCCGCCGCGCTGGTGATCGTGAGCGAGCGCAAGGCCAGGGCCATGGGCCTGTCGCGGCGCGTGCGAGTGCTGTCCTCGGCGCTGGTCTCGGGTTTCGATGCCGACGGCACTGCCGAGAGCCTCTCGGTGGGCGCCTTCGCCGTGAGTGCAGCCTATGAGGCGGCTGGCCTGGGCCCGCAGGACCTGAGCCTGGCGGAAGTCCACGATGCATCGGCCACGTCTGAAGTCGTCGCTTACGAGTATCTTGGTCTCTGTGAAAAAGGCGGCGGTGGGCGACTGGTGGAAGACGGCGTCACCGCATTGGGCGGGCGCATTCCGGTCAATGCGTCAGGAGGCCTGCTGCGCAAGGGCCATCCGATCGGCGCCACCGGCGCGGCACAGATCGTCGAACTGACCGAGCAGTTGTGGGGTCGCAGCGATGCCCGCCAGGTGGAGGGCGCCCGCATCGGTCTCGCCCACAACGGTGGCGGAATGATTGGCACGGATGCGGCAGCAACGGTCGTGAGCATCCTGGGCCTGGAGACCTGATTGCATGAGCGGTAATGAACAGATCCTGGCGAACCTGATTCGCGCTCGAGCCGCGACCGAGCCGGATCTCGATGTCCTGACCTTCGTGGACGTTGCCGCGGACGGCAGTCTCGTCGACGTGGTCAGGACCTACGCCCAGCTCTGGCAGAACGGCCAGCGCATCGCCGCGGCCATGAAGGCGCTCGGCATGAAGGCTGGCGATACCTTTGCAATGGTGATGGACAACCATGCGGAGTTCGTCGACCTGATGGTGGCCTCGTCGATCCTCGGGACGATATTCGTGCCGATCGATCCTCGGACGCGGGGCGACAAGCTCGCCTACATGCTCGATTTCGCGGAATGCAGGGGCGCGGTGGTCGCCGACGGCGCGCTCGGGGGAGTCCGCGAAGTCTGGGGCGGGCGTGAGGACCGCTGGATCCTGCCACTGAACGGCGGTCCCGCAACCGATGCGTCCATGGGCCGGATCCTGGGCGCCGACCTGCCCGAGCCTGCGCTCGAGGTCGAAAGCTCGGACCCTGAAGCCACGATGCAGATCCTGTACACCTCGGGGACGACCGGCGACCCGAAAGCCATCCTGACCACCCATGCCCGGTTCATGACGGGCAGCACGGTCGGCGCGATCCTGGGGCTGACCCGCGAGGATCGTCCGTACACCGGCCTGTCGCTTACGCACGCCAATGCGCAGGTGATCACGCTCGGCATCGCGCTGGTGATGGGCCTGCGAGGCGTGATCAGCCGCAGGTTCACCAAGTCGAGGCTCTGGGACATCACGCGGCGCTACGGTTGCACGATGTTCAACCTGCTCGGCGGCATGACCACGGCGATCTACGCCGAGCCGCGGCGCAGTGACGATCGTGACAATCCCGTGCGCGTGGTCCTGAGCGCCGGTATGCCTGCCGCGATCTGGGAAGATTTCGCATGCAGGTTCGACGTGAAGATCAGCGAGTTCTACGGCGCGGCCGAAGGCGGGCTTACCTTCAACGTCGCGAACTCAGGTCCGATCGGCAGCTGCGGCAAGGCGCCGCCCAACCTGGAACTCGCCATCCTGGACGACGCGGGCGAGCGCTGCGCGCCGGGCCTGTCCGGCGAAATCTGCTTCCGCAATGCAGACGGATCGGCGCCGGTGGTTCGTTACCTGAAAAACCCGGAAGCGAGCGCCCGCAAGACCGCGGGCGGCTGGCTCCACATGGGCGACATCGGTCACCTCGACGCAAACGGGTGGCTCTACTTCGACTACAGGATCGGCGGCGGCATACGTCGTAACGGGGACTTCATCAACACGGCCTTCATCGAGAAGGCCATTGCCGAGCTCGACGCCGTCGCCGACGTCTATGTCTACGGCGTGCCCATGGCTGGCATGGCGCCGGGCGAGAAAGAAGTGGTCGCCGCCGTCGTGGCGACTGACCCGGCCCATTTCGATGCGCAAGCAGTCTTCGCTACCTGCCGGGCGAAGCTCGACGGCAACAGCGTGCCGCGCTTCGTGCAGCTCGTCGACGAGATTCCGAAGACGGCCTCCGAGAAGCCCCAGGAGCGCTTCCTGCTGCAGGCTTTCGACGTCGCGGCCGCGAATGTCCACACCGCAACCCCACGATGAAGAACGACCTACGTTACCGGAGAACTCGACCATGACCATCACGCCGGCGAAACACATCGATTTTCCGTTGACCGGCCTGGAAGAGCCGCTGTCCGAGATGGAGCAGTCGGTCCAGGATGCCGCGCACCGCTTTGCGGAAAACGTGATGCGGCCTGCCGGGGCCAAGCTGGACAGGTTGAGCGCCGAGGCCCTCGTCGCGCCGGGTTCGGACCTGTGGAACGTGCTGCAGCAGTCGGCGGGTCTTGGGCTGACTATGACCACGCTGCTGGAATTGCCGGCGCTCGAACGCGCGCGGCTGATGATGATCGCGAGCGAAGAGCTGGCGTGGGGCGATGGCGGGCTTGCCGGCGCGATCCTGGTCAACAATTTTCCCGGCATGTATTCGGCGATCGCGGGCCGCATGGACATGGTCGCGTACTGCGAAGGCAAGCCTGGCTGCTGGGGCATCACCGAACCGGATCACGGCAGCGACATGCTCGACGCGGACGGAGTGTTGCAGGCCGCCGACGGCGCGTACGGCAGGCCGAACTGCGTGGCCCGGATCGACGGCGACAAGGTCGTCATCAACGGCCAGAAAGCGGCGTGGGTGTCCGGCGCAGTAACGGCCGAGGTTTGCGCGCTGTACACGCACGTGGAGATCGACGGGAAGGCACGGCCGGGCCTGGTGATCATTGTCCCGCTGGACCTGCCGGGCGTGACGCGCGGCAAACCCCTCGAGAAGCTCGGCCTTCGCGGCCTCAACCAGGGTGAACTGTATTTCGAGAATGTCGTCGTACCGCTCTCTAACGTCATTGCCGGCCCGGACAACTACGCGGACATGGTCTATCACACGCTGGCCGAGGCCAATGTCCACGTGGGCTGCACGGCGGTGGGGATCGCACGCGCAGCCTACGAGCACGCATTGGCCTACGCGCACACGCGCAGGGCCGGCGGCAAGAAGATCGCACAGCACCAGCAGGTGCAGCATCGCCTGTTCCACATGTTCCGCAAGGTCGAAGCCGCGCGTGCGCTGGTGCGCCGGGTGGCAACCTACAACGCAACCGCGCCGCTGCCGGCCCTGCAGGGCTCCGCAGCGGCCAAGGTGAATGCGACGCAGACCGCCTTCGAGGTTGCGAGCGAAGCCCTGCAGATCTTCGGCGGCAACGGCATGTCGCTCGAGTACCCGATGGAGAAGTTGCTGCGCGATGCCCGTGCCATGCTGATCGCCGACGGCTGCAATGAAGTACTGGCCATGAAGGGCGGCAGCCTGCTTGTCAATCCAGAGTTGCTGTAACCGGAGACCGAACATGAGTGGACGACTGGCTGGCAAAGTGGTGCTCATCACCGGGGGAGCGAGCGGCATCGGGCTGGCGAGCGCGGAGGCCTGCGCGCGCGAGGGTGCCAGCGTCGTGATCACGGACATCAATGCCGGCGAAGGCGCGGCGCACGCGCGGCGCCTGTCCGAGGACGGCCTCGCGGTTTCGTTCCAGCGGCAGGACGTGACCAGCGAGGACGACTGGCGCCGCGTAATCGACGAGACCATGCGGCAGCACGGCCGCCTGGACGTGCTGGTGAACAACGCCGGCATCGCGGTGATCGCCCCGCTCGAGCAGGAGACGCTCGAGGGCTGGCGCCGCACGCAGGCGATCAACGTGGAAGGAGTGTTCCTCGGCAGCCGTGAGGCCGTGCGGGTCATGAAGGAGCGCGGCGGATCGATCATCAACCTGTCGTCCATCGAGGGCCTCATCGGTGAGCCGATGGTGCCGGCCTACAACGCCTCCAAGGGTGCCGTGCGCATCTTCACGAAGTCCACCGCCCTCTACTGCGCGCAGCAGGGCTACGGCATCCGGGTAAATTCCATCCACCCCGGCTACGTCGGTACGCCGCTGATGATTAACGCGCTCGGCGCACTGCCGCCGGAGCAGGCGGCTGCGCTGCAGCAGGACCTGATGATGCGCATTCCGTTGGGGCGGGTTGCCATGCCGCAGGAGATCGCGCACGGCGTAGTGTTCCTTGCGTCGGACGAGTCGAGCTACATGACCGGCTCGGAACTGGTCATCGACGGCGGATACACTGCGAAGTAGGCGACAATGCCGTCAGCGTCCCGGAGACCTCCATGAACGCCAGACTGCTGTTCACCGTGGCTGCAATCTTCAACGCCGTCGTCGGCCTTGCGATGCTGGTCGCCTATGACCTGCTGGTGCCATGGCTCGGCTTGCCACGTCGGCCGACGGTCTGGATTCACATCATTGCGTTGGTCGTGCTGGTGTTCGGATATGCGTACTGGCGCATTGCGAACGATCCGCTGCGGTTTCGCGAGTACATCGTCCTCGGCATCGTGGGAAAACTCGCCTTCGTCGTAGCGATATACGGCCATTTCCTGGCCGGCGACGCGACGGCCGCACTGGCGACGCTGGTGACCGCCGACCTCGTCTTCGCAGCACTCTTCGCCGCATACCTGGCCAGGACACCCGCCGACGGCAGGAGATAGATCATGAGCAGGAAGACCGTGACCGTGTTTGGCGCCACCGGCACTGCGGGCAGCGCATGCGTGGACGAGCTGATTCGCCAGGACCAGTTCAAGGTCCAGGTGCTCGCGCGCAAGGGTGGCCAGCTGGAGAAGACCTCGATGGGGCCCGCGCACAGCGCTGAAGAAAAGCGGCAGCGCTACACGCAATGGAGCAGCCATGGCGTGGTGGTCAAGTCTGTCGACGTGACCGATCACGCGGAGCTGATTCCGGCACTGCGAGGCACGGACTATCTCGTTTCCTGCGTGCCGTACTCCGCGACGGAATCGCAGTACCCGCTGATCTTTGCCGCGAGAGAGGCAGGGGTCGAGCGCTTCGTGCCGTCTGAATTCGGCGCCATCTACGAGTTCGAGCAGTTCTGGCCGACTGACACGGTTCACCGTGCGATGGCCCGCCAGAAGGCATTCATACGCAGGGTGATCGAGCTCGCGCGCCTCGACTTCACGATCATCCCGGCGGGGCTGTGGCCCGAGTACTACCTGCTCGAGCCGGTGGCCGTGATGGGCGACGGCGAGCAGAAGGTCTCGTGGTCGACCGGCCGCGACGTGGGGCGCATCATCCCGCACGTGCTGGCGCACCCGCTCTCGCGCAACGCGATCTGCCCGGTCGCGGCGACCGCGTACTGTTCCTGGAACGAGCTGCTGGCGGTCCGCGAGCAGCTGCTTGGCCGCAAGGTCGAAAGGAACTACCTCGGCGCCGCGGAATGGAAGGCGGCGTACGAGGTGCAGCCGCCCGGCCCGGTGAAGGAAATCATGGCCATCGGCGTGCTCTGCACCGAGGGTCCCGAGGGCATGTCGCTCTGGGCGAACTGGAACGGCACCTTCCTGCCGGAGTTCAAGGGCACACCGCTGGCCGAGCTGTTCCCCGCTTACATCGAGCCTTTCGTTGCCGCCACGCGGGCCGCATTGGTGGCATCGGGCGCCATTCCCGCGGAGTGAATGCCGCAGGAGTCGCTGCGAGCAGGTCGCACCGATTGTTCGCTCAGCGGAACCTCTCAGCGTTG
>Ga0316627_100000096_pt1 | contig 17425 bp, 18 predicted proteins | sample OWC_Aug_M2_C1_D1_FD_207653 | JGI IMG/M metagenome (GOLD analysis project Ga0316627, IMG submission 207653) | Wetland soil microbial communities from Old Woman Creek delta, Ohio, United States - OWC_Aug_M2_C1_D1_C | ecosystem: Environmental > Terrestrial > Soil > Wetlands | place: USA: Ohio...
ACGCTGGTCGCCCACGATCACTTCTTCCTCACCGATGCCGTGGGCAGGCTCGCCGACATCGCCGGCGAGCTTGCTCAGAGCAGCGGTGCCGCACGCGCGGCGCCGTTCCGCGATCGAATCGGCGGCGGCCGCAAGGTGGCGATCCAGATCCTGGAGTTCTTCGACCGCGTCGGCTACACGCGCCGTGTGCGCGACGAGCACCTACTGCGCCGGGATAACCCGTGGCGCGAGGCGAAGGGCGAGTTACAGTCGCCGTCGCGAGAGTTGTCGGGAGAAACCACGGAAGAGTGACGTGACCCGGTGGTCCGACTGGACTTCAAATCCAGGTGGGGTTGCCAGCAATCCCGGGTGGGTTCGACTCCCATACTCTTCCGCCATTCGCAGATGCCCGGTCGACGATGAAACCAGGTGGCAGGCAAGCTGGCGTCGTGAATGCGCGCAATTCGGTGTCATTCCCGCGCCCGATTCAGGCACTCGGGGGAAGGCTGCAGCGGGAATCCGGCGGCATTGCGATGGAGCCGCGGGGTCCCCGCTTTTGTGGGGACGGCACGGTCGCAGTCCCGTGGTGTTCAATGTCCGTTCGATCCGCGCTTCGCGGCTTCCGGCCATGAACGAGCTGCTCGACCGCCTCGATCGCACCGTCCTGTACGCCCCCGAGCAGGACATGTGGGTGCGGCTGGAGGACGATGGCCTTGCCACCATCGGCGCGACGCATCTGGTCGCGCACCACGGTCAGTTCATGTTGTTTACGCCGCGCCCGGTCGGCATGAAGGTCGCGCGCGACCGCTCGCTGGGCGTGATGGAAACGGCGAAGACCGCGGTTGCCGTGCACGCGCCGCTGTCGTGCGAGATCGTCGAGGCCAATCCGGCCGTCCTGGCCGATGTGTCGCTGATCGAGCGCGAGCCGTATGCCGCCGGCTGGATGTTCCGGGTTCGCCCGACCGCGCTCGCCGAGGAACGCGCGAGCCTGCTCGACGCCGACGGCTACCGGCAGTGGCTCGGGCCGCGGCTGGCCGAGAAGCTGGCGCCGCCGATCGACCACGGCGCCGATCTCGACGTCGATCCACTGCGCGGCTGGTAAAGGTTCCGTGAGCGGCGCCGAAAAGCTGGTCATCGTGATGTGGTCGGCCGATCCATCGGCGCCCGACCGCGCCGCCGCGCCGTTCGTCTACGCGCTCGCCGCCCGCGCCCTGGAGATCGACGTCGAGATGCACTTCACGGCGGGAGCCGTGCGCTGGTTGTTCGAAGGGGTCGCCGATGACGCCTGCACCGACCAGGGCCGGACGAAGACCGTGCGCGACTTCATCCGCGAAGCGGCGGCCTCCGGCGTCCGGCTGTACGCATGTGCGATGGCGTTGCACGAGCGGCGCCGCGGCGAGCGCCTGATCGCCGAGATGACCGGCATCGCCGGCGCGGCAACGGTCGTCGGTGCCGCGGTCGAGCCGTCGGCGCGGCTGATGGTGTTCTGAACCGCCGCACCGGCCGGGGTCGCGGGCGGTGCGCCGGCCGCCCGTTCAGCAGACGGCCGAGGCGGCGCGCCGACGCGAGGTCTCGACCTGCGGCGCACTGGCCGCCCGGGGCGCGACGACGATGCTCAGCACGTCGATGCGCTGCACACCCGTGGCGGACTCGACCATGCGCTGCTCGACGCAGGCCGTGAGCGACATGTTGTCGTCGTCGAGTGCGTGCAGCAGCGCCGACAGGCGAGCCGCAAGTTCCTCCTCGCCGGCCGCGTCGTCGCTCTCCATGGCCTCCTCCAGCGCGTGCCGGATGCTGCTGACGGTGTCCTTCGCCGCATCGTGGCGCAGACCGGGGCCAGCGTCGAGGCCGATCTCGACGAAGTGAATCTCGTTGACCAGCGTCAGCAGGTGACGGGCGAGCGTGGACAGGCCGATCGCCGCCGACGGCCATTGCATGCGCAGGTGGGTGGTCATGGGCCGCTCCATTGTTCCGGGCACGACGGCAAAGTGTCGCGGCCCGCGCGCGACGGCTGCTGACTTCACGCAAGCGTTCCGCTCGGCCGCCGGGCGAAAGAGCGATGTCGTTGATGCGGAGCAAGAACCACGATGCCCGCGGCCAGGCGGGCCCGCTGGGCTGGACGATCCCGGCGGCGCTGGGCGTGGTCGCCGCCGATCGGACGAAGAAAGTGAGGAGGGTTTCGGGGGACTACGGCTTCCGGTTCCTGGTCGAGGAACTGGCCGTCGGCGCGCAGTTCCACCTGCCGTACGTGCACGTGCTCGTCAACAACCGCTTCCTCGGCCTGGTCCGCCAGTCGCAGCGCAACGTCGAGATGGACTTCTGTGTCCAGCTCGCCTTAGAGAGCCAGAACGTTCCCGAGGACGAGGGGAGCCTCCGCGACGACGGCGTCGACCGCTGCAAGGTGGTCGAGGGTTTCGGCTGCAGGGCGCTGCCCGTGACCGAACCGGACCAGCTGGAAGGCGCGCTGCGCCGGGCGCAGGACTAGGCGCAGCGGCATCGCGTGCCGGGGGTGGTCGCGTGCATTCTCGAGCCGGTGACCAACATCGCCATGGGCACCGAGATCGACAACGTGATCGAGTTCGAGGAAATCGACTGCCGGCACCCCGAAGGACGAGAGGGCCTGCAACTGGCTGGGCTGCTGGCGTGAGGGCGGCGGCGTTCGACAAAGTCCCATCGTTCTGCCAACCTCGCGAGGCGGACGCCGGTCGGCCGTCGCTGCCACGATGGCCGAGGCCCGTGGGCTTGGCCGGCGGCGACGGCGGAGCGCCGCGCTGGTGGGGACGACCGCGGCGGGCTGGAAGCGGTGCCAAGCGACTTTCGAAGTCGGTCGAGGAACAGGAGACGCCATGCCAAGAATCGCCGCCAACCTCACCATGCTGTTCAACGAGGTGCCGTTCCTCGACCGTTTCGAGGCCGCTGCCAGAGCCGGCTTCAAGGCCGTCGAGTTCCTGTTTCCCTACGAGTACAAGCCGGCCGAACTGCGCGCCCGCCTCGATGGCAACGGGCTGAAGCTGGTGCTGCACAACCTGCCGCCCGGCGACTGGAACAAGGGCGAGCGCGGCATCGGCTGCCATCCGGACCGCGTTGGCGAGTTCCGCGACAACGTCGGCCGGGCGATCGAATACGCCACCGCGCTCGGAGCCCCGCAGCTGAACTGCCTGGCCGGCATCGCACCCGGTGAGGTTGCGCCGGAGAAGCTGCGCACGACCTTCGTCCACAACCTGCGCTACGCGGCCGAGCAACTGAAGGCCGCCGGGGTGAAACTGCTGATCGAGCCGATCAACTACTACGACATCCCCGGCTTCTACCTGAACCGGACCGCCCAGGCGCTCGACCTGATCGCCGAGGTCGGCTCGGACAATCTCTATGTCCAGTACGACATCTACCACGCGCAGCGAATGGAAGGTGAACTCGCCGGCACGATCAAGTCGAACCTCGGCAGGATCGCGCATATGCAGCTGGCGGACAATCCGGGCCGCAACGAGCCCGGCACCGGCGAGATCAACTACCGCTTCCTGTTCGGCTGGCTCGATGCGATCGGCTACGACGGCTGGATCGGGTGCGAGTACCGGCCGAAGACGACCACCGAGGCCGGACTCGGCTGGCGCGCTGCGCACGGCGTGAAGTAGATGGCAAGAAAAGGAGAATGCGCATGACCAACGTCGGCTTCATCGGACTGGGCATCATGGGCAGACCCATGGCCCTGAACCTGGCCAAGGCCGGGCACACGCTGTTCCTGCACTCGCGCTCCGGCGTGCCTCCGGAGGTGGCCGCCGCCAGCGCGCACCCCTGCGCCAACGCGAAAGAGGTGGCGCAGCGCGCCGAGGTCATCATCACCATGCTGCCCGACACGCCGGACGTGGCCAAGGTGCTGTTCGGCGACGATGGCGTGGCGCAGGGCCTGTCGACAGGAAAGACGGTGGTCGACATGAGCTCGATCTCGCCGATGGCGACCAAGGACTTCGCCGGGCGCATCAACGAACTCGGCTGCGACTATCTCGACGCACCGGTCTCCGGTGGCGAGGTCGGCGCCAGGAATGCGGCGCTGACCATCATGGTCGGCGGGCCGGAAGCGGCCTTCGAACGGGTCCGGCCACTGTTCGAGGCGATGGGCAAGAACATCACGCGGGTCGGCGGCAACGGCGACGGGCAGACCTGCAAGGTCGCCAACCAGATCATCGTCGCGCTGAACATCGAAGCCGTCGGCGAGGCGCTGCTCTTCGCCTCCAAGGCCGGCGCCGATCCGGCCAAGGTGCGGCAGGCGCTGATGGGCGGCTTCGCCGCCAGCCGCATCCTCGAAGTGCACGGCGAGCGGATGATCAAGCGCACCTTCGATCCGGGCTTCAGGATCGAGCTGCACCAGAAGGACCTCCATCTGGCGTTGTCCAGCGCCCGCGCGCTCGGCGTCAGCCTGCCGAACACCGCGACGGCGCAGGAACTGTTCAACGCCTGTGCCGCCCACGGCGGGGCCAAGTGGGACCACTCGGCGATGGTGCGCGCGCTGGAAAAGCTCGCCAACCACGAGGTCGCAAAGTAGGCCGGGGCCGGTCCTGGGCGGGGCGGCAGCGATGGCGCGTGACGCGAATCGGAGCGGTCGCTTGAAGAGGACACCGGCGAAGGGGACGGCGGGTGGACTGGTCGAGCCGTCCTGATTCGCGCCGCCTGCTGCGACGCCTGTTCGACGCGGCGATCGAGGCCGCCCAGCCGGCGCACAACGTGCCGCCTTACCTGCCGCGACCGGAGCAATCCGGAGCCGGGCGGCTGGTGGTCATCGGCGCCGGCAAGGCGTCGGCGGCCATGGCGCAGGCCGTCGAGGCCCACTGGCCGGGGGAGCTATCCGGCCTCGTGGTCACGCGCTACGGCTACGCGGTCGCCTGCCGCCGCATCGAGATCGTCGAGGCGGCGCACCCGGTACCGGATGCCGCCGGGCTCGCGGCGGCAGAGCGCATGCTCGATGTCGTGCGCGGCCTGACCGCCGCCGACCTGGTGCTGTGCCTGATCTCCGGTGGCGGCTCGGCGCTGCTGCCGCTGCCGCTCGACGGCCTCACCCTCGAACATAAGCAGGCGCTCAGCCGCGAGTTGCTGAAGTCCGGCGCCAGCATCAACGAGATGAACTGCGTGCGCCGTCACCTGTCGGCGATCAAGGGCGGCCGGCTGGCCGCGGCTTGCCACCCGGCCCGCGTGCTGACACTGGCGATTTCGGACGTGCCGGGGGACGACCCGATCAACATCGCCTCCGGCCCCACCGTGCCAGACCCGACCACCTGCGCCGACGCGCTGGCGATCGTTCGCCGCTACGGCATCGAGTTGCCGGCGCCGGTGCGGGAGGCGCTCGACTCCGGGCGCGGCGAAAGCATCAAGCCCGGCGACCCACGGCTGGCGCGCGCCGCGATCCGCCTCGTTGCCACGCCGCAGAAGTCCCTGGAGGCGGCGGCACGGGTCGCGCGCGAGGCCGGTGTCACGCCGCTGCTGCTCGGCGACGCCATCGAGGGCGAGGCGCGCGATGTCGGCAAGGTGATGGCCGGAATCGCCAGGTCGGTGGCGCAGCACGGCCAGCCGATCGCGCCCCCCTGCGTGCTGCTCTCCGGTGGCGAGACCACGGTCACGGTGCGTGGCCGGGGTCGCGGCGGCCGCAATGTCGAGTTCCTGCTGGCGCTCGCGGTGGCGCTCGATGGGCTGGCCGATACCTGGGCGCTCGCCGGCGACACCGATGGCGTCGACGGCGGCGAGGAGATCGCCGGGGCCATCGTCGCACCGGACACGCTGGCGCGGGCGCGGAGCCTGGGCATCCGCGCCGCCGACCGGCTGATCGACAACGACGGCCACGGCTTCTTCGAGGCGCTCGGCGACCAGGTGGTCACGGGGCCGACGCGGACCAACGTCAACGACTTCCGCGCGGTGCTGGTCCTCGGTTCGACCGACTGAACGTCGGGCGGGATCGGTTGCCGCGCGACGCGTGGCCATCGAGGTGCCCGGGGGCAGTTGACTCGACGGACGGACTTCTGGGCGCCGGCCGTCGAGACCGACCACGCGCCGACTCGGGCGCGGGCGTCCTTGTCGCGCTTCGATCGACCCGATCGATTGTTGCACTGCAGTGGCGCCGAGGGGCTCGGCGGCCGCACCGAATCAGTGCAGTTTGCGGTGCATTGGGGCGAATGGTCGGCACATTCGCTCGCACCTGCGTGCCAAGCGCATGGCACGAACCTTGATTACCTGACTCCCGGTGCGGCGCGCAGGTGCTCGCCTGCCAGATTCTTCAAACGGGGGTAGCCATGCAACGCAGGAATTTTCTGCAGGTGACGGGCGCAGCGGCGCTGAGCAGCAGCTGGATCTCGGCCGCGTACGGCCAGAGCAAGACGCCGATCAAGGTCGGCGTCCTTCACTCGCTGTCGGGCACGATGGCGATCTCGGAGACGGCGCTGAAGGAAACCGCGCTGATGACGATCGCCGACATCAACGCCAAGGGCGGCGTGATGGGCCGGCCGCTGGAGCCGGTGGTCGTCGACCCGGCGTCGAACTGGCCGCTGTTCGCCGAGAAAGCGCGGCAGCTGATCACCCAGGACAAGGTCAACGTGGTGTTCGGCTGCTGGACCTCGGTGTCGCGCAAGAGCGTGCTGCCGGTGTTCAAGGAGCTCAACCACCTGCTCTTCTATCCGGTGCAGTACGAAGGCGAGGAGCTGGAGAAGAACGTGTTCTACACCGGCGCGGCGCCCAACCAGCAGGCGATCCCGGCCACCGAGTACCTGATGAGCAAGGAGGGCGGCGCCGCCAAGCGCTTCTTCCTGCTCGGCACCGACTACGTGTACCCGCGCACCACCAACAAGATCCTGCGCGCCTTCCTCAAGAGCAAGGGGGTCTCCGAGAAGGACATCGAGGAGATCTACACGCCGTTCGGCCACAGCGACTACCAGACGATCGTCGCCAACATCAAGAAGTTCTCCGGCGGCGGCAAGACCTGCGTGATCTCGACGATCAACGGCGACTCGAACGTGCCCTTCTACAAGGAGCTCGGCAACGCCGGGCTGAAGGCGAAGGACGTGCCGGTGGTGGCGTTCTCGGTCGGCGAAGAGGAACTGCGCGGCGTGGACACGAAGCCGCTCGTGGGGCACCTCGCGGCGTGGAATTACTTCATGAGCCTGAAGAACCCGCAGAACGACGCCTTCATCAAGATGTACCGGGACTGGGCGGTCAAGGCGAAGCTGCCCAACGCCGACAAGGTCGTCACCAACGACCCGATGGAGGCCACCTTCATCGGCATCCACATGTGGAAGCAGGCGGTCGAGAAGGCGAAGACGACCGACATCGACCCGGTGATAAAGGCGGTCGCCGGACAGACCTTCGACGCGCCGTGCGGCTTCAAGGTCAAGATGGACGAGAAGAACCACCATCTGTGGAAGCCGGTGTTCATCGGCGAGGTGCGCGCCGACGGGCAGTTCAACGTCGTCTGGCGGACCAAGGAACCGATCCGCGCACAGCCGTGGAGCCCGTTTATCCCGGGCAACGAGAAGAAGGGGGACAGCCCTGCCTGACGCTTGGCGCGTTCGCGAACGCCTCGCGCTCGCGCCCGCGCAAAGCGATGGAAGTCCGGCGGCGGCTCCGCTTCGCAGCGGCCGGGCGCGCGCGGCATGTCAACGGCCACGCGTCCTGACGCCCGCCCTCTCCCGCGAGCGGGGGAGGGCGGGACAACGACGGCGCGGGACTTCCGCTGTGTCGCGCCGCTATCTGCAGGGCCATGCGAATCCATGCGACGCCTCGTTCATCTGATCGCCCTGGTCCTGCTGTCGCTGGCCGCGCCGGCGTGGGCGGCACTGGACGCGGCGCTCGTCGCGCAACTCGGAGCCGAGGACTCGGAGGCGAAGATCGAGGCGGTGCGCAAACTCGCCCTGTCGCAGCAGCCGCGCGCGATCGACATCCTGCGTGCGCTCGGCGACGACGCGCTGGCGCTGGCCGACGGCGGCCGGCGTGCGGTGATCCTGGCCGATGGCCGGATCGAGGACGCCGCCACGGGCGAACGCCTCGGGGCGGCGCCGCCGAACCTCGAAACGATCGTCGTCAACAACCGCATCCGCGGCGAGATCGGCGCGGCAATGGCGGCGCTGAAGCTCGGCAGCCCGGATCGCGCCACGCGGCTGGCCGCGGCGCGCGAACTGCAGGGCACGGACAACGAAAATGCCCAGCCGATCATCGAGGCGGCAGCCGCCAGGGAATCCGACGCCGAGATCAGGGGCATCCTCGAACTGGCGGCCGCGTCGCTGGCACTGCGCTCCAGCGAACCGGCGCAGCGAATCAAGGCGGCGCAGCGGCTCGCCGCCAGCACCGATCCCCAAGTGCGGCAGATGCTCGCCACGATGGTCACCCGGCAAAAGGACGGCAGCTATCCCGAAGCCGACGACAGCGTGCGCGCCGTCGCCCAGGCGTCGCTGAACGCGATCAACGAGAGGCTGCAGCGAACGGAGATGGCGCTGGCGCTGTTCTCCGGCGTCAGCCTCGGCTCGATCCTGCTGCTGGCGGCGCTGGGACTGGCCATCACCTACGGTCTGATGGGCATCATCAACATGGCGCACGGCGAGTTCCTGATGATCGGCGCCTACGCCGCGTTCGTCGTGCAGGGACTGTTCCGCAGCCACTTTCCCGGCGCGTTCGACTGGTACGTGGTCGCGGCGCTGCCGGTGGCCTTCGTCGTCACGGCGACGATCGGCATGGCCCTCGAGCGGTCGGTGCTGCGCTTCCTCTACGGCCGGCCGCTGGAGACGCTGCTCACCACCTGGGGCATCAGCCTGCTGCTGATCCAGGCCAGCCGGACGATCTTCGGCGCGCAGAACGTCGAGGTGGAGAACCCGAGCTGGCTGTCCGGCGGCATTGCGCTCGCGGGCGGCTACGTGCTGCCGTACAACCGCATGGTGATCATCGGATTCGCGCTGGCGGTGCTCTTGGTCGTGTGGCTGGTGATCAACCGCACGCGGCTCGGGCTGTTCGTCCGGGGCGTGACGCAGAACCGGTCGATGGCCAGTTGCACCGGCGTGCCGACGCATCGCGTCGACATGCTGACCTTCGGGCTGGGCTCCGGCGTGGCGGGACTGGGCGGCGTGGCCCTTTCGCAGATCGGCAACGTCGGTCCCGATCTCGGCCAGAGCTACATCATCGACAGCTTCATGGTCGTGGTGCTCGGCGGTGTCGGCCAGCTTGCCGGCACCGTGATCGCCGCGCTGGGACTGGGTTCGATCGCCAAGTTCCTCGAGCCGTGGTCCGGTGCGGTGCTGGCCAAGATCATGATGCTGGTGTTCATCATCCTGTTCATCCAGAAGCGGCCGCAGGGCCTGTTTGCCCTCAAGGGCCGGAGCGCCGAGGCATGAGCACGCCTAGCGGCGACGTGCCCCGGTCCTTCGCCCGCCGCGGCAGGTCCAGTCGATGACGCGTCTGTTTCCCGTGCGCGTCTGGGGTGTCATCTTCGCGGTCGCGGCCGTGCTGATCGTCGTGCTGCCGGTGCTGCACCTGGCCGTCCCAGCGGACAGTCCGCTGCACGTCTCGAGCTTCTGGATCTCGCTGCTGGGCAAGTTCATGTGCTACGCGGTGGTGGCGCTGGCGATGGACCTGATCTGGGGCTACACCGGGATCCTGTCGCTGGGCCAGGGATTGTTCTTCGCGCTCGGCGGCTATGCCTTCGGCATGTACCTGATGCGGCAGATCGGCCGCGACGGCGTCTACAAGAGCGACCTGCCCGACTTCATGGTGTTCCTCGACTGGAAGGAACTGCCGTGGTACTGGGTCGGTTCGGATTCCCTGCTCTGGGCGCTGTTCCTCGTTGCGGCGGTGCCGGGGCTGCTGGCCTTCGTCTTCGGATTCTTCGCCTTCCGCTCGCGGATCAAGGGCGTCTACTTTTCGATCATCACGCAGGCGCTGACCTTCGCCGCGATGCTGGCGTTCTTCCGCAACGACATGGGTTTCGGCGGCAACAACGGCTTCACCGACTTCAAGCGCATCGCCGGCTACCCGATCACCGCGCCGGAACTGCGCACGGCGCTGTACGTGCTCAGCGGCCTGTACCTGCTGGGTGCGCTGCTGCTGGCGCGCTGGATCGTCAGCAGCAAGCTCGGCCGGGTGCTGACCGCCATCCGCGACCAGGAGTCGCGGCTGATGTTCCTCGGCTACCGCACGCTGTACTTCAAGCTCTTCGTCTGGACCGTCGCGGCCGTCATGAGCGGCATCGCCGGCGCGCTGTACGTGCCGCAGGTCGGCATCATCAATCCGAGCGAGATGAGTCCGGCCAACTCGATCGAGATCGCCATCTGGGCGGCCGTCGGCGGGCGGGGCACCCTCTTCGGCCCGATCCTCGGCGCCTTCGCGGTCAACGGCGCCAAGAGCTGGTTCACCGTGGCCTATCCGGAGTACTGGCTGTACTTCCTCGGCCTGATGTTCGTGCTGGTCACGCTGCTGCTGCCGCGGGGCCTGATGGGGCTGGCGGGAGTGCTGCGTGCTCGGCGCGACGCGGCGGCTCCGGCCGTCGAGGCGACGCCCGCGGCTTCCTCGCCAACGGCGGCGCGCGGCGCGGGGCGGGCACCGGCGGCCGCCACGGGCGAGCTCGGCCTTCCCGGCGAGGCCAAGCCGTGAGCGGCGAGCCGGTGATCCACGGCCTCGGCGGCTCGCCGTCGGCCGGCCACGGCCGCCCCGTCGATCCCGACCATGTGGACACGTCGCATGGTCCGATCCTGTACCTCGACGACATCACGGTCAGCTTCGACGGCTTCAAGGCGCTCAACAGGCTGTCGCTCACCATCGACCGCGGCGAACTGCGTTGCATCATCGGACCCAACGGCGCCGGCAAGACGACGATGATGGACGTCATCACCGGCAAGACGCGACCCGACGAAGGGACGGCCTTCTTCGGCCAGACCTTCGACCTGACCAAGCTCCCGGAAACCGAGATCGCGCGGCTGGGCATCGGCCGCAAGTTCCAGAAACCGACCGTGTTCGAGAACCACACGGTGTTCGAGAACCTCGAACTGGCGATGAAGACCGACAAGCGCGTCAGGCCGACCCTGCTGGCGCGCCTGACCCCCGCGCAGCGCGATCTCATCGCCCGCACGCTGCGGACCATCCGCCTGGAAGGAGCGGAGCACCGGCTGGCGGGCGCGCTGTCGCACGGCCAGAAGCAGTGGCTGGAGATCGGCATGCTGCTGGTGCAGGAGCCCGAACTCATCCTGCTCGACGAGCCGGTGGCCGGCATGACCGACGCGGAGACCGCGCACACCGCGGAACTGATCCTCGAACTGGAGGGGACTCACTCGATCGTCGTCGTCGAGCACGACATGGACTTCGTCGGCCAGATCGCGCGCCGGGTCACCGTGCTGCACGAGGGCAGCGTGCTCGCCGAGGGCGGCATGCAGCAGGTGCAGTCGAACGACAAGGTGATCGAGGTGTACCTTGGGCGGTAGGAGCAGCGAGCGGTGCGCCACGCGCACGGCACCCGCCGAAGGCCGCGGACCGTGCTGACCGTCGAATCCGTCAACCAGTATTACGGCGGCAGCCACATCCTGCGCGACGTGTCGCTGCAGGTCCCGTCGGGCGCCTGCACCGTCTTGCTGGGCCGCAACGGCGTCGGCAAGACGACGCTGCTGAAAGCGGCAATGGGCCTCGTGCCAGCGCGCAGCGGACGCGTGCTGCTCGACGGGCAGGACATCACGAAGCTCGCGCCTTACCAGCGCGTGCGGCTCGGCATCGGCTACGTGCCGCAGGGGCGCGAGATCTTCAACCGCCTGACGGTGGAGGAGAACCTGCTGATGGGACTGGCGCCATTGACCGGGCGCGCGGCGCGCCGGGTGCCGGAGCACATCCTGGAAACGTTTCCGGTGCTCCGGCAGATGCTCCGGCGGCGCGGCGGCGATCTGTCCGGAGGGCAGCAGCAGCAGCTGGCGATCGGTCGCGCGCTCGCCGCCGGTCCCCGGGTGCTGATCCTCGACGAACCGACCGAGGGAATTCAGCCGTCGATCATCAAGGAGATCGGCGCCGTGATCCGGTCACTGGTCGAGACGAGCCGGATGGCCGTGCTGCTGGTGGAGCAGTACTACGACTTCGCCGAGTCGCTCGCCGATGGCTACGCGGTGATGTCGCGCGGCCGGATCACCCACGCCGGTGCCGGCGGCGAAATGAAGGACAGAAACGTGCGCGAGCTGATCGCCATCTGACGCGTCCGTCGCCGTGGCCCCGTGGCGACGGGCCGGGTCGGCGGCGGGCTGCTCCGGTGTTCCTGCCGACGCTGTGCCCGGGTCAGCGGCTATCCTTGCGCCGTCCCGCCACCCCCTGCGAGCAGCGAACCGATGCCGGCGCAACGGAGAGTCATCCAGACCGCGATCGCGGCCACCGCCGCCGTCCTGACGGCGGCCGGCTGCGCGACGGCGCAGAAGTTCAACGAGGAGCAGGGACGCGTCAGCGCCGTCACCGAGATCGCCGGCGAGCCCACGGCCACCGCGAAGGTGCGCCTCGCGCCGTTTCCGGGCAGTCCGGTCGAGGGCCGGGTGAGCTTCACCCAGTTCGGCGCCATCGTCATCGTGCGCGCCGATTTCATCGGCCTGGCGCCCAACCGCGAATACGGCCTGCACATCCACGAGAAGGGCGACTGCACCGGCGGCGCGGGCACGGGCGTGGGGGGGCACTTCAATCCGGCCGGCACGGCGCACGGTCGGCCGGGCAAGGGGCCGCACCATGCGGGCGACCTGCCCAACGTCGTCACCGATGGCGAAGGCAAGACGACTTACGCGGTCGACACCGGCGAGATCTCGCTGACCGATGGGTCGCGCAGCATCCTGGGCCGCAGCATCGTGATCAGCCGCGACCGGGACGATTATCGGACGCAGCCCGACGGAAACTCCGGTCCGCCACTGGCGTGCGGCTTCATCCGCCTGGACGGCGGCGCATTCGGTGTGCCGTTGCGATAGGGCGTCGTTGCCGGCCGCTTGCGGCAGATCGCCCGGGACGGCGCCGCCATTCGCCGCCGGCGCGCTGAAGTAAGTTCCGCTTCCGCGCGCGAAGCCCTGACCCCGGTCCGCGGCGCCAGGGCGTGACGTGTGCGGCGCGGGGAGCCGACACGGTGGCGCGTCATCGGCTAAGGTTCGTCATCGCGTTCACGGCAAGGGAGGCCGTCGATGAAGGGCCCGATCACGACGATGCCCTGGGACCGCATCGCCGAGCGCGTCGGCAGCGAGCTCGGCGCATCGGCCTGGATGAAGGTCACGCAGCCGATGGTGGATGCATTCGCCGACGTCACGGACGATCACTATTTTCTGCACGTCGATGCGGTACGAGCCTCGACACCGCCGTTCGCCGGCACGATCGCGCACGGTTTCCTGACGCTGTCGCTGCTCGCGCCGATGGCCTACCAGGTCTGTCCGTTCGTCGAAGGCGCGCGCTACCCGTTGAACTACGGGTTCAATCGCGTCCGCTTCGTCGCGCCGGTACCGGTAGGCGCGCGCATCCGCGGCCGTTTCGTGCTGCGCCAGGCCGAGGTCATCAGCGCCGAGCAGCGGCAGACGCTGTACGACGCGACCGTGGAGATCGAAGGATCGACGCGGCCGGCGCTGGTGGCGCAGTGGCTGACGCGCTACGTGATGTAGATCGCGCCGACGGCGTTCACGGTTTCGCGCGGCGGACAGCGGCCGTTGCGGCGCGATCGGCCCGCCGCCGGCCGCGCGCCGCCTCGCCTGCCGAGTTTTCCTCGTCGCGCCGCGCTTCGTCGTGCAGCCAGTCGACGAAGGCCCTCGCCACCTCGCGCGGCGCCGACGGCCCGATTTCCACGTAGAACGCGCCCTGCCGGGCCACGCCCTGCGCGCCGAGCGGCTCGACCAGCAGGCCGGCGCGCAGGTGCTGAGCCAGATGCGGCCGCTTGCCGATGGCCACGCCGGCGCCGTTGACTGCCGCCTCGATGACCTGGTCGTAGTGCGAGAAACGCAGCCAGCCGGCGCCTTCGATATCGCGCAGTTTCATCGTTGCGAACCACTGCTGCCAGTCGTACCAGGGCCGGCCGTACAGGACGGTTTCGAAGTCGAGCAGCACGTGTCGCGACAGGTCGGCCGCCGTGCGCAGCGGGCGGCTGCGGTCCTTCGCCAGCGCCGGCGCACAGACCGGGAACTGTAGGTAGTCGAACAGCTTGTCGGCCGATGGCGCCGCGGTACCCGCGGGGACGTAGCGGATGGCGACGTCGATGTGCTCGCGCTCCAGATCGACCATGGCATTGCTGGCGACGAAGCGCATGTCGACCTCGGGATGCAGTTTCGCGAAGCGCGGCAGGCGCGGGACCAGCCAGGTCGATGCCAGCGCCACGGTCGTGGTGACCGACAGTGCCTGCATCGCGCCGGCGACGCGCAGCGCGGCCGCATCGATGACGGCAAGCGCCTCGTCGACCGCGCGGTAGAGCTCCTGCCCTGCCTGGGTCAGCTCGAGCGCCCTGTTGACGCGGCGGAACAGCGGCCGGCCGAGCTGCTCTTCTAGGGTCCGTATCTCGCGGCTGATCGCCGGCTGCGTGACGAAGAGTTCCTGCGCGGCGCGCGTGAAGCTCAGGTGCCGTGCCGCCGCGCGGAAGCCGCGCAGCAGATCGAGCGACAACCGCGGTGCCCGCCTGGCGTCCATGCGTTGCGCTTATGGCTGCGATGAGGAAATCTCGTTTGCGGCGCGCGTGCAGCTCCGCAACCATGCGTTCCACATTAGATCACCGTTGCCACCGCACGGGGCGGCCAGGAGGTGGTCAGTGGAGGGCACCATGGAAAGTCGATCGCTCGTTCGTCGCATCGCCGCTGCTGCCGCGGCCTTCTTGTCCATGCTGGCCGCCGCGCCGGCATCGGCACAGGCGTCCGATGTCTTCGTCACGATCTTCGCCGAACGCTACATCGTCGACGGCCAGGCGTTCGAAGACCTCGGCTCGCTCGAACAGGCGGTCGGCCAGCGGCGCCCGGGCGCCGTGCGGCTTTACGCCTGCGGCGAGGGCACGGCCCGCGCCCAGATGGCCGCCGCACACCGCTTTCGCGACCGCTACCTGGAGCTGCGGGTCCTCGACGCCACCGCGCCTCAGTGCGCGACCGCCGTGGCGGCGGTGCCGCGCGCAATGAACGTCATGCACCGTTCCGGCGAGCGGCCGTATGGGATCGACGACGAGGCCGTCGCTCTCTGGTGGTACGCGATGATGCCGTGAGGCGGACCGGCGCCGATGGTGCAGCGCCGTCGGCGCGCACAGTCGACCGCCTGAACCGGATCGCCGCGCCAAGAGTGCTGCTTGGCGCACGTACTGCAACGAGATGCGACCCACTCGGCGCTGGACGCGTTGGATTCGTGCGCCGCTGCCGGAAATTGCCGGCAGCGGCGCATTACTCCGCCCCGGCGATTTCCAGCGAGACCACGTGTTGGACGTCGCAGGCGTCGCTCTTGTCGGGCCATGCGTTGGTCAAGGTGGAACGCGCCGTGCGTTCGACTCTGGTGCTCGACGAACCGCCTGCGGGTACAGGCGGCACGGTGAAGACGCATCGAGCATGTTGGTGGTGGGTATCGACAGGAGCGAAGTGTTCGGAGGGCAGGCTCAAGGCCTCTTCGCGGGGCCGATCCTGTCGATCGAAGTACACACCCGCCGGTCACCAGCCGATGCCGTGGTCCTCGCCGTGGTTCGACGACGCGCCCCAGAAGGTACGGTGGCGCGGACCGATCAGGATGGCGTTGACCGGTCCCATGGTGCGCGCCAGGTAGATCGGCTTGTGGCCGATCTATCAGGGCCTCCCTGACATTCGATCGCTCGATTCGGTCCGGTCGACGGGTCGATCCGGACCCCGCCGGCGGCAGACGGCCGCGTCGTCGCTGCTGATGAGCGATGAACCTCGGCAGGCGAGGCGTCATTCCATCGCAAGCGGGAACCCAGGCGCAGCGCCAAGGCGCCCCTCGGCTTCTTGCTGTCGTTCCCGCGCAGGCGGGAACCCGATGTCCTTGTCGCAAAAGACGCTGGAGCCCCCGTTCCGCGGGGACGACGCGGGTCGAGTGTGGGTCTGCTTTGCACCGTTGCTGAGCTTCGTTGCCAATGAGGTCGCTGCTTGCGCGGCGGCGGGCCACCCGCGCGCCGCGTTGCCGCGGCGTCGGCCGGTGCCGCCGAATTCACCGATAATCGGCGTCTCCCGCCGCCGCCGCCGGAGCCACGAGCGACGGCGTGCCGAGGATTTGAGGAGAAGCGCATGCACCAGCACGTGATCGTGTCGTTCGGCGATGACAAACGCTACGACTACAAGCTAACCCCGGACGCTGTGGCCGCCATCTCCCGCGATCAGGCGCGGCAGTGGTTCGACGAGCAGTTCCAGGAACTGGAATGCGACGTGCCGACGCCGATGGGCAAGGTGCTGCTGGTCGACCGCATTCTCAGCGTGGCGCGCTACGGAGGCGAACGGCGCTTCCGCGACAATGCCGAGTGGGGTGAGCAGTTCGCGCGCAACGCCGCGGTCATGACCGGCCGCGAAGTGCTGCGCGTCGATGTCGAGAAGAACACCATCGCCTACTGAGGCGGACACGCCGGCGCGGTTCCTTCGGGCAGCGCTTCACCTCGATCTGCGCGTCGGATCCGCGCCATGAGCAGCGCAGACCTCGTGGACGATCGCCGGGCGCGACGCTACCGGCTGCTCGTTGCCGGCCAAGAGGTCGCCTTCGTCGACTACGACCCGGTGGGCGAGGACTCGATCCTCGTCAAGCACACCGAGGTTCTGGCGGGGCACGAAGACCGGGGCCACGGGGCGGAGATCGTCCGCCGCGTGCTCGACGATGCCCGCGTGCGCGGCCTGACGGTGATTCCGATCTGCCCCTAAGCGCTCAACGATGTCCGCCGCCACCCCAAGTACCACGACGTTGTTCACGCCGAATTGCGCGGCACGCTCTGATCGCCGCGGCAGGGGCCGCCTCGTCGGCGACCGTTGCCGCGGCGTCGCCGCCGCGGGCGACATTGCGCCACGCCGAGGTCCTGCGTTTCGGACAACGGCTGACCTTCTGTCCCCTGCCGCTGGCCGAAAGGGCGTCCCCGACCTCGATCTCGCCGTGCAGCATTTGCAACCGGTCGGCCTCCGGATGGCGATCAGGTCTTGCCCTGCACGACGTCGATTCTCCGGCGCAGCCGCTCGGCCTCGGTGGTGTCGCCGGCCTGCTCAGCCCGCTTCAGCTGCACGGTGAGCCACGCCAGCAACGGCCGCCGCCAGCCCTGCGCTGATGCCGTGTCGACGGCGATCTGCAGTGTTTCCGGGCTGGCCAGGCTCGCCTGGAAGACGACGCCGGCGGCGATCAGACGCGACAGCGGATCCTCGACCGACCGCAGCGCCGCATCCGCGGCTCCCGCCCCGGCCCTGGCTTGCGCGACGCGGCGTTGCGGCTCCGGCAGCAGCGCGACGTCACCCGGCTGCAGCCGGCCGGCAAGGTAGTCGGCATAGGCCCGCTCCGCCGG
>Ga0316627_100000097_pt1 | contig 17403 bp, 14 predicted proteins | sample OWC_Aug_M2_C1_D1_FD_207653 | JGI IMG/M metagenome (GOLD analysis project Ga0316627, IMG submission 207653) | Wetland soil microbial communities from Old Woman Creek delta, Ohio, United States - OWC_Aug_M2_C1_D1_C | ecosystem: Environmental > Terrestrial > Soil > Wetlands | place: USA: Ohio...
GGCGGTCGACACGACCGGCGCGGGCGACGTGTTCCACGGCGCCTACGCGCTTGCGCTCGCGGAGGGCCGGGACGTCGCTACCGCCGCCGCGTTCGCGTGCGCGGCCGCGTCGATCAAGTGCACGCGCGCGGGAGCCCGCGCCGGGGCGCCGTCGCGCGACGAGGTCGAGGCGCTGCTGCGGGGTGCACCGGGATGACGACACGCGAAGTGCTTCGCCGCGCGGTCCGGCTCCGGCGCCGGACGCGGCACGCCGACCGAATGCCGATTCACCGGGCCGGCATCGCGCCGGCGCCGCTCACGAACCAGAGGAGTCCAGCATGGCCGTCGTCCATCTGAAGAAAGCGTCGAAGACGCCCGAGACCGAAACCGCGACCGCGCAGAAAGTGGTCGCCGAGATGCTCGCCGAGATCGAGAAAAGCGGCGAGGCGGCCGTGCGCGCGTACGCGGAGAAGCTCGACAAGTGGACCGGCGAGATCGTCGTCACGCCGGCCGAGATCGAGCGGCGCACGCGCGACATCCCGGCTTCGGTGAAGCGCGACATCGAGTTCGCCACGGACCAGGTGCGCAAGTTCGCGATGGCGCAGCGCGAATCGATCCGCGAGTTCTCCGTCGAGGTGCATCCGGGCGTGACTGCCGGCCAGCGGCTCATTCCGGTGAACGTCGCGGGCTGTTACGTGCCCACGGGGCGCTACGCGCACATCGCGTCCGCGTACATGAGCGTCGCGACGGCCAAGGCGGCGGGCGTGCCCGCGGTGATCGCGTGCTCGACGCCGTATCGCGGCGAAGGCATCCACCCCCAGGTGCTCTACGCGATGAAAGTCGCCGGCGCCGACGTGATCATGACGCTCGGCGGCGTGCAGGCGATCGCGACCATGGCGTACGGCCTTTTCACCGGCAAGCCCGCCGACATCATCGTGGGTCCGGGAAACAAGTTCGTCGCCGAGGCGAAGCGCATGCTGTTCGGCAAGGTCGGCATCGACGTGTTCGCGGGGCCGTCGGAAGTCGCCGTGATCGCCGACGACTCGGCCGACGCATACATCGTCGCCTCCGATCTCGTGGGGCAGGCGGAGCACGGCCACGAATCGCCCGCGTGGCTCTTCACCACCTCCCGTGCTCTCGCCGACGCCGTGATGAAGCTCGTGCCGGAGTTGATCGGGAAGCTCCCGCCCACGGCGCGCGATGCCGCCGGTGCCGCGTGGCGCGACTACGGCGAAGTGATCCTCTGCGACACCCGCGAGGAGGTCGCGCGCGTCTCCGACCAGTACGCGTCCGAGCATCTGGAAGTGCACGCCCGGGACCTCGACTGGTGGCTCGCGAACCTCACCACCTACGGTTCGCTCTTTCTCGGCGAGGAGACGACCGTCGCGTTCGGCGACAAGACCTCCGGCCCGAATCACATCCTGCCCACCAAGGGCGCGGCGCGCTATTCGGGCGGACTGTCGGTGCACAAGTTCATGAAGACGCTCACCTGGCAGCGCATGACGCGCGACGCCGCCAAGCAGATGGCGCTCGTCACCGCGCGCATCTCGCGCCTCGAGGGCATGGAAGCGCACGCGCGCACCGCCGACGACCGGCTCGCGAAATACTTCCCGAGCGAGCGGTTCGACAAGGGCGCCCCGGTGACGACGTGAGCGAGCGCGACCGGACGGCACGGCGCGAACGATGAACATCGCGAAGCTTTTCGATCTCTCCGGCCGGACGGCGCTCGTCACGGGCGGCAACTCCGGCGTGGGCGAGGCTATGGCGCGCGCGCTCGGGCTCGCCGGCGCGAAGGTGTGCCTCGTCGCGCGCCGCGAGCAGGAACTTGCCCGTGCCGCCTCGGCGCTCGAAGACGGCGGCATCGCGGCGAGCTACGTCCCGTGCGATCTCACCGATCCCGAGGCGATCACGCGTTGCGTCGAGCTCGCGCGCACGGTCGCCGGGCATGTCGACATCCTGGTGAACGCCGCGGGCATCAACCTGCGCGAGCCGTTCATGCAGGTGACGCCGGACACCTGGAACCGGCAGATCGCGATCCATCTTTCGGCGCCGTTCTTCCTCGTGCAGGCGCTGGCGCCGCACATGCGCAGCCGCGGCTGGGGCCGGATCATCAACATCGCCTCGCTCCAGTCGCAGCGCGCGTTCGCGAACAGCGCCCCCTATGGCGCCGCGAAGGGCGGCATCGTGCAGCTCACGCGCGCGTTCGCCGAGGAGTGGTCGAAGCACGGCATCACCGCGAACGCGATCGGGCCCGGCTTCTTCCCGACGGCGCTGACGGCGCCGGTGTTCGCCGACCCGGCGAAAGCGGCTGCGAACGCGGCGCAGACGGCGATCGGGCGGAACGGGGAGATGGAGGATCTCTACGGCGTCACGGTGTTCCTCGCGAGCGACGCGTCCGGCTACATCACCGGGCAGACCATTTACGTGGACGGCGGCTTCACCGCCAGATAAGACGGGGTCCGACATGAAAGCGCTGGTCTATACCGCTCCCAACGAAGTGACCTACCGCGACGAGCCCGAGCCGACGCTCGCAGACGGCGAAGTGGTCCTGAAGATCGACGCCGTGGGCATCTGCGGGTCCGACATGCACGCCTACCACGGGCACGATCCGCGCCGGAACCCGCCACTCATTCTCGGCCACGAGTTTTGCGGCACCATCGTCGCCGGTCCCGGCAAGGGCACCCGCGTCACCGGCAATCCGCTCATCACCTGCGGCATGTGCGAATACTGCGTGCAGGGGCGAAACAACCTGTGTGCGAACCGCACCATGGTCGGCATGACCCGCGCCGGCGCGTTCGCACAGTGGATGTCGATCCCCGTCGCGAGCCTGATCGAGATGCCGCAGGACATGGATGCGGTGAAGGCGGCGCTCACCGAGCCCGCCGCGACGGCGCTGCACGCGCTCGACCTCGCGACTCGGGTTGCGCCGCGGCCGCTGCCGGAGCTGAAGCTCTACATCATCGGCGGCGGCGCGATCGGGCTCCTCATGGCGCTTCTCGTGCGTAGCTACGGGTGCCGGGACGTGATCCTCGCGGAAACCAACCCGCTGCGGCGGGCTTCCGCGGAGAAGGCGGCCGGCTGCCGCGTCTTCGATCCGCTTGCCGGCGGCGGCCCCGCCGACAACTCGATCGACCTCGTGATCGACGCGGTCGGCGGCAAGGCCACGCGCAAGGCCGCGCTCGCCGCCGTGAAGCCCGGCGGCGTGGTGCTGCACATCGGCCTGCAGGACTGGGCGAGCGAGATCGACATGCGCAAGCTCACGCTGGCCGAAATCACGCTGATTGGCACGTACACCTATTCGACCGCCGACCTTCGCGCCACCGTGAAGGCGCTTCACGAGGGCGCGTTCGGCGACCTCGCGTGGGTCGAGACGCGCGACCTTGCCGACGGCGCGCGCGCCTTCGCGGACCTCGACAAGGGGCGGTCGGCCGCGGCCAAGATCGTGCTCACGCCGTCTTGAACCTTCTGTCCGCGGGGGCGACAATGCTCGGATGCCCGCTGCATCCGCAGCGCGGACCGGCGCGAGCCGACATCACGACAGGGGAGAGACGGTCATGAAACGATTCATCGCGACGCTCGCCGTTACGGCGGCGCTCGGCATCGGCGCCGCGCACGCGGCGGAAGTCTCCGGGGTCAAGGTTGCGGACACCGCGCGTGTCGGCGCGGGGCCCGAACTCGTGCTGAACGGCCTGGGCGTGCGCAGCCGGATGATGTTCGACGTGTACGCGGCCGGGCTCTATCTCACCGAGAAGAAAACCAACGCGGCGGACGTGCTCGCGCTCGGCGGGCCGAAGCGCGTGTCGCTCACGATGATGCGCGACGTCGGCGCCGACCAGCTCGCGGAGAGCCTGATCGAGGGCATCAAGCTCAACAGCTCGCCGGCGGAGCTCGAGAAGATGAAGGCGCAGCTCGACGAGCTGATGGCGACCATGAAGGCCGTCGGCCAGGCCAAGAAGGGCGATCTGATCACGCTCGACTTCGCGCCCGATGTCGGCACGCGCGTCGGCGTGAACGGCAAGGAGGTCGGCAAGCCGATCGCGGGGGCGGACTTCTACCGGGCACTGCTCAAGATCTGGCTCGGCGACAAGCCGGTGCAGGACAACCTCAAGAAGGCGCTTCTGGGCGGGTAGGCCTCGCTCAACGCAGAGGACGCGGAGGACGCGGAGGGCCGCAGAGCCATCGATTGCGCGCAACCGCGACTCGCGCGGTCGCGCGCACAGGCCAATGTGCGGGCGCCCGCAACCGGCGGGTAGAATTCGGCTCCCGCTGCCAGCCGCGTTGCCAACCGATTCGACTCGAGCTTCGCACCATGCCCGTGACCCATCCGTTCCATCTCGCCTTCCCCGTCACCAGCCTCGCCAAGGCGCGCGATTTCTACGGCGGCCTGCTCGGTTGCCCGGAGGGGCGCTCGTCGGAGGACTGGGTCGACTTCGACTTCTACGGTCACCAGATCGTCGCGCACCTCGCGCCCGAGGAAGCGGGTCACCGCAGGACGAGCGCGGTCGACGGCGACGACGTGCCGGTGCGCCACTTCGGCGTCGTGCTCTCCATGGAAGAGTGGGAGAAGCTCGCCGCGAAGCTCCAAGCCGCGGGCACGAAATTCGTCATCGAGCCGCACGTCCGGTTCAAGGGCCAGGTCGGGGAACAGGCGACCATGTTCTTTCTCGACCCTTGCGGCAACGCGCTCGAGTTCAAGGCGTTCAAGGACATCGGGCGCCTCTTCGCGAAGTAGCGGCCCGCCGCCGCTGCAGGCGGGGCGGGGCTCGTTATAATCGGCGCACGTTCGCGGCAGGCGGCCGCCCCGACAAGAAGCCCCGCAAGGGCTCGCACCGCGGGAGGGGCCGCGATGCACTGCAGCACTGCGCGCGGGCTTCAACCATCACGAGGAGTCGTCATGAAAAGAGCATTGCTTTCAATCGCGCTCGCCGCGGGCGTTGCCCTGGCCGCGCCCGTCGCCGCACAGAACATCTCCATCGGCACCGGCGGCACCGGCGGCGTCTATTACCCGATGGGCGGCGGTCTCGCCAACATCCTCTCGAGATACGTGAACGGCATGCAGGCCACCGCCGAGGTCACGGGCGGCTCGGTGGACAACCTCAAGCTCCTCGGCAGCGGCAAGGCCGATGTCGGCTTCTCGATGGCCGACGCGGGCTGGGACGCCTTCAAGGGGCAGGACAAATTCACCGGCAGCCCGGTGCAGGTGCGCACGCTCGCCGTGCTCTACCCGAACCGCATGCACGTCGTGACGGTGGACGGCATGGGCATCAACAGCATGGCCGACCTGAAGGGCAAGCGCGTGTCGACCGGCTCGCCTGGCAGCGCGACGGAAGTGATGGCCTTCCGGCTGATCGAGGCCGCCGGCCTCGACAAGGACAAGGACATGCGGCGCGAGCGTCTCGGCGTCGCCGAGAGCGTGAACGCGCTCAAGGACAAGAAGATCGACGCGTTCTTCTGGGTCGGCGGCATTCCCACCGCGGCAGTGACCGACCTCGCGGCGACGCCCGGGACGAAACTCAAGCTGATCGATCACGCCGAGTTCGTCGATGGGATGAACCGGAAATCGGGGCCGCTCTATGTGAAGTCCGACATCCCGGCGCGTTCCTACGCGGGGCAGGACAGCCCCAACCAGATCGCGAGCGTGTGGAACATCCTCGTCGCGTCCGACAAGATGTCCGAGCAGACGGCGTACAACATCGTGAAGACGATGTTCGAGAAGAAGCCGGAGCTGATCGCCGTCCACAAGGAAGCGACGAACATCGACTTCAAGTACCAGAACAACAACGCGTCGCCGATTCCCTACCATCCCGGCGCCATCCGCTACTTCAAGGAGCAGGGCATCGATCTGAAGTGAGCGCGCGCTGCGCGTGCAGCACCGCGAGCCCCGCCGCGTGCGGGGCTTTCTGTTTTCGGCCGCGACATGCGCGGCTGCGCCATCCGGCTCCGGGGCGTCAGGTTTCCGCCTCGAGCGTGACTCCCTTCGCAACAAGCGCATCGATCTCGGCGTCGGCGTACCCCGCCTCGCGCAGCACTTCGCGCGAGTTCTCGCCGAGATGCGGGGCGGGGCCGCCCGGCTCGGGGTTCGAGTCGGACCACGATGTCGGCACGCCCATGCGGCGGATGCGGCCCTCGGTCGGATGGTCTTCCCAGCGGAAGAAGCCAACCGCTTCGAGGTGCGGGTGCGCGAGCAGGTCGGCCATGGTGTTCATCGGCGCTGCCGGGATGTCGGCGGTCTCGAAGAGGGCGAGCCATTCGGCGGTCGTGCGCGTCGCCATCACCTCCGCGACGTAGGCATAAACCTCGCCGATGTTCGCGGCGCGATTGGAATGCGTCGAAAAGCGGGCGTCACGCTGCATCCTCTCGGGCTCGCCGATCGCGGCGAAGAAGCTCTTCCACTGCTTGTCGTTGTAGATCAGCACGCAGACGTGGCCGTCCTTCGTCGCGTATGGACGCCGATGTTCGGCGAGGAGGCGCGCGTAGCCGGGCGGGCCGAGCGGCGGATCGAACGTCTCGCCGCCCATGTGGTCGCCGAGGACGAACTGCACCACGGACTCGAACATCGGCACCTCGACCGACTGCCCGCGCCCAGTGCGCTCGCGGTGGAACAGTGCCGCGCTCACCGAGTAAACGACGTGCAGCCCGGTCAGGCGGTCGACGAGCGTCACCGGCGCATAGCGCGGAGTCGGGTTGCCCTGCTCGCGGAAGAGCGCCGGCACGCCGCCGGCGCCCTGCATCAGGTCGTCGTAGGCGGGCTTCGCCGCATACGGGCCGCGCTGACCGTAGCCGTATGCGCCGACGTAGATGATCTTCGGGTTCGCGCTCTTCACGTCCTCGTAAGAGAGGCCGAGCCGCGCCATCGCCTGCGGCCGCACGTTGTAGACGAGCACGTCCGCACCCGCTGCGAGCCGCAGCAGCGCCTCGCGGCCTTCAGGCGCCTTGAGGTCGAGCACGAGGCTCCGCTTGCCCCGCCCCGCGTGCAGGAAGATGTGGCCCATGCCGGGGCTGCGGAACGGCCCCACGTGGCGCATATTGTCGCCCTCGCGCGTCTCGATCTTGATCACGTCGGCGCCGAGGTCGGCGAGGATCTGCGTCGCGAACGGGCCCATGACCACGGTGGTCATGTCGAGGATGCGCACGCCAGAGAGGGGGCCGGCCAAGGGCGCCTCCAGAGAAAGCCGATGCCGCGGGCCCGCCGGCGGATCCGGTGCGCCACGACGCTGCATCGAGCGGTGCCGGGGATTCTAGGGAAAGCCCGCGCGCGGGGCCACATCGGGCTGGCGGTTCGCCCTGCGCGCGACCCGTCCCGTACAATGGCCGCGCCGTGCGTGCGGTGCGCGCGGCCACGATAACCACCACCGGGACGAACACGGATGGGGCAGAAGAACGGAGACGGGGAGGGGCTCGACGCGGCGCTCGCGCAGGTGAGCGACGACGCGCTCGCCCGCGCCGAGGAGTTCGTCGAGGAAGAAGAGGGCGCGCTCAACCGCTTCGGCGGGGCCCTCGGGATCGCGGTCGCGCTGGGCGCGATCGCCATGTCGCTCTTTCACCTCTACGCGGCGTACTGGATCGTGCCGGCGATGCAGCTCCGCGGCATTCACGTCGGGTTCGCGCTCGTCCTTACGTTCCTCCTGTACCCGGTGGCGAAGCGCTACCGCGACCGCCTGCAGTGGTTCGACGTGGTCGCGGCGGTGCTCGCGGTCGTCGTCATCGGCTGGATGCTCCACTGGGGCGACGACTTCGGCGACCGCGCCACCGACCCGACCACGCTCGACCAGGTGTTCGGCGTGATGCTGATCCTGCTCATCCTCGAGGCGACGCGGCGCAGCTCCGGCTGGGTGATGCCGTTCGTGGTCGTGCTGTTCGTCGTCTATGCGATGGCGGGTCCTTACCTGCCGCCGCCGTGGACGCATCGCGGCTACGACGTGAGCCGCCTCGTGGGGCAGCTCTACATGACCCTCGAGGGCATCTTCGGCGTCGCCATCGACGTGTGCGCGACGCTGATCATTCTCTTCACCATCTACGGCGCGTTCCTGCAGTTCTCGAAGGCCGGCAAGTTCTTCATCGACTTCTCGTTCGCCGCGATGGGCGGCAAGCCTTCCTCGGCCGGCCGCGCCGTCGTGCTCGGGAGCTTCCTGCTCGGCGGGCCGTCGGGCTCGGGCGTCGCCACGACGGTGACGCTCGGCTCGGTCGCCTATCCGCTGCTCGCGAAGTCCGGCTACGAGCGGAACGCGGCCGGCGGCCTGCTCGCGGCGGGCGGCCTGGGGGCGATCCTTTCGCCACCGGTGCTTGGGGCGGCGGCGTTCCTGATCGCGGAGTTCCTCAAGATCTCGTACCTCGACGTGATCCTGATGGCGACGATCCCGACGCTGCTCTACTACTTCGGGATCTTCCTGATGGTCGAGATGGACGCCCGCAAGTACGCGATGCACGACGTGCCGTTCGGCGAGCGCGACAGCCTGTTGACGCTCACGCGCCGCTACGGCTTTCACTTCCTCTCGCTCGCGGCGATCGTCGTCTTCATGCTGATGGGCTACTCGCCCATGATGTCGGTGTTCTGGGCGGTGCTGGTGGTGTTCGCGCTCTCGTTCATCCAGCGCGACACGGCGCTCGTCGATTACGACGTGCTGACGCGCCGCGTGCCGTTCGTGCGCGGCCTCTGGGACTCAGGGCTGCGCAAGGCGCTCGAGACCGGGTCCACGGGCATCCTGAACGTCTCGGCGACGTGCGCCTCGGCTGGCGTGATCGTCGGTGTCGTCACGCTGACCGGCCTGGGGCTCAAGTTCAGCGCGATCGTGCTCGCGTACGCGGACGGCGGCGCGAAGGCGCTCGTGCAGCTCTGGGGCTTGTTCGGCGTCGCCGAGACGGCGGCGCTGCTCGCGCAGATGAAGCTCCTCCTCACGGCGCTCTTCACCGCCCTGATCGTCTGGATCGTCGGCCTCGCGGTGCCGGTGACAGCGAGCTACATCATCTGCGCGGTGATCGCCGCGCCCGCGCTCATCAAGCTGGGCGTGCCCGACTTCGCCGCGCACATGTTCATCTTCTACTACGCGGTGCTGTCGGAGGTGTCGCCGCCGACGGCCCTCTCGCCGTTCGCCGCCGCTGCGATCACGGGCGGCGACCCGTACAAGACGACGCTGCAGTCGTGGAAGTACACGATGCCCGCGTTCCTGGTGCCGTTCATGTTCGTGCTCGACCCCGCGGGCACGGGGCTGCTGCTGACCGGCTCGTTCGAGACGCTGGAGACCGCGGACTGGGGCTCGATCCTGCTCGTCTCGGCCGCCGCCGCCATCGGCATCACGGCGCTCGCTGCGGGCCTGCAGGGATGGCTCTTCAAGCGGACGACCGGTCTGGAGAAGTGGATCCTGATCGCCGCGGGGGTCGCGATCGTCTATCCGTCGCAGGCCACCGACGTCATCGGCGTCGGCGGCTTCCTCCTCGCGATTTTCCTGCAGTGGCTGCGACGGGTACCACGTCCCCTGCCGTCGTAAGCTGCGTCCGATCTGGCCGTGATGCGCGCGACGAACGCAGGGTGTCGACGCTTGACATGCAAATGAGAATCGTTATCATTTGAGTCGTGCCGCGGCACCCGGGGCGTGGGCCCCTCCGACGGTCACATCGGAGGACAGCCCATGGACCGCCACCCGCATCAGGACGCCGAGCGCGTCGACGTGCTTCTCAGCGCCGCTCTGTACCTGATCTCGCGCTACGCCGCGGCGGCGGCGCAGGGAACGACCTGCTCGCGCCTCGCCGTCTCGATCCAGTGCCACCTCGAGATCCTCGCGGAGCGCGCCGACGTGTCGCGCCTCGTGCGCGACACCTGCGGCCTGCTCGCGGACGAGTGGCGGCGAAGCGTGGCGAACGAGGCCGAGCGGCCCTGCGGCCCGGCGCTGCTGGCGCTGGTGGCGAAAGCGCGGATGCGGTGAAGCCGTGTCCTCGCCGCGAGGGTGCCACGCTCGGGCGATGGTGCGCACGCTGCGGGGCTCGCACCGCAACCCGCCGATCGGGCCTCGCGCGGACGCGACCGCGCCCAGGAGGGATCCGGCGCCGAGCCTCGCGCATCGGAGCCCGCGCATCGCGACGGCGCCAAGGCGCCCGGAACCGGCACGCCCGGCTGCTACAGTGACGCTTTCCCGTACCGCGCACACAGATGCGTTTTCTCGCGCGCACAGTCCTGCTGTTGCTGCTCGGCCTGCCGGTTTTCGCGCTCGTCGCGATCTGGCTGTGCTTCGAGGACGCGCCCGCCGTCGTGCGCAGCGCCCGCCTGACGCCCCAGGACATCGAGAACGCCAGGCGCGTGGTCGACCAGCATGACCCGCGCAATGCGCGAGCGGGCGGCCTGCGCACCGTGACCATCAGCGAGCAGGAGCTCGACCTGATGCTCAACTACGCCGCCCATCGCTTCGGAGGCGGCGCCGCACGGACCGTTCTCCGGCCGGGCAGCCTGAGCATCGAGGCGAGCGCCGAAATCCCGCAAAGCCCGTTCGGCCGTTATCTCAACGTTAGGGCAGCCTTTCGCGAGACGGGCGGGCTGCCGCGCTGCGAGTCCCTGCGGATCGGCAGGCTGCCGGTGCCAGCGACCGTGGCCGACGTTCTCTTTCGCGAAGGCCTGCGGCGCGCGCTGGCGACCGATCGCGGCGATCTTGCCGCCGACATCGTCAAGGCCGCGAGCGTCGCCGACGCGCGGCTGACGGTGACCTATCTCTGGAGTCGCGACATCGAGGAACGGGCGCGCGCGGTCCTGCTTTCCCCTGCGGATCAGGCGCGGCTGCGCATCTATCAGGAACGCCTGGCGGCGACGGCAGCCGGCGCGCTGGACCGGATCTCGCTCGCCGCACTGATGGCACCCCTGTTTCGGACCGCGGTCGATCGCGGCGCCGAGGGCGACCCGATCGCGGAGAACCGGGCGGCGATCGTGGTGCTTGCGCTCTATGCGAACGGGGCCGGCCCCGGCGCGATCATGCCCGCCGCGGTCGCCGGGCCGAAAGCTGCGCCGCGCACGGTGACGCTCGCGGGGCGCGACGACTTGGCGAAGCATTTCATCATCTCGGCGGCGATCGCCGCGGCGGCGGGCAGCCCCCTCGCCGACGCGGTCGGTCTGCACAAGGAGATCGACGACTCGCGGCGCGGCAGCGGCTTTTCGTTCAACGACATCGCCGCCGACCGCGCCGGGACGCGCTTCGGCGAGCTCGCCGTCCAGTCGCCCGAGCGCGCACGTCGGCTCGCACGCGCGGTTGGCGCCGGCATCCAGGAAAGCAGCTTCATGCCCGAGGTCGCCGACCTGCCCGAGTTCATGCCCGAGGCCGAGTTCAAGCGCCGTTACGGCGGCGTCGGGACTGCCAAGTACGAGGAAATGATGGCGATCATCGAAGCGCGCATCGCTTCGCGCCCTTTGCTTCGATAGCCGGCCGAGTCGACGCCGCCTGCGGTCGCCGCGGCAGGCGGCCTTCGGGTGCGGCGAAACGCCGCTTCCGCCTCGCGGCTCGCGCGCTTCCGCTCGTGCTCGAACGAACAAGGGGGCATGGCGCCCCCTTGTTGATCCCCCGATTCCGATGCGTCGCGCGCTATGCCGCCGGCGCGGCCTCGGCCTCGCGGCTCGCGCGCTTCCGCTCGTGCTCTTTCAGGTACCGCTTGCGGATGCGGATCGACTTCGGCGTGACTTCCACGAGCTCGTCGTCGTCGATGAACTCGACTGCGAACTCGAGCGAGAGCTTCACCGGCGGCGTGAGCAGGATGTTCTCGTCCTTGCCCGCGGCGCGGATGTTGGTGAGCTTCTTCTCCTTGATCGGGTTCACGACGAGGTCGTTGTCGCGCGAGTGGATGCCCACGACCATGCCCTCGTACACCTTCTCGCCGGGGCTGACGAAGAGGCGCCCGCGCTCCTGCAGGTTGAAAAGCGAGAACGCGACCGCGACGCCGTCCTCCTGCGAGACGAGCACGCCGTTGCGGCGGCCGGGGATCTCGCCCTTGACCGGGCCGTAGTCGTCGAACACGTGGCTCATCAGGCCCGAGCCGCGCGTGAGGTTCATGAACTCGCCCTGGAAGCCGATCAGCCCGCGCGCCGGGACGCGATAGTCGAGGCGCACGCGGCCGCGGCCGTCGGGAACCATGTCGACGAGCTCTCCCTTGCGGTAGCCGAGCGCCTCCATCACCGCGCCCTGGTGCGCTTCCTCGACGTCCATGCTGAGGATCTCGTAGGGCTCCGAGACGACGCCATCGATCGTCTTGTTGATCACGCGCGGACGGCCGACCGCGACCTCGTAGCCCTCGCGGCGCATGTTCTCGACGAGGATGGTGAGATGCAGCTCGCCGCGGCCCGAGACGAGGAACACGTCGCTGTCGCCGGTTTCCTCGACGCGCAGCGCCATGTTGGTGAGCAGCTCCTTCTGCAGCCGCTCGCGGATCTGCCGGCTGGTGACGTACTTGCCTTCCTGTCCGGCGAGCGGCGAGGTGTTCACCTGGAAGTTCATGGTGAGCGTCGGCTCGTCGACCTTCAGCGGCGCCATGCCTTCGGGCTTGGCGAGGTCGGCGATGGTGCTGCCGATCGAAAGCTCGTCGATGCCCGTCACGAGCACGATGTCGCCCGCCTGCGCTTCGTCCTGCGGCACGCGCTCGAGGCCCTTGAAGCCGAGCACCTGGCCGACCTTGGCCTTGCCGACCAGTTCGTCGCCGTACATGACCGCGACCTCGTCCGCGGGATGCAGGCGGCCGCGGCTGATCTTGCCCACGCCGATGCGCCCGACGTAGCTCGAATAATCGAGCGAGTGGATGCGAAGCTGCAGCGGCCCGTCGACGTTGTCTTCGGCCGGCGCGGGCACGTGCTTCAGGATCGCGTCGAAGAGCGGGCGCATGTCGGCGCCGCGCTCGTTCGCGTCGAGCGTCGCCCAGCCCTGCAGGGCCGAGGCATACACCACCGGGAAGTCGAGCTGCTCCTCGGTCGCGCCGAGCTTGTCGAAGAGCTCGAACGTGTGGTTCACCACCCAGTCGGGCCGCGCGCCGGGGCGGTCGATCTTGTTCACGACCACGATCGGCTTCAGCCCGAGCGCGAGCGCCTTGCGCGTCACGAACCGCGTCTGCGGCATCGGGCCCTCGACGGCGTCGACGAGCAGCAGCACGCCGTCCACCATGCCGAGCACGCGCTCGACTTCACCGCCGAAGTCGGCGTGGCCGGGCGTGTCGACGATGTTGATGTGCACGCCCGCGTAATCGATCGCGCAGTTCTTGGCGAAGATGGTGATGCCGCGCTCGCGCTCGAGGTCGTTCGAATCCATCACCCGCTCGGCGATGTGCTGGTGCGCGGCGAAGGTGCCGGCCTGACCGAGCAGCTTGTCCACCATGGTGGTCTTGCCGTGGTCGACGTGGGCGATGATCGCGAGGTTGCGGATGGGGCGGGGCATGGGTTCGGCTCGGGCGCGAAAAAACGAAAAATTATAACAGGTTACGAACGTCAGGCCGAATCGTTTGTGCGCCGCACACAGAACTCCTGTATAGTCCGCGCTCGCTTCGCGGCGAAAGCCGCGTCAGCCCGTCCCTGACCCTCCTCTGCTTCGGCGCCGCTCGGCGCGTCTCAAGTCGGTTGGCGACATCCGCCGCGCCGGCCGCCTCGCAGCTGCTTCCAGCCGTTTCCGGGTGATTGCTCGCGCTTTTCGTAGTTCCTCCGCGTTCGTGCGGAGCCAACCGGAAACAACATGGACACGACCCATCCTGCCGCGCAGAGCGGCTTCGCTACCCTTTCGCTCGCCGAGCCGCTGCTGAAGGCAGTTGCCGAATCGGGCTACACCGAGCCGACGCCCGTCCAGGCGCAGGCCATCCCCGAAGTGCTCGCGGGGCACGACCTCATGGTCGCCGCCCAGACCGGCACCGGCAAGACCGCCGCCTTCATGCTGCCCGCGCTGTCGCGCCTTGCGACGCCCTCGCAGGCGCCGGGGCGCGGCCCGCGCGTGCTCGTGCTCGCGCCCACCCGCGAGCTCGCGGACCAGGTGACGAACGCCGCCCGCACCTACGGCAAATTCCTGCGCCGGATGCGCGTGGCGAGCATCGTCGGCGGCGTCTCCTACTTTCACCAGAACCGCGCGCTTTCGCAGCCGCTCGACATCCTCGTGGCGACGCCCGGCCGCCTCATGGACCAGATGGAGCGGGGCCGCGTCGACCTCGGTCGCGTGGAGATGCTGGTGCTCGACGAGGCCGACCGCATGCTCGACATGGGCTTCGTCGACGACGTCGAGCGCATCGCCGCGGCGACGCCCGCCGGACGGCAGACCGTGCTCTTCTCCGCGACGCTCGAAGGCGACATCGCGCGCCTCGGGCGGCGCATCCTGCGCGAGCCGCGGCTCGTGCGCGTCGCCGGCGCGCGCGACCGTCACGCGAGCATCGAGCAGCGCCTGCATTTCGTCGACGACCGGGGCCACAAGGACCGGCTCCTCGACCACGTGCTGCGCGACGTGGACGTGAAGCAGGCGATCGTCTTCACGGCGACGAAGCGCGACGCCGACGACCTCGCGATCGCGCTCGGGTCGCAGGGGCACGCGGCGGCGGCGCTCCACGGCGACATGAAGCAGGGCCACCGCACGCGCACGCTCGCCGGCATGAAGCAGGGCCGCATCCGCGTGCTCGTCGCAACCGACGTGGCCGCGCGCGGCATCGACGTCGCCGGAATCACCCATGTCATCAACTACGACCTGCCGCGCGAGCCCGAGGCGTATGTGCACCGCATCGGCCGTACGGGCCGCGCGGGTGCGAAGGGCCTCGCGCTCTCGTTCGCGGGCCGTGCCGATCGCGGCATGCTCGCCCGCATCGAGCGATTCACCGGGCAGCGGCTCGAAGCGCATGTCGTGCCCGGATTCGAACCCAAGCCCCGCGGCGAAGCGGCGCCGGGACGCTTCGGCGGGCGGCCCGATCGCGAGCGGCGCCCGGCCGGTGGCCCGCGCCGCTTCGCCGCGCCGTCGGCCGGACACGGCCGGGCCGACGCGCCGCGCGGCCGCGGCGTCGACACGCATCCGCGCCACGCGCGCAAGCGCTGACGGGGCGCCGGAAACGGGGGACATGTCCCCCGTGATTCCCTGATCCGCGAGCGCCGTCGGGAAACGCGTCTTTCAGAGCCCGCGCGGCGCGGCCGGCGGCAGCAGGCCCCGGGGACGCGCACGTCAACGGGCCGCGAGCGTCAGGGCGACGTGACTTCGGCGCGGGCGCTCGCGACTTCCCTCGGATGCCGCGAGCCGCCGGCGTGACTTTCACGCCGGAGCTTGCTAAAACCTCGCCCCAATGAACGAGCGGCGGCGCGCATGACGAGCACGTACCGGAGCAATGCGCTCGTCCGGGCGTCGCTAGCCGGCGCGCTCGCGCTCGCGGCGATGGTGTCTTGGGCCCAGCCGGCGGCGCCTGCCGACCCGCGGGCAGCGAAAGCGCGCGAGATCGTCGCCGGCAAGCCGTGGATGGGCTCGACCGAGGAGTACGCGCGGCTCGAGCCCTCGGTGATCAAGCAGATCGACCAGTCCGCCGACGAGGTGACGAGCTCGCTTCGCCGCGACTCCGCCTGGAATCCGAATCATCCCAAGTGGGCCGCGACCCGTGAGCAGGTGCGCGGCGACATGCGCGCTGCGTGGTCCGAGGCGGGGCGCGCGGCGCTCGGCGGCATCGAGCCCGCACGCTACCAGGAGCATCTCGTCGGCTTGTACCTCGCGGCCTTCGACGACGCGGCGCTCGACGCGCTCGTCGGCTTCTATCGCTCGCCCGAAGGCGTGCGCTTTGCCAGGTACCTCGCCGACCTGGCCCGCTCGACGCGGGACGGCGAGCTCGCAGCGATGGATCTCGCCGCCGGCGGCCCGCCGCGCTGGGACGGGCAGGATCCCGCGCGGATGCGGGTTCGCGTCCAGACGCTGCTCGCGCTCGAACCGATGCAGGGGATGGCAAACATTGCGCGGGATCCCGGGGACGCGACGCTCGCGAGCGGCATGAGCGCCACGCTGCTCACCATCGCGGCGGTGTCCGGCGAGAAGATCGAGGCGCTCCGGGCGGGCGTAGGCGAGGCGGACCGTGCGGCGATCGACGCGTTCGAGCGAACGCCGGCGCGCATCACCGAGCGGGCCCTCCTCGTCGCCGAGTCGGAGCGGATCTATCGGGCCTCGCGCGAGTGGAGCTCGGCCCTGCCCGCGTTCCTCAAGAAGCTCGAAGCGCAGGAAGCGGCGTGGAGGAAACTGGCGGCGGATTAGAGCGAGTCGAACCGCGGTGGACGCAGGGGACGCGGAACGAGCTGCTCGACGCTCATGCTTGATCGACGGCCGTAGCGACGAGTCGCGCCCACTCGGCATGCGGGGATGACGATTTCCCCAGCGTCCTCCGCGTCCTCAGCGGTTCTCTCTATTTGAGTTCCTGAGCTGCGCCGCGCGCGGATTCATGACCCGGAACCACAGCGGCGGGACGAGCGCGACGAGGATCATCCCCGCGTAGCCGGTCGGCAGCTGCGGCGCTTCGGGGATGCTGCGCAGGATCTGGTAGGGGCGCCGCGCGTAGCGATGGTGATCTGCGTGACGCTGCAGGTGGAAGAGGAAGAGGTTCGTCAGCAGCGCGTCCGAGTTCCACGAATGCATGAAGCTCACCGGCTCGTAGCGGCCGTCGGGAAACTGCTTCCGCTCGAGCCCGTAGTGCTCGATGTAGTTGACGACCTCGAGCAGCGCGATGCCGAACACCGCCTGCGCGACGAAGAACCCGACCGCCGCCCAGCCGAACGCGATGCCGAGGGCGAGCGCGAAGAGCGCGCACAGCGCGTACCACCACACGAGCTCGTTCCGCCAGTGCAGCGCCGGCAGCCCGAGCGCCGCGAGCCGCTCGCGCTCGAACCGCCAGGCCTTGCGGAAGTTGGTGGCGAACGCGAGCGCGAGATAGGCGTAGATCGTCTGGCCGAAGCGCGCCGGGGTGTTGTCCTTCGGCGTGCCGATGTCGACGTGGTGGCCGCGCACGTGCTCGATCTTGAAGCCGGGGTAGAGCGAGGAGGAGAGAAGCACGCCGCCCGCGAGCTGGTCGAGCCGCGAATACTTGTGGATGAGCTCGTGGCCGACGTTGATCCCGATCGAGCCCGAAACGGTGCCCACCGCGGCGATCCAGCCGATCATGCCTGCAGGGCCGAGATCCCAGTGGGTGAACGCCCACGCGCCGAACGCGACCGAAGCGAGCTGCAGCGGCACGGCGCCGAGCGCGAGCGCGCGGTAGAAACCGTTCTTCGCGAGCGCGGCGGACTCGTCGTCCGTCGGGTTGACGGGATCGCCGCCGATCAGGAGGTCGAGCAGCGGGATCACCCCGAACACGACGAACACCGGAAACCACGCGGCGAGATCGGCGGGCACGCCGTCGCGCGCGAGCTGCCACGCCTGGAACGGCAGCGTCGCGGCGAGGAACGGCAGGAGGAAGCCGGCCTGCTTCAGGGAGAAATACGCG
>Ga0316627_100000100_pt1 | contig 17280 bp, 15 predicted proteins | sample OWC_Aug_M2_C1_D1_FD_207653 | JGI IMG/M metagenome (GOLD analysis project Ga0316627, IMG submission 207653) | Wetland soil microbial communities from Old Woman Creek delta, Ohio, United States - OWC_Aug_M2_C1_D1_C | ecosystem: Environmental > Terrestrial > Soil > Wetlands | place: USA: Ohio...
GCTGGGCGAAGCGATGGAGCTCCGGCACGCGCGCCATGGTGCCGTCCGGGTTCATGATCTCGCAGATGACGCCGGCGGGGTAGAGACCGGCCAGGCGGGCGAGGTCCACGGCAGCCTCGGTCTGCCCAGCGCGAGTCAGGACGCCGCCCTCGCGCGCGCGCAAGGGGAACATGTGTCCGGGCCGCGCGATATCATCCGGCCGGGTGTTCGGGTCCAGGATGGTCTTGATGGTGACAGCCCGGTCGCGGGCGGAGATCCCCGTGCTCACTTCGCGCTTGGCCTCGACGGACACCGCGAAGGCGGTCTCGAAGGCGGACGTGTTCTCAGACACCATGGCCGGGATCTTGAGCTGATCGAGGCGCTCGCCGATGATCGGCAGGCAGATGAGCCCGCGCCCGTGCGCGGCCATGAAGTTGATGGCCGCCGCGGTCACCTTTTCCGCCGCCATCGTCAGGTCGCCCTCGTTTTCGCGGTCTTCGTCGTCGACCACGATGACCAGATTTCCCTGCCGGACGGCCCGAATGGCGTCCTCGATCCTGGCGAAGCGGGGGGCCGGCGCGCCCCGTGCGCCCCCGGCGGGATGCGCGTTCGGTTTCGCCGTCGACGCGCGGCGCGACCGACGGGTCTGCCGCGCGCCGCCGCCGGCCGAAACCGTGTACGTGACGCCTCTCCGAAGGCTCATGCGAAGCCGTGCTCCTTCAATGCCGTCAGTGTCAGTTCGCCGGTGGGCGGTCCCGCGGTGCGTGCGGCGGCGAGGCGCGCGACGTACTTGCCGATGAGATCCGCTTCCAGGTTCATCTGGGCGCCCACCCGTTTCTCCGCGAGCGTGGTGCCCTGCAGCGTGTACGGGATCACGGCCACGTCGAAGTGCTGGCTCGCCAGGGCGGCCACCGTCAAGCTGATGCCGTCCACCGCGACGGACCCCTTGGGGACCAGGAACGGGGCGAGGGACTCCGGGAACCGGATACGGTACACGGCTCCCTCACCCTGCGGAAGACGGCTCGCGAGCTGCCCCAGCGCGTCCACGTGGCCGCTGACGAGATGCCCGCCCACGCGATCGCCCAGCCGGAGCGGTCGCTCCAGGTTCACGCGCGTGCCCACCCGGAGCGTGCCCAGCGTGGTGCGAGACAGCGTCTCCACCGACAGGTCGCACGCGACGGAGTCGCCGGCCAGGGCCGCCACGGTGAGGCAGGCGCCGTCGACCGCCAGACTGTCGCCCAGGCGGGCGGTCTCGGCGATGGTCGCGGCACTGATCGTCACCCGCGCGCCGGCCGGCCGCCGGACGAAGGCCCGAACGATCCCCACGGTTTCGATGATGCCTGTGAACACGGTTGCCTGCCCCGCGCGGGCCGATCGCCTCGCTAGCGCAGATAGCCCTGGATGAGAATGTCCTCGCCAAAGCGCTCGACGCGCACGTCGCGCACGCGCGTCGCCTGCCGGAGCGTCTCGATACCCTCGCCGCCCACCGCGGTGGGGGTGGATTTTCCGCCGATCAGAACGGGCGCCAGGAAGAGGAGCAGTTTGTCGACGACGCCTTCCTGCAGGGCCGACGCGTTGATCTCGGCGCCGCCTTCGATCATCACCGAAAGGAACCCCATCTTCCCCAGTGCGTCCATCAGGTGCGCCAGCGACACGCGGCGCGGACTGGCGGGCACCACCAGCGCCTGCACCCCTTCCCGCTCCAAGGCTTCCAATCTGGCGCGCGGGGCCATCTCCGAGACGGCGACGATCGTCGGGGCGGTGGACGCGCGATTGATGACCTGCGCCCGGAGGGGCAGCCGGGCCAGATTGTCCACGACCACGCGCGCGGGGTCCCGCTGGTCCAGCTTGCCCAGGCGCGTCGTGAGCATCGGATCGTCGCGCAGGACCGTCCCGATCCCCACCAGCACGGCATCCACCTCGTCGCGCAGGTGGTGAACGTGCTGCCGAGCGCTCTCGCCCGTGATCCACCGCGAGTCGCCCGTCTGCGTGGCGATCTTTCCGTCCAGGCTTGCCGCAGCCTTCAGGATGACGAAGGGCCGACCGGTCCGGATGTAGGTGAAGAAGGCCTCGTTGAGATGGGCGGCTTCCTGTTCCAAGACGCCGACGTCCACCGTCAGGCCGGCCGCGCGCAGCGTCGCGAACCCCTTCCCGCTGACGGCGGGGTTGGGGTCCTCGCAGGCGGCCACCACACGGCGAATGCCCGCCTTGATAATGCGATCGACGCAGGGCGGCGTCCGCCCGAAATGACAGCAGGGCTCAAGAGTAACGTACAAGGTCGCCCCGGCCGCGGCCGACTCGGCCGCGCGCAGCGCCTCGAGTTCCGCGTGATCGGAGCCGGCAAAGGCGTGAAATCCCTCCCCGACGACGCCCCCCTCGTTAACCAGTACGGCGCCCACCATCGGGTTGGGACTCGTCCGCCCCCGGGCGCGCGCCGCGAGGTCCAGCGCGCGGCGCATGTAGGTCCGATCCGCGTCGGACGGTTGGCTGATGTGCTCGCAACTTTGCGTCATTTCACGATTTTTCCGCGGCAAGGCTAACACCGGGGCCCGGCGAGTGTCAAGGCGAAAGCCCCCACGCGAAAGCCCCAACGGCGAAAGCCTACATGGGAAGCGCCGTGTGTCGGGGGCGGAGAGATTGAGAGGAAAGGTGATGGTGGGACTTGCAGAATAGGCGGGTTTGGGGGTAGGGTTTAGCCCGCACGCCGATCGTCGCTGAATCGAACGGTGGCGGCCGAGCGGACGCCTGAGCAGAGACATGTCGGTTCAGCTGCTCGCGGCGGTGGATCGACTCTCTCCCGCGGGCGGCGCTGTGGGCCCCTCCCCCGGCCGCCTTGGTGTGCGTCCACGAATTCCACGAGCTTATTGCCTTGACCGAGGATGTTAGGGGACCGCTCGCATGGATAGGCTGCGAACTAAGACCGGTAAGGGCAGCATCCTCATCGTGGATGACGACCTCTCGCCCCGCCAGACCCTCACCGCGCTGATGGAGGCGGAGGGTTACGAGGTCCGCTGTGCGCCGAGCGGCCAGACGGCGCTGCTGTTCGCCGGTGAAGAGCCGCCCGACCTGATCCTGCTTGACGTCCGCCTGCACGGTGTCGATGCGCTCGAGGTCTGCCGGCGTCTGAAGGAGGACTCCAGGACGCGAGGCGTTCCAGTGTTATTCCTCAGCACCCCGGAGGAGGTAGAGCGTACACGCAAGGGGTACGCGGCCGGGGGTGCGGACTATATCACGAAGCCGTTCCATGTCGAGGAAGTGCTGGCGCGGGTCCGAACGCACGTGGTGCTCCACCGTATGCAGAGCGAGTTGGGGCGACGCGTCGAAGCGCAGATGGCGACCCCGCAAATTGCCAACGAGGCACTCGTCCGAAACGTCGAGGCGTTGAACAGGTCGGAGGAGGCACTGACGGAGCGTCTGGAGTTTGAGACGCTCCTGAGCGATCTTTCCGCCAAGTTCGTCGACGTGCCCGCAAATCGGGTGGATGCCGAGATCGTGGACACCCAGCGGCGGGTCTGCGAGTTTCTCGGGTTGGATCTCGCTGTGCTGTGGCAATGGTCGGTCGAGACGCCGGGGGTCATGACGCTCACCCATTATTATCGCCCATTGGGAGGCCCGTCCCCTCCTTCGCCGATGCACGCCCACGAGCATTTTCCCTGGTCGTTGCAGCAGGCACTGGCCGGGAAAGTCGTGACCATTTCGTCGGTAGAAGATGCGCCGGCAGAAGCTGTCCGAGATCAAGAGATGTGGCGTCACTTTGGCGTCAAGAGCTCGGCGACGTTTCCACTGTCGGCGGGCGGAGGGGCACCGTTCGGTGTACTGTCTTTCAACGATATGCGGGAGGAGCGCGCCTGGCCGGAACCCTTCATCGTGCGCCTGCGTCTGGTCGCGCAGGTGTTGGCCAATGCGCTGACTCGGAAGCGCACAGAGCAGGATCTGCGCGAGAGCGAGGCTCGCCTGGCTCTGGCGGCCGCCTCCGCGGACGCGCGCCTCTGGGAAATCAATATGCGCACAGGGCACGTCTGGACCACAGAGCAGGGGAGGGTGTTCTATGGTCTGGCGCCGGGCGAAGCGCTGACGCTCGAGGCGGTTTTGGACCGGATTCACCCTGAGGATCGCAAGGGCGTGCAGCGAGCCATCGAAGAGGCACTGCAATCCCATCACACGGTGCGGATCGACTATCGCGTCGCACGGCCTGACGGGAGCATTCGCTGGATCGCCTCCCGCGGGCGGGCGAGTGTTCTCTCAGGCGGTCGGCCCGGATGCGTGATGGGCGTGTCGCTCGATGTCACCGATCGCAAGCGCGCGGAGGACGTGCTGCGGGAAAGTGAGGCGCGTTTCCGGTACATGGCCGACGCGGCTCCGGTGCTGGTGTGGATGTCGGGCGCCGACAAGCTCTGCACGTACTTCAACCGGCAGTGGCTGGACTTCACGGGCCGCACGCTGGCACAGGAACTGGGCACCGGCTGGACCGAGGGTGTGCACCCTGAGGATCGTAAACGCTGTTTTCAGGCTTATGCGACGTCATTCGATGCCAGGCAAGCCTTCGAGATGGAATACCGCCTCCGCCGTGCAGACGGCGAATACCGATGGATAACTGACCGCGGGGTACCCCGCATCTCGCCGGTGGGGGGTTTCCTTGGTTACATCGGATCCTGTATCGACATCACCGAGCGGAAGCGGATGGAGGAACAGCTTCAGGCGAGGCTCCTGGAAATCGAGCGGCTCACGAAGGAATTGGAGCAAGAAAACATCTACCTGCGGGAAGAGGTGCGCCAGCGCTTGGGGCACGAGGAGATAGTCAGTCAGAGCGACGTGATGCGGCACGTGCTGGCCCGGATCAACCAGGTGGCTCCAACGGATTCCACCGTGCTCATCGTCGGCGAGACCGGGACGGGCAAGGAAGTCGTCGCCCGGGCCATCCATAATCTCAGCAAGCGGAAAGACCGGCCCTTAATAACAGTCAACTGCGCTTCCCTGCCGCCGTCCCTCATCGAGAGTGAGCTGTTCGGCCGAGAGAAAGGCGCCTACACCGGAGCCATGACCATGATGAAGGGGCGCTTCGAGTTCGCCGACGGCTCCACTCTCTTCCTCGATGAGATCGGCGAGTTGCCCCTCGATGTCCAGGCGAAGCTGCTTCGCGTGCTGGAAGACGGGCGCTTCGAACGGCTCGGATCGCCCAAGACGATTCACGTGGACGTCCGGATCCTCGCCGCGAGCAACCGAGACCTCGCGGACGATGCTCAGGCGGGCAAGTTCAGGAAGGATCTGTACTATCGCTTGAACGTCTTCCCCATCGAGATACCGCCGCTCCGCGAGCGTTCCGAGGACATTCCCGTGCTGGTCTGGACGTTTGTCCGGGAGTTTGAGAAGAAAATGGGCAAGCGTATCGAGAGCATTCCCCGGCGGACCATGGAATCGCTCCAGGGCTACCCGTGGCCAGGAAATGTGCGGGAACTTCGGAACGTCATTGAACACGCGATGATCATCAGCGACGGGAAAAAGCTCGAAGTGCGCATGCCCGCTTCTACGGCGAAGGAAGCGCTCACGTCTCAGGCTTTGGAGGACGTCGAGCGCAAGCACATTCTGAGCGTTCTCCAGAAGACGAAATGGCGGCTCACCGGCGAGGGGGGCGCCGCCGAACTGCTCGGACTCAAGCGGACGACGCTGCAATCACGGATGAAGAAGCTCGGGATCAAGCGGCCCACAGCCTGACGCCGCGATAAGACCCACCGCGTCTCTCGCCAAGGCGCCAAGGTCGCCCAGAGCGGTTGTGGCGTAACCTCTCCCTCCGGTTCCTCACTGGGCGAGTGAAAGAATCCATCTTTGCGCGCGTTGCGGCTTTGCGAGAAACCACTCCCCTCGCCAAAGCGCCCCGCTCGCCACGCGATTACCCAATTTCCGCACGCGGCGTCAGGCTACGAGAGGATTCCGTACCGTCAATTCGGGAAAGCGTCCGAAATCGCGGTCCGCGGTCCAGAGTTCTTGGATGCCGTGGAACCGGCATAACGCCGCGATCCTGGCATCGTGCACGTGGGCGCCTGTGGCGCGCGCCGTCAACAAGGTGTCGCGAAGCACCGCCCAGTAACCGTCTGCCTCGGACAGGAGCACGAGAGTCGGTGCTTCCATCCAGGCTGCAAGCTGGTCAAGGGCGTCGGCCAAAGGGGTTGGTGGGGCGTAGATTCTGGGATGAGTCGTGATGGCGAGGAATTCGTGGAAACAAGGCCACGGGATCGCCCAGGGTGAGCGGCTTTCCGCCAATTCGGCTATCCGGGCAAACGCGGCATCATGCCACGGGGAGTCCTCTCGGTGAGCGTACACCAGGAGGTTGGTGTCGACAGCGATCATCCGCCGCGCCCCTCATACGCCGTGTCGCGGATCTGATCCCAGGATGCGCCCGCCAGCGCGGGTTGCATTCCAGTTCCTTTGAATGTGGCCTTGCGCAACCGAAATCCCTTGGCCCGCTTTCGCTCGGCAAGGGTTCGTCGAAGTCCTTCCTCGACCAGGGCCCGGACGGTGGTGCCCTCGCGGGAGGCGAGACGCTTAGCTTCTTCCAGGAGAGAGTCGGGAATCTCTACGGTTGTCTTCATATAGGTATATATATGACATGTAGTGTAGAGATGTCAAGTGGGCTATTGGATGGCGGTTCTTCGCCATCTACGTACCAACCAACGGTAAGTATTTGACTGTGCGCCTACCCGCCTCGCCCGGAACCTCCCTCGGATTTTCCAGCCCCCGTCCCCAATTCAGGCCTCCCGTTGTGCGCTTCGCGGCTTGGCGAGAGAACTCATCTCCGTGACGGACCGGTGCCGGGATTACGGCAATGTGCCGATATGTCGGCATACATGGAAGCGTTGCTCCAACTGATATTTTCTGGACAGAGAAGACAAGCCGAGAATTCATGGGTACTTACATGCACGATAAGCCAAATGGCCCGTTCGGAACGTTTCTTGCCCAATGTCCTCACGGTTTGTGGCTTGGGTCCTGGGCCCGACGACCGTCGACGATGCAGCGCCATGAACGAAGGTGAGGTCGCGATGATCCTTTCTACAGTCAGGATTGTTCTGCCTGCTCGCCAATTGATCGAGGTCATGGGTCTCCTCGCGCCGATGGCGCAACGGACCAGGACCGAACGGGGGTGCCTGGATTGCCAACTTCATCGAGATCTGCTGGAGGAAAACGTCCTCATTCTTGAGGAAAAGTGGGCGACTAAAGTCGATCTCGAGCGTCACATTCGCTCCGAGGATTACAGACAGTTGCTGCTCATCATGGAGTTAGCCAAGACACCCCCGGAAGTTCGTTTCGATACGGTATCGGGCTCAGAAGGGTTTGAAGCAGTCGCCAGAATCAGGGGATGAACAACCAGAGGAAAATAGGGGCCGATTCGATGAAACGTCGTCCGAAGCCGGTCATTCTCTTTCTCTCTATGCTCTGTACTGCTTTGGGGCTCCTGACGGTGGGTTGCAGCAGCGTGGCGGTCAGGACGGTTCGGTTTCCGGAGGTACAGGCGTATCCCGCGACCTATCCGGACATCATCGAGGTCCTCCGTGCCGAGCCCATGCGGCCGCATGCGCGCCTCGGTGAGGTCTACGTCGAGCCCGAAGGCGACGCGTCGGCGGACGAGATCGCCGCTGGGCTCCAAAAAGGTGCGGCGCCGCTCGGGGCGGATGCGGTGGTGATCGTCTCGGACCGTGCCTTGAAGATGGGTGCACTCGTTGAGACCTCATGGGAGAAGCGCAGCCTGCTGCCGACCCCGGACCACGTGGTTGTTGGGGTCGCCATCCGGTATCTGCAGTGATAGGGCGGAGGGGGCGAAGACACCGAACAGTAAAACCACAAGAGGCAGACGGTGCGCAATGGACGGGAACGAAAAGGCGTCTCTCGCGAAGATTCCCGGGACGCTCAGGGAATCCGATCACGGGTTCATAAACGATGGGATCCTTAGTAACTCGGGTCCACAGAATGATATGGCATGTCTTGGCGATCTTCGCGCCTTGGCGAGAGGCCGGTTCTCGGTGCAGAGCGAATAGAGGCGTCCTGCGAGCAAAAGGAGAAAGGGCATGAAACAGAATGCAGTAACGCCCGCCATGAGTATTGCCCTGGCGGCGGCCTGCGCGGCGACGACGGTGAGCTGCTCGGGCACCGGCGTGTTCCGCCAAGTCATGGATCTTCCCGAACAGACAAATGTGTCTCGCAGCGATCACGCTGTTGCGGCCAGTGCAGAGCAGATAAGCGGCGAGCCGGGCTCGCCCAGTGCCCGGATTGCGATCGACGGGAAATAGCTTCCCCCGCCGCCCCAGAAGTTCGGGGGAAAGATCGGGCGTACTGTCGCCGAGTCGAAGCCCTATTGGCCTGCCCGCGTGGCGCCATCCAAGGGAGCTCCGAACATTCTCTTGATCATCACCGACGACTCAGGGTACGGCGTTCCCAGCACCTTTGGCGGGGTGATCCCGACTCCCGCCCTCGACCGCGTCGCCCAGGCGGGACTGCGGTACACCAATTTCCATTCGACCGCGCTCAGTTCGCCCACCAGGGCGGCGCTGATCACGGGCCGCAACCATCACTCCGTGGGCTTTGGGGTCATCTCGGAGCAGGCCACCGGCTTCCCGGGGTACAACAGCTTCATCGAGAAGGACACCGCGACCCTCGGCAAGATCCTCAAGGATAACGGGTACAGCACGTCGTGGTTCGGCAAGAACCACAACACGCCGTCCTTCCAGGCGAGCGAGGCCGGGCCCTTCGACCAGTGGCCCATCGGGATGGGGTTCGATTACTTCTACGGGTTCATGGGGGGCGACACCAATCAATGGGAGCCGGCGAACCTCGCCCGCAATACGACGTACATCTATCCCTTTGTCGGCAACCCCGGGTATAACCTTACCACCGCCATGGCGGATGAGGCCATCGATTACATGCAGCGCATCAACGCGCTCGACCCGGAGCTGCCCTTCCTGGTCTACTACGCCCCGGGGGGCGTGCATGCGCCCCATCACCCCACGCCGGAGTGGGTCAAGAAGATCAGCGACCCCCATTTGTTCGATCCGGGCTGGAACAAGCTTCGCGAGACGATCTTTGCCAACCAAAAGAAGCTCGGCGTGATTCCCGCCGACGCCAAGCTGACGCCTTGGCCCAAGGACCTGCTGAAGGAGTGGGATCAGCTCACGCCCGACGAGAAGAAACTCTTCATCCGCCAGGCCGATGTCTTCGCCGCCTACGTGGCCTACACCGACCACGAGATCGGCCGCGTGATCCAGGCGGTCGAAGACCTGGGCAAGCTCGACAACACACTCATCATCTACATCAACGGAGACAACGGGACGAGTTCCGAGGGTACGTTGACCGGCACCCCCAACGAGGTCGCCATGTTCAATGGGGTGGAACTGCCGGTCGAGGCCCAGTTGAAATATTTCTACGATGCGTGGGGAACCAACCGGACCTACAACCACATGGCGGTGCCCTGGGCGTGGGCCTTTGATACGCCGTTCTCCTGGACCAAGCAGATCGTCTCCCACCTCGGGGGAGTGCGCCAGCCCATGGCCATCTCCTGGCCGAAGGGGATCAAAGACGCGGGCGGCATCCGCCACCAGTTCCACCATGTCATCGACATCGTGCCGACGATTCTGGAAGCGTCCGGCGTCGCCCAGCCGGAGGTCGTGGACGGCATCAAACAGAGGCCCATCGAGGGTGTGAGCATGGCGTATACCTTCAACACGGGGAACGCCAATGCTCCCTCGAGCCGCAAGACCCAGTACTTCGAGATGATGGCGGATCGCGCCATTTACCACGACGGCTGGATGGCGGGCACCAAGGTCTTGCGCGCACCCTGGGTACACTTCGAGCCCAAGGTGGGGGTATTGGACTACCCGTGGGAATTGTACGACCTGACCAAGGACTGGACCCAGTCGGAGGACGTGGCTGCCAAGTACCCGGAGAAGTTGAAGGAGATGCAGGAGCTCTTCTGGAAGGAAGCGGAGAAATACCAGGTGCTGCCGCTCGACGCCTCGGTGGTGACGCGCCTCATCACGCCCCGGCCGAGCATCACGGCGGGTCGCAACGTCTTCACCTGGACCCGTCCGTTGACGGGGACACCGAACGGCGACGCGCCGAGCGTTCTCAACACGTCGTACACCTTCAAGGCCGAGGTGGAGATCCCGCAGAGCGGGGCCGAAGGCATGCTCATCACCCAGGGTGGCCGGTTCGGTGGTTACGGCTTCTACCTGCTCAAAGGCAAGCCGGTGTTCCTCTGGAACCTGGTGGACCTCAAGCGGATCCGCTGGGAAGGGCCTGAGGCCCTCTCTCCTGGCAAGCACACACTGGAATTCGACTTCAAGTACGACGGCCTCGGCCCGGCCACGATGGCCTTCGGCGATATGAGCGGCATCGGCCGCGGCGGCACCGGCGTGCTCAAGGTGGATGGAAAAGAAGTCACCACCCAGAAAATGGTGCGTACGATCCCATTCATTCTGCAATGGGACGAGAACCTGGACATCGGCTCCGACACCGGCACGCCGGTGGATGACGGGGACTATCAGGTGCCGTTCAAGTTCACTGGCAAGATCAACAAGATCACCTTGACGATCGATCGGCCGAAGCTGTCGCCGGAAGACATCAAGAAGCTGGAGCAGGCCATGCGGGAGAAGAAGGCTAGGGAGTAGTCGCGGGTCGATATTCCGAGATCATGAAAGGACGCGCGCCTGCCCCCCAGTCCGTGGCGAGCCTAGGTCGTTTCCCGGGGCTCATCTGTCTTTCGAGCGTCAGCCGGAGGGGGAAGCGATCCACCGTTCCATTTGGGTGATCCGTTCGACAGAAGCCTAATTGTCCGGATGAAACACACCTCGAGGAGGCCAAGATGAAGCAACGATGTAGTGTGCTGGTGATCGGGGTAGCTCTCTGTTTGACCCTGCTCGCGGCCTGCAAGCAGGAAGAGGCCAAGGTCGAGAAGGCGGCGGGCGAGGTCAAGGCGAAGGTCGAGGCCGAGGCGAAGGAACTGGAGGCTCGCGAAGCTGGGATCGACGCTTACATCTACGCCTACCCGTTGGTCACGATGGAGATCACCCGACGGGTCTCGACCAACTTGGAGAAGCCTGAAGGTTCGCACGCCCCAATGGGCCACTTCGCGCGGCTGCGGGATTATCCTGCGGTGGATGACCACACCGTCACCGCCCCCAACGCGGACACGCTGTACACCGTGGCGTGGCTCGACGTCTCGAAGGAGCCCTGGATCCTGAGCCTCCCGGACATGCAGGGCCGCTATTTCCTGTTCCCGATGCTCGACGGCTGGACCAACGTCTTCCAGGTCCCGGGCAAGCGGACCACCGGGACCAAGGCCCAGAAATACGCCATCACCGGCCCGGGTTGGACGGGGACCTTGCCCGCGGGCGTCACGGAGTACAAGGCTCCCACCGGCATGGTCTGGATCCTCGGCCGTATCTACTGCACCGGGACCCCTGCAGACTACAAGGCGGTCCACGCCCTCCAGGACAAGGTCACGGTGGTTCCCCTGTCGGCTTACGGCAAACCCTACACGCCGCCGGCCGGGACGGTGGATCCGAAAATCGACACCAAGACCGCCGTGCGCGACCAGGTCAACGCGATGGACGCGACGGCCTACTACTCGCTCTTCACCCAGCTCCTCAAGACCAATCCCCCGGCGGCCGAGGACGCCCCCATGGTTGCGAAGCTCGCCAAGCTCGGCATCGTCCCCGGCCAGGACTTCGACGCCGCCAAGCTCGATCCCGCCGTGCTGAAAGGCCTCAACGCCGCCATCAAGCCGGCACAGGGCAAGATCGAGGTCTGGCTGAAGGAAGGGATCGTCGTGGGCGACATGAAAGTGGAGAACGGCTGGCTCTTCACTACCAAGGCTGGCCAGTACGGGACGGCCTACCGCCAGCGCGCCCTGGTCACCTGGATCGGCCTCGGCGCGAACCGGCCGCAGGACGCCGTCTATCCCGTCTCCGAAGGGCCGGGCATCCTCAAGAAATTCAGCGGTGCCAAGAAGTATGTCATGCGCTTCAACAAGGGCGAGATGCCCCCCGTCAACGGCTTCTGGTCGCTCACGATGTATGACCCGAACTACTTTTTCGTGCCGAATGCGCTCAACCGCTACACCCTGAGCCAGCGTAACACCTTCAAGGCCAACCCGGATGGGTCGGTCGACCTCTACATCCAGCACGAGTCCCCCGGCAAGGCCAAGGAGGCGAACTGGCTCCCCGCCCCGGAAGGCGAGTTCGTCCTCATGATGCGGCTCTACTGGCCGAAAGAGACGAAGCCCTCTTTGCTGGACGGCAGCTGGAAGATCCCCGAGGTGAAGGAGGCGGCGTGAACTGCGATTGCGTCCACTGGGCGGATTTGTAAAGAGGCCTGCGATGATCCTCCACTCTTGGAATTCTCTCTGCCTGTGGGTCCGGCGGTGAAGAAGCAGTGATTGGATGAACGTGGAACTGTCATGAGTGCCGAACAGAAGAGCCAAGGCCATACACCGCAGGGCCTCCACGTCCTGGCCAAGCCCATCGGGCCGGTGTGCGACATCAAGTGCGAGTACTGCTTCTACCTGGAGAAGCACGCCCTGTTCGGCCCGGGCGAGAACTACCGCATGTCCGACGACGTACTGGCGGCCTACATTCGCCAGTACGTCGCGGCCCAGCCGACGCCGGTCGTCAAGTTCGTCTGGCACGGAGGCGAGCCGACGCTGCTCGGCCTCGACTTCTTCCAAAGAGTCGTCGAGCTGCAGCGGCCGTTCCGGGACCGGAAAGAGATCAAGAACGCCCTGCAGACCAACGGGATGCGCCTCACCGACGACTGGTGCGCCTTCTTCAAGGCGAACAAGTTCTTCATCGGCCTCAGCCTGGACGGGCCCAAGGCGATCCACGACCGCTACCGAAAGGGCCGCCGGGGCCAGAGCACCTTCGATGGCGTGCTGCGGGGCCTCCGGCTCCTCCAGAAGCACGGGGTGGACTACAACGTCCTGGCCTGCGTGGGCAAGGAAACGGCGTCTCGGCCGCTCGACGTCTATCATCTCTTCAAGCGGGAGGGCGTGGAGTTCATCCAGTTCACCCCCATCATCGAGCGCGTGCCCAACAGTCAGACGCAAGCGCAGGGGCTGTGGCTGGCGACGCCGGCCAAGCTGGATCAGGAAGAGCCGAATACCCAGGTCACCCCCTGGACGGTGGAGCCGGAGCCGTACGGGGACTTCCTGATCGCCATCTACGAAGAGTGGGTGCGGCAGGATGTGGGCACGATCTTCGTCATGAACTTCGAGTGGGCGCTCAACGCCTGGATCGGGAACCCCTCGCCCGTGTGCATCTTCGCCCAACAGTGTGGTCGTGCGGTGGCGCTGGAGCACGACGGGACCGTCTTTGCGTGTGACCACTACGTCTACCCCGAGTACCGGCTGGGCAACATCCTGAAGGACGACCTCGCCCACATGGTCGAGGCGTCCGTCGCGTCCGGGTTCGGCCCGCACAAAGAAAGCACGTTGCCCCGCTCCTGCCGCGAGTGTCCCGTCCTGCAGGCCTGCTGGGGCGGCTGCCCCAAGCATCGCTTCACGACGTCGCCCCGCGGCGAACCGGGGCTCCATTACCTGTGTGCCGGGTACAAGAAGTTCTTCCTGCACATCCGGAAGTACCTGCGGGCCATGACCACGTTGCTGGAGCACGGGCTGCCCGTGTCCCACGTGATGGAAGCGGTGAAGGGACCGCTGGTGATCCGGCGGGGGGAGGGAGTTACGCCCGTAGAGGAGACGAAATGAAAGGCCTCTTGGGAATGCTGGGCCGTGTGACCGGGGCGCTGCTCGTAACGGCGGTCCTGGCGGGGCTCTGCGGGCAGGCCGGCGCGGCCAGCCAACCCGCAGAGCAGCCTGAAGCCCAGCGACTGGTCGGGCGGTGGGTTCGGCCGGACGGGGGTTACATCCTGGACCTGCAGGAGGCCATGAAGGGCGGCAGGCTGAAGGCTGCCTACTTCAACCCGCGTCCGATCAACGTGGCCAAATCGGAGTGGCGGGAGAAGGACGGTGCCCTCACGGTTTTCGTCGAACTTCGCGATGTCAACTACCCTGGCTCGACGTACACCTTGCAGTACGATCGGGAGTCCGATCGGCTGAAGGGGACATACTATCAGGCGGTGGAGAAGCAGACGTTCCGGATCGAATTTGCGAGAGACCGATAGAGAGAAACGTTTCAGTGTGAAGCGGGAAATCCGAGGTAAAGGACAACGTTCAAGAGAGCTGGAAACCCAAACAGGACGACTATCAGGGAGTGATGAGGGGGTTTCGAGCATCGCGTGTTAGCCTTTAAGGTTCTTTCGGACTGCGATCTTCGAGTTTCGGATTTCGAGTCCTCGGTATTCTTCTGAGAGTACCCAAGAATCCACCACACACGTAACTGGAAAGGAGAAAGCCATGATGCCAAGCAAGACAGTGACTCCAGCAGGCCTCTTGTTGATGTCGGCAATCTTTCTAGCGGGCTGCAACCCTTACATGGCCGCGGTATCGCTCACGACGCAGGCCTATGGCATGGCCACCGACGTACGGTCGGTCTCCACGCAGGCGGCGGATACCGCCATTGAGGCGCAGATCAAGGCGGCGCTCCTGACGTCGCCGGTGTCGGGGACCGCGGGTATCACCGTCTATTGCCGCCAGGGAGAGGTGGTGCTCGCGGGGGTCTTGCCGCGCCGCGCCCCCGCAGGCTTCGCCGCCGTGCGGATCGCCCGTGACACCTCGGGCGTCCGGCGGGTCGAAACCTTTTACGTAGATGGCCAGCCCGACGCGGTCGGCGATTTCTCCCTCAAGGCAAAGATCAAGACATCGCTCATCTCGGACCCACGGCTGACTTCCGGGCAGGTGGACGTCGGTGTTTACGCGGGCCACGTCGTGCTCGTCGGCGTCGTGGACAGTTGGCAAAGGGTCGAGGACTTCCGGGAAGACGTACGCTCGGTACCGGGGGTCCTGTCGGTCCGGTCGTACGTCCAGGTCGGCGCGCTGTAGGCAACCTGGGATTCAAGGACCGTCCTCTCGCCAAGCCGCAAAGGGCGCGAAGGGAGAGAGAAGTGGGGGGACGAGGTGATCGGAAGATTTGGGGGAAAAAAGGTTGCGGCGGCACGGAGTTGGCCCATCTTCGTCTCCCCGTGTCACCCACTCCCCCGATCATCCTTGGCATGGCGGCCTTTGCGTCTTCGCGAGAGGAGTAGGAGGCAGTGAACTTGGTGACGGGGGATGTTCGTCACCGCAAACGGCAGGAGGATCGACAATGAGACGTGGACTGTTGAGTGTCCTGGTGGCCGGGCTCATTTTGGGCCTGGGGTCCCTCGTGTACGCCGCATCCGGGGAGTTCGCGAGCGATCCGGACAAGACCATGGCCGCGGCCAACGAGGCGTTCGTCAAGAAAAACATGGACAAGGCGGCGGAGCAGATCGGCAAGGCGGCGGCCTACGTGAAGAAAGAGGCGGACAAGGTCGCCAAGGGCAGCAAGGAAGATGTGAAGAAGGCGGGAGATGTTCTGGCCAAGCTGGGCAGCGACGTCAAGAAGGGCACCGTGAAGTCCGGGGACGATCTGAAGAAGACGTTCGCCGCTGTGGACCACGCCCTGGCCAAGGCCTGGCATGCGACCGCGGACGAAACCAAGAAGGCCGGGAAAGACTCCAGCGCCGCGCTCAAGAAGGCCGGGGCCAGCCTCGCAGGAGCGGCCAAGTGGTCTGGTACCGAGTTGAAGGAGGGGGCGCAGGTCTCCATCAACGCCGTCAAAAAGGTCGGCACCACGACCGGCAAGGGCGTCAAGGTGGGTGCCGAGGAAGTCGACAAGTGGTTCAAGGATATTGGCGAGGGCATCGAGGATGTAGGCAAGAAGCTCTGAGGCGGCCGGGGGCACGGTGAGATAACGCCGAAATCCGAAACAGGCGCCTTCGTAATTCGTGTATCGGCCCTCGAATCCTCTTCGAGTCTTGCGCTTGTTTCGGATTTCGAGCTTCAGACTCTCAATCTGCCCCGATCATCGGGCCCGGTCACAACAGACTTCGCGAGAGGTGGCTTTTCTTGGAACGGGGCGCACTCATGAAGCGAATTCGGCGGAGGAGAGTGGGGATGTGCTTCTGGGAGAGACAGCTTCACGCGTTGGCGCTTGTCCTGTACCTCGGTGCGCTCACCGCGTGCGGGATGGCCAAGCCGATGCCTCCGTTTGACAGTTTCGCGCATCGGATAAGCGACGGCACCGTGGCCCTGTACTGGAATTGCAGCCGTCCGGCTGCAGGGGTCGTGCGGATGGACGGCTGGGCGAACAACCCGTATTCGCCCGGGCCGATCACGGACCTGGAGTTCATCCTCTACGGGGTCAACGCCCAGGGCGGCACCGTGTCGCAGATCAAAGGGAGCGCCCAGGCGTACATGATCCAAACCAACGAGCCGTCGCAGTTCACGATCGACCTCAAGACCGTCGGTAGTGAGGCACGCTACGACCTGGTGTACGAGTACTACGGCAGCGCGGACGGAGGGGGCGGCCGATTCGGTATGGGAAGCGGCGACAACCAACGGCAGCAGAACATGGCGAGGGATGTCTGTCAGGGCCTTGCACCGTAGAAAAAATCCCAAGCTGGAAATCCGAAACACGAACCACATTCGATAGTCGGTTTTCGAATTTGTTTCGGATTTCGTTATTCGAGGTTCGCGCTTGAACTAAGCCGGAGGCCAGCCATGACGAATCGAAGAATGCTAGTCGCCATTACGTTCATCGTTGTCGGCTGGCTAACATCGGTAGGAGGCGCTTGGGGTCAGTGGGCCGGCAGTGCCGTGGCAGTCTCCGACGTCTGGCCGCGGGAGTTCAAGCTCCCCAATGCCACGCTGCTTGTCTACCAACCGCAGATCAACTCGTGGCAGGGGAACGGGCTCGACTTCCGAGCTGTGGTCGGGGCCAAGCCTGCCGGCAAGGAGGAGGAGACCTACGGCGTGATCTGGGGAACGGCGCGGACGCAGGTGGACCGCGTGGCGCGGATGGTGACGCTAGAGGATCTCGTCTTGACGAAGAGCCATTTCCCCATGCTCCCAGACAACGGCGCCGCCTATCTGAAGGCGTTGCAGGCACAGGTTGGCGCCACCGCTGTCCGCACGATTGCGCTGGATCGACTGGAGGCGTCGCTGGCCGCCTCCGGTACGGTGAAGGCGACGGTGGTCCCGGTGAATACGGAGCCGCCTCGGATTCTCGTCAGCTACACGCCGGCGCTCCTCGTGTCGATTGATGGGCCCGCTGTTGTGCGGCCGGTGCCCAATACGCGGTTTGAGCGGGTCATCAACACCCACGCATTGATTCTCCGCGAGATGGG
>Ga0316627_100000102_pt1 | contig 17198 bp, 29 predicted proteins | sample OWC_Aug_M2_C1_D1_FD_207653 | JGI IMG/M metagenome (GOLD analysis project Ga0316627, IMG submission 207653) | Wetland soil microbial communities from Old Woman Creek delta, Ohio, United States - OWC_Aug_M2_C1_D1_C | ecosystem: Environmental > Terrestrial > Soil > Wetlands | place: USA: Ohio...
CCGACGCACCGGATTGCTACTAGCGTAAGTCGGCTATCCCGTGCGCTAGTAGCAGTCCCGACATTGAGTCGATGCGCTCGCGCAACTGCTCGATGCGTATCGACAGCGCAACCGCTTCGATATCAAGCTTGTAGGCGCGGTCCTCTGCTGTCTGCCTGGCCGACGCCTCGACTCTGAGGGCCTCGCGCAGCGCGGCCGTTGTCTCCTCGACGTCGCGCTCGGCAGCGGCCAGAGCGTCGTCTGTGCGCACCCACTCTCCGTGCTGGTGCCACTCGCGACCTGTCCAAGGCTGCTTGACCATGTCGCGGAAAGGCGGCTCGTCGTCGTACGTCTGCACCGCCTCCAGGTGCGTGAGAGTGGCCATCAAAAGGCCTCCGCATAGACAAACGGGTGCTTGAAGCTATGGCCGTCACCGGTGGACCACGAGACCCTTCGGCGACCGCAGTCGCAGCGACGTTCCTTCCCATCCCATCCGCGGCAGTCCTCGCAGTTGTCGTCTCCTGCGAATTCTGTCCATTCCCCGTCGCCAGGGCGCACGCGTTCGATCTCCTCGTCGGCAGCTATGTCGTTCGCGACAGCGATAGCATTCGCATTTGAGAAGTCTGTCCCGATCACCTTGCCTCTCGATTGTAGCCACGTGATCGCATCGTCTACTTCAGCCGATGCTTTCCGTTTCTCTTCGGCGTCTCTCGCTGCTTTCGCCTTGGCATCTTCCGCCTGTCTCTTGGCCACCTCCATCCGTTCCATTTCGTACTCGATTTCGCGTGGCGCCCGAAGCGCTGCCAGCAGCCTGTCGTAGATCCCTCCCCACGCGTCCGCCTTCGTCCTCTGTTTCTTTGTCGCGCACCATGGACGAGGCATCTCGGCGTTGGCCGCGTCGTACACTTTCTTCAACTCGGCCATGAAATAGGAAGCTCTATCCGCATTGGTTCGCGCGGCGGCCAAGCGATCTTCGATCGTGAGCGTGGCCACTAGACGACTCCCAGAGGCGCGACTCTGCGCCACGACCGACCCTCGCCAGACACTCGTAGCCGAAGACGAACGCCGAGATCTGGCACCACTACCCAGAAGGCGTCCGAAAACAGCGCGCAGTCAACCCGAGCGATCTGCGCGACATGCCAGCGTCCACCACGCCTCACGTGGACGGTATGCCCAGCGCGCAATCCATGCGTGGCCACTAGCCACCTCCATTCGCCGGGTAGCAGTGCGGGCAAAGGCTGTACAGTCCGCCGAACCATGCGTTGCCGCACGTCAGGCAATACCTGCGCGTCTTCCCCCACCGCGCATTCCCGGCCTCGCTCGCCCTGGCCGTCCGCTGCTCTGGCGTGAGCCGCGCGGCCGAGGCCTTCCCGCCGCGGGATCCGAGGGCAGCTGCCGCCCGGTGAAGGTCCGTGTCTTTCGTTTTCGATTTGCGCATCATTCTCCTTTCGCGTTATCGCCGTCGTCGTCGGATTCGACGATCTGCGGCCAGCAGTCGAGGCCCGAGACGGCCCTCCCCGTTTCGATCTCCTGTTGGAATCGCACGGCATCTATCCGGTCCGTCGTCTCGTGCAATACCACACCCATGAGCATCACTCGGTACGTCGTCATGTCGTCTCCTCACCGACTATCTCGACTAGCTGAGGCCTGAAGTCGAGTCCGGCAAACCGCATCTCCCGATCGAGGTCTCTCATGCATCTCTCAGCGTCGTCTTTGTCCGTCGTCGCGCAAATCTCGACACCTCGAAGAATCACCAGGTACGTCGTCGTCATGTCGTCTCCTCCTGTCTCGCGTCCGGTCTGAATCAGATTTCGTTGTCCAGTCGATCGTCGGCCTCGACTGCCGACGGTTTTGGGCTACGGCGCTCCATGTATTCCCGCATGCCACCAACGGCTGTAATCCTCAGCCGCCGCGTCAGCGGACAACATGGCGTCTCGGCGTGTCAGGCCGAGCGCGGAACGGTACGCGCGGCGGCACGTATCGATCGTACACGTGTCGTCGCACCGGCCCTGTGCGTGGTCATACTCGCGCGCTCCCGGAGCGAGTACGTATGGTCTGCCGCCTCGTCGCGTGATTGCGGATGTCCGTCTCGTCATCGTCGTTCCTCCTGTGTGGTGTCCTCGGGTCCAGCAGCCCGCCGAGTCGTCGGCGAGCTGCCGCGCACGAGGCGCGGGATGGGCTAGTGTGCCTCGATCGCGCGCACCATCGGGCGCAGATCCATCTCGAACAGCGCGACATTGACGTCAGCTGCGCGGCCGAGGCGGGCTACGGTGGTGCGATCAGGTGTTGCGCCGTCGGTAAGGCGGAAGAGACCGTCGGAACCGCGGACCAGGACCGGGGCGTCGTAAAACACGTGGCCGCTCACGTTGTCATAGAGAACCGCGAAGGTGCCGGTCTTGGTGGTCAGTACAAATCCGAGGTTGCTTATCGTCGTCGTCTTTGTCGTTGTCGTCGTCGTCATGATCTTAGACTAGCCCAGCGCTAAGCATCCGTCGACTCTTTTTTCGTCGGCTTGCACTTTTCTTTCAGCGCAAGGCGCTGCGCCTTTGCGTCAAGGCCATCCGTGTCGCAGTGCAGGCAGGCCTCGTGGCCGACCATCCATCGCCCGCACCGGCACCGGTGCATCGGGTGCGCGTAGCTGGCGCCGCGGCAGAGCAGAGTCACCCAGGGTGTGGTGAACATGGCTAGCGGTCCTCCGTTGGCCCGTTGCCGAGGTGGTCGGCGTAAATCACTGGCGACATGCTGTAGGAACCAAGCGGCCTCACGTACTCCGCGCCGTCGCTCGTAGCGACTGATATCCCGAGAGTCTTCCCTTCCGTCGTGGTGAGGCGCTTTGCCGTTCGCTTCGCCACCGTGATCGTGAAGATGCAGTTGTAGTCACAGGCGCTGCGAGTCCAGTATGTACGGCCGACCTCGAAGGAAACCGTCGTCGTCGTCATAGATACAGCTTAGCGCTGGGCTGGCGGCCGTCAAGGAAGATTCGCCAACTTTCCGCAGACGCGCGAAGTCTTTCAGCGATTCTGGGAGTTGCGCGTCAGGCGGTGGGCATTCGGGGGTCTGAGCCATCCATCCTAATGGCTGACGTTCCGGTGAGCTGGGCAGCTCCCGATCTGCTGCTACCTAGTGCCAGGGGATGGACAGACCCCGGCTCCGCGGCTCTGACAGAGGGTATGTTGGCTTCGCGCCCGAGCCCGGTCTGTCCCGAGCCCTACACGTCCGATCCCTCGCCCCCCGAAAAGCGAGGTACCATCTTTCACGGCCTCATGTTGCGCGTTTCGTGCTTTCGCTGAAAGACGGGAGTTGCCCGCCCCACGCGACCTATTTGCTCTGCCGAGCTTCGTCTTTCGACGGAGGGCGAGATTCGTCATCTCGGTGCCTCATCCTGCCCAGTCGGGGGCATATTTTGACCGTTAATCGAGGCGCGCCACGCCGTTACGCTGGCGACGATCTTCTCGATCCGGGCGAGAGAGGCAACCACTGCCGCGTCTCGGTGGAACCACGATGGGCATTCTGCCGTCAAGAACGTCTCAAGCAACGCTATGCGCGCTCTCTGTTCTTTCAACTGCCTGCGTAGGCGCCTGCAGGCCTTCCCGTTTGGCGACTTCCGCCATCGACGCTTTCGCTCGCGCTTGACGTCCGCTGGTGAAAGTGGGACACTGCCGGTATCGTTGGTCACACGACGACTGTAGGACGGCCCGAGGCAAAAGTCAATGCCCGGGCCGTTCGGCTTTCTGGGCCTTGACTTCCGCGCGCTGGCCACCGGCATGCTAGACTGCGCGCATGGAACTCGTAATCGAGACGATTCGCAAGATAGCCACCGCCCAGGGGAAGACGATGGCCGAAGTCGTACGCGACGGTAGCGCGACAGAAGTGCTCTTGGCTGAGATGCGCGCGCAGGATGCGCGGATCGAAGTCAAGCAAGAGGGTGACGACCGCATCCTGGTTTTTCGGTAGGAGATTCCATGGCCCATGTTCTTGAAACGCTAGCACGCGCACGGGCGCAAGAAATCTTGGTGGGGTCGATGCGGAAGCACTTTCCCGAGGACGCTGGACTCAGCGACGACGAAGTGATAGCGGCGCACGGCATGGGCGAGCAACTCGACTTGCTCGCGAAGTACCTCCTGACGATCATGGCTGCGCAGACTCGGCTTGATGCCGCCATGGCGGACGCACCATGACCGGCCTCTTCCCCGCCGAGAAGCCTGCGCCGAAAGCCGCGCGCGCACCGCTGCCGAAGGACGGCCCCGGGAACCGCTGGACGTACGACTACCTCGGCAGGCCGGTGAACCTGTGGGGCCTGCGCGCCGGCGAGGACGGGCGGCCGCTGCCTAGCCGGCCTTCACCTGCAACTGCCTAGCGTCCGGCCGGCGCAGCAGCTCGTGCCGCGTGCGCAGGTACCAGGCCTGCGCTTCTTCTGGCGAGCGCAACAGCACCACGGGCGAGCCTCGCCATGTGCGCGCGAATTCTGTTTGGCCGTCGGACGCCTTGCCCTTCGGCCCCTTGACCTCGACGAGAAACGATGCCCCGGCGAAGCCTACGAGCAGATCAGGAAAGTCGTCTCCAAGGTCCGCGGTATCGGCCACGCTGGCCCCGAGTTCGCGAAGGCGGTCCCTGATCGGCCCGTGGGTGGAATCGCGGCGTCCGTGCCTTCTCACGTTGTCCTCACCTCCAGCACTTCGACGCCTGCCTTGCGGGCGATGCATGCCATCGCCTCGGCGCCAGGGAAGGCGACGACGACGTCAGGCGCAAACGTAGTGAGGGTCTGCAGCCAGCCGCCGGTGTGTCTCCCGACGAGCCACCCGCGATCGATGGCATAGGCGCCTGCCAGCGAATCAGCCCCGCGCGAGCCACCGTGGGCGAGTTGTACCGGTCCCTCGAATCGACCGAGTACTTCGCGCACGAGAGAGTAGTCTGAGAAATCACGACCGCCGCAGACCAGAATTTTCAAGGTGAAACCTCCAACAGCTACCGCAAGGATAGCACGTCGGAGGCCGTCCTCTATCCTCCCATGTAGCGCTTCTCGGGCGCTGGCCCAGGACACGGCCGGTGCCACTTCTCTCCGCGCTTCTTCGTCTCGTGGCAGACAGGGCACTTCACCCACCGGTGAATCGCCTGCTTCGAGGTGTCGAGCACCGGCCGAGCGTGCCCCATGTCGTCGCGCTTTGCCATCAGAGGCGCCCCGCCAGGCCGTAGGCCATCACCGCGGCTGCCGCAGCGAACACGAGCGCGAACACCGTCGCGAATCCCTTGTCGCCTTCGGGGATGGGCAGCGACTCGATCATGGCTTCGATCTTCGGCCGCTCTCGCTTCCATCCTGCGGCAAGGGTGGTCAGCGTGCCGATGGTTGCGAAGATCTTCCCGCCTGGCGTGAGCCCGAGGGTACCCATCCATGTAAGAACGATTGAGACACCGGCGAAGGCCACGCCCGCCACGGTGACTAGCTTGTGCAGCTTCGCCTTCGTGGGCGGGTAGACCAATGCGAATAGGCTACGGACTGCGGAACGGATTGCGAGCATCTACTTCTCTCCTTGATGTGTTGGTGTTGGTTGCGTTTGCGCGTGAATCGCCGGTGAGTGCCGGTCGAGGTAGTTCAGCACCTGCACGCCAAGCCCGAGAACGCCGACCACCGCAACGATGATCGTCACGTTGCGCGCCTGTGTTTTCGATGCGCCTACCAGCTTCGCTTGTTCTAGTCGTAGTTCCATGACGTTCCCCTCGATCGTTCGCAAGCGGTCCTCGCGCGGGCACGAAGCGCAGTACTCGCGAATCGCCAGCTCGGTCTTTGCCTCGTGTCCGTTTGGTCCGCTCATGTTGTCAGAACTCCCCGGCCGCGTGGCCGTGCTACGGTCAAATCAGTTGCAGGCGTCTGCCTCCTCGCAGGTTCTCGCGCCCCAGAGACATTCGGTGTTCCACGGCAAGATGCGGTTGGCCGACTCGCACACCTCGATGCACGTGGCCCCCTTCGGCGTAGGAGTGGCCCAGACGCAGCCAAGCTCGGCGCCTTTCTCGCACGCTTCCGGGCAGGCGGCGGGGCGCACCGGTGTCACGGGGACAGGCGCGCACGACGTGAGAAGCGACACGATGACGACGATGTCGCACACAAAGCCAATGGCCAAGATGAACCCAAGAATCGCTGCGAGAAATTTCATCGCGCACCCCCGTCGCTGTAGGTGGGCACTTCGGAAACCAGCCAGAGATCGCTCGTCATCGGTGACGTGAGGTAGGACTCTGACATCCAGAAGAAACCCGACTCGCCCCAGTCCTTGCCCCACGAGTTGGCCACCCGGTAGAGTACCGTTCCGTCGAGCTGGATTGAATAGCCGCAGATGGCCATCGCGTGCCCGCCGACGGTATCCGCGAGGGCGGGCGTCGCCACCACGGCATCGAGCTCGCCGCGCGCGAAGCGGTCGTCAACCCGCGTGCCGAACGCCACGAGGTATCCGGCCGTCAGAGCGCGCCGCACGTCTGCCGCGCGGGAGTCGCCGAAGCTGGCGATCTGGTGGTAGACCACGGCCTTGTCAGCGCGCTGGTCGTGGGCGGCACGCCAGGCGGTCGGGCTTGGATTCTGCGCCAGGTTGCCGGGCTCGTACGGCCACGCCGACTCGCGCGGGAAACCATGCCCGGCCACCACGTCGAAGAAGATGGCGTTTGCGGTGCCAACGTCCTGCCCGGCGGTGCCCTGCTCGGCAAGCGCGAGCTGGTAGCCCCAGAGGCGAGACGGCCACTCCATCTCAAGATCGAACGTCTTCGCCGCCATCGCCGCGCGGATGATCTGGAAACCAGCGTTGGCCACGCACGAACCGAGCGCCCCCTGGTCGACGATGCGAACGATCGCGCTCATGTCGATCGACGGCGCTGAGTCGATGCCGGAGAGCAATCCGGCGGCCTGCGGGCCAGCGAAGCGGAGTCGCTGCAAGCGCTCCGGCGACGGCTCGACCCAACCGAAATGCCTACTCACCATGTGTAGTTCCTTTCACTTCTTAGTCCTCACACGTGAAATCGAATAGCGGGCACCAGTTGTGCATTGGGAAATTGGTGCCCGCTGGGTTGAACACGAGCGAATCACCTTGCTGGTCTCGCAGATTGATCCGAGGTCCGGTGAGCCGGCCGTTGACTTTCGTCGAGCCATTCCAGCCTGCCACGTACCATCCCCCCTGAGCGACCGCCCCAGCAGGGACCGGCGCAGCCATTGTGATCTCTATCGTGTTTCCGACGATTTGATAGGACGAAATCGTTTGTGGTGTTCCGCCGGAATCCGCGATGGCGATCCCGGCCGCAAGGGTTGAGCTATCGTTTGCTGCCACCCACGTCGTATCGAGCGTCAGTGACCCAACGGGGACGTGGAATGTGATGGTCGCCACGTTGCCACTACGTGTGAAGTGTATCGGGTACAGCGTGCAGTCTTGCCCGAGGCTCGACTGGTACCTGGCGAGCCCAAGTGCAGCGCCCAACCGCCTAGCGTCTGCGGCGGAGTGGTGGAGCGTGTCCGCGAGATACAGGTACTGGTACTGCGGAACGAGCGCTTCCGCGGTGCCCTCCAGGAAAGCATCCCACTGTGCGAGCGCTGTGAGCGGCACCGTCTGAAAGTCATCAGTCAACGTGAGCGTGCCGAGGTGAGAGCACGTTTGCCCGATGATCATGATCGGCGGTGTTGCCTGCTTCGTGATGAAGACGACGTGCTTCCTGTAGGCAGCTCTGAACAGTCTTGCCATTTGCAGGTACGTGGCGCGGGCTGTCCTGGCCTGCACGTCCGCCGTGCCCTGCAGCAAGGTCATCGCGGACGAAATGCAATACCGGTTGCTGGCTATCGCGATCTCAACAGCTCTTGCTAGAGCGTCCACCATCCGCTTGTAGGGCCACTTGCAGAGCCAACCAGTGCCGCTAGGGTACCCCGCAACAGCATCGCCCATCCACAAATTGAGCAACTTTGTGCCGGGTATCCCTGGAACGATCGCCAACTGGGTGAAGCTATTGTCGATCTCCGACACCATCTCGGTGGCGCCTGAGCTCGGGGTCTCCTCTGTGTATTCGACCAGCGGAACCAGCGCAGCCAGGCGAGTCTCCGCGTCGGCATATGGTGGAGACTGCCACGAGGCGGAGGCCATTTGCAGCCCGCACACGCCCTCGCTGAACATGAGGTTGCTGAACCGCTGCGCGGTCGTCGTAGCGGTCGAGGCGTAGCCCGTGGACTCGCTTTGCCCGAAGATCGGCAAGAAGTCGATCACGGGCATTGCCGGGTTTGGTTTCGGCTTGGTGTTGATGCCCATGCTATCTACTCGTCCTCCGCGTAAACGTCGAGCACGCTGCCAACGGAGATAGCACGCGAGCTCCCGAAGACATTCAACGCCGTCGCCCACGCTGACATCCACCACTGCGCCGAATAGCCGTTCCCCGCGGCGTCCATATAGACAGACGTGCCGATCCATTTCGCGCCGACTTTCGTCAGCTCAACGACGACTTCAGAAAACGCCCCGACGTTCTGGTCGTACCAGAGCCCCGTCGCAGAGTATGCGTTTGGGCCAGATATAGTCGGCCCGCCGTACAACGTGGTGTAGTACCCCTTGCCGGTGTCTGCGTTGTCCGGGCGAATCGCGAGGAGTGTGTTGCCGCCGCTCCCCGTCCCGACCAGCTTCACCACCAGCCGCAGCTTTCTGTATGCCGAGGACGCGAACGGGAGAACGATTGTCTGGTTTGCTACGGAAACAGTGAAGGACAAGATCTTCCGCGGCCACGACCTCGTTCCCACCGAGTCTACTCCATCGCATGCGATGGTTGCAGCGCCACCAGTCCGGGTGAGCCATACTCCGGTGGGCAGGACGTTGCCGTCTTGGCCGGCGGTTTTCGCAGTCCACGTTGCCGTTCCTGAAGTCGGAGTTCCCAAGGTAACGGTGCAGTCCGTGGTCGCGTTGACCGAAGCCGCCAGCGCGAGCGCAACATCCTGGGCGGTGGTCAGCGTGCGGATGTCCACGTATGGGGCCGACGGGGCTCCGCCAGACACCCATGCCGTGAATGTCTTCCCACCCAAAACGAGCGTGTCGCCGTTCGTGGTGTTTGCCTGTGTCGGAGCTGTTAGGGTGCCGGTGGCAAACGCCGACGCCCCTCGCGCGCCACCCCTGTCGGTGCCAGCGATTCCCATGTCACCCCTCCGTCCTTGATTGTGCATACCACCCGGTCGGCAGCACGCCCGTCCCGCCAGACGTCGCCGTGTAGTATTCGCGCGCGAACGACCCTAGCGAATCGACGCACAAGATGTTGTCGCTTGCCGCGGTTGACGGCTGAGTTGGAGTGCTCATGGCGTCGGCTGGGCAGTCTGTGCCGGTCGTGTTGTACACCGGGTTAGGGTTGTCTGAGAACTGTAGCTTGAATGTGCCGGCCTTCGCGCCTGCCCCCCAGATGTTTTGGAAGCTGACCCGGTTCTTGGTCCCACAGTAGAACCACTGCGATACCATGTCGACGCTCATATCGGTTGCGGCCGTTCCGTCGGAAGCTTTGAGGTATGTGATTGGGGTTTCCATGGGTATTGCCTTTCAGCTTTTGGCTTTCACTTGTACTGTACCATCAATTTTCGGACCAAGATATTGGCATTCCCGGCCGTGCTGCCCTCAGCTGCCGCAGCGAACGCAAGGAAGGGGTAGTTGGCGTCGGTGTAGACAACGCCTGCGGTGTTGACCACAGACGATGCGGTCGGTGCGAGGTTCTTCCCTGAGTAGTACATCGCCGAAACGTCCGGCCACCCACCGCTGTAGGTGCCCGAATAGTTCGTGATTGTGTAGTTGTTAAGGTCCCAATCGAACATGAGCACATCTCGCCGAGCCGCCGGCGGGTACGAAGTCGTGTACCACGTATTGCACTGGTCACCGCCTCCGTTCGACAGCGAGTTGCACTGTCGAGGCATGTAGAAGGTTGAGGCATTGGCGTAGCTCAGCAGCTGGCGCACGCGCCACGAGAGGTTGGTGACTGCCCCGGTGTTGTACTGAGAGTACCCCACCATCACGATCGCCCGTTCGGATGCCGTCGTGAAGTCCGCCACCCAATCGGCCTGCACCCAGATGCGAACGCGGCTTGTGTACGCCTCCACAAGAGGCGACATCCCGAGCAGGTTGGCCATCGTGATCCCGATGATCGGCGCCGACTGCGTCCCGCTGACGTCGCGGCTGTTGGTGGTCGTGCAGCGGATGTACAACCCGTTACCGTCGGGGTTGGTCGAGAACGTGGTGGCGTTGGTCAGATTGGCCACGTACCAAGTTTTCGAGTCGAGCGTGTATGTGCCCGTGGCCGTGATGGCGGCATTCGACAGTGTCGAAAAATCGAGCGAGTATCCCTGCGTCCACGCCAGCGACGGCACCGACGTCACCGAAAGAGTACGCTGTGACGTCCCCGTGAGCAGGTTCGTAGTGGTTGCCGTGTTCGTGCCGTCATACCAGACCCCGTTGGCCACCGCGATCGGAACGCCAGTTGCGATCGAAGCATACGGGGCCGACGCCAGGTGGTAGTACTCACTGGCGGCGCCACCCTGGATTCCTCCCAGCGAGTTGTGCGACTGCGAAGCCATGGCGGTTGAGAATGACCCGCGATTCCCCACCAGCTTCGCCACGTACGCGAGCTCGGCCTTTGCCGTGCCTCCAAAGCTGCTCTTTGCGTGGAAGATGAGTTGCGCGATCGGGGCGAATTCGACGAATGGGATCGAACCGACCGCCAGCGCTGACGGCGTCTCGGCCTGCGCAGCTGCCAGCGTGGTGTATTCCACCTGTCCTGGGATCAGGATGTAGCCGTGGGTGGAGTCGATCGCGGTGGTTGCGATTAGGTAGTACGTGACGTAGTTGCCGTTGCTGAGTCCAGAGATGTCCGCCGTGGTCCATCCCGTGCCGCCCCCAGCGTCGTAGTTTCGTTTCGGGTAGGTCCCATATAGGAACGGTAGCGCGACGCCTTCGCCCCATGTCCAGTAGCCGTCAACACCCGACCGATACCAGATTGTGAACCCTGGGCCCGATGCTTTCGGCGAGATCGAGTGAATGATGTCCTCGTCTGCGATCGTGGTGGACGAGATCGAGAACTGCATGTCAGCGTCGGTGTCGTGGGCTAGCGTGTAGTCTGCAAGCGTGCCGCCGCTGACAAGCAACGTCCCGGCCGTGATGTGCTGTTCGGTGTGCCACCCGATGTCTCGATTTGAGCTGTGAAGTTCGCTGAATCCAAACCCGTAGCTTGCCAGGCTCGACCAATACGTGTAGACCGTCGGCGTGTCCGCGTGCAGGTTCCATTGCCCTTGAGACCAATCCCACCCGCTGGCCGTGCGCTTGAAAAACCACGTCCCCTCTGTCGCCGCATGTGCCGCGGACACATACGGGGACGATTCTGTGTACTTCACGCCGCGCACCCAGACATCGAACGTGCCACCGCTGAGGGCGGTGATCGTGACTTTCCTCGTGGTCGCCGAGTAGGAAACGGAAACGAGACGATTCCCGGCCGAATCCAGCGGCCAGCCGTGCGGGTAGATGATGCCGTCGCTCTTGTCTTTGTCGGCGGCACTCATGAGCCCAGGCGACGTGGTGGTCGCGTTCCCTGAGATGTCCGTGACCGTGTGGGTGTGCGTATACGTCGTCGTTCCTGAAATGTCCGTGATGGTATGGGTGTGCGAGACGACAGCCGCGGTCAGTGTGCAAGTCCCGGTGCCGCTGCCCGGGATGGAGCAAGTCGAGCCGTTGAGAGACACCGCATGGCCTCGATTCTGCGTGGCCTTGATCTGCCGGTCGCTGTCGAGCTCGACGTAGCCGTAGAATGCAGCCGAAGCCACCGAAGCGGCCAAACAGATGGAGGCCGTGACGGCCCAGAAATGCGCCTTGCTGACCTGGATTCTCACTGAATTGGACCTCCTGTCAGCTGCCAGCGCGGATCACTCCCGCTGGTCAGGTAGACGTATTCTAGCGTAGCAGGATTGGCAACCACGATCACGTCCTCATAGACGGTACCGGAGCTCGCCTCGCTCATGTTCCGCAGCGGGGCCGCGCCAGCGCCCGGTGAACCGCCGTGGGCAAACGTGCATTCAATCGCGCCTTCGCCGTCAGGTGTGCCGTGAACATGCAACGTGACCTTGTCGCCGTTGACGAAGCTCCCGACCGCGATGCCCACGATGTCGGCGCCCACGGGGAGGTCGACCTCGATCGTCCATGGCCTCCCAGTCACGCTGATGACCCCGGTCGCGAATGTGCCAGCCCCGTAGGAAGGACGGCCGCCACCGGCCGATAGTCCATCGAGCACGGTCATGGCACCGTCGAGCGTAGACACTCCGACGAGGTTGCCCGCGAACGTGTCGGCGTCCGAAAGGTCGACCGTGGTGTCGTCGTGCTGCCCTACTCCGTCGACGCGGTCGTTCTTGTTCGTGAGGTATCGGTGGTCGGTGGTGCCAACAGCACCGGCGATGCTGAAAGTCAGGTTGATGTATGTACCACGCGACGAACTGTTGTAGGCGAATGACAGCGTGACAGGGTCAGTGCTCGTGGTGGCAAGCACCGGGATGGCGATGAGTCTCCACTCCGGGTTGAACGGAATTGCCGCCGGGATGTTGTACTGAAACGAGATGTCCTGAATCGTGGTATTGTGGATCGGCGGAGATTCAGCGGTGAACAGCAGTTCCGAACCGCCGCCGGTGAGCTTTTGGATCGCGAACTTGAGCGTCGTGATCCCGCCTGGGTCCTCATCCAAATAGACGCTTTCGACGTGGAACGTGCAAGGCCCGGCTGGTATTTCGGACACGCCAGGCGTCCCAACGATCGTGGAAAACCCCTGCATCTGGGTTTCTCCGTCGGTAGCCGTGGCGCTCATGTACAGCGTCTCTAGGAGCGCACCTTCTGTGGTGAGTTGCGCAGCCGTCAGGAGGTCGTAGGCGTCTCCTCCCCCCTCGACGGGAACGTATGTCGTCTGAGATGCGAACGTCAGATCGGTTGTGTCGACCACGATTGGGTCTGCCGTTGTGATCTGGAAGTACTTCCCGGAGTACAGGACGTCGCCGGCCTGAATCTGCACCGTCATGCCGTAGCAAAGCGTCGCCGGGGTATTCGCGTCTAGCACTCGGCGGACAACGGCGTAGTGCCCATCGTTGGACATCACTTCGTAGATCCCGTATAGGTTCGGCTCGTAGCTCGCACTGTATGCCGTGTGTGCTTGCAGGAATCGATCGCCAGGGTTGAGCGCCACGGTCGGCAAATCGCCTACGCCAGCGCCGTAGATCGTGCCCGTCGTCGTGCGCTCCCACGTGCTCACGCCTGAGAGCGGCGCCCATCCCGCAGACGTCAGGTCGTAGTCCACGTGGAGCATGCACTTCACCGGCGAGCGCATGAATGGGTCGGGGACCATGGCGGTGTAGAGGTTCGAGCCGATGACCGCAGGATCACCCGAAGGACCGCCACAGCATCCGTCAGGCCAAATCAGCGACCACTCATAAACGGTCGGCCCGTTCTTGCACCAGATGGCCACGGGCACTCCCGTCTCCGGCGTGAGTTGCCATGCGATCGTCTTCATCGGCCAAGGCGTTGTTCCCGACGAGTAGCAAGGAACCATCGTCGGGTTGGTGTAGAGGTCGATCCAAATCGGCTCAAAAGCCAACGCGAGGGCGTTGCAGATCGCTCGCCAGATGCGGTGCTTTCGCTCTTCAAGGGTGCCAGACGTGACGTCGAGCGGAGGGCTGTTCAGCGCATCCGCTACGGCATCGCCTATCAGGTCGCCCCATGCGCTCATCCCCTAGACCTTGGTCGCCTCGATGTCGAGTGTCCAGTTAGCTCCGGTACCGACCGCACCTACATTGACGCTCCACCCGTGCGGTATTGTGACGAAATTTACGTATGCTGTATCATTGCCCATCGATGATTGAATGCCGAACAACAGCGACGACTCAGGCAGCAGCGAATACAGTCCAGCGGCAACGGTGATCGAACCGCTGACGTTCGGCTCTTGCCCGGTGACGTTCAAGATCAGCTTCGAGACAGAACCCATTTTGACTAGCGTAGCGCTGTTGAGAGTCCAATCGGTGCCAGTGACTGTGATAGAACTGGCGACGTTCGTGACTTCCACATCCTTGGCGACCCAATACCCAGCGTTCGTTGGGGCTGTCCCCTGCGACGACGAAACACCGATGCGCTGATACAGCCTACCGTCGGTGTATTGGACAAAGTCGCCCGTGTTGTATGTCTCGGTCGCGTCGTAGTCAGGCACGCCACGCGAACGCAGGTACGCCACCCAACTATAGATGCGGTTGAGCAACCAGTTGAAGATCTCGTAGACCGGCGCAGGCGTCCCGGTGTACCCGCTTCGCTTCAAGCCGTCAGACGGCTCGTAGATGTCTCCCGGATCTACCGTTAGTCCCCAAACGATTTCGCGACTTGAAGGCGCTGAGCTGCTCATATGGTTACCACTCCTGCCCACGTGCCCGCGGGCGTTGAAACCTCACTGAACCCCATGCCGCCCGTGATGAGCGGCACGCCCGGGTTGGTGATTGTCGAGAAGCAGAAAAAGTCCGTCGCCGCACGCTCTGTCATGGTGAGACGAACCCCGGATGGCTTCGGGAGGATCCCCCCGGGCGTAAGGCTGTCGCCGGACGCGATCGAGAGTACGCTCTTCTCGTCGGTGGTCAGCAGCCGCCCGATCTGCGCCTCCATGGCCATCCCGCCGGTGTCGACCACCTGCACGTCAGGGTTGCCGAACAGAAACATCAGGGCCGCGTGCATGTCTGGCACGGTCCCCTTGCACTTGTTCCGCGCGATCTTGGCCAGCACGAGGACGCGAAACTCAGCGTCCGACAGCGTGTCGCCGCTCGGCAGCGTTCGGGAAGCTCCCACGAGCCCGCCGCACAGATCGAGTTGCTCGCCCGTCGCGGTGGTTGGGTCGATGGCCTCCCCGATGGCGGCAAACGCCGCTTCCAGGTTGTTCGGCACCGCCGCGATATCGGTCAAGAACGCGCGAAACCGCGTCTTGTCCGCGTACTGCGACACCAGACGCGAGAGCATCTGCGCTGCGTGGGCGATGGTTGTTATGTTCATGTCGCGGTCACCAGGATGTTGGCGGTCTCGAAACGGGCGATTGCATCGAAGTCGATGGATACATTTTGCCACGGAGTTGACGGACTCGGTGACGTTCCCATGCGAACCTCGGTCACGGAGTATCCGACGATGCCAGCCGTCGCAATCCACGCCAGGACGTCAGACCATGCGAATTCGTTGTTGGAGTCGCCTCCGATGGGCACGGCCCCAGGCTGCTCGGAAGCCGCGACGATTGCGGCCTTGATGGTCGTCTCTGAGCCGTCAACCCACCCGGCGCGCTTTGTGATGTCGATCTCGATGTAGACGTCAACGTCGGTTGGCCGCGAGAATCGAATGGTGTGCTCGTGGCCCTGCACATCCGTCACGGTTCGCAGGACGTCTCCCATCATCGAGCAGCCGCCGGACTTCGTGAGCCAGATAGCTTCTGCAATCTCGTCCTGGTCGCCTCCGTCGACGATGGCGTAGATGCAATGCGGATCGAGCGTCCCTCCCGGCATCGTCTTCGGCGTGTCAAGTTCGTTTTCCCACACCACGACCTGAGCGACATCGTCGAGGTTTGCGATTGCCGCATAGACGCTGTCCGTGATGGCCTGCGAAGGCGCCGCCACCGACCGCGCGTACCTGGCGCGGAGCCGTTCGTCTGTCTCCTCGGCGTATCCGCGGGTGGCGTCGGCGGCGTTCGTGACCGCCGTCCACCCTGAGATGACGGTTTGAATCCTGGTCAGCGTGCCGGCCGGGGCCTGGTAGTCGCCTTCAACGCTGCACCGGACGGTCCCCGTGGTGGGCGACGCTCCGATCGTGACGGTTGCGGTTGGGGACCACGTGACGGTCGAGTCCGTCTCCGTGGTGCTGCGGATGAGCGCCGTGGTCGGAATCACCGTGCCGTTGGTGCCGGTGAATGTGCACGTGGCCGTCGAGTAGGCGCCAGAGTTGCGCTCGATTCCAGCCAACCGCACAAGCCTTGTCAGCGCGTCGCCCGTCGCCCCGTCGACGAACAGATTGTTGTACTCCCCCTCGGCGATGTCGTCGAGGTTCGCGAACATCTCGGCCAGCGCCCCGATGATCTGGCCGTCGCGCGACTCCGGGTCAACGTCGATGGTGGAGCCAAGCGCGCTCTGCCAGATGCCTTGCAGCTCGGCGATTCGCTCTGCCAGCGTGCTCTTGGTGAATCCGCTCGTCGTCAGTGTGGTCATGGTATCGACACCTCGATGTTTTCGACGTCGCCGTCGTCGGTCTTCACCGTGGCTGCGACGGTTGCGGCGCGCGTGTTTCGGTCAAGAGACATGGTGAAGTCGACAAGCTCCGAAATCCCCTCTGTCTCAAGGATGGTCGTCTTCAACGTACGTTCAACGTACCCGAGATCGACTGCCTTGACCCCCATGATCGGCGGGTCAACCGAATCTGGAAGCGCGAACCAAGGCACACCGGAATCCGGGTCAAGGAACCATTCTGCCTGCACCAACAGCAGCCGGCAGCGTAGCTTCTGCGCCGTGGCTGCGCTGAACGCGACGACGTTGCCGAATCCGCCGACCATGTCGCCGCTTGAATCGAGCTGGCCAGCGATGAGCGTTCCCATGGCTACACCTTCCCCGCGAGCACGCGCGCGCACCCGCCCCCAAGCGCACCGTGAGTGGCGCCAAGGATTGGGCACGCATCTCCGCCGATGAGCACGCCGTTGAGTAGCGGCGTGGCCCCTGGAGGGGCGTTGAGCTGCACCGTTCCCCCTGGGCTCGACGAGCAGATGATGTTCCCCGTCCCGTCGATGCTCACGCTTGACGAACCGTCGCGCGCGCGCAGCTGCACCTGCGACGTGCTCACGCTGGACAGCGACCGCGGCTTGCTGTTCACGCCGACGAACGCGAACGCGTCCGAGAGGTCGTGGGTGCGGTATTCGGCAGGGAGTTGCACCCCTCCATTTTGCCACCAATAGTCGATCGCACGTTCGGAGAAAATCAGGATGCACTCATCATTGACCGCCACGGGGAACGCCAGGACGAAGCCGCCGCCGCCCGGGAAGCAAACCGGCACGTCTACCAGCTCGGGAAGGTTCACCGCCCCTTGCTGGGCAAAGATGCGCTGAATCCCAGGCTGAACCTTCGCCGTCTGAGTAGCCGCATCGAAGCTCACCACGTGCCCCGGCAAGCACGTGTGCAAGTCCATCGCGCGTTCTTCGATGTGCGCGGCGATGGC